>MWWH01000346.1_pt1 | contig 13211 bp, 19 predicted proteins | sample 1047231 | NCBI WGS metagenome assembly MWWH01 (sample SAMN06349967, study PRJNA376086) | soil metagenome | isolation source: MG3-2 sample Antarctic (ecotone) soil | place: Antarctica | collected 2015-01-13 | reverse complement strand
AAAACGCGGGATGCAAGTGGTAAAAGTCGGGCGAACGACGGGCGAAACAATCGGGGAAGTGCGCGACATCCATTTTCGGATGCAAATCGAGTATCCGAACAATCTGGGTAAACTCGGCTTTCTCGACCAAGTTTTTTGTAGCCGGTATTCGATGGGCGGCGACTCTGGCGCGCTGGTTTTGGAAAAAGAAACAAAAAAGGCGGTCGGTCTACACTTTGCCGGCTTCCCGGATAAGAACAAGGAAATGGGCAGTGTCTTTAATCCCATTCAAGAAGTTTTACAAGCACTTAAAATTACTTTAGTGACAAAATAATTTTTAGATTAAAGATTATGATAAGCGAAAAAGAAGCCAATCAAGCCCGACAGGAACATTCTGAATATTTGCAGAAATCCGGGGCGCACGCCATTGCCGTTGATAAAGTTAAGGACGATGCTGGTAAAGAAACCTTCGGAGTCGTCGCTTACTATGAAAACAAGCCGGATAAAAAACTTCCGTCAATGCTGGAAGTCGAAAGCAAAGGGAAAAAGAAAAAAGTTCCACTTCGAGCGGAAATCTCTCAAATGGCGGAACTCGAATAATCCGGTTATACAAACCAAATGTCTTTTGGAAAATTTTAATTAGGCACTTCAATAAAACTGTGTTTTGGCGGTGCCTGTAGTGATTTAAGTAAATTCAGAACTTTAAATGAGGAGATAATTATGCCGCTACGATTAATAAAGGAAACCAATGGCGAACTGGAAACCGTGCAACCCGAAAACGCTCTCGGTTTTTTGGAAATGCTCAACCGAAATTGTAAGTTGGAAAAATATTCCAAAATTGAATACATAAAACCCTTTAAGATCGCCGACGAAATGATTGCCTACGCTTCGCCCGATTCAACTTTTGCCGTCACGAAAAAGCTGTTTGATTCCGCCAAGACATCAATTCTTATCGGAATTTATGATCTGACCGCCGATTATATGAAGGAATTGCTTCTAAACACGATGGCGCGGGGCGTTAAGGTTTCGTTGATGCTCGACCTTGACGGGGCAAAAGGCGAAAACGAAATTTTCCAAAAATTGGGTGAGTTGGGTGCCGAGACGGTTTCAGCCCCGAGCTGCGCTAATAAAGAAACGAGCTATTTTCCTAATTCGCATGAGAAGGTTATCGTTATTGATGACGCCTGGGTAATGGTGCAAAGCGGCAATTATTCAGCCAACAGTATTCCCTTCAATACGATTGACGGCGGCGACCCGAATACATTCGTCACCGGAAACCGCGATATGGGCGTGGCTATCAAGTCCAAGCCGCTCGCCCAATTCTTTAAGAAGATTTTGCGCGATGATATGACGCTATCATTATCCGCTCCCGAACTTGCCCCGCGCAAGCCGTTCACGCTTCCTACGCTGCTTGAAAAGGCTCCGCCGCGGCAACCCAAAAAACTTTTCCCCAGTAAAACCTTTAATCCGGCGACACCGATAACAATAACTCCGGTTCTCAGCCCCGACAACTATATGGATGAAGTCTCGAAACTACTTAGTTCGGCAAAAAAATCAATTTTAATCGAACAACAATATATTCGCAGCGGACAAGATAAGGTAGTAGAGTTATTGGATTCAATTCCGCAGGGTGGTAATTTAGACATCCGAATAATTTTGGGGAAAATTTTCGGTGCCAAGGACGTTGCCAAAGAAGAAGAGAATTTAAAGACTCTAAAGGAAAAATACGGGTTGAAGATCAGCACTAATATCCGCTATGTTGACACCAGCCGCCTAGTTCACTGCCATAATAAATTAATTATTGTTGACGGTAAGCGATTGCTTCTCAGCTCGCAGAACTGGTCGAACTTTGCGGTTTCTCAAAATCGGGAAGCCGGACTTATTTTGGAATACCCGCAAATGGCAAAATATTTCAGCGAGATTTTTGAAACAGATTGGGAAACCGCCCAAACGAAACTTCCGCAGCCGAGCGGCGGAGGCAATCTTGAATCTGTTGTTGTCACTCCGACTGAAGTTACAAAAGGTCGCTATATCGAAGTCAGCGCGGGCGATTACGCCGAAGTCTAAGTTGGGACTAAAAACTATTCTCAGATAATAAACTGCTTGTTTTTTCGCGGTTTGTTATTATTTGTCTTCAAAACTTCAGGTTATTTCCCACTAACTCAAACTGTTTAGCAATTCAAATCTTGAATATCTAGGTTCAATAGTAAACTCCTCAACGGTCATTAAATAATTAGTTATCAGACGCTTTTAAATCCATTCTATACTTGCTATACTTTAGTTAAACTATTACAAATAGGAGGTTTAATGATATGATCAGTTTAGACATCGCCGAGCTGCGCTCAAAAATAGACGTGGAAGGCAAGTATGTGGATTTCAGCGTTTTGCGGACGGCTTTATCAGTCGTCAAGATGGTCAGGGATTTAGATGTTTCTCTATCCGATCCGAATCGGGAAAGCGAGTGCCGCGGCACCTGCCCAAAGTGCGGTAAAGACAGAAGTTTCTCCCTTAACACTAATACCAACCGGTTTAATTGTTTTGCCAAGGGGTGCCATTTGAAAGGCGGGGGAGTGATTGATTTCTTTTCAAAACTCTTTGAAGTCTCGGCAAAGGAAGCCTCGCACCTGATCGCCTGCGCTTACGGCATCCAGCCCTACGGTCAAGAGACGATTGGAGCTGATAACAATCAGCCGCCAAATGAGAAATCATTTGTTGCAGATGCGCCGCCTGGCAGGGAAGTTGCGGAGTCATCAATCAACTCTTCCCAAGCTAGCCCGCCGCTCACCCCGCAGCACCTGATCGCTTCCATCGAGCATCAACTCGCCCAACTCAAACAGATGCTCACCACTCGCTAAACGAGTTTACCCAAAACTTACTTTTCACAAATCACATTTTTTAAGACTTGAAACGCTTCAGGCATTCAGATGCCCGTGTGTTCGCTTCTGCGCGGACACATCCGGGCATTTCAGAAAACACCGAACAACAGAAAAACAGAAAAACAGGAGTGATAAGGATTATGAACGAATTACTGGAAACGAGATTTGGACAGAATCACGCGCCGCCCGATGACACGGATCACGGCAGCGAGATTTGCAACGAGTGTGGACAACCGGTTCACGCTTCATCGGGCAACTACGTCAACCGCGTGATTGAACTCGCTGGTTACAAGACCCGTAAGGAAATGGGCAAGCCGTTCCCAATTGGCGACTTTATGTGCGCCGATTGTGAAGCGGAAATGGATGCGGCGACCGCGAAGGTGCTGCCGTTTCCCGGAAGGGAAGAGGAGGTATAAAGATGGACTGTAAATTATGCGGATTACATATTATCGCCACGATGCAAATCATGTGGGGCGGTTACCCGTATCACGCTGATTGCATCGGCGATGCTGTCGCCCAAAGACGCGCCGACGAGGAACGACGACTTGTAGCGAGTGAAAGTTTCGAGGATGAGTTTCCCGACGGCATCAGCGAAGATGATTACGACGAGTTCGAGGATTACGAAAACAGCGAGATTGACGCGGAGATGGCGGATTACCCGGATGTCTCCGACGAAGTGCTGAACCAAATCCCGATTTCAAACAGCAACGGCTCTGTAGTCGTTCCTGAAACGGTTGAACCGTATCGCCGCGAAGTTCATATCAACGATGCGGTCGCCGCAGCAAGCGAGCAATTCATAACAGATCGCGCGGAACGAGGTGAGCGAACCGAACACGTCGAACAAACCGAAGCGGCATCTCGCGCCGGCACATTAATGGTCGGCAGGGACGCTCGCCTGGTAAGCCGGGACTTCCTGGCAACGCTGCCGGTTCCCGAAAGCACGGCGACCTTCAAACCGATTCATCACGCACACCTGGTTGACCAGATTATGGACAGCTTGTGGTATCGGAGAATGACGGTTGTCCGTGACGAATACGCCGTCTCAGAAGACGGGATGAAAATGTTCGGATTGATCGAACTCGACCTCGAATACAAAGGCGTCCGCTTTGCCATCGGGCTAAGAAACGCCAATGACCGTTCGATGCGAGTGGCGATGGTTGCCGGCTATAAAGTCACCGTCTGTTCAAATATGATGCTGCAAGGCGATTTCCAGCCGATGCTCGCTAAACACAGTAAGAATTTTGAACTTCAGGACGCGCTTTCGATCGCCTGCGACCGCGTGCAAAGAAACTTCGGGCGTCTCCACCAGGAAATCACCGATAAACAGGAACGCATCATCGAACCGACCTTCGCCCGCGAGCTATGTTACCGGGCGTTTACCGATGGCAAATTCCCAATCTCCCTGATGCGCTCCGTGCATTCGGAATACTTCGAGAAACCGTCGTATAAAGAGTTCGAGCGACCGACTTTATTTTCGCTCGAAAACGCTTTTACGACCGCTTTCAAAAAACTCCAGCCAATCGCGCAATTTCAGGCAACCGCCAGACTCGGCAAATTTCTTGCCGCTTATCATTAGCGACGATTCTACAATCTACAAGATTCTACAATCTACAATTAAGGAGGAAACAATGCCGGTCTTTTACAAGAACAAACGGATCGCCGGATACATACGGACAGGACTCGGTTTTGATGTTGAGGAGACGCAGAGTTGCTGGCTGGAATACAACAACGACAAATACAATGCCTGCGCGCTTGGGTTTGCAATCATCGGGAAACTCGGTGTGTGGAGAGGTTATCAAACCTTTTTTACAAGCCTGGTGGAAAACGGCGGAGATGAAATAAAAACCATCTCGGACATTTTGGAAATTGACTCAGTGTTGGTTGAAGAAATCAACCGGCTGCATAATCTCGATGTTCCAGCGGAAGAAATCGCTGAATGTTTGGAATTTGACCCAGAAGACGAGCAATACGACTTACGGCTGACTAATCGTTAGACGCTTTACACAGACAACAATCAATCCACCCGGATATTGTTGTCTTTTTCATTAACTGTTTATTTGTTCTACCTGTTTTATTTGCCCGGCTAAAAACTCTATCGCCCGTAAAATTTTCTCGATGTCCGCTCTGGTTGCCGGAAGATTGAGGTTTTCGTCAATCGGCTCATAGGTTGGGTTTTTCATATGTTTGATCGTTTAGCTATTTAGTTATTTAATGATTTGGACTTGTATTATAGCATTTCACGTTTTTTAATTTCCCGGATCATCATCCGCATCAATAAGGGTGGGTTGCCGCCGAATGCAAGAAATTTGTCGTCTCTTGCATTCGTTTAGCCGACGACTCTTAAAAAATTAAGTCTATCAGCCAGCCGGTCATAAATCCGGCGAGTAATACGGCACCTCCTAGATACAATTTAGATTTGAGTCTTTTCATAAATTGTATTCCTTTTTAACGCTCGAAAACGGCATCGGCTTGAAGTCATACCGAATCGAAACAGGTCGGCGCGTTTCTTTTATATCCGACAGCCGAAAATAACCCCATTCCTTTTCAAGACCGCAAACGTAGCCGAAAAACAAAACGTCGTGCGCGTCAGTTTCAAGTTCGCATTCGGTGACAAACCACCGCCACGGAAACCCGAATATATTTATTTCCAAGTAAACAATCGGGTCGGGCGCGTCCTCCTGCGTGTAAAGCGGGGGAATCCCGCGCTGCTTAATTTCGGCGGTGAGTTTGTTGTCCATTGTGGTTCGGGTTACTAATCTGTTTTGCTTTCAAGCCGTTGTGATAGCTTGCCAGCACTTTGCGTTTTAAGAGCTGCCTGCTCTCATTAAAGGCGAGATGCAGCACTTTGGTGTCGCCGCTCGCAATGGCGTTCTCCAGCGGCTCGAATATGGTGAAATCAAGCCATTCTTCGAGTTCCGCCATATAGCCGGACTTGTTGCCGGTGCTGGCTGGCTCACTTGGTTGTGCCGTATCCTTCTGATACTGCTGTTGTCTTCGTGGGGTGAACATTTGTTTGTTCTCCTTTCCTTGAATGCTTTTTCGGGGCATTCTTAATTTTTTGTCGGCGCGGCTTCATCTTTCTTCCCCGCCTTACTCGTCAAAAAGCGGACGGATTTCTTACCGTGTCAGCCTTTAGGCTTTAAGGGCTTTAGCCCTTGACACGGTAAGGTGTCCGCTAAACTTAATCTCGGCGGGGAAGAAAGACCTGGGTGGGTTAATAGAAGATGATGATCCGGGAAATTAAAAAAACTACCTTTTTCCAAAGATAGTTTCTAATAGGCTATTTAGATGTCGGAACAGGTGAATTAATTATACCGCTCAAACTGTTTTTTGAGCATCTCTTTTCGCTTTTAATCGTGCCATCCCTCTTTTTTTGATTTTCTCGAAATCGGAGTGAGTAAACGGCGTTGCCGTGCCTTCCAAGCCTTCGAGCAATAATTCTTCAAGATTCCGATTCTGTTCTTCTCTTTCCAGTCGCTCTTTGTCCGCGTCTTGATCCATAATTTTTTTGATAGCAGAAATATCCGGCTATTCTTTTAATCCCTCAAAGAATTCATTAAATTCTCCTTCCGCATCGCGCGCCCCGTGCAGCACGTGATAAATCTCTACTCCGTCTTTAATAGGAAAATAGTAGATGTGGTATTTTTTGAACGGGAACATCCGCATCTCGACGATGAAATCGTCTTGGCTGCGTCCGAGTTGCGGGTTGGCTTCGAGCAAATCGAATTTCTTTGAAAGCTCTCTGATTATCTTATGAGCCGAATCAATATTATCCTCGGCGATGTAAGACCAAATCTCTTTGAGATCAAGCCTGGCGGTATCGGAAATAACAAGCATTACTCGTTTTCCTTTTTCCGCCGCGCCGATTCTTTTTTTCCTTCAGCAATAATTTCCTCTGCCAACTCATCGCCGGATTCATAAGTTCGGTAGCGTCCCTCGCGTATATCGGTGACGCCTTTCATTACTTCGCGGCGCAAATTCTCGCGCCGGATGCGTTTGATTTCGTCCTGCTCTTTGAGCAAGCGAAGGGCTTCGCGGACAACTTCCGAAGCTGAATTATAGTTGCCCGATTTGACCTTTTCATTGACCAAAGTTTCCAGTTCGGGCGTTAGAGATACATTCATATTCATAAAACTCCCTGATAATTAATTTCTACGACGTTTCTAAGATAAGAATAGGCAATATGTCAATCTTTGTCAATGATTGTTATTACAGGTTTTTTGAGAATATACTTGGAAAAACGCAGAGGGCGAAAAGATTTCTCGCTTCGCCCTCGCACCCGCCCGTCGAAACGAGCGGGGGAATATGCTGTAATTATAGGGATTCCCGTTAAGAGCTTTTTCAAGAAATTGAATCATAAAAAAGTATTCCCACTCAAGTTAATATACTAAATACTAGCGGTTTGCTAATTTAACGGGTTTGAAATTGCCGAGGGTTTTGTAATTGCATTTATCACAAACAATAAAATTTCGTTTTGCTTCGTCACGTAAGATTAAAAATACCCTTACAAGGTTCTAGTATCTTTTAGCGGTGAGCTTAATGAATGATTATTTACTTAAATACGCTAACTGAATGTCTGGCAGTTTTAAATTAAAAAACTGCCAGACAAAGATAAAGATAATTTTTTTGTTTATCTTCCATAAGCACTTTGGCTAATTGTCGAATCTACCACAGACGAATTAGCCGATGCTTTCATAATGTTAATACCATTCTGACAATCCGACTTGTTGTGATATGACTCGCCGGAGTCAGCAATTATTTTTCCGTTACTTGCGCGATAACGCCACCGATAAAGGTTTGCATTATCTTTATAAATCTCATAATGATTTGACATAAGTTTTAACTTCCTATAAAAATCAAGAATAGAGAATCAGAAAGCAAAAAGAATAATCGTAATTTAGCCACTTATATTTTTTGTGCCTATGCAGGTACAAACGAAAACTCGATTTGGCGTTCAAAGATTCACCATCGTTGAAATTAGTCATATTCGGGTTTGAAGTAGAGAGCCAACCGTGTACCAGACGGTTGGTTTTCTTTTTCTAAGGATTTTGAAACGACTCCCGAAAAAACAGTTGTTTCAACACCTAATCAATCTTCCAATGTTCTGATGTACTGAATAAAATACTTAACTGTATCTTCCAGTTTCAGCCACTAAACTTTTTGTCGAATTTCTTCCAGTTGCGTAAAATTCAATCATTTCAGTCATCGTTTTTAAATTTCTTTGAAATAAAAAATCTAAAGGCTCATTCTTTTTTGTTTTACTTTTATAATCAGTCAGCACATCTCCGGGGTGCCAATTTAATGCTCGCCTGTAAACCGTTTTCATAAAAGTTGTACTGTCTAAAAAAACCAAATCGGAAAATGCCCTGTTAAGAGGAGCAACGTATTTTTGTCCGCCTCTAATTACAAGTCTTAAATCCCTTCCTACGATTCTCGCTAATTTGATTAAATTTTTTGCGTAATATTCTCCTTGCTCGAAGATGGCACCGCCGGTTGCAAATTCAAATGATATACATTTAACTTCTTCTCTTTCGCCTATAAAGTCAGTCCAATTTTCCCAATCTTTATTAGTTCTTCCGTTAACGTGTAAAGATGTTGGAATGCCTTCTGCTACAAGTTCGTGCCAGGCTACAGCGATTCTCTTTATGTTGTAGAGGTTGTCCTGGCGAACGACATTTAAGGGCAGACTGTAGTTCGGCGAAGTGATTAAATCCGGTTGAAGCTGCGCTAACTTTTCAGGAAATTTAGAACTTCTCCGATGAGACCAATAATTTTCAATGTATTTATCATCGTCCGCCCCAACAATAATCAATTTTGCATTTTCATCAAATCGAAAATGTTCTGCCACCTCTTTTTTACTTTGAAACTCTATACTTCCATTTGACTGATTAAACAACAGCCTTAGCGGAATTGTTACTGCCTCCACAGCAAGATTTTCTTTTCTGCTGTATTTGTGGTAAACCACTGGAGAAACCAGCGGCAAAACCGAGTATCTTATGATTTTGCTTCGGGGTATATTGCTTAGGGTAAAACCGCGAACTTCCTGCACTCGAGCGATATAATTTTCGTTTTTCGGACAAACATTAGTGCATTCTGACGGCTCATCGCATTGACAGAAAATTTGGCAGTCAAAGATTCCGGGTGAAGATTGATTGCCACCGCATACATCACTATCCACGCAATTTAAGCAGCCTAAACTCTGTGTTTGATACGGTTTATAGTAAAGTTTTTTTTGGTCTATTTCTGAATCCACTTCAATACCTCTTACATTTCAGCTTCACTAACTAAAGGTTTAAGATAAATAACGACATCCCAAAATCCGCTAATTTTTTTTACTCTGTCCACTTTTCCTACACCATAGCCACCCAAATTTGTTAGTCCGTCAAGGACTGACGGCGGCGGCGTTTTACAAATTCCTACCACATTACCTTTGGAGAGCATCAGTAGGGAGCCTTTATCTTCCTTAATAGCAAGTTGCTGCCCGGTTTCAATTTCACTTGAATTAACTGGCGTAGCTTGAACTGTTCTGATACTTTCTGGTGGACAAGTAAACTGAAGCTCATCTATAGACAACTGACGTTTTGCCTTGTCCCATCCTTTTTTGATTCCACCACCAGTTTTAACGATAAAACTAACACCCATATTCAACCTCCAGAACTGGACGATAAAATTTTTGTCGTCCTCTTTTTATTTCCATTAATATACCTTTTGTTACCAGAGACGTAAGTCTATTATTCCAGCCGGTCGCTTTAATTTTTTCTTGTTCCCAATATTTCTTTTCTAAATCAACGGCATTAACTTCTTTCTCGCGTAGAACTGTATCCAAGGTTATAAGTTGTTTTTCTTCTAATTTCCCTAGCACTTTGGCGTTTGAGATTTGGTTTTTATTGCTTATTGAGCAACTTAATATTGCATCGCTTTTTAAGTCCAGAATCAGGTTCATTTCTTCAAGCATCTCCTCGTTTAAGTTAGCAACAACGGGAATTACATTTAGTTCCGCGCTTACACAATAATCCCTAAAACCTAATACGAATGTTCTCAAGAAACTTCCCGTAGCCACCTCGATGCTTGCAAAATCTAAGAAGAGCGGTTCAGGTGCCTTTTCCTGATTAACGAGTTTAATTAATTGAGCAAGCAATGTTCTTCCGCGTGGAGAACCAGCCAGTATATTTTCTTCTTTGACGATTTCTATTATTTTAAGTATTTTCATTTACTCATTGTGCTCACGAATAAGACGTGAGCGTTATGTTAAAATTTTTATTTCTCTATGTCAAGCAAAAATTGGATGTTTTTGATTTACATACGACCGAGATTAAAAAGCCATTAAAATTCGAGCAGGCTTTAGTATTTCTTTGCACCGTATCTTTTGTTCCATCGAGCATATGATAATGGTCTCCGCTGCGAAATCTGAGATAAGAGTTTCTATTAGCAATATTCTGTATTAAGGAACGAAAACCTACACCGTGTCCTGACGTTTTGCCGTGTCTAGATTCTCCGGTTTTGAGGGCGATTTCTAATGCTTCTCCTGAATCTCTAATATGACTGTATTCATCATTACTGCGTAAACTATTAAGAACTCCTATTCCTGTATCTGCAACTACGTACTCAATTTCTGCATCGTTCCACCGATACCCCACTAACCCGCTAGATGGATTTTTACTGTGTTCTAGTAAGTTACCAGCCATTTCACCAAAAGTTCCTACTAAAGCCTTTGCAAAATTTTCTTGCAAACCTGATTTTTTAGCGGCATCTTCCAACCTTTTACAAAAAGCAATCCATCGTGCGTCACTCTGTTCAGTATCTTTTTCATAGCATTTATGAAATTCAATTTGTTGAGCGTTGTAACTTGTATTTATAGGGGTTTGCTGAAAACTATTTAATTGTAAAATTTGTTTCAGAGGTTGAATAAAAAAAGACATATCTTTATCGAATAAATCAATTTTACTAATTGTAGTTTGATATAAATATTCCATTATAGGACCAATTCTGTATAAGTTAGTCTTGGCTAAAACCTCATCCTGAAGATTTTCGTTAAGATTCATTACGTCTTCGAGTAATTCATAGGTTAGTATTGTTTTTTCACTATCATTTGCAAACATAGCGTTAGTACAGACATATACTGTAATTCGACATTAGAAGTTATAAAAAATTGTATTAGCTAGATATTTCCTCGGAATTTGTTAGGACAAACAAAGGTCAATATCATTTGTAATCATTCAGGGTTAATTTCTTCATTATCACCTGACAATATAAATCGGTCTTCAAAGAAGTCCATCTCCTCCTTGATTTGATCAATTGAGTTTTCCGTGTTTTTTTTCTGCCAGTTGCTAAGTAGACCAAAGGCGATAGATAGAATTAAAGATACAATTAACATCGTCCATGCTAAAATCCAAATCCATTGTCGTTCATCATTTGGCGGAAGCGTAACCAGTAAAGCAATTGATGTAAAAAATACCCCTATAAATGCCCAACAAGCATTTTCGAATCGAGACGAATTTGGTTTTACTTTCTCTAAAAGTTTTTTAATCCGCTTCCATTCCCGTTGCTCAAGCACCATTACAACTCTCCGCTTTGATTGAGCGATTGCTATATTGGTAGTTTCCGACACAATATATTCGTTCAGTCCGATCCTTTGTTCGTCTTTTTGTTTTTGCATATTAAATCAAAACGAGTAAGCCAACTATATGTGGCTTACTCGTTGTAGCAGGCTTAAAAAGTTAAGCGTTATTTTGCATCACTTTAGGGATTGCTTTCTTTTTACTGACGACTGAAGAAAGTGAAGGCATGACTAATTCTTTGAAATTCTCCCTGTCTTCACTAACTGATGCGATACTATTTCCTGCTTTTTTCTCACTCACTGCCCATTCAAACAAAGTCAAAGCATTGTTGAACAGATCTTTTCTGGTTGAAATGTTTGCTTCCCGCATTAGCCCTTCAAGTTCTTTTACTTTATCTTCGGGAAGTTCAAACTGTATTCTTATCATCGTCATATGTTTTCCTCCTGTATTTAAGTTAACTTCTGCCTAAAACATCAAAATTTGCTGTTCTAGAAAAAATCAACTTTGGTAAGTTGCCATAAATAAAGTTTATTGACGGCGGGCTAATGCTTACTGCAATAAACTTTATTTTCTTTGATCTCTCATTGTTCTTTTCAAAATTATTTTTCATGTCTTATCACATTAAAATCTTATTTTTCCAACTTGTTCGGCATTTATGATGGGGGCTGAAGCCCCCAACCACAATTCGCTAACTCTATCCGCTTGTTGCTCCTTTTTTGTAATTTTCATTAGCGAGCGATTCTTCAAATTCAGTATCAAATATTTCAGCTGAAATAAATTCTTTAACCGTGTCCGCTTTTGACAAAAGCAAATTTTCACTAGAATCCTTTTCTTCTCTGATCATATTCTTCGTCTCTAGACAGTTACAGATAAATTCTTTATTGCATAATTCAACTGTTTCTATCAGAAAAAGTTTAGCGTTAGCCGGCGGCGACATAAATTTAATTTCCTCCTTTTTTTTTCTTATTAGGATGACCTCGTATCTTTTTCATTGGACTTTTTAGTTTAATTAACCTCCTGTTTCTTAAAATTCAACTATGTTTCCCAGTAATCAATAAGATTTTGAGTCTTATTGATTACTCATATTATACTCATTAAATGAGTATGTCAAGATATTTTTTTGATAATTTGGTAGCGCGAGTAAATATTTTAGGGTGATTCACGCTCTATTAATTACAGCACAGCAATCTCTTTTGATACTCATCATTTATCATTCTTTCTTGTCTGCTTTTTCTACTATTGATTCACATAAATTAATGATTGAAAATGCGGCTGCTCATCATCGTCAATTGGTGTCGCCCAAATCCAGCCGAAGACAAGTTCGAGTTTCTCTAAAAAAACAGTATCTCCTTTTCTGTGCCTTTAATCTTTACGATCATTTTCTCCTCAAAACCAAAATCCGCCTTTCACAAAATTTTGTTTGTTATACGAAACGAATTGGGCGCAATTTATATTGTTGACCTTTAGGTACAAAATAACCCAAATGTTAAGAGTAGCGAGATTTTCACGGATAAATCCACCTCATCTGTCCAATATCTAATAGAGAAGGGAATCAGTTATTTCAACAAGCCAATGACCGAACCGCGACTGATTTTCAGTTTCCGGGCAATCTCGGATTTATTCAAACCTTTCCCATTTTTATAGAGTTTTTTCACCTCATCCTTTTTCTTCGCGGCAGTTTGCGGTCGCCCGTGCGCTTTGCCTTTTTCCCTCGCGCTGGCGATTCCCGCTTTGACGCGCTCGCGGATAATATCGCGCTCGAATTCGGCAAAGGTCGAAAGCATTCCCGCCATCGCTC
>MWWH01000345.1_pt1 | contig 13220 bp, 12 predicted proteins | sample 1047231 | NCBI WGS metagenome assembly MWWH01 (sample SAMN06349967, study PRJNA376086) | soil metagenome | isolation source: MG3-2 sample Antarctic (ecotone) soil | place: Antarctica | collected 2015-01-13 | reverse complement strand
CCTCTGAGTCATAACTTCAGACGGCGGATTTTCGCATCCTGCCAGAAAGCCTGAAAATCTCACTTCCGGGTATTTGGGATAAAGAATCAACTGGGCTTTCGGGGCAGGGGAAAAACTGCCGTCCTCGCCGATCCATGAGAAGTTTACCGAAGCTTTGAATCTTTCCTTTTTCCAGTCTCCCGCCGCTTCCGGAACAATTTCCCTGATGGGCAGGATATTGAGAATTTCAAAGCTGCCGCCGAAGTAAACCTGGTTTTTTGAGTTGTCATTCGGAGCAAGGGTTTTAACGTATATTTTGCTGCAACCGCGATCAGCAAACAGCCGTTTGAGTTTTTCCAGATTCATTGATTGCCAGTATTTCCTTCGCTAAATTTTCTCCGACCGCCTGTATCAGAGGAACCACAACAGAATTTCCAAACTGTTTGTACGCCTGATTATCGGAAACCGGGATAACAAAACTGTCAGGAAAGCCCTGAAGCCTTGCACATTCCCTCGGCGTTAGTCTCCTCGGGTTTTTATCAGGCTGCGGAATCAGAATTTCCGCGCCGTCCTTGTAATATCTGGCACTTATCGTCCGCGCTATACCTTCCAAATCGGTCAGCCCGAAGCCGAACCCGTTTCCTTTGGCTTTGTGCTTTGCGGCGTAACCCTGAAGGTATATCCAGAGTTTGTCCGACAGGGTGTATTTGTTGTCGATATCCGGCTGTAAAATGTCTCTGACGGCGAACTTTACGCCGCTGGTTTCGGGGAAGCTGAAATTTTCATTACCGCCGAACACTTCTTTGCTGAACCCGACGATAATTATTCTTTCCCGGTGCTGGGGCACATAATGTTTGCCGTCGAGAACACGGAAATGGATCGAATATCCCAGTTCCTCAAGCGTGTTTGTTATGACCTTAAATGTTTTTCTTTTATCATGTGAAACCAGATTCTTGACGTTTTCAAGCATAAAAGCTTTCGGCTTCTTATGCCTGATAATCCTTGCAATATCAAAAAACAGAGTTCCCTGCGTCTCGTCCAGAAAACCGTGTAACCTGCCGAGAGCATTTTTCTTTGAAACTCCGGCAAGCGAAAACGGCTGGCACGGGAAACCGCCCAGCAGGACATCATGATCCGGAATACTTGTTTCCTGAATTTTCGTTATATCACCGAACGGGACTTCACCGAAATTGGCTTCGTAGGTTTTTCTTGAATAATTATCCCATTCGCTCGTATATACGCATTTGCCGCCGGCATTCTGAAAAGCCAGCCTGATGCCTCCGATACCGGCGAAAAGGTCAATAAACCTGAATTTGGGCGATTTCGGGGGCGGAAAAGGCACATCCCACTTTAACGGCAGGTAATGCCGCAGATCAGGTTCTCCGGGGAGATTTAACGCCGTATGGATTTCTTTGAGGTATTCAAATGCGAAAGGTTTGAAGTACTTCGATGCGCCGTTTTTATGATTTTGTAAATAATGTGTCAGATACGCGATTCCGTCTCCGGTTTTATTATCGACTTCAAGTTTTAGTTTATTTTTAATTTCCGAGTAATTAACAGGCATTATTTATTTGAAAGATTGTATTTTAACGATGTGTCAGCGTGTATCTGATCCGGCACGGTTTCCCTAATGATAACTTCATTCTTTTAACCGTAAAAGTCATCCGGCAGGATTAACCCTTGCAATTTCCTCGCTGAGATTATTGAGCGTTGTTTCTCTGACCGCTGATTTGAGTTCGCATTCAAAGACCGTCAGTACCAGCCAGCGCAGCGCTTTCAGCTTCAGCAGGTTTTCGGCGTCGCGCTGGGTGCTGCGCCCGATTTTACTGAGCCACCACTCTGTGCGGGTTTTCGGAACGACAAAATATCTGCATCCCTCATGACCGTGCCAGAAACAGCCGTGAACGAAAATTACGGTTTTATATTTCGGTAACACGAGATCAGGTTTGCCGGGAAGAGTTTTATCATGCAATTTATACCTGAAACCCTTTGAGAACAGGAACTTGCGGACTAGCATTTCAGGCTTCGTATCCTTGCCTCTGATGCGGCTCATATTGTAGCTGCGGGTTTGTTTATCATGAACGTCCGTCATAGAACTTTGACTGCAATACCAAAAGCCGGAATACCCAACAAAATCATTTTGAATCAGGATAATGTTTTTTAATCCTGCAAAAAGTTATCTGAAAGCAGGAATAAATGTTTCTGAAAAGTTGCTGGGATCAGGGAATATTTTAACACGGACAAATGTAATTGCAGTAAAATATTCCTAGTGGGAAAAGCCACCGCTCCTTTGATTTGAATGTGAAGCAGAAAAGCCGGCGCTCAATGCCGGCTTTTCTGCTTTAATTTATATATTTATTCGGTTAATTTTCTTCCGGGATTTTATAGCTTTCAACAAAAATATAGAGAAAGCAATTAGAATAATTGAACTGGAGCCTTTTGTTGAACGGCTCACCAACAGTTAATAAGACCCGCCACCGAGAAGCCGTTCAACAGGGCTTGCGCCGGTAAAGGGAAAAACAAGAAGGAAGTATCCGGATACTTCCTTCTTGTTTTTGAACAAGTGCATGGGACCCGGAACTTGTATCGAGTTTCTAACCGGTCTTAACGCCGGTAAAACTGTGTGTAAACTACGGTAAATTCATATTTCAAATGGTTGTTTATTTGGATAGACCGCGTAGTCACCGTTTTTTTTGTAAGATTGCTGAAACAATTCTACAAGATATATTCGCGTTTCCCCGCTGAAATCAGATATTTCGATCACAACCATTGCTTTCTATTAGCCGTAAAATTCTAACCGTTCAGGCAAGGTTCTGAAGATTGGTTCTAAAAACTTTTTGGCGGATCGTCAGACTTACCAGACCTCTGCGCAACGGGGGTTGCAAAATCTATTAAATACCTCGCTACGTATATCTCCCTTGTAGTATGGCGCGGGGGAAAAAGGCTGGGCGCAACCTTGACAGATGCCTCGCAATAACTGTAAATGCGGCGCGCATTGAGACTTGTAAAAAGTGTCATTCCAGTCATAGATGCAGCCGCAAGGCTCAGTGACGATCCAGTTATTTTCGCTGGCGGGGAGTGTGTCGATTCTCTTTCGCGAGGCGTAAAATATTATTGTCAGATCTTCGACGCTGTTAATGGCATCATTATTACCGGTTTTACCCACGATAAGACCATTTCCAGCCAGTCGGACGTAGTCGTTTCCGCAAACCGAAAAGAATGTCGGGCTATCGGTCAGTAAGGCATGAGAACCTACAACCAGCCAATCGCCGTGGTCGAGTTGCCCTCTTGGGGCAATTGAATCCACATTTAAGATTGCGCGGTAAGCCGAACCCGTCGGCTCTATTTCGATATTCGCGACGATCATGTGTTCGCTGTTGATGTACACCGCTTCAATTAGTTTCGTGTTACTCATAGTTGTTTACTCTCCTGTTAAATTCCAATTGCTGCTGTCTTTAAGGTTTTGGTAATCTGACCAATTAATTTTTACGGACCCGTAACCGGCGCAGTCCGCGGGCAATACCTACGCATATGCTTCAAGCTCCAATCGCCGGTCAATCGGGCGCGAGCTCTTTCAGATCAATTTCAATGCGCGGATTTGTCTTGTCGTCGAAGCGGAAGGCGTGGATCTCGATTATTTGTCTATCGTCGATAAAGCAGACCTCTTTGAGCGCGTACTGGCTGGCTCACCTGCCTTTCTCAGGCGAAACACTCTGAAAGTAACGCTCAAGTCCCCGTTCAATAGGCGCGCGCCCTGCTGCGCGGCTAGAATTGCGGTATCGGATTTGAAACGTCTGCCCGCGGCAGACGTAATGCGCCGCCCACGAACTGTTGCGTAGAGATGGTTGACCAACGGCGGGTAAGGAAGAATTAATCTGATTTCGCCCGACGCTTCTTTGCCGATGCATCAGCAAAGAAGCGTCGTTCGGCGCGCCGATTGCCATTTCCGTTTTTTCTACAAATGTTTGTTTCATGCTTCCTTTTTATTCTAGTTACATAAGTTACGCGTTTCGTTCAGGGCGTGTAACTTACTTAATCGGTTTGTTTTCAATAACATTACGCTCGTTACACCTGTTACATTTTTAAGGCTTATATCCGTTCATAAAAACCAAAAACATTCGATCTGGAAGAAAAATAGTTCAAAATTGCGCGAAAATACCTTTTTATAATGTAACCGGTGTAATTGTGTAACCCTATTGATTTAATAAGACTTGACTCGGTTACACGTTTTGTTTTGACCGTGTAACCTGTGTAACAGACGATTAATCCTCCAAACATAAGAAGCCTTGAGTTTCTTCGGGCGTCTCAGTTTTTACCTCGGGGTCTTTCTCGAAAATGCTGGCATTGATAACGTAAACACGCTTTTGCCCCATCTCGGCGCACTTAGCGTTTCGCGTGTCTTTACCATCGCCAGCTTTTAATAAATAATTACGGTCGGCGAGCGCGTTAGCCACAAATTTAGCGTCGAACCCTTTACACACCTCGGTGCGGAAGCTTTCCGGCAAAATCAGGAATTCGATTTCGCCGGTCGTTTCGTTTGTGCGGCGGAAGCCGACGCGGTTGGATACTCTTTCAGAAATGTCGTTCCCGTTAAAGTCCTTCAGAGTTGTCGCTGACTGGAACCGGCTTTGACCGTGAGCCTCGATAAACTGCCGAACTTGTTTAACGGCGTTCTCGGCGTCGCTCGGAGCCGACGCACACTGGTTTTTGAGCCAGGAGTTGAAGATTGTCCGGCAAGCGTCCGCAGCCGTTCCAACTGCCCACCCCGTGATTTCTGCCGCGCCTTCGCCAGCGAATGCCGCGAGCGCAAATTTTGTCGCCACCCGTTTTATTTCGCCGCTCGCATCTTCCGGCAATACAGAGTCAAGGAAATTAGCTTTGCGGGTGTGCCACCGATTTTTTTCAGCGTCGAAGTCGGTGTTGACAAGTTTTTCCAAGAAACCGCGAATTGCCGTGCCGTAAAATTGTTTTGAGTTTTCGCGCAGGGCGTCGGCGAGTTCGTGCGCGGTCGCAAACTCGTGGAGCGTTTCAAACAGCCCGAACCCCGCACCTGCGTCCGCTTCGACGTCGATCAGCCTGACGCTTTGCCCGCCGCGTATTTTTTGCCCCGTTTGTGTCAAGATATCGCTCAGAGATATTTCGCCGCTCGACAGAAAAAGAATATTCCACGCATATCTCTTCCTTAGCGTCGCGCTTCGATTCATTCTGCCCTTGCCGACTTTGTTGCCGAGCATGTAGACGATGGACGCTACCTTGAACGGGTCGCATTCGCCGATTTCGTCGAGGCAGAGCAGCCCGTCGTTATGGGTTTCTGCCGTCGCCTCGAAACTGTTGTCGGTAGCTTTCCAACTGTCGAGAAAGCCATTTGCGGACGAGCCGCCGAAAACGCTGCCCCCAACTAAAAGAGTGGTCGTTTTGCCCAAGCTTGACGGCGCCCGGAAATGAGCGCCAAACCCGTCTTCGCCTAAAATGCTGAGAAGTACCGATGCGAAAGCGCAGGAGACGGCAAAACACAAGCGCGAGTTGCCGACGCACAAGCGCGCCACATTGCTTCGCCAATCTTCAAGCGTCCCGGACGTTTTTAGTTTGTCGCCGTCAAACGAGTCCGACTGGTAAACCATCGCGCCCTTATTTTCGTCCCGGGTTATCGTCTGGTTTGGGAAAATGTACGACTTGCCGTGCCATCCGATACGCGAGACGCAGGTAATTTTATGAAAGGTTTCGTAGGACTGAAGATATTCCGAGAGCAAAGCCTGCGCTTTACGCTGCGACGAGACAAGCAAGCCTTCCGAAAGCAATCTGGCACGAACTTCGGTGCCGTCGCCGGAAAGCAGAGAAGCGGGCATTGCCCACGTATGTTCGCGCCCATCGTCGTCAGCCCATTGCAGCAGCCGACCCCAGTTTGAGCCGTGCTCGTCTCTTGTCTTGGCTGTGATTTCCAGTTTTGAGCAGACGAACTGATTCTCGCTCGTGGTATTTCCTTTCTTGTCGGTAGTGGTGGATTTATAGAAAACGCCGTCGTCGATGACTATAAAATTTGTGCGCGAAACAAAAAGCTCGGCTTGCTCGAACAATTCCCAGACTTTCTCAATCGCAGCTTCGGCACCGAACTCCTTTTCGTAAAGCCCGAGCAGGTCGTCAATGCCGTTGACTCCATCGATCAGCGGCAAGTTCACAAACTTGACCGTCGCGCCTCTGTGCCTTAATAATTGAGCGAATTTTATGCGCGCATAATAAACGTTCTTATTGACCTCTTTGCGACAGTTTGAATCGAATACGATGTAAACTGTCCGAGATTTTTCGCCGTCGGAAAATTTCGTATTGTTCAGATCGGCGATGACGTCTTTTTTGTCGATTCTACAACCTCGGGCGTCGGTCGTTTTGTAGCTCGTGGTTTTAATGTTGTGAACACCCGCCAATGACATCGCCCGAAAGTTCTTTTTTCCTTCGGTTTGCATTCGCTCCATAGCCAGACATTTCTTCGGACCTTCGGAGTAAGCTAACGGCAAATCCACGTTCTGCAAATCCGCCTCCGTTACGTTCGTTGCGTTAAAGAGATTGTTTCTAAAACCTACCTCGTACAGGTATTTCCGCTTTGTTTTCCCGTTCTCGTCGATTTCCGGGTTGTCGCGCCGCACCGCATAAGCTACGGTTTGCCCGCCCGGAGCGCGTACCGGATAAGCGATGCCGCTGCAATCCAAATGCTTGCTGCCGGTCAGCGCTTTTCCTTCGCTGTCAGAGACGCGGGACAACCCGGCTTTTTCAGCCAGTTCTTTGGTGATAAACGACGCGCGCAATCCCGCCAAATCTGCTTCGTTTAATGGGTTTTTATCGGTTTGCATCGGCACCTCCGATAAACCGCTCAAGATTTTCGAGACGTCTCTGTTTTTCCTTTTCGTCGATTGCTTTTTCGACCTGAACGTAAATACGAAGACATTTTCGACAGACCGCTAATGACTGCTGGAAAACGTTGTCCCGGTCAATCTGCCCGCCGCATACCTCGCATAAAGACCGTCGCGATGCCATCGATGACTGCGGTGGCATATCTTCTTCCTCGAAGACCGGCATTATGAACCGGGATATAGGTTTGGGAACACCGGAAGGTGTTGCAGATTCGGATAGTTCGCCCTGTTCTTGTGGCGAAAACTGTTGATTTTGTGGTTGGTTTGTAGTATTGTTACTCATAGTTAATGTTTCCGGTTTGGCTCGTAGTGGTGTCCAAACAATTTTCTTGGAAGCCCTTTTGCGAGGGCTTTTTTCTTTGTCTTAATTTCTTCCTTCTTGATTCAAAAAATCTTGCACTGCGCCCGCCATAACTACTATGCGGGAACCAAAGCGGGATGCTTTTAAATTTCCTAATCTAACCGCCTGCCTTAAATAGGAGGGCGATAGGGATGTTTGAAAACTAACCTCTTTAATAGAGTATGCCAGCTTAGTACTTGAAGAATTTTTTAACTTAGTTTCTGCTATATTCATAATAATCATAAGGACTTTAGCGTTTTCCAAAATAATTCTATGCAAGGGTTTTGCATTGAACGATTTTGATCTTACCTGTTAATACATAATGCTGCAAGTGTTTTTAATGCTATTTTTTCTAAAAAAGTGGTAATATAGATTTCCTTACACTGACTTTTGCTAAATGTAAGGGTATTTCAATTAATTTAAGCTTGTAAGTATTTCAAAAAAAAAATAAATTATGATCGAAAAAAAATCTAAAGAAGATGGCAGCGGAATTAAGAAACAGCCCAATAATGAATGTCCGGAAAAACTTGTTCAAATAATCGAAACGCTCAGTCTCGTTCCTTTAACAATCAAAATGCGTAACTTTGCTTTTTTCATGGGCAAGCGAAGAGCGAACCGAAAGCCTTTCCCTCCTGACTTTCGCGCAACACATGAGGGAATGAAAGCCTGGGATTCTATTGAACTCGAAGAGAAAAGAGATGAATTTAATAAATGCATTAAGCCATTACCAAAAGAGTTTCACAACTATATTTTTAGTTTTGAGGAAAGCCGTGCCCTGAGAGTTTCAGATTTAAGCTTAAATCAACTGCGCTTGATTACAGCAGCCTATATGCAGTTTTACAGATTGCGTGAAGATGTTAAAAAATTTGCTATCCGGATTGACCGTGAAAGAAAAGGCGAACTCATCGATTGGGAAACAGAAACAATGTTGATCGACGCTCAGATATTGAGGGATGAAACCGGTAACGAATATCTGACCGGGCTTGCCGGAGTTATCGGAACATTCAGGTCGGACAGACTAAGAATCTGCCAATCTTGTGCGCGTCTGTTTTGGGCGAAAAGAGAGGATTCAAAAGCTTGTTCGCCTCGATGCTTGAATAATTTACATGTGCGCAAGTCAAGAAGTGCGAAGAAGAATATTGACCAGGACTAATCCCGGATATCCAGATTTTAGAGTGCAAAGTAAAAGAGGCTCGAATTAACAAGCCTCTTTTTTTTATTGAGCAATCGACACCGGAAAGCTATGAATAGAAACGGTTCTGATAACGTGTAATTACAGATTGGGTGGGGTAATGTAAAACTGATTTCTTTGGGAATCAGCAACAAAAAATAGTAAATACTGTCATGGGTTATTAGTTACTTTGATTTTGTCTTTCTTGAGTTATAATGTCAGAAAACCGATCGAATAGTTGGTCAATCATTTCAGGGTCAGTGGATTTATAGTTTGTTAAATTAGGTTCAATAGAATCTAAAAATACGGTTGCTTGTTTAGAAATAGGGTAACGACCTGCCCAAAAAATAAATTCTTCTAACCTCTTAAACAGTTCTCTTTCTTCTGAATTAAGAGAGGCTATGCGCTCAGCAAAAGTGGAAATTCCATGTCCACCACGGGCACGCCATAATTCCATATTAAGTTTAGAATCATCTACTAATTCAGGGCATCTAGCAATATCAATCCCTTTCAAAAGGTTCTCAAAAGCAAATCCAATTAGCATCATATATGATTCCATAAATGCCGTTCTTTTATTCATTACATCCCAAGTCAATGAAGATTCCTCCAAAGCGACTTTAAGCTTATTCAATATCAAATCAGCAGATAGCTTCAACCTCCTCGCAGAACTCAGCCAAGCGTTAGGATCACGTCCGATTTGTGAAAAAAGCTCATTAAAGCCACTACTCATAATGTTCCTTTTAGGCGCTAGAAAGTCATTACTACCATTTATTACTTGATAAGGTCGGTTACTGCTGTTTTCCAAACTTTGGCGTAGGTATAAATGTTAGAAATGTTCTGCAAATTAAGAAGATCGTCATTCCCTTCGATGAAAAGTTTAAGATGTCTTCTCCGAATTTCACCTAGGTAATCGACGTTCTCCGGCAACAGTTTCCAGTTTTCCCTTGTTGACCGTTCATAGCTTAAAATATAGAGTGCTCCTACATCAAAATACGCAACCGAAATTTCTGCAATTAGGGATTTAACCGCTCCGTTATGAACAATTTTTACGAAATTTTCAAGTAATGGATTCATTTTAAGAACTCTCTCATTAAATTGATACGGGTCCTTAGTTATTGAAAAAACGGCGTCTGCGCCATCAAGAAATTCAAGAAGTTTGACGCTGACAGCCTTTTCTTCTTCAGTTAAAGATTTGGCATCTACCGGCAAATTAGTCTGTGAAGTGCTTTTTCTAGTTGAAGCGGCTTTTTTTGTCTTCTTCGTAGCGGTTTTTGTGTTGTTATTAGTCTTCTTTTGACCAAATGTGGTAGTAGTTGAGAATAGGATGGGTAATGCTATAAATAGCAAGATAAGTTTTTTCATAAAATTATTTTAAAGCGCCTGTGTTTAATCAAGTTCCATTTCGCTGGTGTCTGTATGCAATAAACGTGGTTAGTTTTTTGCGCTCCTGAGCTTCTTCCTTCGACATAACAAGTTCATTGCTTTTCGCCTTCAATTTGGACTCTTTGCTTTGAGGAGCAGACGTTGTACTACATACAGAAAAACTGCCAACACAATTACTAAAGCAAAAAAGGCTATTAAATTACTTGTACAAATCACTAAATTTTCGTTCCAATCAATAACCAATTGCTGACTGCTACTCAGTAGTCTTTAATTCGTCACGACGTTTCTCTATAACTTTCGTTAATATAGATTGTCGCCAATTGTCCTCTTGAGTCAGGTTCACTCTTAACTCCAATTCCTCCACTTGCACCTCTAATTGTTCAATCGACAAACTACTGAGACCCTCTTCCCAACTTTTCCTTCGATAATCCAAACTCTGTCCTAAAATTTCAGTTATTCTGGCTTCTTCTTTAATAAGTTTAAGTTTCTCATCAGACGAAGCCCAAGGAGAAATATTAGTAATGTTCTTTTGAGTTTGTTTTAAGAGGTATTCCAAATCTTCAGGGTTCATCGAAGCTAATGGATCTGCCCATTTCTTCCCTTTAGAAATTCCTTTGCTTTGCTCGAAATTAGTAGCAATGCCTGAGCCAATCAAAGAAAGGATAGATACTACACCACCAATAATCGCTAAAGTAGGATCACCACCCGTTGTATAAGACTTGGCACCATAGCCAACTCCTCCACCAAATTTTTGATAATATTCTTCTTGTCCGTATTCAGTTTTTTGCGATCCTACACAAGAACAGCACCCACCTAGCATTAAAACAAAACTGATTATCGAAATAATTAAAAGTAATCTGCTAATTGGAAAAGTATTGTTTTCTTCTGTCATAGTGCCTCCCTAAAAGTTTTAGATATAAAGTAACCTTTGCAGTCCCATCATTTTTAAATAACTACATATTGCACGTTATCGGAACCAAATGGCTTATACCCGATTTTTATTAAGTTGCTGGGTAAATTACCATTTACGGGAATTGGACTTTTTTAATAGAAATTCCGCTAATACTTTTCAGTAATTTTAGGGGGTTGTGGGTTATTTTGATACGACATTTAGCCCTTGAATATTTAAAATGTTTCGATCCGGTTCTGCTTTTTGATCAGTTGAAGTAGCCGCTGTTTTTCAGCAATCGCGGTCCAATACTCTCCCGACTGCCCTGCCTGTTTTTCGCTTCGCAGGGATTCGATCTTCTCGTTTATATTAAGCAATTGTTCGTGTAGATCCAGTCCGTTTATTTCTTCAGTTGTTCGGTTATCCATTTCCAGTCTTCGGACGTGTAGTATTTTTCAAAGTCGGCGAAAAATTCATCATCCTTAAATTCCGTCAGTTCAGTTAGTGCCGCTTCCCTTCCTTTCTCGTCCAGCGCCTTTATTTCGTAGGTTTCGCCGTCCGGCTTGCCGATGGTATCAGTTTTTGATTTAGAGACTTTAACGGGCACTGTATCGCGGAGTTTGCGCCGTAGAACTTCAGCTAGAAATGCCGAGGCGCTTGATATCGAATCGGTACGCCGTGCCGCTATCTTTAATTCAAGAATTAAAAGGTCGGCGATCTTCGATAGGTTTCCACTATCACGCTTCGAGAGATTTTTCCCGGTCAACTCCTTTGCAACCTCGTTTAATTTCAACTGAAAATCGACGAACGCATCGTCATCAGTTGTATTAGTCTTTAAAGAGGTATTAAGAGTAGTTGCAGTACCATTATTTACTGGTTCAGAACCTAGAGCAGTTAATGCAGTTTCTGCGCTAGGTGCTACTGGTAGTTTCTGCGCTAACGCAGTTAGCTGCGCTGCCTGCGCTAACTGCGTTAGGTGCGCTAGGTGATCGGGGTTAGTAATCTCTTCGGGCAGGAGCACTTCAAATTGATTGCCGCTTTTCTCGCCATCGATGCGGGTGATGGCGATTAAGCCGATTTCTTCCAAGTGGCGGACGTTGTTGTAAAACGTATGCGTCGATTTTATGCCGGAACCTTTCATTAGTACTGACTTGGAAACCCGAATCGTGCGTGACGGCTTTATAGCGCCGCGAGTGATCGAGTACAGATAGTCATACATTTGTTTTGATTTGCCGACAAACGCGCCGTTTGGTATTTGCCTGACTATCGAATTAGCGACCCGCGTAAAATCCTTTTCAGGAGCAATCGGATATTTAGTGCGTGCGCTAGGTGCGCTAACTGCTCTAGGTGCGCTAGGCTTATCCTCAATGATTTTGGGCGACGGCACTACTACCGATTCGGAACGATAAACACCAAGCAGGGAAGACGCTGCCGCTTGGCGGTCAATTTTCGGTTTCGGGTTTATCGCTTCACTTAGCGAATCTTCCAGATTTTGCAGTTTGTTTTTCTTCTTCGCCATGACCTAAGACTTCCAGTAACTCGTTTGTGAATCTTAAAAACGCGAACGTGGCGCCCGATGTATCGTCGGACTCCATAATGCTTTCTTGGGTGGCTGAAGCTTCTTCAATGGCGACCGCTTTGGGGATCGTGGTTGAGAATACAAGCGTTTCAGTGAATCTCTTAATAACTTGCGCCTGAACTAACTTATCGAACTTCTGCCGCTCGATAAACCGCGTCAACAGCGCCATAACCAGCATATTCGGCGCATGATCGGCCTGCACCTGACTTATCTTCCGCAGAACCTGTTTTATACCAAGCAGGGCATACCGGCTCGGCAGAATCGGAACAATAGTTAAATCGGCACTGGCGAGCGCGTTGATAGTAACGATGCCGAGGTTGGGCGGCGTGTCGATTACGCAGAAGTCGTAACTCTTTTTAGCCTGGACAAGCTTCTTTTTAAGACGAAGTTCGCGCGATATGTTTATGCCGGAAATCAATGTCTCGGCGTCATCGTCGAGCGAGCAGGGGATTACGTCAAAGCCGGCTCGGACATTCTTCCGTAAATAATCGGAGAAGTCGGATTTCTCGTCGAGGATCATTCGCAGAGAATTGCGCTGCGATAGTTCCAACTCTTCCAAATCAATGCCGCAGCTGTCGGAGAAGTTGCCCTGCTGATCAACGTCAATGCCTAACACACGGTAACCCTTCATAGAAAGAGCAACGGCTGTATTAAAAGCACACGTCGTCTTAGCAACGCCGCCTTTGTGGTTGCTGAAAGTTATAGTCTGCATTATGCCGCTTTCTCCATCCGAGGCTCGTTAATCTTGCTCTCAATCCCTTCCAAAGCCAATTCGACGACCTTCGGAACAGAAAGCACTCCGGTCTCATAGCGCGAAACTGTGTTCGGCTTTATGTCCAATAGTCTTGCCAATTCCGTTTGATTTAAGCCTAACGACATTCTTTTTCTTTTGAATTCTTTATTATCCACGGCGAAAATATACCTAAATTTACTACTTAAAGCAAACTAATTTTTATAAAAGTATCTTTGTTCTACTT
>MWWH01000344.1_pt1 | contig 13223 bp, 13 predicted proteins | sample 1047231 | NCBI WGS metagenome assembly MWWH01 (sample SAMN06349967, study PRJNA376086) | soil metagenome | isolation source: MG3-2 sample Antarctic (ecotone) soil | place: Antarctica | collected 2015-01-13 | reverse complement strand
TTCTCATATCATATTCGGAGAAGCAGGAAGCAGATACATTGAAAGTATCTCCTGATGAGATTCCAACCGAGCAGCTTACCCAGCCCGATCTTGTCGACGATTTCCTTGAAACCCTTGACTTTCAAACTAGGCGTCGACGATGGAAAGGGAGTCGTGTAGGGGTTAACGCCTTTGAGTTTGAAGTCAAATTTCTAATTCACAAATTAGAAGAGATGGTCGATGAAGCTAATAAACGATCGGAAATGCGGGGCTCGGTTTGGAAACGATTTGAATTCAAAGGAGTGACCTTTGGAACGGAATTGGGGTGTTCAATATACAGCAGAGACACGCTCATACAATTGATTGTAACTTGGGACAATGAAAGCCTAATTGACCTGGCTGAGGCAAAACTATTCATCGGACTGCGCGATAATCGGAAGCTGTCTACGGATGCTAATCCAGGCGAGCCTAAAGAGATTTATAAGTTGGCATTTCACCCGGATGTAAATCGGGAATTTCGCAGAGGATGGAAGGATCCCGAGGACAAAGACCGCTTCTCAACATCAGAAGAGTTAGCCAAAGAATTCTTCGACAGTTTTGTCCGTCGAGTACTTAAAGTGGTGAGGGGTGAAATCTAATGACCCGATAGGAACTACCGAGCAGTGGCTGCATGAGTATTCAGCAGGTCGGCTCGCCCTACTCGCGCCTGATTACTAAAGCCCTTACTTTTCAAATCCGTAAATTTTACGATTATGGGCCAAACCGAAAAAGCAGCTTTGATCATAAGCGCTCTTTCCTTGATTCTAGGATGGTTTCTTGGCCTCTTGAGTAATTGGATTATAGAGCTTACAGGGAGGCGTAGGCTCAAAAGACAATTCAAGAAGGCTCTTTTTACCGAACTCCGTGATTTTAGAATCCGCCTTGTTGCTGCACTCATTGTTATAGTTGCCGAAACGGGAGTTATTGATAGGGCGTTGCTTTTATGGATAGAGCCGATCTTACAAGAAGATCATGCTGATCTGATTCCTCTTGAGGTTGTAGAAAAAACAAAAGGATTGCTGAAATTTAGCGACGAGCAGTTGGCACTTTATTCGGCGGCTCGTGGGAATGTTGAGCCCGGGCTGAAGACAAAGAAACATTCATTAGCATTCCTTGACGCACAACTCTCATCGTTATCACTTTTCTCCTTTGAGTTTCAGCGGAGAGTTCTTGACATACGCACTTTACTTGCGCTCTTGAACCAGGAGATGGACGCTTCATCGTTCTATTACGAAAAAACATTCGATTCATCTATTTCAGGCCTAAACCGTGACATCGTATTAGCTAATCTCCGAGCGTCTTATCAACAACAGGCATTCATGATGAAGCATATTGCAGATAAGATCGGTGTTGTTCTTTCAGAGAATTAATTTCGGCTCGCCTCACTTTCGCCTGATCCGCGCGAGGACGAATCGCACTTCCCTGAGCGACCGGCGAGCCGAATCTAATTCAGGGTTTACAGAAGGGAACTGTGAATGAGCAGTAAGGCGGTTATTCAGCCAGAAAGCGAACAAGGAGCAGCGACTTCGCAGCAGAAGAAACGCGCGTATGCACGCGAATTGCGGCAGCAGCGGAGCGAAGCAGGACTGTGCGTAACATGCAACCAGCCGCGTGGCGAAGATGGCACGGAGACACTCTGCCGCCCTTGTGCGGAGAAACTAAGAGAGCGTTACCATCGCAGGGTTGATCGGCGGGCCGCCGCTAGACTGTGCGTGGCGTGCGGCGAGTTGCTCGGCAAAGGTCGCACTGGAGTTCTCTGCCACTCTTGTGCAGATAAACAAAGCCAGTGGCGTAAGCACCGGATTGAAGGGGGACATTGCCGGAACTGCGGCAAACTGCGCGGCAAGAACGGCACAGAGACTGTCTGCTCTCGTTGCGCGAAGGAACAAAAAGAGAGATCAAACCTGCGGCGTGACCGCATGAAAGAAGTAGGACATTGTCCGAGCTGTGGCAAGTCGCGCGACGACAAAACGAAGATATACTGCTCTCGCTGTAGGGAGAGACATGGAGAGAGAACAAAACGGCAGCGTAAGCACCGGATTGAAGAGGGACATTGCCCTGTGCATCCGAAATCGCCGCTGCTTGTGCTGAAGCTCTGCCCCATGTGTCACTACGAAACGACAGATGTTCCGGCGAGCAGTATTTCCTTTAAAGCTTTTCTCCTGCCGCCTGACTCCAGCGATAAAGACGCTAAGCTTGATACGTGCGTCGGGTGCGAGCATTGCAATAGGCTCTACCACAAAGGGGAGACTTCCTATCCCCTCCCACGCATCCCGCCTGACTTGAAGCTCAGGGATGAACATATTGGCGAGGAGGGCCGCGGCGTGTGGCTCCGGCTCGCCCACGAAGATGAACCAGGACAAGTAGAGATCGAATTCGAGAAGTGCTCTCTGCCTTATGAAAAATGCACTAAGCTAGTGCCCAAAAGGAAAGCTCTTATTTACCTGCGGAGGTACAGAGCCGGGGAGCAAATGTCCATGACATGTAAAGAACACTTTAATGATCGCTCCCATCTCACTAAGGCGCACGAAGCGCGGCTCCGGCAGCAGTTTGACAAATCAGCACAAGCTCATAATGACGACGGGCAGAAGAATGAGGACACCGAAAGGCGTAATGAGAAACTCCAAGCTGAAAGAGCTGAGTTTGAAAGCGCCGTTCGTGAATTAAAAAGGACGCTGCCGTCGCATAAGATCAGTCGTCCAGTTATCGCCGCGGAATATGATCATCAAAGGAAGACGCGGGAACCGCTTGACCCATCAACAATCACGAAGATAGTTCAGCGCTGCTATCCAAAGGGAACAAGCGTTGCTGATGCAGTTGCGATGGTGTCTTAAAATATACGTTGAACAAATTCACGGAAATTCACGATCCGTGAATTTGATTCTTTCACTCTTTTTAGGGGCAAGGGATGTTAGATTGAGCGCGCTTTGATACGAAGAAGCGCCCAAGCAGCCAAGTTTATCAGGACCGACTGCTTGAGCGCTCACGCGGACTAGCGACCGCGGAAACATTTTCAGTTTCGGGCGGGATTATACGCGCCCGAAGAATCAGATGCCAAACCTTTCGTTTTCGCTAGGGCGAAAGGTTTGGCATCTCTGTTTTTGCGGAGGGCGAATGATGACGGCAACACTGAACGATTCACAGCAGACTCTCTACCGTGATTCCCTAAATCCCGAAAGCGTGGTCCGCATCCTCAAACACGAAAACCCTTATCTGATGATTGATCGCGAAACGGTTCAAGATGAGAGGCTTTCCTGGGAGGCGCGCGGGCTACTCGTCTACCTGCTCAGCCTACCGGCGGATTGGGATATTCGGGTTAGACACCTGCAAAAACAGGGCAGCGCAGGTCGCGATGCTCTGCGCAAGATACTCAGGGAATTACAACAGTTCGGCTATGTCTCAGGTTTTGGCGAGTCAGAGAGGGGCGAGCGCGGGCGCTTCGGCCAAACTGAGATTCGGGTCTATGAGACGCCCAGGCTCAACCCTTATCACCTAGAAGAAGAGCTACCGGCGCCTGAAAAGCCGTCCCTGGTGGATTGTCCGGCGCCGGATCAACCGGCGACGGATTTACCGGCGCCTGAAAAGCCGTCTCCTTACAAAGGAGATAATCAACAAAGGAGACAGTTAACAAAAGACACACACACACAAAGAGACCTCCGCGCCGCTGACGCGGGCGCTCCGGCTGTTGTTGTGTGTGGAGGTTCTAAATTCTCTCTGGAAGATTGCCGGCGTTACGCCGATCATCTCCACGCTTCAGGGCAGGGGGTCACGAATCCCGGCGGCTTCGCTCGAACCATCCACAACACAGGTTCGGAAGATCCTCAGATCGCGTTATGGCTTGCTGAGATTGACCCGGAGCGAGTCCGGTCCGGCGAGCTGGCGACTCCGACGCCAATAGACATCTCGGCCTGTCCGGATTGTTTGGGGAGAGGGCTCTACTATCCAGAACCGCAGAATCCGAACAAAGGCGTCAAAAGGTGTCCGCACTCACGCTTGGTTAAAGTCGCCTGAACCGACAGGACTCAGGGTGTATGGAGGTGAAGGAAAGTGAGCGCAATCCAGCAGATGGCAGAGCCTAAATTTCAGCGAAATGAGTTTTACGAAACACTGCTGCGCATGAAGCGCGATCAGCCCCGGCGCTATGACTTAAACGTCAGCAGCGGCATGCAAGTCTGTGTTCAACTCTATGAAAGAGCCAAAATGCAGGCAAGCGCCATGGCGGCATGATACGGACCAGAATGGAACAAGGTACTACATCTAATGCGCTGGCCGAGCGCTGATCATTCAAAATATCAGTACTTGATCTTGCTATAATGGGATCGGCTCTCGCTCAGCGCTACAGTGCGTTGTGTAATCACGAGTAGAGGATTCCCCCCGATTGCCTCGCGCACTGAAGCTATCTTTACCCACCTCTGCGACACCGCGCAGCCCGGCGTTTGCCCACATCGAAGATAAAAACCTGCGCTCGGATAAGGAGCTGCTTCAGGAACTACAGTTCCTCGTCGCCAGATACCCGCGCCGCTCGCGCGAGCTGGCCGACGCAATTGAAGAGATCGAGCATGACATGGGGCCCAAGCCCACCTCGCCGCCTGATGCCGTGCTCTTCGCCCTGGAGGCCGGCAGGCACACCGTCAACGACATCGTCGAGCATACCCATCTCCCCTATGGGACCGTCTATGATCTGCTTCATAAAAGGCCGCTGATTGATCTGATCGAGATCCGGGAGTGTCCGCAGATGTCAGAGCCGGGCAGGGGCGGGGCGCGCCGATCGCAAAACTTATATTCCCTTCGGCATACTTTGCCCTAAGAGAATTGTTTCCTTGACAAGCCCCATCAGGGGGTAGTTCGAAAATGTCCGGAAGTAGCATCGCAGCATCAACTTGGAAAGAATCGCGATGGACACGGCCGCCGAAATCCGTCAGGCTGGGTCAAGGAAAAACTGACACAGATGCGTCTGACAATGGTTGCCGGGCAGGCTGCATTTGATTAATCAAATAATTCAACCGAGCTTAATCCTTCTATTTCAGAGGTTAAGAGATGAACCTTGCACGCTTATACCTGGACAAGATTGGACGCGGAATCAAGTTTTTTCGCCCTCGATAACATAATTTCCAGGGTAAAACCGGAGTATTTAAGCGATATGACACTCTCATTCAATGAAGTCTGTAGGCGTGCCGGCGGTCGCCGACGTTACAACCTCCAGCGACAACTGGAGGCAAGGGAGCGGAGGAAAGAAGTGGGACGGCTGCTCGATCTGTATGGCAATTCGATCCGGGGCACACAGGCGCGGATAGCGCGAGAGCTGGGCGTAAGCGAGGCGACCATCAGTCGCGATATCTCGTCTCTTCAACTGAAGGCCTGGCTCGACTCTCTTCCTGCGCATCGCCAAATCCGCTTAATGCGCCGGGCCGGCCTGCTTTCCTGAGATATCGGATTCGATCCCTTGTCAAATTTGTAGTCGTATGGAGAATGACGCATGGCAAGGGAAGTGTGATATTCGATCTCTTCTCAAAACGCCGCTTATATGCAACCCTCTCGCCGGGTTGAAATGTCCCGTTCGATCCCTTCTCAAAATGCGATAGTTGATATACGGTTGGCGCACGCGTGCCGCCCGGAGGCGTGCGATATGACATTTTCGATCCCTTGTCGGATCAGAATTACTGTGTAGTATGCGAGGTGACAACGTGGCATTTTCGATCACTTGTCCAGAGCGCGCCACAGATCGTTAATATCCGCCCGGGCTGTTGACCTCCGGCAGCTCCTGCCGATCCCGCTCTCCAAAGAGCGCCCCGTCTTTTTCGAAGGCTCCCGCCAGTAAGTTCAGTTCGCGATCATCCATTTCGTCCGCCGTCGGGCAGTTGCGCTCAGAAGGATTGGGAGCCTTCACTGAGAGCAGCGCCTTGCGGCGGACAATCTTTTTCGCGCCGCTGAGCGAAGCGGTTCGATGCCCGATCAAATCCACGAGGTGATCCACAAATGAAACTTGCTTCATCACGCGACGCAAGCGCTAGCCTTCGAGAGTCAAATGAACAAACAGCGCCGGAGCCGCGGCCGTCGTTGCTTCAACGAGCTGAAGCTGAAGTCGAGCGCCTGAAAGAAAACCTGGCAGAGGTACGCTCCCGCCGGGATCAACATGTTGCCGAGCAGACTGAAATCAAAGTCCGCCTGCGGTCTCCGGAGAACATTGGCGCCGACGAAGTCGAGCAACTCGTCGCCCGTCAAGCCTTGGTCGACAGGCTGTTAGGCGTGATCCGCCGGGAGGAAGTTCGCACAGACGGGGAATTCCAGCGAGCGCGCCAGAATCTTCACGCGCTGCATAGGGAACTGGAGCACCTGGAAACTCAGAAACAGGATCTTGAATTCCATCTCTCCCCCAAGGGCCGCGTCGGACGCCTCGAATGCACGGCAAGGGAAGCCGCAGCGATCGCTCAGCGTCATCGTGAGGATGTCGAGCGCAAACTCCAGTCCACAGGCGCTCGCATGAAAGAGATCGCTATGCGCACGGCCTAACGCGATTCGTTTCCTCACGAAGCCGCTATCCATCACCCTCATACGAATGTTCAACCGCATGACCATCTTTCCATCCCTCGCCATCGATGGTACCCACCTGGCCAGCGGTCTTCTACCGCTCGCGTTTCTCTCCTCCTTCGGCGGGCCCGGCCGTCGTCATCAGCATTCTCAACATTCTCCTGGTCGCGGGTGTCCGCTACCTGGATATGCGCATGCGCGACAAGCAGCGCCGCTACGAAATCGAAGTGCGTTCGAAAGAGCGCCTCGAACTGGAGCGCCTCCGCGTTGAGCTGGAGGTCGCGCATAGCGCGGCGCTCCCGGAGTCCAAGTAGCTCCTCATCCCGCCCCTCAAACGCGTCTGGCGCCGACTCTCACCGTGCCAGCCTATTCACATAAGGATCAACAGCAATCTCATGAGTTTCAACATCGCAGAAGTCTTCGAGCAGACCGTTACGTGTCCCTTCGAGTACACGCCGAAGAACGCCACCGAAGCCACCGTCATCATGATGGAGGTATATGTCGAGCGCGTTACTTCTGAGCTACTTGACAGGCTGGCAGAGGCCACCGAGAAATCCGAAGTCGAAGGCCTTCGCATGATCATCTCCGAGACGGTCAAGTCATGGGGTCTCGACTGGAACGGCGAAGAGTTCCCGCCGTCCCTCGACAACATTCAAAAGCGCTGCCCGCTCACATTTCTCGCCGCGGCAGGGCGCGCCATCATCGCGCTCTGGGCGGGAAACCCTACCATCGCGAGCAGCTCGGAAAATACATTGGAACAGACGGAGAGTGTGGATTCGTCCCCGGACATTACCTCCTCGTCAGAGCCGCTCGCTATCTAGGCGTCCCGCCTTGGGAGTTGGCCTCTCGCCCCGATGCCGGAGTGTGGATCGCCCGCGCCCGAACCTTCGAGGCGGGCGAAGCTGAAGGTAGCCGCATCTCGTCGGAACTCGCTGCCCAGCGCCGGCGCACATCCTCTAAGTAGCCAGGCGCTCATGATGAGCGCCTGGTGTTTTGGTTCATTCCTGATCTCACACAGAAAGCCTCACTAAGATGTCGGTAAATGCCTTTGCGTTATGGGGAAGTGTCGAGCTTGATGTCACGAAATTCGATAAAGGCATCGCTCACACTGAGCAGCAGCTTAACGTCACAAAAAAACTGTTATCCGACTTCGTAACTCATTTCGATGTGATGGGTACGTCTGCCGGGAAAGCGGCTAAGACTACCGGCGACTCTCTTCAAAACACTTCAAGTAAAGCCACTGCTACCAAATCGGTACTACAACTCTTGAGAGGCGAGGTTGAATCTAATCTCACTTCTCAAACTAAATTCTCAAGTGTTTTGAATCAGGTTTCCGGCTCGCTTGGTTTGATAGCGGGCGGGATTACTGTCGCCGCTGGCGCTGCCGCTGGCTTAGGCGTAGCTGTATTTGGAATGGCCGAGAAATTTTCAGAGGCGGGATCCGAGGTCAACGATCTTTCAAACAAGCTCGGCCTCTCGACGGAGACCGTGAGCGGCCTGCGCTTGCAGTTAAAGCAGAGCGGCACTGATCTCAACACCTTCTCGCTCGCCGTCTTCGGCCTTCAGAAAAATATCACCACAGCCAGAGAAGGCAATAAGGAGATGATCGCCCTCTTTAAGGAGCTGGGCGTCACCTCAACCAATACCGAGACTGCCCTTCGCCAGGTACTTCGGGGCCTCGCAGCCATCCCCGACGAGACGACCAGGAATGCCAAGGGCGCGCAGGCGATGGGCAAGTCATTTAAAGACCTGTCCGTCTTTCTGGCCGATACCGGTGGAGAGATCGATCCCGTGATCGAGAAAGCGCGCGCGCTTGGACTCGTGATGGACAAGGAGACGGCGCGCGCGGCAGATGAGTTCGGCGACACCCTCGATGTCCTGAAGGTTCAAGCCCAAGGTACGGGCTATGTTTTCGCGCGAGAGTTCGCGCCTGATATTACCCATGCGATGCAGTCGGTTTCTGAATTTATTAAAGACAATCAAGGAACGTTTAGAGAGTGGGGTCAGGAAGTAGGGGCGATAATTCGCGGGATAACTGCCGTCACTGAAAGCGAAGTCGGCAAAATGCTCGCGTCGTGGTATTCGCTGGGGTTCAAGCTGTCGGGGATTGGGGCGGCGCTTGCGACGCTGAAACTGATAGGCGGGCCGGGTGAAGCGGTCGGCGCTACAGCCGCGCGCGTTTCGATGTCAGGCGTAGAAGGCTTTCATGCGCGGGGGTGGAAACAAAGTGACGATTCGAAAAAGACGACCACTGGCGGCGGGCGTGGCGGCGGCGGTGGTGGCGGCGGTGGTGGCGGTGGTGGCGGCGGCGGTGGTGGTGAATCCCTCGCCGTTCGATTAGCCCGACAAGAGCTTGACGGTTTAAAGCTCAACTTTAAAGATTGGGAAAACTTTACCTCTTCCGAACTTAGCAAAAAGCAACGTCTTTATGAGCAGGGTGAAAGTGATTTAAAGGCATACAACGAAGCGCGCATCAAGTTAGAAAACGACCGCTACGCTAAAGAGAAAGAGGTGCTTCTAGCAGAGCAGGCTTTCATTAACGACGCTAGAAATAAGTTCAAACCCGGCGAGCGCGAGTTAAAGCAAACGGATATTGGAAACCAACTCGCAGAGGCGCAGCGCAAGCATGAAGAGACGGAAAGCTCAATCAAGGCGGAAGGTAAACAAAAGCGTCTTGAATTAGACCGCTCCTATGCCGAGCGTGAAATCTCTATCATGGAAGCGGCCAACCGCACGCTCGAAGCTGCGCAGGGCGATGCTATCAAGAGGGGACTAACCACTTTCACAACGGCAGAAGATTTACGCTTTCAGAAAGAGCAGGAGGTATTCGCCAAGCGTCAGGCGCTCGTAAATCAAGACCTCGCTCGTTACGAAAAAGGCGATCAGGATAAATTCAAAGCCGCGCAGCAAGCGAATACCGCTCTGGCGAACGAGGAAGAGGCTGCGCTTCAAGAACACAATCGCAGGCAAGACGACAGCCGCCAGCGTGATTTAGAGAGCGCACAGAGCTACACAAGAGCCCTTCGCGCCATCTACGCCGACATCACTTCTATTAACCGCGACACCTTAGCTATTCAAATTCGCGGGCTTGAAGATAATCAACTCCGGCGCGGCGAGTACATCAGATTAACAACGACGTTAGAGAAAGCGGCAGAGCAAGAGCGATCTAAGGCCGCGATTGCCGAGTTGTATGAACGCCGCGCTGTCATTAAAGCGTCAATCGCAGACGAGCGCGAGAAGGCTGCGCTCATCAAGGCGATAGACGAGCAGATCTCAGCGGCGAAACGTAACAGCGCAGCCGCGCAAGCCGATATTGAAAGACAGGCGACAGAGAAGTCCCTTCAACAATACCGCGAGATCGCTTCCGACTTGAAGAGCATCTTCAGTGGTGTCTTTGGAAGTGTAGGCAAGGGATGGAGAGGCATGCTTGATAGCATGCTGCAATCCGCAAAGCGCATCTTTCAACAAATAGCCTCCGAGCTATTCGAAAATCTAATCCTGCAAATTCTTGACCCCTCGCAAGCTCAAAAAGGTAGTCAGGCGGGCGGCATCGCCGGCGCGGCCACTAACGCGATTCTGAAAATGCTGGGCTTGGGCGGCGGTTCAAAGAGCCCGACGCAGGGCGCTGGCGCTGGCACTTCACCCGTTGATGCGACGCCCGTTGATTTATCCAAAGTCGCCATAGACGCAATCAACAAGGGAAACGCTAAAGCTTCAACCGAAGTAGTCAAAGGCATCACAGGTTCAACCAGTAGCACGAATGCCGCCATTGAAGAGCAGACCGTTTCCCTGTCAAACGAGCTACGCGCATTAGGCAGAGAAATTTGTCAATGTAATAAACCCGCGCAAGAACCGGGTTGGGCTAAGTGGGCAAGACTCGCACTACAGGTCGGAGGCATGGTAGCAGGGGCGCTTGCTGGTGGTGGCGGTGAAGGCGGCGGGGGCGGCGGGGGCGGCGGCGGAAGCGTCTGGTCAACCGTTACCGATGACATTACAGGAGAAGTTATTGACGGTGGCGGCGGCGCAACTCGCCCGCGCTGGGTTGGCCCTCACGCTTTAGGCGGTCTCATCACCGGGCCGGGAACTGGCATATCAGACTCAATCCACGCGATGCTCAGCGACGGCGAGTTCGTCATCAACACGCGAAGCGTACAAAAATTCGGTGTCGGATTTTTCGATCAACTCAATGCCGGAATGATGCCCCACTTCGCCACTGGCGGCTATGTCGGCAGGTCGCACTTTGCCGATGGCGGCTATGTTGATGGCGGCGCACTATCGCCAGGCGGAGACACCTTCAACATCAACGTCGAACAGAATTTTCAGGGCGAGCAAACGGACAGCGGTATGCGCCAAAGCCACGGGCAGATGGCGGCACAAGCTTTCGATCAGGCATTCCGTGCGCGCAACCGTTACGGCAGAAGCTAACCCTCACCTCTTTACAAGGTTCCCACAACTATGAATAAACCCTTGCTCTACATTCTCGCAGTATTTGCAATCAAGACAACGCCCGCGAGCATTACGAGAGACGCGGCAGATCGGATAACCAACGTCGAGGTAAAAAATGACGTTGATCTTAAATTGCGTCCACTAATCGCACATTCAGAAGAGGAAGCGAGGCAAAAGGGAAGCGCCCTTACGCTTGAATGGTGGCCGGAATCTGAAGGATGGTCGGAGCATGGGGTGATCCTCGGCGACATGGATAGGGACTTATGCTTAACGATGGCCGCAGCGCTGCAAGTACTGGAAGAAAATGCGGAAGCCCGTCGTAAAGCTTTTGGTGCAAGTGATGAGGCCCAGCAAGCGCAAATCGCTTACGCCGATGATGAAGCAAAACGCAGTTACGATGATAGCGACGATCAGGAAGAATGGCCGGATACCATTTTGTGACCACAAGATATTGATTGATTTTCAAAATGATATTGTTCAGCAGTAGGACCGCTACGGCCGAACAATCTACGGTTTGACCGAAGAGCGCAACGGGTGGGGAGAACCCCTGCCCGTTGCGCTTTTTGACTAACTGTCAGAGCCTTTTTCAAGATCGCGCTCCGGGCTGTCACCAACTGAAACAGGCGTGGGTCCGATAAGTATAAGTTACGTTTAGAGGCATGTGGTTTGCTCTCGACATTATCACTCTGCCCAGAGGCCTCACAATGTTTCATTAAAGGCGGGCAGACATCCTCCAAAAATTAAATTCAGAAGAACATCGGAATGCATTGTAACTATTCAGGTAGTCGAGGGAAGTTCAGTGGATTGAAGGGGAAGCGGCTTGCCAACTAAAGCCCGTTCAAGCGAATGGAGGAGTGAATGGCCCTGTTTGCGGGCGGTCGAGAGGTAGCTTCTGACACGGCAGAAGGAGCGCGCACCATCAGGCGTGCGGAAGCAGCCAGAGATTTTGGATTCTCGCGCTGATCGCGGCCAGAATTGACCTGTGAGCATTTGAAGGGTATCTGACGCTGGATCAGGGACGAAAGAGAGGTGCCAGGCGGCAAAGCGCGGCCCGTATGGCTGCATATGCGAGGGCCAGCGCCGGTCAGTCGAAGGCAGCCGTCGACAAATTGAAACGGTGCGCGCCCACAGCTCAAACGTGTGGGCGTCCACCATCGGGTTTACATCTTCTGTCGCTTCCCTTTCCGGGAAAGTAACCTGTACGCCCGCTGCTTCGGAGTCTTCGCCGCTTCCCGGCGCTCCCTCAGCCACTTGTCAACGTCGCCGCGAAACCACCGCCGAGGCTTTCTACGCGCGAGCGCTATGTCTTTGACTCCGCCTTTGCGATCCGTGATCGTGCGCTGGGCCAATCCTGTGCGCTCGTGAATGTACTCCCAGCCGACTTCGCAGTTTGGGTTCTCCGGCGCGCGCATCTGAGAATTAAGAAGCAGTTCTACTTTCGCGCTTAGGGCACGCTGTCCTTCGAGCAGCTCGGCGAGCATATCCCTGGTTGATTGATCCTCCATAGTTACCTCCAGCTTTCAAATTCGTAAATTTTACGATTTTGGCGTTCGCTGGCTGTCTCTGTCACTTCCCTCTCTTGACGTTGCCGCCACGTTCGAGAATTTCCACGATCTCAACAAGATGCTGTGAGCTGTAGCGAACGAGCATGCCTGCGCGCATGTGCGGCAAGTTCTTCTTCCTGCGCAGGCGTTGAAGGGTGTCCTGAGACATGCGCAGCTTCTGAGCGGCTTCCTCTTCAGTGAAGATCTCAAGACTGAAGCGCTCGGCTTCTGCCCGTATGCGGCGCGCCTCGTCCGCAACTTCGATGAGCAGGTGTCGCGCGAGCGAGAGCTTTTGCTCGATCTGGACTTCCAACTCCAGGAACTCCGACTGTGCTTGCTCGATCCGTGTCACAATGTTTTCACTACTCATGATCGTCTCCTTTCCGTATGTAATTTATGCAGCCTTGCTGCTTACTTCCCTTCCCGTTGCCAAATCAAGAGCGCGCTGGATGGATTTGTAAGAAAGCCGCCGCCCCGACGACGTGCGCGCCCCGCGCAAACTGATCGCAGCTTGAGCGGCCGTCTCTTTAACCCACTCCGCTATCTCGCGTGTGGGCCAGCTGCCGACATAAAAATGCTGGCTGTTAATCGTAATGTGGACGGTGAAGGGTGCGCGCTTTGAATGCCGATTGTGGCAGATAGAGCCGCTTTCCATATTCAGATTAGAGCGACGAAAATCAAACTTGT
>MWWH01000343.1_pt1 | contig 13228 bp, 15 predicted proteins | sample 1047231 | NCBI WGS metagenome assembly MWWH01 (sample SAMN06349967, study PRJNA376086) | soil metagenome | isolation source: MG3-2 sample Antarctic (ecotone) soil | place: Antarctica | collected 2015-01-13 | reverse complement strand
AGTTCGCTCCGCTGGCACCGTCGCGGGCCGGGCCTCCCGTTCAAGGTCTGCGACGAGATGCAGGGGCCTCGATTTGCTCGCGAGTATGAGCACATCGTCATCGACACAGCGGCTAGGCCATCGCCCGACGAACTTGGAACGCTCACTGAGGGGTGCGATGTCCTGGTCGTCCCGTGCTCGCCGGATGCCCTCTCGATGGACGTCTTAGGCGAGATGGTCGATGCCCTGCGGGGAGTCAAGATGGAACGCTTCCGGGTGCTTCTCACGATGGTCCCGCCCAAACCCAACACCGACGGCCAGGAGGCGAAGGAGACGCTCGAAGAATTAGGCTTCCCGCTGCTCGATGGGTTCGTGCGGTGGTACCACGCCTTCAAGAAAGCCGCCGTGGCCGGAGTTCCCGTCTATGACGTGAAGAAGGACCCTAACGCCAAGGAGGCTTGGAAGGATTACGAACGGGTGTGCCAGGAGCTTTGCCGATGACCAAGTCCAACAAGTTCACCGGCCTTAAAGAGGCCATCAAGGGACGGCAAACCGAGAGCGAGCCAAAGCCGCTCGAAGCTCCTGAGCCCAGCAAAGTTCCAGACGATTTAGGGCAGGGGGCCGCTCCCTCGGGTCCAACGAAACGCTCGCGGGGTCGTCCAAAGGGTGGAAAGCGGAACAATCCGCAGTTTCAGCAAGTGACCCTCTACATGCCAAGCACCGTGTACGTGGCCGTCCAGCGTGAGCTACAGCTTCGCCGACGGAAGCAGGACTATCAGGGTCCTCGGGACATGAGCGAACTAGTAGGAAGCCTAGTCAAGGCGTGGCACAAGCAGAACCTTTAGTCTGGAAGACCAATGATTTTTGCAATTGCAAAATTGCATGTCACAATGGATTTTTGCAATTGCAAAAATGGTCCATGTACGGGCCGAGTGTGTCACCTCCAGGATGCCCGAAGAAGCGGTTTTGGTCGTCAAGTAGGGAAAAGGTCAGCCAACCAACTTTTCGAGCATCGTGGGCCATCCTGGGCCGTTTGAGAGCTTACGAGCCCTCGGTCTCTTGCGGCAGCCCGAGAATCCGTCTGGCATGCGACTCTCGGATAACCCGCTGGTACATCCGACGCATTTCTCGGCCGGCCTGCTCGTAGCTGGTCCGAAGCTGCGGTTCGGCTGCCTCAAGGGCTTCGGCGTCAAAGTGCTCCTGCTCCTCGGCGTTCAGTTTGGCGAGGTAGGCGGTAATCCGATTCTGGGTCTCAAAATCGCGACGCCGATTTTCTTCCTTCAGGCGACGAGCTTCGGCGTCGCGTTGCTCTTGCTCCCGCTTCGCCTCCTCGCGAGCCGCCTTCTGGGCCTTGGACTCAAAGCTCTTGGGAGGGGCGTAGTTCTTTCGGATGGAGTCGGCCAGAAATCCCCCCGAGTTCTCGGTGATTTTCTTCGGGTGCTTGGCCTTGAGCCAATCGAAGTGCTCGATTTGGTCGGTAATTTTCTCTGCGAGATAGGCAGCTACCAGCTCAGCCGCCGTGCTCGGCGTGACACCACGAGCGATGAGTTCCCGCTCTAGCGGCGTGGGCTCGACCTGGTGGGGCACCAATTCAAGGGCAAGGGGGGACGGCTGCTCGATAAAGAGCGTCGTCGCCCCCCCTCTTTTATCAAAAGCTCGAAATTCGGTCCTCGCTTTGGGGCCGGGCGTGTAGAGCATGACCCAATCGGGTTTGCCGTCTCGGTCAGTGGTCTGTTCAAGCTCCACGCTCGTTATATAGCCGGATTTCAGGTGCGGAGCATGAATTCGCTTCATCTGACTCCGGACCTTCTCCCGCTCGAAGCTCCGCGTTAAGGGGCCGTGGGTGCAAAACTCCGAATAAGTGAGCTTCGCTCGCGAGCGTTTGTGTTTCAGGGCCGCGTACACCTGAAAACTTAGAATCTCATAAAGCCTTTGAGAGGCTGGTGATAGGTCTGTGAGGTAGTCGTAATCGAGCGGCCTCGTCTGGGCTCCGTTAATGACCTGCATGAAGCGGTCGCTCAATTCCAGGTAGACGGCATCGGCCCTCCGTCCGTCGGAAAGTTCTTCACCGGTGAAGATGACGCTGTAGCGTGTAAAACCGGCTTCAAGCTCCTTTTTACGTCCGTCCGCGAGCTTGTATTGGAGTTTCGCTGTAATGTATGCACTAGCGTTCTGATGCAAAGATTTTCTTATATTAACTTTGTTTCGACCTTCGCTCAGACCAAGCTCGTGGCAAATGTCGTGAAGGCTCCCGAGCTTAATGAGTTTCGGGATAGGTCGGCTCGCCTCCTCGATGCGGCGGTTCACGATAAGGGTATCGAGTTTGTAGGCGAGCGGTCCTGGCTGGCCGTACTCACTGTTGTGGCTCACCTTCCACTGAACGACCACATCACCGGTTTCGCTCTGCTCGCAAATCTCGATGGAAGCTGCTCCCTGCTTGGCGAGTCGGTGAACCGGGTAGCGGGAGAGGGCCGTCTCAACCCGAATGACATTGAGCGGCACTAGCTCCGGGGTTCGCTGGCTGGATTCTTCGGCTCCTGTCTGCATGACCTCAATTCCATAAAAACAACAACATGTTTTTTGTATTGTTGTTGTCTACTAAGAGTCTAAACAAGAGTCTAAGTCTAGGCCGGGCGACTTTCGTCAGAAGTTCAGTAATTTTAGTTCTTTATAGAGAAAAATGGAACCCAGCAGCGGTACTCAAAGTGACCAGCAGCGGTACTCAAAGTGACCAGCAGCGGTACTCAAAGTGACCAGCAGCGGTACTCAAAGTGACCAGCAGCGGTACTCAAAGTGACCAGCAGCGGTACTCAAAGGGGCCAAGGCCGGAGGGGTTCTCCCTCCGGAATTTAATTCCCTGTCTTCTGCCTTGCTCCGTTCCCTTCATCCTCGCCCCCTCACTTCTGCTGGGGGGCGAGGATGAAGGGAACGGAGCAAGGCAGCGGATTCGGCTTCGCTCGAAGCCTGCCGCTCGGAATTTTCAGGCGGCTCGCGGCCATGCTCTGTTTAGCTGATTCTGAGCCCCCAACACTGGGCGGCAGGAAGCCGCCCCATCCGTCGCAGGATGCGACACCTCGTTAAAGGCGACGGAGAGCAGGGGGCATGAACGGCAGAATGCCGGGCGGGCCTCCTGCCCGTCGCCTTTGCGTCAGGGGGCGGGAGGGTCGCCGAAGGCGAGTCGGCTTTGCCGACCGGAGCGAAGCGGAGCCCGAGAGCACCCGACCCGCGAAGCGGGGGACGCCCAAAGGAAAAATGCCGCTCGGAAATTCCGAGCCTCGGAAAATCGCCACCCGTCCACCGGAAATGGAGTTTGAAAATGGGGCGGATTTCCGAGGACATTTCTCGAAAATCCGACGAGAAAATCAAAAACCCGTCCCGAAAAGTGTCCCAAAACACGTCTCTATAACGTCTCGAAATCAAATGACGTAAATCATTGCAACCAAAGGACTTTCCAGCACCCTGCAAATTGGTGGACGGGTGTGCGTTGAATAGGAGGGATTAGGAATTGAGACAGGAGTCGAGGAGCGAGAAGCAGAGGGCCAAGGTGGGAGGAGCAGTGAGAGACGGCGTGAGAGAGGGTCGGGAAAGCGGGTGACGGGGGGCCGCCAGGGTCGTGAAGAAGGGAGCTGAGGTGCGAGAGTGCGAGAGACGGGCCGGTGAGAGAGGGGGTCGCGGGTCAGAGATGAAGAGAGGGCCGCGATGGAGGTGGGGAGGATGAGAGAGTGCGAGAGGTGACGGGGCTCGGTCGGGGAAAATCCGACGGCTGGTTACCCCCACCGAGAATTCCGCGTTGTAAGCCGCCTGATTGCTCCGTGGCAACGCTTTCGAGGGTAAGCCAGGGGAAAGAATGAGGCGAGCAATTAATGCCCTTCCAGGCCCCTCCCGTGCGATTTATGGGCGTGCCGCTCCCAGCTCGAAGTAACTGCCGATTTACTCGCCGCGACCGACGTAGATGGCTTCCCGGCTATCGTCGATGGTGACAGGCCGAGGCGGGTGGGAATCAATCCACGCTTGGAGGCGACGGTTCCACTCGTCGGGCGGTCCGGTTTCCGGGCTCGGCACACGGCCCAGGTTACTCCGTAGCGTCGCGACGAGCCTTCGCAGCGAGTCGGCCACGGGAGCGGGTAATCCCGTCAGGTCGAGGCTCTGCGGTCGAGTGCAGGTGTGTGGCTGGAACGGGCCGCCGTTGCTCACGGTTACTCGTTCCGCTCTCGCCTGGCGGATTGAACCTCCCCGTCAAGGAAATCGACCGCCTCGTCTTCGCTCATCCCGGTCTGGCGAAACCCTTCCCAGACCGGGGCGAGAACCTCGGCGAACGTCGTCGAACCATTCCCTGACGCCTCCATCGAACCGGGCCTCGGTAGCTCGGTCGGGGCCCCTGTCGCCTCATCCTCAAGGAAGATGCCTGGTGAACTTCCTTCAAGGCCGGTAGGACCACCTTTGAGGCAACCGATGAGCCCCGCCTTGTTCAGCACGTCAAAAGCGGTCGGTTCCATCGTCTCGTCGTCACCGCCGGGGATGCCGAGGTCATTCTCCAAAATGGAGGCGATGTCCCGAGCCCCGTGCAGTACCCGGACGACCTCGATGCCATCGGGCACGGGGCGGTAGAAGGCGAGGTACTTCGGGAATTTCGCGATTGGGAAGTATCTCAGCTCGGCATAGGCCGGGTCTTCGGGCTCATAGCGGGTGCCGATTTCGGGCGAAGCCGCGAGCCGCCCGAACGTTGCTTCGGTTTGGACGCGAAATCGCCGGGCCGCTTGCTCGCTCCGCTCGGCGAGATAGGCGATGGCCTCCACGAGGTCTCGCCTCGCTTGGGCTAGCTGCTGGACGACGCGGCTCACTCCCCCCGTCGTCTCGAAGCGGCCAGGTCGAGCCCTTCCCGCTCGATGGCGTCCCATTCACTTGGAGTAAGCGGAGCGGCCGGTTCGCTCTGAAGCCCCTCGCGAAGCTTCCCTTCGAGGGCCTCCTTAGCCTCTCGCTTCTGCACCTCGCGGATGATTGAGCGGAGATACTCGCTGACGGTCCCATAGCCCTCCTTCTGGGCCTGGGTCTCAACGAATTCCTTCATCGGGTCCGGGAGCGAGATATTCATCGTGGCCATGGCGGTCCTCCTCATGACCAAGATTATCACCTTTGGCAAACTTTGCCAAAGGCGTTCAACCGGGAGTGATTGAGAAAGGCGGTGAGGAACCGCTTCAGGTCCGCCAGTCGTGGAGCACGAGCGGATGACCGAGCTGTTGGATTCGCTGGTAATGGGCGGTGTTGCCCGTGACCAACTCCAAGCCGTTCGTGAGGGCGATGGCGGCAATCATCGGGTCGGCCCGCCCGATAGGGCGTCCGACCCGCTCAAGCTCACCCTCGATGCGTCCGGCCAGCTCGGCGGCGACCTGGTCGAAGACGAGGACCTCCAGGGACGGGACACCCGCGAGGAAGGCTTGCAGTTGCTTGGTCGCCTGCTTCTTGCAGAGCCCCCGAACAATTTCCATGACGGTGACGACCGAGAGGGTATACCGCCCGAGGGCTGCCAGGTACGCGGCCCCGTTTCGTGCGACGGTCGGGTTGATGGCCTTGCCGAGTTCCGAGAAGGTGTCCGTGTCGAGCAGGGCCTTATTCACCGGCCGGGAGCCTCCAGGGGCGTTCCTCGCGAATCTTCATCGCCTCTTCGACCACTTCGTCAAGAAGGTCCGGGGCGTCGCTGAACATCCCCAAGATGGGGTCTTTGACGGTCGGGGAGGCGGTTTCGTCGGCGTGGGTGCCGTTGGAGGCGTTGGGGAGGCTGATGTCATCGAGCACGGTGACGCGGACGCGGTGCCCGGCCAGCTCCTGGGCCCTCCGGGTCACTTCTTCCCAGGTCCCTTCGATAATCTTCGGTTCCATGGCCGCTCCTCCTGGTCGTCTTGACGAGTCCCTTCATCCTAACACAACCCGCTCTATCACATCATGTTGCATCCTTCTCCGACGTGAGGCGGTAGAAGGTCGAGCGGCTGATTTTGAGCGTCCTGCATATGTCTGCCACCGAGTGCGAGTTGTCGTCCCGAAGCGTCCTGGCCTGCTTGAGCTGCTTGTCGGTGAGCGATTTCGGCCTCCCGCCGTTCTTCCCCCGGGCTCTCGCGGATTTCAGGCCCGCATTTGTTCGTTCTTTGATAAGGTCCCGCTCGAATTCGGCAAGTGATGCGAATATGTGAAAAACAAGCTTTCCGCCCGGGGTCGTCGTGTCTATCGACTCCTGGACGCTACGAAAGCCGATACCACGGTCATTGAGGAATTTAATGGTATCGATGAGGTGTCGAAGCGACCGGCCCAAGCGGTCGAGCCTCCAGACAATGAGCGTATCGCCGCTTCTCAAATGTGATAATGCTTCATCAAGGCCGGGCCTCGCGGCCTTCGCCCCACTTACCGTATCAGTGAACACTTTTTCACAACCGGCTTTGTCTAAGGCGTCGAGTTGTAGGTCAAGATGCTGGTCCTGCGTGCTGACACGTCCATAACCGATGAGCATAAGTAATCTCCGAAGGTTCTCGGTTAAGACTGTTCCATAACTCGCGATTACGGGCTAGATTTTAGCACGGAGAATTCGAGACGGGTAAAGGAACAGATTTCCAGGCTTCCAAGTGCATGAGGTGCAGTCGGCCCCTTGTGTCCTAGAAACGTCCGTTTTTGAGACAGGACCGAGGGGCCATCCCTCGACTTGGTGGGCCAAGGTACAGGGAATTATCTCCGGCAAAACTGTGGTGGGAAAAAAACGAAAAGTGTGGAAGGGACTTCCTTGACACGGCGCAAACCGGTCATCAAACTCTAGATACATGGTGGGTGGTCGCCATGGGCACGCGCCCCCGGCTTATGGTGGTCCCGGCACTGCGGTACATCCGCATGGCCAGCGCTTCTTTCGTACTAGCAACGAGGCTAGCCCACGGCGCCGTGCATCACTCGACGAGTCGAGTCCTGGAGGCCACGACGATGTACCATCACACCGGTTGGGCGACCCGGAAGCCCCATCGCTTCGTAAGTCAGGTTGAGCAATGCGAGGGGCGATGTCTTCTTTCGAGCTTCGCCGAGTTGGAACCTAACAACTCGTTTGCCGCCTATCAGCCCCTCAATAATGACACAAGTTACTCGGTTTCCGGTGCCATATCCGCCCTGAGCGACCTCGACTACTACGCATTTTACGCCCTCAAGGGGAGCACCATTTCCCTGAATTGCAGGGCTTCCGTGACGACGGGCAACAGGAGCACCGAATTCGACCCGACTATCGGCCTGTTCAACCCGTCAGGGAACCTGGTGGGTAGCAACGACGATTCGGGAACGGGCAGCATTTGGGCGGCGGCCCTTTCCACAACTACCAATCAATCAGGCATCTGGCGTGTCGCGGTGAGCCATTACAACGATTTCACCTTCACCGAGGGCAACAGCCGGCCCAGCTACGACCCGGATAATGATAACTCGGGCCCCGGCGTTCATACCGGCTCGTACGTTCTGACCATCTCTGGCGCGCAGAAGCCGGAGATTAGGGTTTACGACATTAATGACCCGACGGAGGTAGATGCAACGAATCCGACGAAATTCCGGATTGATGCCAACGCCGACATGCCGAGAATTCCCCTCAAGGTTGTCGGCATCACCCCGGCCCCGAATACTCAGGCCTCGTACGTCTGGAACAAGTCGATTCAACTGTCTCAGACCGATGCCCCGCTCGCTACCACCGCAGGGTATGTGAAGACGGACTTCAACCCGGAAACCGTTGTCGGTTCTGAAAATTACATGCCGAATTTTCAAGGGTTGACCAGGGGCGGGAATCTCTCCTTGGTGGTGAAGACCACCGTCGCCGGGCTGAATCTTGAGGCCAAGAGAGACGACCGCACCAATCCCACCAACCCCTTCAAAATCATTGGTACGAAGCCCGGTGCCGCGGACGTCGTGGCGTTCATCAATGGGTTGGGTACCCCTGGACTCGCGGCGGGTGCAACGCATAACTTCGGCCGCATCGTCCAGGCCATCATCAAGCACGAAAGCGGTGGCAATAGTTCCTTGGTCAATCAATTCAACGCGAACGGCTTCCCCACCTTCAACTCTAACGCAGACGGGACTAGCGGAGACGGGGGCGCCGGACTCATGCAACTGTCGCTCAGCAAGGTCACTCAAGAAAATCGATGGAATTGGAAACAAAACATTCGTGACGGCTTCAATCTCTTGGCAGGCAACTTGGAGCAGGCTAACCGGCACATCCGGAACGCTAGGAATGCGGTTACCGCACAGCAACTCGCCGCCCTAGCTCAGGCGAACGGGGTTTCCGGCGTCACGTTCGCTATCCCTACAGCCGAGCAGTTGCTCCTCAACGCCATTAGCCTCTTCGGCCCCAATTCAAGATATTATCATTCTTATAGGTTGAATAACTCTTACGTTGTTACTCGGAACCCTGGCGGTACGGGTACAATCAATCTGAACGTCGTGCCGAACGGCTACGTTGACACCATCATCGGGCTCTATTAACCATTGGCAGCACTCGCCCGCCCCGCGCGAACTTGGACTGACATGCGCTTGAGCGGCAAGGTGGGGGTAGAGCGCCTCGAGGCCACTGGCCAAGAAATCGCGAATCCGGTCGCGCACGTCCCTGGGAAATAGCGCAATATTCGTCCAGAATCGAATGTTGAGCTGTAATTACTAGGAGTTATTTTAATGATGAAGTATAGATTTGCAGGGGTCCTGTGGATTCTTTCGTCGCTCTGCACACTCTCTACCCCCCGCGCGTCTGCGGACTTCGTGAATGGAGGATTCGAATCCGGCGGTCTGAGCGGCTGGCAGTCCTTAGGCACCGTCGAGGTGGTGTCGGGCGGCTTCGGCATCCCCCCAGCCGCGGGTAACTTTCAGGCCCTCCTCACCAATCATCCGGCAGGCTCTCTCGGCGTCCCGGTAGGTCAGGTCGAGGCATTTTTGGGTGTCTCCTCGGGTGCCCTGGATTCGCTGGGCAATGGGACTGTGACACAAGCTAGCGCCCTTAAGCAGACTCTTACAGCGAATGCCGGAGACATCATCTCTTTCAGTTGGAATTTTTTAACAAACGAGGATTCGCAAACATCAGGGACGAACGATTTTGCATTCTTCTCCATCGTTCCTGGCGCCCCATCGACGTTGGCTAATACCTTTTCGCCACTGTCACCTTCGTCTTCTCCGATTTTTTTTTCTGACACCGGTTACTCAGTCTTCACCTTTCAAATTCACTCGGCCGGGACTTATACCGTCGGATTCGGTGTGGCCGATTCAGGAGACACGGACATCAGCTCCGCCCTTCTCCTCGATAACGTCAAATTTACCTCTACCGCAGTGCCGGAACCCACTAGCATCCTGTTATGCACCATCAGTGGGCTGGCCCTAGCTTTGAGACATCTTCTGTTTCCTCGCTCATTCCGCGAGAGATAGTGCCAACCGTACCGACCCTTGAACACAACTGCATCGAGCACCACTCGGGAGACGTCAAACACCTCCCGGACGGTGCGTATCGGGGCAGAGGACGCGCCCGGACCACGGCTCGCTGTGCGAAACATAAAGGGCATTCCGAGACAGAGCGTTTCAAAAACCGGGGTTTGTGACACAAACAAAAAAAGCCCACCCCGAGAGGAAATCCTCTCGGGGTGGGCTTTAGCGGCAAGTGGGGTTAAGCCGAAAACTCCGCGATGTAGTAGACGAAAATCGCATTCTCGCTGACGTCGATGCCCCCAACTTGGCCTCCCTGTTTGTAGAGAGCCATCTTATTTTCCCTGCCCCTGAAATTGTTTGGTTCTCCAGGAAGGAAGGCATAGGAGCCAACCCTTGTGGAGTTGTTCCAAATCAGCGGGCTGTTGGGGTCGCCTGCATTCCGGCTTGCACCGAGCCAAGCCCCGCTTGCGACGGACGGACCGAACGCGGCGACGACCGCCTGATATTTCTCAGGCGTATTGAGGCGGGCAAGGGCTCCTTGGTGACCGTTGCGGTGGAGCTGTTGGGCCTCGTAGGACGCTCCTGAGTACATCAATGCGAGAGAGGTATGGACCAGTTGGAACACCCGCCCCTGAACTGTGACCGTCAGTGGAGCGGCCTGGGCGTGGACGAGCTTCTGGACAGCCCCGTGATGAGCGGGGGCGATGCCGTGTGCCAGGGTGGATGTCGAGAGAATTTCCTCGAGCCTCTCAACGCTCGGGCGGCAGCGACGTGACAGCCTTCTCCTCGTAGGCAGCTTCATGAGACCCCTCTCCCTCGATGGTTGTGCTAATATGTTCATCGACGCGGATTTTCGGGGTGGCACGTCCGTGGCCTAGAGTCGCCTGGGACCTCCAAATTCAGATTGGCAAAGAGCGTTGGCCTTATTGTCCAGTGAATGGACATCAAGAACGGCAGGATTATAGGCTTTGTCCTGTCACTGGACAATACCCCTTAAAAAATTTTGTCGCCTGGTTGGATTAACGATTTGAATTGGACGTAAGAGATTCCCTTGAAACAACTTGCAACGCCGGAAAGGCGTCATACGACCCCACTTGATTTCCGACCGACCCACGAACCTCGTACTTTTGTCCCCTACATCGGAGCGTGACGGGAACTAGCTCGCCAGTCTGGTCCTGGGACACCAGAACCAACCCGAGGCGATGAGCCAGCTTGGCGACCCGCTTGGTGACTTCTTGGCGTACCTGTTTAGATGGTCCCTCGAACCCTTCCAAGTCGTGGAGCAATTGCTCGAACCGCTCGACGGCGGCCCTGTGACGGACCTCACACTCCTCCTCGCCTTGGTTGAGGGCATCGAGCCCAGTGAGCTTCGGTCGCTCGGGAAGTGGGAAATCTTCCCCAATCGCTTCCCTTAAATCCTTCTCGGCTTTTTCTCTCACGTCATCGTTAATATCATCAGTTTTAAACGTAATAAACTTAGTGATTGATTCAGATAGTCGCGACATGGCTACTAGGTAGCCAGTCGCAAGTCGGTTCGCCCTGGAAGTAAACTTCTGAAAAGAATCATTCGATTTGAGGTTTGTATTTGATGCGGCGGTCTCGATAACCTCCCGCAGGTCTTCAACCCATTTGACCTCGGTGCCACTGACCTTAGAACTGTCGAGTTCGATGACGAGGACGCGGGTCCTGCCCACACGAGCGAGAGCCGCGACCAGCTTGTCACGGTGTTGGGTAACGATAGCGTTGAGGATTTGCCCGACCGTCGCTGTCGGATGAGGCCACTCCTTCGTGACCGGTGGACTGAAGATGTTGAGCGTGAGGCTAGTCGTTTGCTGAGCGTCCAAATGCACAAGAATTACAAATGTTCGCATTACTGAATTGTCCCAAAAACTGCCTTCTCCATTGCACAGCGGAGCATTTGGTTCAGCTCTAGGTATGGCGGGACGTATCGCTCCGTTGCGTCGATGTCGAGGAGCCTCCCAGACTCCGGGTCTAGAGCCATGTGAAGGTGTTCACCGATGACGTGCTGCTTCGCTTCGTCAGGTGCAATGAATAACCAAGCGTCAACTTCGTAATTGCGTGTGAAGAGGGTGTTTTCACCGGTACGTTCGGTCCAATTCTTACTCCCCTTGTCCCTCCCTCTCGTGTGCCAGTACCCGGACGTCAGAGTATCCCGGTAGCGGTCCGGGGCGAACCCAAGAGCCTCCGTGACAAGCTCCTGAACCAATTTGTTCTCCGAATCCCATGACGTGAATTTTCGTTGAACCCACATCAACGAAGGGTCGTTGCCCTCCCGAACCTCTTCAAATCTTCTCTTATAATCATAAATATTAAGGTCGAGTCCCGGCCTCGGGAACGACAGAAACGAATGAATCGGTGAGTTCTTGAGTTCCCTCGAAGCGGTTAGCTCGAATTGACGAGTCCCGCCCTGCAACCTCGGCGAGGATTCGAGCGATACGTGAACCGAAGACGCCAGAATGAGGGCCGGGCAAGGGTCCAGACTCTTCTCAAGGGAAAGGAAGTTTCCGAGGTCCGCGATGACTGCCTTGCGTTGGCTCGCGAAGCCTTCACTCCTGAACGGGCCTTGCATTCTCCCTAGAAGCTTATCCATGACATCGGTAAGGTTCGAGAAAAGCTCCCCTGCCCCGCCTAGAGCAACGGCGGCGTGGATATTTTCCTTGGAATAAGCGGCGAGACCGGGAACTCTTCTTTCTATCTCGTGCGGCTCGATACTCTTAACGACACGTCCCCGTCCGACCGCCTCAAAGAGGGCCGGAAGCACCACGCCCACGGGCACACCTCTAGCCTCGTTCGAACCGGTCGATTCGCCGTCAGCAAGAGAGGTTGCGGCGGCTCCAACGGTGAATCGCAAGAAGTCACGTCGTTGCACTGAACCGCCCTCCGGGTCCTGGGGCTCACTGCCACCGGCGGTCAAATCGTCCCTATTGTAACCACTCGCCTGACCCGCTTGTTCTCTCGGTCTAAGCGGCCTAGCCTTCGTTCGTCTCGCCCTCCCCTGCCCCGTACCCTTCGGCAAGCGGGCCTCTGAGGCTCACCACAACGCCCCGAGTGGCCTCCTCCAAGAGCGAGTTTATTAGAGTCGATTTGTCGACTCCGCGAATTCCCGACAAAGCTCGAATCTTGATATCCACCGAGCGGGATAGGAGCACGCTCGTCTTGATGCGTTCGGCTCCTTGGTCTTTCCGCGTCTTGGTGGCCTTGCTCTTCTTCGCCTTGTTGTCGGTGCTCATCGGTTCCGTGCCTCCGTAAGTGCCTTTGAGGAAATGAATCATTCCCTCGTATCGGCTTACTGTGCCTCGGTTCTCGTGCGTATCTGCTCTTTGCCGGTCCGAGCATAGCCAGAGTTGACCCCCCCTGCCCTGCCGAGTGAGGCTATAGCATGGGTCCTTGGTCCCGCTCCCGGCTCCGCCACGATTTTCAGATATTCAGAATTGCAAAATTCACAGACGAAATTTCATAATTGCAAAATTGTTCGCAATATCTTACCAGTCAGGTACTTGCGTTTAGGTTAACTTTTGGATTTTTAAAAATCCGATAAAGCATGAGTGGCGTTTTTCGGGGAGGATTTCGATGATTGTAACGGTCGCTTCGTTCAAGGGCGGGGTGGGCAAAACCACTTCGGCCATCCATATCGCCTCATACCTCCAGCAAGATAAACCGACGCTGCTCATCGACGGTGACGCAAACCGAAGTTCGCTCCGCTGGCACCGTCGCGGGCCGGGCCTCCCGTTCAAGGTCTGCGACGAGATGCAGGGGCCTCGATTTGCTCGCGAGTATGAGCACATCGTCATCGACACAGCGGCTAGGCCATCGCCCG
>MWWH01000342.1_pt1 | contig 13231 bp, 10 predicted proteins | sample 1047231 | NCBI WGS metagenome assembly MWWH01 (sample SAMN06349967, study PRJNA376086) | soil metagenome | isolation source: MG3-2 sample Antarctic (ecotone) soil | place: Antarctica | collected 2015-01-13 | reverse complement strand
GGTTTTACCCACGATGTAGAGGTGACGATCCCTGACAGTATCAGGGAGGGCAACCGGCACACGTTTTCCTCGTGCTTCACATTCTCCAATATGAACTTCGCCGGTTCTAAAGGATTCTGGAGGGAGTTGTGCTTTCATAGAGGTCGTCTCTAAACGAGAGAGCGGCAAGGGGGCAATGGGGAAGTGGGCAAGGCTCGCTAATTCTTCAGTGTCGATGAAACTAAAACGTGAGGTAATGCGCGACCAAGTCTCGTAGCGTTTACCCCGCCAGTGCGTGATGGACTGCTGACCTTCGCTGAACTGGGTACAAAACCCAGGCAATAATTCATCTCTGTTAAGGTTGCCCGTCGTAACACTGTTCAGGCAGACCGCCCACAGCGACCATCTTTTTTGCAATGGTCTAGCGAGTATTTCAGCTTCTTTTTTTTGCCACGGCTCAAATAACTGCTTAATGCCCTGAGTCAGCAGGTTAAGCAACTCAGCGGGTATGGGCTGAAGCAGTACCTGAATACAGGCAAGTTCGTTACCCCCCTCACGTTCCAGTACGTGAGCAATGGAAGTGTAAGGATCAACGGAAAATTGTCGAAGCCTTTTGAGAGGAAATTTTGAGCTGTATTGCGTGAGGGCGTGGCATACTCGCATTTTCACGCCCTCATTGAGACTAAAGCCCTCATCTTCCATGACCACGCTCTGTGGAAAAGCCCGCTCAATCGCGCGACGGACGAAGGCAATATGCTGCGCCGGCACTGCCAACCGAAAATAGACGCTGCCGTTAATTGATATGAGTTCAAAAGCTATAGGGCAATTCAGTGGTCGAAGGCTGTCCCAAAATTCTACCATGACTGCCGGCTTGGTTTCTCCTGCCGGCAACACTTTTAGATTCGTGTACACTTCTTGGTTAATCGGCGGATAGAAATGCGGCATCTGCAAGGGCAGGTCGAGCAAAATTTTTCTAGGAACCATCGAGGCAAACCCACCTTCACTATACATCTTTTTCTGAGCACGTTCATTAAAGTGAAAGTCAGAAAGATCATTGAGCATTGAAGCCCGAAAGTGAATGCCGAGAGCTTCGGCAGATGTGAGCTTGGGACGTAGCGCTGGCATGGATTCAATTGATAACCTCTTCCAAGCATTCATTGCCACAATATAATCTTTCGCGCTATCAGAAACTTCATCGATGGTTCTAGTCATTCCGCTTATCATTTCATAGAATCTATACGGATGAGCCGTGAGGCACGCGTGTTGTACTTCCGCTAGGTCAGCAAGTCCCGTAATCATAGAAGGGGTGTATACCTTATCAACATCATCGCCCGATATAGCTTTGGGGATTACCATCCAAAAATTTTCTTTAATGCAGAATGCAAAACATTCAGGCACTTCAAAGGTCGGCATTTTGATTGTTATTCGCGTCGGTCTGTAATCGAACTCCCTCCTACTGTCCCACTCTGTTATTTGGTAACTGACTAAATCATTTTGCCGTGGAACTAGCAGCCCCGCAGCCTCTAGCGCTTCATTTTGTTTTGTGATTCGCTCTGTAACAAGGCGCTCGACTTCCTCAAAGGTAGTGGCTATATGTCGTTCGAGCTTTTGTCGCTCATTCTGACCAAATAGCGTTTTAATGAAACCCATGAGGGTAGCTCCAAACCGGAAGGGTGATAAAACGCCGGGGAGTATATGGGAATCACTCGGAAACGGGAATGGAGGGGATGTGAGTTATCCTATGTCGCCCAATATCTGTTGGGCGATGCGAGTGATAGAAAGGCATGCTATTGACTGATTTTGCATAGCAGCTTAGGCTGATACAGCCTCACTATTAAATTCGACCTATGTGATGATGCAGTGACATACATGAAGCGTTCCTCTCCATCTGCTGTGTGTGTTTATCTGTCAGCGGTTCTTGTAACCTCATTTTGTTAGAGCCCTAAGTTAAATAAAGGAGACAGCATGAAAAAAGTATCGTCCCAGTTAATCGTAGCCTGTGGGCTAGTTGTCTTATTGTCGATAATCTCTCAGGCCGTCTATACCAACTCGCAAAATAAACTTCCTCTAAAAGACCAGGAGCAGTCCACAGTACAAGCTCGTTTTTTTGACAGCACTACTGGTTATGCTATCCAACCCCAAAATATCGTAACCAGTACGGAACTTCAGCAGAACAGATTGCAAGCAGATGAAAATGGCAGTCTCAGTTTAAGACTAACGAGAGGCTCTAATAATCTAACGGTAAGCGATGAAGGTTATCAAACATTGTCAACTGACATTCAGGTGGAACCTAATCCAATCCAAATCGAGATTATGCTTGATCCCCTTGAGACTCCGCCGGAGCTGCAGGAGAAATTTATTGCTTCATTACTGCGGTCAGAAGCGGGTACAGTTATCGGGTATGTGGTAGATGAAAACTCAGGACAGCCATTAGCTGATGTAACAGTTAGTTCCTCTAACGGTGCTGATAAAGCCGTGACTAACGAACGAGGATTTTTTGTTCTTCAAATACCTGTTCAAAACTATAATTTTGAAGAACCTGCAGCAGTGGAAGATATTCTTTTTGAAAAACCTGGCTACCGTGCTGAGGAGAGAAAACACGTAGAAATATTTCCTAATAACGCTGCGACGTTCCGCATTCGGCTCCTTCCAGGAGAAGGCAGGAACGTCTCCACCGAAAGAAGGTCACGGAGTAGAGATGCTTTAGCATTTGACCAGCAACTTGATAAAAACAAAACGAGTAATTTGGATGAGATTACAAGCAGTGATAACTCATGGGATGGCGAAAGCAGCCAGCGAGAACCTCTAAGTACAATTTATCAATCTTCCAGCGCCCCCCTACCTGCCACAATCCGTGTTGGCACGAATTGCGATTGCCGTACGTGTACTAAGGTTGAAGTCATGAGTTTAGAAACCTACTGTAAACGTGTTCTCCCTGCTGAGTGGAGACCTACATGGAATTTGAACTCGCTTAAAGCGGGAGCTGTTGCTATTCGAGGTTACTCAGTAAGCTTTATTAACAATCCTATTTCTCCTACTTACGATATATGCAGTTCCACATGCTGCCAAGCTTATACCCCCACCACTTATCTAGCTACAGACAAAGCCGTTGACCAAACAAGGGACGTCGTTTTACTGGACACGAACAACAGAGTTGTTCGTTCAGAATACTCGGCTGAGAATAACAATACAGGAAATGGAGATTGCAAAACCGCTATGAATATTGATGATTCCGTTTGCTGTGGTGCGCCTAGGAATGGGCATGGTCGCGGGATGTGTCAGAGTGGCTCAGAGCGATGGGCAGCAGGAACAAAGTATGGGGGTGGCCAAAATCCATTTGGGACTAAAGACTGGGTGTGGATTCTTAACCACTACTACCCCAACTACAATATTTCTACACCTCCTGTCATCACGGATATAACTCCTCTAAGTTATCCCTTTGCGGGCCGTCAGTTTCGGATTCGGATTAGAGGGGGTTATTTCACACCAAGCAATGTCCGGGTTGTAGTAGTTGGTCCAGGTTGTCCCAATTTCGGTAGCTGTGTTGTACCGAATAGTGTCTTAACTGGCGTGACCAACTCTCAAATTGAGAGGGCACCTCTAACTTTGGCTCGTGGAAGTTTTGCGGTATATACCCAGAACGGCAGTGCAGGTCAACGCTCCAACGCCGCACTCTTAATTATCAGGTAGTGGGTGATTCGCGGGTAGGATGGTCAGTACCGCAGGCGGTACTGACTCGGTTGACTTGGCTATCTGCCGGCGCTTATCCACTACCAATTACCAATTATCCTTAGAGGATGGAAGCCCGTTACACTTGACATCTCCCCCCAAGAGAGCTGTTTTCCTCTCCTTGAAGGCTCCAGTGAAGACACGGAGATAAGCACTGCTATAAAAAATTAAAACCGGCGCGTCCTCACCCCGCGCCGGTTCCACGAACAGGAATTTATGCGGGGCGCAAGAAGTTCAGCCTCGCGCTTAATAGCCGCGCATTATACAAATTCACCTCTGAGAATCAAGCAAAATAAAACCAAATTGAACATTACAGTGGAAATCCCCTACCCCGTTATCCACAGAAACCTCAATAAAGCGTCACCTGGAATGTGGTATAATTGAACAAAAGAGTTATTATGTTCAATTCCTAATCCCTGCCCTGTATGCACGCCCGCCGCACCGAAACGATTAAGTATTTGACCCCAGACGAACTCAAGCGGCTGTTTTCCGTCATAACGAGCAAGCGAGATAAGGCAATCTTTCTCATTGCGTATCGGCACGGTCTCCGAGCCAGTGAAATCGGCTTGTTGCACAAAGATAACGTGGACTGGAAACGGCAACGCATCTACGTGCAGCGGCTTAAGGGTAGCTATAGCGCCGAGCATCCGATGCAGCCCGATGAAGTACGGATTCTAAAAAGCTATCTCAAAAGCCGCACCGATGAATCCCCTGCCCTGTTTGTGAGCAACCGCACGACTCCTATCCGGCGAGTGATGCTGCATTACCTTATGAAGCACTACGCACAAGAAGCCAAGCTTCCCGAAGACAAACAACACTTCCACGTCCTCAAACACACAATCGCCACTCACCTACTCGATGCCTCTGATGATATTCGCTTTGTGCAGGACTGGTTAGGGCATTCCAACATTCAAAATACTGTCATCTATGCAACGCTCGTTTCTTCATCACGAGAAACGAAAGCACGAAAGCATTTTATGAAGCTCCCCAAGTTTTAATCACTAATCAAAGAAAGGTCTATCTATGAACAGATGCATCAACTGCACTGCCCCACTCTTCTCTAATCCTGAGATAGAGTTGGGTGAATGGGTCGTGCGTTGTCTTATTTGCAACGCAAAAAATATTGTCAGCTTAGAAGTAATTGGATGGAGAGAATAAATATTTCAACAACAATATGGAACTTAAAGAATTCACGAAACAATCTATTAAAGAGATTACAGAAGCAATAGATGATGTAGCGTCCGACACCGATAGGGATATTTATTTAGTCCGTAGTAACGAAAGCAGAGACATGGAATTCGATGTTGCTGTCTCTATAGAATCCACCGGAACTTTCTCAGGAGAAGCAAAAGGAGGCATTCAGGTTTTAGGCTTAGATTTGTTCAGGGCAGCACTCGCGGGTGAAGATAAGACAGCCAATTCAACAATTAGTAGAATACGTTTTGGTATTTCTGTAGGAGAAAAAAAGGGAACAAGACAGCCATCAGGCTCCGGCGTTATTCCAAATATGGACGCATTTTCAAACTAATGTGCGGTGCATTTTCAATCATTCATTTAAAGCAATGGGAAGAATAGAATATGGACACATTCAATAAAGCACTGCTAATCATTTTGGCACTCTCTGCTCTTATCTTGAGCCTCAGTTTTGCATTCAGCCAGTACGTGAGAGTTAAAGAACACAACCTCGCTGTGATTTCACAAATTAAACAGTGTGCTGATAAGAATTTATCGGATGAAGCGCAAGAAGATTGCAGCAAACTTATTCAAAAGGAATATATTTTCACGTACCCACTTAATTAGCGGCTGGGTTAAAAGACCATCCTTTCAATGGTCAAAGTACCACCGATTTGAAAGCTTAACAGACCGCAGATGCCAACCGGACGCAAAGACTTTCCAGCCGCATTTTCTGCACCATAAAAAATCCTTCTTAGCTTTCAAATTCATTAGTAAGAAGTGATTATTGCAGGGTTTTTTAACCAAAAGGAATTGAGGAATTTCCATAGGTGTACTTTCGTATACCTACCAGTATAGCAGACCCTTTTCATCATTTTTTTGTATCCCTGCCAAACCTGGACAGCGAAACCCTGCCACCGTAAAATTGGCAGGGTTTAAATGTAAGGAGTAACAATTACCACTCATTGACAGTTCATGCCGGCTTGCTACACTTCATTTACTATTAACATTTTAGAGCTATGGACGAATCCATAAAATCCTACCTTGAAAATCAATTTAAGAATATTGCCACCAAAGACGATCTCAAGGATTTTGCCACTAAGGATGACCTCAAAACTTTTGCCACCAAAGACGATCTCAAGGATTTTGCCACCAAAGACGACCTTGCAGCGGCTGTAGCTGAATTAGGCAGAGTGATTAACGAAACTATAGCCGAGCCGATGGAAAAGCATTTTGCTGAACACAAGCGAGACCTTGATATGAGCAAAGACGTAGAAACACTTAAACTCGATATGAAGAAAATCAAAGATGCACTTGCCATGAACGGCGACCACAAAGTAAAGGTCAGTTGGGAAAAATAACCGAAAACGGAACCATGCAGGGGCAATAGTCCCCTGCTTTTTATATAGTCACATGCCGTAATTATCCGATGGCGGTATTAGATGAGCAATGGAAGATTGTCTGAGCAGGTAGTACACTGCGAAATTATAGGGGGTGATTATTATGCCTTGGGAAAGAGCAGAAAACTTTATTGCGATACTAGGAGGCAATACGTTCAAAAACGCACCAGACCTTATTGTGTACCGAGGAGAGCCTATATTTAGGCTCCATCGGCACACATCATCTGGCAAGCTTGCTATCTCGTTCGATATTTATGATGAGACTGGAACAGAGCGAATGGCAAATGTTGTAAAAAGTAAATTTTACCCTAACCGCAAGTACAGCAAGTTCAAGGATTTCGAAAAACCATTTGCCATAGAGGATAAGGTTTACAACTATACGATTCGAGAGAAGTCATCCGGGAGAATGGTTTGCAGTATCAAGCAGAGAGAAGGTATTAGTCCGGTAGAGCTAGAAGTTTCGGTAAGTCTTTATATGCCAGATGGATATTTGTTTGAAGCCACACCTGAAAAAATCGTTACCCCTAACAATAACGAAATCATTGGGTGCACATTCAGAAATGCTGGCATTGTTCTTAGGTGCAAGAATGACCCGCCCAATAGAAATAAGGGTGTTGTAGTTTTAGTTTCTGATGAATTTTGTTCAAAGCCTCCTAGTTCAAAATAGCATGACATAACAGCGCAGGGGTATACGGTATCGAGTATAAAAAAGCAGGTATTCCCTGCTTTTTTATTGTCTGCCAAACATTGCCAGAGAAACCTTGACAGGCAATGTTTTGGCAGAGTATAAGGCGCAGGTTATGAATAAACAAGAAGCCTGCGCCTTTTTAAGTGTTTCCGAGCGTTCCCTTGCCCGCTACGCTGCACAAGGGAAAATTCAAGTCACCTACAACAAAGGCACACGCGGCAACGTGGCAGTGTATGACGATGCGGATTTAGAAAAGCTTAAAGAAGAATTAGCCGCGCCGCAAGCAATACGCCTGGCGAGTGAACAGGCAATCCCTGCCAGCCTTGCCATCAGGTCTATGGCAAACATGGCAGAGTTTATAGAACGGCTTCAGTCGCGTGATGAATCCCTTATCACTTCCCTACTCCACAATCAAAACAGCCATGTCGCTATTGAAAGCAAACTAATGCTTTCCTTGCCCGAAGCAACTAAGCTTGCCGGTCTTTCTCGAAACCATTTACGAGAAGCAATTAGAGATCATACGTTGAAAGCGCAAATCATCGGACGCGGCTGGAAAATAAAACGGAGCGACCTCGAAAGCTACATCAAAAAACTGTAAATTCCCTGCCCCCTTTTCATTATAAGAAAAGGGGCGTTCCTAACGGAACGCCCAAAAATATTTTACTCTGCTCCATCCTTTAGCAGAATTTCTACCGCTTCACTTGGAGCCAACAGCGCACTGTATGGCAAATGAATCTCGCACTCTGCCTTAATCACCCACAGCGGTCTGTTGTTCATCGAAAGCAGCGCTTGCATGAAGCCGCTCTTCCACTCTTTTGCCGCGTCTTCGCTATCAAAAGGACCAAGGTGAATGAGCCGACCTTCACCGTTCTGGAATCTCACCCAGGCACTGACGAAATATGAATTTGAATCTTCAGATTCCTCCTGTTGCGTTTTTTCTACTACCGGCGATTGAGGCGGCTTTATGTCTGACTGTATGCTTTCTACCTGAAACCATTCCGCAAGTTTGAGCGCTGCATCCCGCACTGAGCAGCTTTCCATTTTCGCTACAAAGTCGAGTACATTGCCGCGCTCTTTGCACTTAAAGCATTGAAAAGCATTCTTTGCTTTACTCCATGAAAAACTGGTTTTCCCAGTGCAGTCAAGAAACGGGCACGCCCCCCGATACTCAAGGGGATGTCTCCCCTGCTTCCATGTCCCCAACAGGTGATAGTGCTGGAGCGCCTGGACCATATTTACTTTTTCTTTCACCGCTTTGAAGTCCACCCACTGTTTCTTTTCTTCTGACATACTCACTCACCTAGTTCCTTCAAAACAGACCTCTCCCTATCGGGGAGTACGACTCCCCTACTTTTAGGGACTCACTATTATAGCTAAGTTGTTTATAATCAACAAGTTATAGGTGTACAATATCGAAAGGCTCCTAAGAGCCTCCGCATTGCTAACTGAGTGTCTTCGTAGGGTCAAGCGCTCAGGTAAAACGTCTGCCCAAAACGTTATTGCAACGTGAGTGTGGCGCAAGAATCTGCCCTACTGCGTGACGCACTATGAGGATTTCTGGGAGCCTCCAAATTCACTTGCCGAAGGCAAGAGCCGAAGGTTGGGACAAGTGAATGTGGAAAGGCTAATCATCAACTTATCCCCTACTGCCATGTGATATAATGCGAGTAGTTACTTCCCTTTTTACCCTTGCCCTTTGAGACCAAAATCATCTTAATAAAACCAGCTTACTATGTGCTCAGTCTCGGTAAAAGTGTGTCGGCACAGCCGGTTAAACTCTGTACTCAGCACCAGTAATAGGCGTGAAACTAGCGTTTGCTAGTGTGTGCTCACTGAGTTTTAAACTGTGCATCCAGTCGCGGTAAAGATGTGTAGCCAGTGGTGACTATAGTGTGTAGTCAGTAGTGACCTTGTCGTGTAGCCAGTGGTGACTATAGTGTGTAGTCAGTAGTGACCTTGTCGTGTAGCCAGTGGTGACTTTAATCGCTTTAAACGTCTGATAACAAAGGAAAAACTGAAATAGGAGTATTTGTATTAAGAACAAATGAATGATAAACAACAACAATAGACTTAGTGCGTTATCAGACTGCGGAAGGAACTGAAAAAATTTGTTGTTGTAATAACTTTTTAAACCAATATGGCTGTGGAACTCATACCCCTAAACCCAGACCAGCACGTTATAACATTCATTCCGAAGCTCACAGCCGAGTTACCGTTTTTTAATCTCACCAGTTACAAAAAACGAGACCTCACTAACGCCATCAAGTTCGATGGTCTTGATGAAGCTGGACACCCGATCCACTGGGAAGTTTTCCCCAACACGAACAAAAAGATTGGTGTCCCCGGAGTGGAGGCACACCGCGTCTGGTATTTACTGATTAAGCCGGCTATTGATGAAGCCCGCCTGATAACTGGCAAGATTTCCCAAGTCGTTCCACTTGGGAAAGTCAGAGAGTGTTTACGGAAGATCGGATTTTCGGCTGGAGGACATCAAGAGCGAGAGCTAATCAAATGCCTAAATCAGATTGGCGCTGCGTGGTGTGTTGCAGACTTATGGGTTCCCACCAAAGAAGTTGATGAATCAGGGAGACCGAAATATGTTCAGGTCAAAGGACGTTTTTCCCGCATGAGCGTATACGCAATAGGGGATCATCATTTGACCGAAGAAGAACTCAACTCCGCTCAATTTGAGTATGACCTCGAAGATATTATTTACCTCAAACTTGACCCACTCGAAGCAATGATGCAAGAGGCTCAAGACCAGCGGGTATACGACAACGAGTATTTGTTTTCGGTGAGTCCCTCTGCCCGGCGCTGGTACGAACTACTTGCCCCAAAGATTTTTGGGACCGTGAAAAACAAAGCGCCATTCTGTGAAATCCGTTACTCATGGTATGTGCAACACCATCACACTTTGCAAAGGTACAATGAACTAAAGCGCGTTAAGTTCCAGATGAACCGGATAGTTAACGACCATCTGAAAGCCGGCTACATCAGCAAGGTCGAGTACCGAAAAATTAAAGAACCGAACGGAGAGATCGATTTCATTATCCGCTACTTCGCCGGTGAAGGAGCGAAAGAATCCATTGCTCGCATTCAAGGGCACCTCTACCGCAGACGCAAAACCAAACAGTTAGCCAACGAAGGAACCGAAGGCTATCAGCAGGCGGGGCAGGGGAGTAGTACCACAGAAATTACAACTGCAACCCTTACCCTTATTACCGCTGAAGACGCCGAAATGCAGCAGCTACTTGACCAGCTAATGTCAGGGTTTGGAATCACCGCCGTCAAAGCCTTAGAGCTGATCCGGAATAACCGGCAAGCCACCAAAGACCAGCTTACTTACTTTCCGTACCGAGGCGTCACTGTCAAAGGAAACAGGGCAGGTTGGCTCATTCGAGCTATAGAAGGGGGCTACAGCGCGCCGCCAGGGTACGAGCAGGTATTAGCGGAGAAAACGCAGCAGGCGCAAAATACAGCCCGAAGATTAGCCATTGAAAATTGCTCGCTGTGCGATCCCAAAGGGTTCCGGTTGGTCAAATCTGAAAGGTATCCGACAGGGGCTATGAAGCAATGCAGCCATGACCCAAGCGAAGAAGCCCGTTATCAATCCTAAAACCGTAAAGTCCTGAAGTGCCCGAGCTAGGGATGCCAGGGCTTTTTGATCTCCAAAAATTGAGGGTGTGTGATGTAGGCAGGAGAAAGCCCCGCAGAGCGTAGCAGAGAGCTGAACGATGCGGGGCTGTGAATTTAGAGGCTCACGTAGCGAGCGCCGACCGTGAGCCATAGTGGTCGTCGCGTTTAATAAATATTAATATAGGTTAACATTTTCACGAAAAAGTGGCGGAAATATTACAAAAGTGTAGCGGATGGAAACTGCAGATATTCGCCCCAAAATTGATCGATACACCCATCGAAACCAGGTATCTACCAGCTCATGCGCTCACCGCGCCTGGATTAACTGGCTCCCGCTGCCTGCTTACCGCAGGCTAATCTAGTTTGCCCGACACACGCCTGAAAGCACTCGCTCGCAAGCTCGCTCGTTGGCGCGTGTCGGCTCCGCTTGCAAGGCTTGCAGCCTTGCACCCGAAAAAAGCCACCGCTCACCGCGGCGGTTTTTTTCGGGCCGCTACGGGCTTCAGTCAGTAACCCTTCCTTCAGCCTCAAACTAGATTAGCCTGCGCTTCGCTTCGGCAGCGGGGAACTAGCTTTGTAACTAGCTAAGAGTGACGGTCGGCTAGGAAACCCTGCCAATTTTGGGCTGGCAGGGTTTCGGTGGCAGACATTGGCAGAGTTTACCAATAATCTAATCCTCATTTTTTCTTGATATTTTCTGGATATTCAACCACCTGCCAGAAACTAAAACCCAATGCAGCAACGACTATTCAAATACAAGCGAGACCCAGAACGGCTGCCAAGCCGCCAGATAACTGAGCGGTCATTGAGCATTCTTGCGCTTGTTGAACGCTTCCGCTTGCTGTCGTCACAACTCATTGTGCGGCTTATTTCCGGCAATGAAGACGTGACGTATAAGCACCTACAGACGCTGTACCACAAAGGGCTTATCAACCGATTTGCATTTCCCAGAATCGGCAACCCAAGCGAGTTTTGGTATTACCTGGATTCTACCGCTGCCCTTGATTTATTAGCGGAGCAGGGAAGTGACCCGGCTACACTCGACTATGAAGGGGTGCGAAGAAATAAAGAAAAAAACTATGCAGCCATTATGGACCCCGCCTGCGCCGATGAAATGCAAGGCCGGCTGTTATTTTTGAAGCATGAGGCTATGATTTCACGCTTCCATGCAATGCTTGAGTTAGCCTGTACCCAATCAGCAGGGAAAATAGTGCTCACGAATTGGCAGCAAGGAGCCAGCCTTTGGGATAGTGTTAAGGCTCCTAAACTGTCGTATCGAGATAACCGACTATGTGAGCTGGATGAAGCCGAAAAGCTCCCGCACCGACCGGACGGCTTTTTAACGCTGTACGTGAGAGACGCGCCTAGCGGGGAGCAATTCAGAAATTATTTTTACGAAGCAGACCGGAAAAATACCTCCACGACAAAGCACAACCGGAAGCTGCGCGCCCACTTCCACTACATTGTCAAACAGCGCCTACACCAACTGAAATATGGCATTGAACGTGTGCGCGCCGTGCTCATTGAAACGCTTGATGACGATTGGGCAGAACAACTGCGCACGGCAGCAGAGCACCCTGGCGTATCAGGGAATAAACCATCATCACTTTTTTGGTTTACCACGTCACGGTTATTTACCGAGCAAGTAGTAGTGAGGGAAGGGAACCGTACAAAACTGTTACCCAAGTTTTTGCTTAAACCTGAAATAATTTTTCAGCGTATTTGGGCACCACCAGCCCAGCAACAGCTCTATAGTTTATTCGATTAATTCCATGCGATTTTTTTGCGATGAACATGGTAAATGGGGCTGTGATAGATACCACGACGAGCCGTACAGGGAACACTGCCGAAGATGCGGGGAAGAAGGGAAGTACGCAGAAGGCTTGTGCTACATCTGTTATAGCTACGGACACTGAGAATAGGGGAGCGAGTAGTAGAGGCGCGCACATCAAGTGCTCGGATGGCTTATTTCACGGAAGCAGCTTTTGCCGCTTTCATTTTCGCCTTATAATACAAAAGATTGAGCATCTTTATATAAACACATTCTATTTTTACATAAATATCGGGAACCCAAATGAAAGACCATTCATATCTTGATAGTAAATATTTCATTGATAAATTCATCTATAATTGTCCGTTCTGCAATCGTAGACATGTATCATATGCATTGGTAGATAGATTAGAGTTTGATTGGAGCGAAAATAAAAAATGTTACGCCTATTTTGCGGCGTGTCACTCATGCGAGAATATCTCCATGCATTTAACATTCACAGACGCCGGCCTTCAGGAAGTTGATGAAGATGTGCGCGGACGGCGTAATTACCGCTTTGAGGTTGGTGATGATGCTCAAATAGATAATTTCTTTTTCTTCTCTGTCCCAACTTCCTTTTTCACTATAGATTCGCGTATTCCTAGAATCCTGAGAGAATTATTAGAGGAAGCAGAAGGGTGTTTGAAAAGTAATTTCCTGACCGGAGCTTCAGCTTGCGCGCGGAAAGTAGTCTATGAGTTGGGACGGCTTCAGAAGGCTACGGGAGATAATTATGATGAGAGGATTAAATCTCTTAAAATAATAAACACTAACGTTGACCCAACTTACTTCGATACGCTTCTGACTATACAACAA
>MWWH01000341.1_pt1 | contig 13266 bp, 11 predicted proteins | sample 1047231 | NCBI WGS metagenome assembly MWWH01 (sample SAMN06349967, study PRJNA376086) | soil metagenome | isolation source: MG3-2 sample Antarctic (ecotone) soil | place: Antarctica | collected 2015-01-13 | reverse complement strand
TGTTGATGCCGCGAGCCTCTAGCCCTTCGAGCCTGGCTTCTTTAATTAGTTGTGTTTGGTTCGGCATCATAGATTTGACGAATAATTTATTCGCCCTGTCAGAAGCCATAAACATATACGGCTCGCTGTCCAAAGGCGTAAGTTTTTGTGTTTGCCGCTTCCGTTTAGATTTTTGCTCTTTCGCTTGCTTCCGGCTGTTGACTTCATCACGCAGTATGTCGCGGTAGCCTAAAAAATACCGAATAACGTCTTCAGGCTCTCCAAACGAGTTTTTAAATTTATCTAAACGCCGGGCAAGTTCCGGGCTGGCTTTTCTTGCCAATTCATAGTCGCGGTCGCCCAGCGTTTCCTCGTAATAATATTCGTCCTTTGCAAGAAAATCGGCACGCTCTTGCGCCGACCCCGGTACAAGTTCATCGAATAAACTAATAATATCGTCGTGCAACACACCTAAAACTGCTGACGCTTCGTCTGTGTGCAATCCTGATGGCGTGACCGATTCGCCATTTTCGTGTTTGTACTCGTGTTTGTGTGGATTTTCCACGTACAACTGTATCGCGCCGTTTTCCAGTTGATTAACCAAGCCGCCCAAGGACATTTCACCCTTCTTAAGTTTGTCTACTAATTCAAATATTCGGCTTTTTTGCCTTACTTTTTTCATATATTCGTTTTTAGTTAGGTAGTGCTGCAGCTTTACGACGCCACAACGTTGTAACACTATGACGTTTTAACGTTGTTCATTTATTTCTGTCAGCTCGCCGATTGATGCCGCGCCGCGTGATTTAAAAAGCAAGTCGATTGCCTCGATTAGTAAATCGTGCTGTTTAACTTCTTCGTGGTAGGCAATACCTCGCAACTGTCTGCGCACGGGTTCGGACAAATACAGGGAAGTGTGTTTCTTACGCTTTCCGGGCGCATCATCAGTTTTCGGCTCAACTCTCCGCTCAGACATTTCCGTGTCTGATAATGAAAGATCCTCAAGTGTTTTTCGTTTAGCCATAAATTTTATTTAATTTTCTTTTGAATCCATTTCCAGAGCCGTGTTGTTTCGTCGGCGGCTTTTCCTTCCGGTTCAAATTCAACAACACCAAGCCCTGTGCCTTGCGCATCTTGATAGACGTTCCGAGTAACGATGTGAACCGGGCAAACATCGCCCAATTTACTTAATGCCGCGGACGCCTCCGCCACGCGAAACGAACGCGCTGGAGTCTGTGTCAATACAAAGGCGAATGGTTTATTTAACCGCTTGATAGTGGCAACGGTTGCCGGTGTCGCCTTCAAATCGGTTGGCGATGGTCGGCACGGAATTACGCAAAAATCAGATTGCATAATTGCCGACGCTTGCACTGGCTCATCGCGTCCGGGCGTATCAATAAAAACAAAATCAAATCTCGTTTCGCCTAATTCTATCGCCCTAGAAAGTTTGGCAGCCGTAACACTAATAACCTGCAGTTCGCCTTCGTCGCGTTCTAAATACCAATCTGTTGCTGATGTTTGCTCATCCATATCAAAGACAGCCACACGGCGTTTGCGCATCCGTGAGGCAACCACAGCGCAGTTAATGCAGAGCGTCGTTTTACCGCTCCCCCCTTTTTGAGTGACAAAGCTGATTACCTTCATAACGTTTTAACGTTATAACGCCGCAGCGTTATTTTGCCTTTTTGGTTTCTGCCCTTGGCGTGTTCCAGTAGGGCGATTTGCATTTAGGGCAAACCTTTGGCTTGTCTTTTTTGTTTCGAGGCGCCCATTCGTGTTCGCATCTCTCGCAGCGCCAACCATCAATTTTAATCATTTTCGTCATAACAATAAATAGCTTATACCTAAATTAAAAATAATTCAAGTATATTACCAAAGAGTAGTAATCAGGCTTGACTTGCTTACTTATTGGTAATATACTTTTAGGTAGTTAAGCAATTAACTAAATAAACAAAAGGACGGACAAAATAAAATGCTAGAAATCACAGACACAAACAAATTTGGAAAAGTCACAGCCGACGCGATTGCAAAAGTTGAATTGACCGTAAAGGACGCGCAAACCAAAAAACGATGGATCAGCGCGATTGCCAAAGCCGTTGCCGAAATCGAAGAAAACGGCGCGTTTATGACTTATGACAAAGCGGATAATTATCTGGTCATCTGGAGTCAGAAATCAAATGAAGTCTATTCAGCTAACGGCGTGTGCCAGTGTAGAGCCTTCGAGCGCGGTTACGCTTGCTGGCATCGAGCCGCCGCCCGGCTTGTTCGGCTTTACCTTGAATTGCCGGAAAACGTCGCGCCGAATTTTCCGAACGCGGAAAAGCTGGAAACGGAAGTAACAATTTATCTGCCGAATACACGCGAGCCGGTAAGAGTTGAAAAATACGGGTCGGTAAGATTGCCGGTCTATAACTAAAGACGAAGGCTTAGGTTTGCGCTAACATTCCTAGCCTCTCTTTCAAACCACGAATGATTTGATTTTGGATAAATGGAGAATATCACAATGAAAAGGCAAAAAACAGAAAGAATAAAAAACGAATTGCCGGAACTGCTCGAAGCGGTTTGCGCTCGCAGCGATTGCCCGGAATGGCTTTCAGACGGCATCTGGGATTTGATAAACGACAAAGGCGGAGCGGTTCTTTATACGGCTAACCACTTTCGCGCCGCGCTCGAAGCGGCTGTAGTGTCGGAACAATGGGCAAAAGAAAGACAATTAGAAAATGCAGAATTTACGGAGGTAGAAAATGAACATACAAACTAAGGAAAACAAAATGAAAAATGAAACGCAGTTCGCAGACACCGTGATAAAATCGGCTTTTATGGAATCGAAACTTTTATTTATTTTGGACGGCGCAGCAAGTCATCCAGAAATAAAAAAAGCGATGCCCAAATGCAATGACTTTTTTAAGCTGCTGACAAGCGATGAGTTTGTATCGTTATTCAATACAACCGAATCCGAAGCCGTTAGAATCGCGCTTTGGCATCACTACGGCGAAACTATGCACAAAGCAATAAACAAATGCGCTTTAGCTTCTACCGAAAGAATGACTTTGCTTTATCCGCTCTTTCGCCTTTATGCCGACGAATCGGCTACTTATATTTAATTTAAGGCAGGAATGAAAAAGCTAAAAGCCGTGAGTGTAAAAGTTTGCGGCTTCTTTTTTTGTTGGCGTTGTAGCTTATATCCTTCAATTAAATGCATTACCGCCGATTGTGAAACGTCATACATTTCAGCTATCGCGTAAGTGCTTAATCCTTTTTCGTGATACAAATCTTTGAGTGTTTTTCTGTTTAATTTTTTTGTTTTTGAGCGGCGCGAAATGCCAGCGTCTTCTCCGGTGCGAATAGGGATACCATATTCTTTTAGATTTCTAATAATCGCTGTGTGTTTTACTCCAAACCATTTTTCGATTTTCCTGTATGAAAGTTTGTGATTCAAATATAAATCACGTAAAATTTGTTCATCTAATACCTTTCGGACGGTTTTCATTTTATCTTTTACATCGCGCCGCTCAACACCTAATCGTTTGAGTTTTTGCTGGACGGCTTGCCGCGATATGCCTGCTCGCGTGCCGATTTCAGCAAGAGATATTCCGTTTTTGTAGAGCTTGATTATTTGTTGATTGGTCATACTTTACAGCATTGACACTTGCCACTTTTTTGAGCAATAAAAAATGATTCCGCCCCAGAACAAAATAATGGCGCGAACAGTCCCCACCATTCGCGCCGCGTTCACAGATATAATCCCAAAGGAGAAGTATCAAAAACTTTATATCACTGAATAACTACTTTAGCAAACGAAAGGTGCGAACGGTTGTTTAATTCCATTCGCACCCTTCGCACTTACAATTCTCACTCGGAGAATACGAAGGTTATAGCACCGAAAATTCACTTTAGCAATCAACATTGAGAAAACTAAAAGGAAAAGCCGTGAGCGTCAAAACTCGCGGCTTTCACTTCTGTCACACTTAAGTGTGACAAATAATTAATTGTCATCACCTATTCAACTTTCCTCGAATTATCATAGAAATAGCTTATGCTAATACCTCATCTGCAAGTTATTGTTGTGGCTTTCACGAGCAACGGCGGGAGCGTTTCGTCGGCAATTACAAGCGCAAATCTTCCGACACTTGACCCAGCTACAACAGAAATAGAAACAACTGTAAGTTACCTGCAAGTTATTATTGCAGCTTTACCCTAGACGGCGAAACGCGCCGAGTTATTTATTAAATGAGGTTTTTATTATGAAAAAGTTACTGTTTATTATCTTATTCACACTTCTTCTCGTCGTAGCGGCTTCCGCTCAAACAACAACTTCTGTTCGGCGCGGGACAACTCTGCCTTCGACTTGTAACCCGACCACTACGACTCGTCCGCTTTTCTTTCTGATAGGAACAGGTCTATATCAGTGTTCCGCTGTTAATACCTGGACTCCTGTAGGTAACGGCGCGACCGGAACAGGCGGCGGCACGGGTTTGCCTACAAAGATCAAAGTCGCAAACGATTTTACGGGCGCGGATATAGGCGCGAAAATCAACGCGGCTGACGCGGCTTGCGGTCAAAATGTCCCGTGCGAGATTTGGGCGTTCGGCGGCGGCGCTATCACCACGCCGATTGTCATTGGCTCGTTTCACAAGCTAAAACTGCACGACGGAACTTATATCTGCAATACCACGCCTTATGGAATTGTTAATGCTTATGTTGCGATTTCGCTTAAAGACAATTCCTCACTTGAGGGTGCTTCGTGGAATACAATAATTATCGAGCCTGTTTATCCGAGCGTCTACCGCGTGGTGCAAGCGTTTAACACAACGATTGTGCTGCCAACCAGAGTTCCCAATGTAAGTCTGCATAATACCGCGCAGTCAGATAATATCAGTGTAAAAAACATTCAGTTTAAGGGGGTTCGGACAAACCCGCACGACGGCGGCAACGAGGCGGCGATTGAGTTTGGCAATACCCACGTGGCACGAGTAGAAAATTGCTGGTTCAACGCAACGTCAGGATACGGGGCGCATTTCGGCGGAAACTCTACGGCAGGATTCCACGCAGAACAGGGCTGGTATCTTAACAATCTGCATACCAATCTGATGTCGCAAAATGTCGCCGCATCTACGATAGAAGGACTGGTAATTGAAGGGAATATCTTCCGCGACCCGGGCAAACCGCCCTATACCATCACGAACGCAACGAACACATCTCCGATTGTCTTAACATTCAGCGAACCGCATCATTTGGTGAGTCCAGTGCAACTCCCTGACGGCACTGTCGTTCCCGGCACTAAAATAAATGTCAGAGGAGTTGCGGGAAACACGTCCGCCAACGGGGTTTGGAGGGTTGATAAGATTTCGGCAACACAAGTTTCTCTGCATAATGCTGATTACCCAACTATTCTCTCAGTGGGAAATGGTGTGTTTTCGGGAACTGCGGGAACTGGGACGGCGCTCACTGCTGAGGGCGCGGCAGTAGATATAGAACCGAACGGCGATAGCGACCCGAACGGCGAGCGTATTTACGGCGTAACGATTAAAAATAACATTTTTGATTTTCGCAATATCAATACGGAAATGACCGCGATTGCGTATCAAATGACAGGGAGCGGGATGCGTAATGAAGGCGCACTGATTGAAGGAAATATAATGCTCGGCAACGAAACCGGCGCAGGGCAGAGTGCGGCAGGTATTTTTCTTGGTTATCCCAGCACGAAAGGTCTAACAATCTCAAACAATTATATTTATAAATTCTCAAAGTGGGGGATGCTGCTGCGCGGCGTTAGGATAAAAGCCAATAACAACCAAATGATTTTCTGTGGCAGTGGTGGCATTCCGGCTCTTGAGGCGACAGATTTAGAATACTCGACAATCGAAAATAACATCATCGCCAATAGATATAACACAAACCGAACCGGAACGGGCGCAGCTACGTTTGTCGAAACAGGTCAAGCTTTCATAAGTGAAACAGGGCTAAATAGATTTAATACGTGGTCAGGTAACACCTTCGGACGGCTCAACCAGAAAAACGGAACGGGAACGGGTTTTAACGGGACTTTAGCGTGGAGCGCAACCGATTCGATTTATAAAAATAACACGATAACTGCTTCTCAGGATGGCGGCTTAAGCGAAGGAACGAACTCAGACCGCAACATTTACGACGGCAATGTGACGGATGTAAGGAATGTAGACCCGAACGCTTATCTTTATAACCTTGGTTTAGTTCTTGTCGGCGCGGCAAGCAAAGTCCTCTCGCATAAATACACGGACGGAACGACAGTTATACCAAGACTCGTCGGCGGAACGCCTGCCAAGCCGACGAATCCGATTGTCAACGACACAGCTAATACCTTTGACTGGACGAACTCACTCGGATTTCAAAATGTGTCTGATTACGAATATACAGTCAACGGCGGCGCAAGCTACGCGGCGGTTACAACTAAACCAATCGGTAGTCTGGCGGGGTCGTTCGCTGCCGGGCAGGTCGGCGTTAGAGTTAAAGCGGCAAACGGCGTGAACGCATCCGCGACGCTATATAACCCAACCGGATATATACCCTAAAACTTAATAGCTTAAAATGCAGGAAGTTTCAAACGCATTTCTTAATGTTCTAAGGAGTCTGAACACCACTCCGACACAGCTTGTGCCGGTGGTTGAATTCTATTCGTCCGACGCAGTTCCCACGAGTGGCGGATTTGACCCGGCATCAAGCAGTTTTCTATTCGGCGTAACTACAGTTGCGGGTATTATGTTTCGCGGGCGGGTGTATAAAGAGCTTGCGGTAAGCGTCGGAGAAATTCACCGCACGATAAAAAAGCAGTTATCAGGATTTTCCTTCTCGCTTGCAAACTCGACGCGCGAAGTCGTTGATTTTGAATATGCCGTCGGTTTTGAAGGACTGATTTGCGTGTGCCGGATTATTGACCGCGCCGCTTCCCGTGCGTTTCCGTTACACGCTCCAATGTATGCTTCAACAAAGAGTCGCTGCTTTTGGGTGAGTTCATTTTTCATATGCGAGGCGTTATGACGTTATACCTTCACAACGTCGTAACGTTAATAATTATACACGGAAAGCAAAAAACTTACTATAAAAATTTCAGTAAGTTTCAGTAAGTTTGAGTAATCAAATGTTTTCGATAATTCAGATTATCATAAGCTATTTTGGGTTAAAATTTATCCTTTTTAATATCTCCCATTAAGGAGGTACTGCTCCTGAAAAACCTGTATTTCAGGATTTCTGACCTCTTCGACCTCTTTGAACAGGCTTTTGACAGGAATCCTTACTTTGATCCTACTTACCATCTAACATTTAATTGAAGGGCGCATATAAGATTGATGCAAATTCCGTGCGTATAAATATAGAGCATAGATTTTATGCCCAGATTTTCAGTTTCTTCTGGCTTATGTGACGTTATAGTGCTAAGTTTAGCTGTTACCTATAAAATCAAGACCTTTTTTACAAGACTTTAAAAAAATGAAAAACTTACTCCTACTACTTTTTATATTCGTGTTCTCATTCGCAAGTTTTGGGCAAGATGCACCGGAAACTGCAACTTTTACGGTTACAAATCTCAATGACAGCGGCGCGGGAAGTTTGCGCCAAGCCATCTTTGACGCAGGCTTAGTTGCCGGTGATGACACAATCAATTTTGCAAATGGTTTGAGCGGCGCGATAACACTGACCAGCGGCGAACTTTTAATCAATTCAAATGTCGCAATTAACGGGAACGCTTCGATTGCAATTACCAGAAGCACAGCTACGGAAACACCCAATTTTCGTATTTTGAATATTGCCTCAGGCGTAAGTGCATCAATCAGTAATTTGACGATTAGCGGCGGTAAACTTACTAATGTTGTTCCACAGGGCGGCGGGATTTACAATGCGGGAATTCTATCGATTAACAATAGTAGTTTAAGTGGCAACTTTGTCGGTTGTATGTCTAGTTGCATTGGGACAGGTGGGAATAACTATGCACTTAGTGGCGCCGGCGGCGGCATATACAATGTTGGTTCTCTTACGATTAGGAATAGCAATGTAAACGGCAATAATGCGGGAATTCAGCGTTTTAATAATGAGTACTCAGAAGGCGGCGGTGTCTACAACTCAGGCGTAATGACACTGGTAAATAGCAGTGTTGCAAATAATAATGCTATTGGTTCACTAGGCTCAAGTGGTGGTGGTTATGCGAGAGGCGGCGGAATTTACAACGGCGCAACAGCAACAGCTAACCTTATAAACAGTGCGATAAGAGATAATATTTCTGACGCCTCGAAAAGTTTTGGAGGTGGCATTTATAATCTTAACATCTTAAATATAACCGGCAGCGCGGTTGCTACCAATTTCGCGTCCGGCGGCATCAACACTAATTCATTAAGCGGCGGCGGAGGAATTTACAATCTCGCTACCCTTGTTATTACAAATTCAACAGTCAGCAATAATAAAAGCTCTGCCCGGAATTTATCCGGAAATTCCGGAAAAGGCGGCGGCGGTATTTATGGCGGTGGAGTTATAAGAAATTCTACCGTCAGCGGAAACAGTCATAGAAGTTCTGAGGGTGGAGATGAAGGCGGCGGTATTCTTGGGAGTATCACGGTCTCAAATACGGTTCTGGCAATGAATGTTTTTATTTCAGATCTCTTCAACACCGCCGCTCAATCTAACCTTTCAGGCAGCGCCGATTCTCAAGGTTATAATTTAATAGAAACAGTTGGAAATAGCAGAGGCTGGATAAGCACCGATATACTTAACCGAAACGCGAAATTAGCACCGCTTACGGACAACGGCGGACAAACTCTAACAAATGCACTTCTTGCGGGAAGTCCAGCAATCAACGCGGGTAATAATGCAGACGCACCCGCAACCGACCAGCGCGGCTTTGCAAGGATTGTCGGCGGAACTATTGACATCGGCGCGTTTGAATCGGATACGCCGGCAGCTACGCCAACGCCGACACCAACTCCGGCTATAACGCCAACGCCAACGCCGAATCCGACGGTTACTCCGACTCCAACACCAACGCCAACGCCGAATCCGACACCAACTCCTACGCCGACTGTTACTCCAACACCAACTCCGACTCCGGCTTGCACATTCGCTCTCAGCACAACGTCGCAGGCTTTCACCTACACAGGCGGAAGCGGTCTGATTGACGTTATCACGCAAAGTGGCTGCGCTTATACGGCGACCAACAACGATTCATTCGTCACGCTGCAAAAATCGAGCGGCACCGGAAACGGCATGATCAATTTCGATGTCGCGGCGAATCCGAACAGCGCGGCGCGAACAACGACAATTACTATTCAAGGTCAAATTTTCACGGTTGCTCAAAGCGGCGTGCCGAAATCTCGAACACGGGTGAGGTTCTTCTAAGATAGAAAACTTCTCAAACGAATTACTCCGCAGGTCGGTTTTGAATTTGTGCGATGGTTTGCGGTTCGAGCAGGTAATCCGTTATAAAATTCCCTTCTCCGGTTATTTAGAGTTTTTTGTTAGAAAAGGCGTGGTTTTAGAAATAGCCCGCGCTTTTTCGTTTTTTGTTTTGCCATTCATAATTTTCTGAAAGATGACACATCACGCCAAATTCTGCTTTGGGGCTTTGCCGTAACCAAAATTCACGAAGAATCCAAGATTGAATTTGATTACACGTGGTATTTCCTAAACGCTCACCGTTCCTTTTTACCGTCAAATGAAACAAAGGCACGTCATCACCTGTCCACGGCAAAGAAACGCTGTTGACGTGTAAATGTGCATCAATAAAACGGTCTGTGAGCGTCTTTAGTGCCGCATCTGTCAATTCGCCTTTTGAATGACTAACAACTCCGCCGCAAAGCTCGCGTTCGATGTCGTGTGCGTAAACGGTCGGCATATTTAAAAGAAAATCGTCGCCATATTTTGCGGCGGCGGCAAAAAGATAATCAATTACCCGTTGCCCGGATTCGTTTTCACAGTCGAAAACATCTTCAATAACCACGGGTTCGGCGGTGGCTTCGGGTTTGGCAAACCATTCGTAGTCGGGAAAAGCAAGCGCTGTTTTTTCTTCAACAAAACGCCGCAGAGCGTCCGCGCCCGCCTTCATTAAAATATCGTTCCAATCCTTGCCGTTTTCGGGTCGCAGACGCACAGCCCGCGCACCGTGCGCTCTCAACTCGTTTATATGTTTTTCGGCAGATGTATCGCCGGTTTCGTCGGCGTCCATTGCCACGAAAACTTTTCTGAATGCCAAACGATTCGGCAGCCAGGTCGGTATTGAAGTTGCAACGGACGCAACCGCCGAAAATCCGCACTCGTGCAAAGCCATCGCGTCCGCCGGACCCTCACAAAGAAAAATAATGTCGGCGTCAAAAGCGTTCGCGGCTTGAAATAGAGCCTCTTTTCGACTTCCTTTGGTTTTTTTCGGCGTGTCAATAAAAACATCGTCAATCGCTCGCCCGTGATAAGCGGCAACCTGTCCGCTCTGGTCCGTAATCGGAAAAACGACGCGCCTATCGGCTCCGATAATTTCCCATTCGCCCGCCGTCTTTTTCCAATGCTCAAATCGCGCGGCATAACCGCAACCGAAGGCTTTGGCTGTTTCTGCGGTTATGCCGCGCGATTGTAAATACTTTTCCGCCGGCGAATCTTCAAACACTGCTTGATATTGCTTCATTTCACGTCGCAGACGCTCTAATTTTGATTGCGTTTCGCGCTGCTCGATCTCTGAGGTGTTTTTCTGTTCCGAAACATAGGTAGGTGCAGACTTACCACTAAAAACGCGCTCCAGAGCGGCAACGGCGCGAGCCTTGCGTGATTTATAAGGCAATTTCTTAAAATCTGACGGAAAACCGTTGTCGGCAAAATATTGTTTCGGCGTGTAATGATAATTGCAGTTGTTCGTGCGATTACATTTTCCTGCTCGGTCATCTAGATAAGTGTTGCCGTTTTCGGTGTCAATATACCGGGAAAACTCGTGAGCAGCGCCGCAGCCGGGACAAGTATGCCGCGTCCGTTGTCCGTTGTAGGGTTCTAAAATAAATCTGATTGTATTTGTCATACTTCTCGAAATTTCTGCAACCGGGGTTCAAATTGCAATGAGTATTTTTTACCGACAACGCCGTTCCTGTTTTTATATACAACGGCATTAACTTCGACTTCCCCGTTTGAGTCGGTGTCATCCTTTTGGCGGTTCAAATCGATAACGGTTTCGGCGGTGTATTCCAAATCGCCTGAGCCTTTACTGCTGTGAAGTCCAGGCTTGCCTTTGTTTGATTCGCGGTTCCTGTGTGCAATCGCCAAAACAGGGCAATTCAAATCCGCCGCAAGAGTAGAAACTTTGTCCAGTCCCGAATTGATGGCATCGTATTCGCTACTCTCTGCTGTTTCTAATGAAACGTGGCGAGCTGAACGCGCCCAGACGTGCAGAGAATCTATAACAATTAGGACGTGGTCACTGTTGAAACGAGTCCGCAAACCGTTGGCAGCCTTTTCCATAGCTTTCTCTGATGCGAAAACTTTTGTTGCGTCCAGTAACGCAAGCTGTGGCACTTTCTCGGCTGTTTGTTGTGCAAGGCGAGCGGCTGCCTGACCTGAGATTTCGCCGCTTTTTAATTTACCTAAAAATGTCCCGGTTTCGCGGGCAATTGTCCGGCGGAAAAGTTCAAGCAAGCCCATTTCAGCTGTAACGAATAAAGCCGGGTAAAAACAGTTTGCCGCAATTTGCAGAGCAAGTGCCGACTTCCCTGCGCCGGGACCGCCTTGCAGAATGTGAATACCCGGCACGAGATACCCGCCTAGGTCAGCGTCAATATCGCCTAAGCCTGTAACAATCCCTCGCGGGACTCCCTTTGCTTTGGCGGCGGCGGCGGCGTCTGTGTCAGCGACAAAATCTTTAACTAAATCAGCGAGTTGTATAGGTGCAGGGTTTAATGGTTCAGTCATAATTCTTAAATGCCCGCTCGGTGCGGCGGGGTATGACTCGATTATCTCAATCGGTGCTTTTAGCGTTAGCTGAAAAGCAACCGCTTAATTTAGTTAGTTTTATTAGAGAAAAACCGACTTTTTTTTATGGCTGTAAGCAGTTGTATATATTGAGTTTGTGAGAAAGCCGAAAAAAAGTTTTGCACGGGACAAGGGGGGCAAATGCACGGGACAGGGGGGGCAAATGCACGGGACAGGGGGGGCAAATTGCGAGCGGTATCATTTTCGTTTTGCTTTTGCTTGCTCCGCTTTCGCTTTTTTAACTGCGGCTTTCTTGCGATGCGCCGTTTCAAGTTCTTTAAAATCTTTACCGATTCGGACTAATTCATTTGGGAAGGCAAGCCTTATCCGCCGTGCGAGAAGCTCCGGCATTTTTACCGTTTTGTCGGAGTCAGACGGTTTTTGTTTTTCATCATAAACCCATTCATAGCCTTTTATAACTTTAACGTCGGTTAAACGGTCAAGTGCATTTTCGACTATCGTTTCGAGCATCGCAGCTTCGCGCCGCTCAATATATCCGGTTAATAAATCGCCTGTATTTTCAATTATGGTTGTAAGTTTGAGTGTTTCCCGGGTGTAGTTTTCAATCCGCGCCAAAAATGCAATGTAACCGCCGATTAAAACCGCAGCCTTATCTTTGTTACTGATACCCAGTTTGAGCAAACCTTGCCCGACTAAGCCAACATAATCATTAAATTTTCGCCAGTCTTCATCTGAGAAAAAACTTCCGGGACGATAACTGAATGTGTTTGGGTTCCAGAATTTTTCAGTCCCCGGAATAAGATTTTCATTTTGCCCATTAGTGCCGTTAATATGCGTGTCGAAGATTTCGTCGGATGACCCGCGTTGCCATACATTGCCTTTGGTTCGGTGTAAATTTCCTTTTGAGTCTTGCCAGTGGACAATAAGTTCCGCTCCTGTCAGTGTCTCTAAAATCTGTAATGCGTGTTGTTTGTTTTCCCGGGTGTGTGCCCTCTTTTTTTTCTGAAAACCCAAATCGTCACAAAATTGGGAAATCTTCATTTTGATAAGTTTGTCAGGGTCGGCTTTAGTTTCACGATGCGCGCGCGCCCAAAGCGCGAAATGAGCTTTGACCGCTAATGCGCTTTTTTCTTGGAAAAACCTAAAAACCTTTTCGCAAATATCAGAATTGTAACCGACAAGTCCTGTAAAAACTGTTCCGTCATCCTTAACGCATACTGCTCTTAAATTGGACGGGATGTTGATGCCGCGAGCCTCTAGCCCTTCGAGCCTGGCTTCTTTAATTAGTTGTGTTTGGTTCGGCATCATAGATTTGACGAATAATTTATTCGCCCTGTCAGAAGCCATAAACATATACGGCTCGCT
>MWWH01000340.1_pt1 | contig 13309 bp, 11 predicted proteins | sample 1047231 | NCBI WGS metagenome assembly MWWH01 (sample SAMN06349967, study PRJNA376086) | soil metagenome | isolation source: MG3-2 sample Antarctic (ecotone) soil | place: Antarctica | collected 2015-01-13 | reverse complement strand
GTCCTGCACGGCGTCAAAAACACGCTTGAAATGGAAGAAGGCTGGAAGGTTGATGCTTGCACGGACGGCACGACCGCCCTCAAGAAAATTGAAAGCAGCGAGCATTACGATTTTCTGCTATTCGATAACGAGTTGCCGGGCGTGGACGGCCTGACACTTATCCGGCGAGCGCGCGAGCTGCCGCACCGCCAGCACACACCTCTTGCCATGCTGTCGGCGAGCCGCGTCGAACGGGAAGCACGCCGCGCCGGTGCGGATGAATTCTTGAAGAAGCCGGACGACGTAACGAAGATCGTCGAGCACGTCAGGCGACTACTCAATATTTGGCGATGAGCCTTTCGGCTTATGTCTTTGCGTGTGAACGTGGACATCCAAGCCAAAACAGGTAAGATCAGCGCGCCAATCGCCGTTAAAATGAGAAATCGCTTTCTGAATTGAGCGGCTTGCCATCAATAATAGAAAGTCCTGAAAAGGTTTCCGGGCAAGCTTTTAGCGCGCATTCTCTACCGATGGCAGGTATAAAACTCTCTAACTGTTCGCCTAAATCCCCCATGTCGGCGATGCTCCGGCTGTAAGTTTCCGCACCGCAGCGCGGGCATATTCCTATTAGCCTTACCCTGCGCAGCACCGGATCATTCCATTCTTTCGATGGAATGTGAGGCACAAAACAAAGATTCCCAACCACTCCAATAAGGTGTTCATGCACCCAAAAACTAATACTCTCTTCACCTGTAATTTCTCTTAATATGCGCTCGAAGTCACTTTGCAGTTGCTCGCCTGAGTATTCTTGTGGATGTGTTTCGTCGCCTGCCGCTTGTTCTTCATAGAGAATTGCTTTCTTTTCTTTCCACGCAGCAGCGGCGCGCTCCCTCAAATTTCTCTTCATATGTAAACACCTTTGATTTTCGCTTTTGGCATTACTTAATCCTTCCAATAGTAAGGACAATGCTGAGGCTCAGTCAGCAGGTTAATCAGATAGCGAATAAGATACACAGTGAGAGCGAAGCCAGACGCGCACGCGAGCAGCAAATGTGAGTACGCTTGTGGATTCACTTCCAGCGCATTGATATTCCAATAAATGAATGCTACGCCAATAAGTAAAGTGATGACGCAAGACATCTCTACACTCTCCGATTGTTTCCAGCGTTTGCGCGCCACGCGGCACTACGCAATATAGCCGCCGCCGTCGCAGGCGAAAATGAAATCGTAATGACGCGCCGATAACGGTTATATGTAAGTGGCTTGCGCTCGTTAGAATAGTTACGAGCGTCAGCCATTGCATCCATAATCTGCCCCTCAATTATTCACTATCAGAACTTCGTTTTGTTTAGCGACCGCGACCCCCAAATTCCCTAAAGGCAGTATCACGCGAGAACAGACGTTCAAGCACGCGGTTTATTACTTCGTCTCGATTCGGACGGACGCCGTTCGTTTTCTCGATAAATTCGCAGTATCTATCAAGCTGCGCACTTATCGGCTCTTCGATCTCGACTTGAGTAGTAATCGTCTTCGGCGGCGCGGCGAAATTCAGCATTGGTTTTTTTGATTTTCTGGAAGGCATTTTCTTTTCCTTTTCTGCAATGATTTAGCTAATTCATTTATCGAATCCGATTAACAATGTTTTGCCTTTAATATTTTTAACAATTAACATCACAAAATGCAATAAATATTTTAGAGAAAATTCCGATTGTATTTGCTTCCGTTTTGTGGCAGGAACTGAAGTAAGAAGTAGATGGTTAAATATTAAATATCTTATGCGAAAAGTGAATCGAAATTCGCACCAAAATTGATGATCTTTCTAAGCTCTATCGAATGCTTGATTTTCTGGAAGGCACATCATTTGAGAGTAGGCGACGCTGGAGATGTCAGCGAGAAATGGCCGCAGGATGCTTTGCATCCGAAAAATTACCATACGTCACCCCAAGTTTTGGGATACGCTCTGTTACGTTTGTTACGCTCCTTAAAACAAAAGTCTAGTCAAGGTCAGCGATTTTGTGTTACGTTTGTTGCAGAGTAGTTTTCGATCCCTTGAAAGCGAGTTCCCATGAATCAAAGCGGCAAGTCCACGAAGAAGAACAAAACCCACCTGATCGGCTTTAGAGTAGATGAGGACTCATTCAACGAGGTTGAGAATCGCGCGTTGCTGGCGGGAAAGAATCCGAACGATTGGTGCAGGGATGAGCTACTGGCGAGGTTGGCTGATGGTTCACCACTTACCGCAAATGAGGAACTGATACACGCGGATATAGTCCGGTACGGTAATGTTCTGGCGACATTTCTTCACCTAGTAGCAAACAAACAATTGACCCCACAAGCAAGCCAGCAGTTACTAGACACTCTCCAAATTGAGCGCAAACAGATTGCTAAAAAATATTTCTCCGGCCTCGCTAAAGTAGCGCGGGAGGGCAAATAGCTATGTCGGTAACAATCAGCAAAGCCCTAAGCGCAGCGGGAGCAGTTAAGTATTTCAAAGATGAGTACGAGCACGCGCGAGGCTCTTACTACTCCGAAGATGAAAGGATTCTAGGACAGTGGAGCGGCCAGCTTGCAGAGCACTTCGGACTAAAGGGCGCAGTCAACCGTGATGATTTTGAGAAGCTATGCGAGGGACAAGACCTGCGCGACGCCGCGCAGCTTGTCCGCCATGTAAAGGCGCACCAGCGCACGAACCAGTATGGAGACGAGATCGAAACCAGCGGCCACCGCGCAGGCTTCGACATAACTCTTAGCGCACCGAAGAGCATCAGTCTTGCCGCGATTGTCGGCGGCGACGAGCGTATTAGAGGGGCGCACGCAGAGGCAGTTAGCCTAACCTTAGAGGAGCTGGAGAAGTTTGCTCAAGCGAGGTTAGGAGGTAGTCAGCCAGCACAGACGACGGGCAAATTGCTATTTGCCAGCTTTCAACATGACGCTTCACGGCCAGACCGCAAGGGCGGATATGCCGCGCCCAACCTTCATACCCATAACTTCGCTTTCAATCTCACACAAGCGAACGACGGACAAATAAAGTCGTTGCAGCCACGCGAAATTTACAAATGCCAGCAGTACGGCAAGGCACTCTATCGCGCCAAGCTCGCCGAGAATTTGCAAAAGCTAGGGTATGAAATTCAGGTTGATAAAAGAACCGGAGCACCGGAGATAGCAGGCATTAGCCGCGAATACATAGATGCCAGCAGCCCGCGCCAGCGCGAAATCAAAGAGGCACAGCAGGCATTGGGAGTGAACTCCACGCGAGTGATAGCCGCCCGCAACCGCCGCACGAAGGTTTACGACCGCGAGGAAATGAAGGAGCGACATCGGGAGTTAGATCGGCAACACGGCGGGCAGGCGCACGCGGTTGTAACGGACGCCCGCGCGCAGGCGCAGGAGATGAGCGCGCTGCTCTGGGACGAACGAAGCAGCAAAACGAAGGCGCAGGAGTCCGTGACATTTGCGATTCAGAGAGGGAGCGAGCGCGAGGCGATCACAGATATGCGCCAGCTTATGACGGACGCGCTACGGCGAAATTTAGGGCAAACGACCGTTGAGACGATCAAGGCAGAAATGCAGGCGCGGCAGGACAAAGGGCAGCTTGTCGGCCTTGTGCTGGACGACCAAACCAAGCAGCGCATGACGACGCAGAAGATGCTCGAAATGGAGAGCGGCAACATTGAAAAAGTGAAAGCCGGTCAGAATACGCAGCAGCCCATCACAGAGCGCATAGAAGAGAATTTGACGACCTCGCAGGGCGTAAATTTGAGCGAGAGCCAGCGCACGGCAGTCAAGCAGATCGTGACAAGCCGCGATCAAATTATAGGTTTACAGGGCGGCGCGGGAACGGGCAAAACGACGGCGCTTGAGGCCGTCAGAGAGGCCGCAGAGCGCGCAGGCTATGATGTGCAGGGATTCGCACCAACGACACGCGCGACGCAGCTTCTCGCCGAGAGCGGAATGCAGAGCCGGACGCTGCAAAAGTTTCTCAGGCAGAAGGCCGAGCCGGACGCGCCGAAGCGTTTTTATGTGCTGGACGAAAGTTCACTCGCCAGCACTAAAGCCGTCAATTCGTTTCTTTCCCGCGTGCGGCCACAAGACAGAGTTTTGCTAGTGGGAGACGTAAAGCAGCACGAGGCGGTTGAGGCCGGTTCACCTTTCGCGCAGCTCCAGCGTCACGGCATGGAGACGGCTAAACTTGAAAAGATCGTCAGGCAGAAAGACGCTCCACTCCGCGAGGTTGTCGAAAATCTAGCAGTCGGAAAAATCAAAGAGGCGGTTGAAGGTTTGCGCGGGCAGGGACGCATCACGGAGATTACAGACACGAACGAGCGGTTAAAGACAATCGCAAAGGATTATTGCGAGCAGCCCGAAAGCACGCTTGTTATTTCACCGGCCAACCGCGAGCGCGTCGAACTCAATCAACTGATTCATCAACAGCTACAAAATTCCGGCCAGATCAGCAAGCGAGACTACCACACCAAAGTATTAGAGAACCGGAACGATATGACAGGCGCAGAGCGCACTTTCGCCGCCGCCTACCAGCCAAACGACATTATCAGGTACACGAGCGCGAGCAAAAACCACAGCATCAGCGCCGGAGAATATGCGCGTGTTCTCTCGACAAATGAGAAGGACAACACAATCACCGTTAAGCTGGAAAAGAGCCAGCGAGAAGTAAGCTACAACCCGCAGCGTCTAAAAGGTGTCAGCGTTTACCGCGAGGCCGAGCGTCAATTTGCCACCGGCGACCGCTTACAATTCCGCGCGCCATATCACCCGGAGCGCGTCGCCAATGGCGAGCTTGGCACACTGGAGAAGATCGAGCGAGGAAAGCTAACCGTCGCGCTGGATAGTGGCCGTAAAGTGGATTTCGATATTGAGAAGAACCGCCATATAGATCATGGCTACGCCGTGACCAGCCACTCATCGCAGGGGCAGACAATTGATCGCGTATTGATTAACGCCGACACGCATGAGTCAGACAAGTTACTTAACCAACGCATGAGCTACGTTGCAGGTTCACGCGCGAGGCTGGACGCGCGCATCTACACCGATTCGGAAGAGCGATTGAGCGCCGCCCTTGCCCGGCAAGTGGACAAGAGCACTGCGCTTGAAGCAAGCCGCGAAACCCACGAAACGAAGGCGCGAAATGTTGCGCGCCTCGTGCCAATTGAAAAAGCGATGCCGACGCTCCAGCCGACGCAGGAGAGGCCGGAGAACCGACCACCGGCGCAGCGAGCACCGCAGCCCGCGCAGAGTGAATTAGTCCGGCAACCCGCCGAGCCGTCACCGCTTGCAAAAGAGCTAGGGCAGATGCAGCAGCAGATGATTGAGCAGCGTGCCAACCAAGAGCCTTTGCCTGTACCAGACTCATCACGGGCGCGTTACGTTACGATCATGCCGGTTGACGGCGACAGGCCAGCCGCGAGCATGAGCAAAGAATTTGTGCAGCTTGCAAACTCTAATCATCTCGCCAATACGGGGCAGGAGATCAGCCCGCAGGTGCAGAGGTTCATGCAGGCTAACTTGATAAAAGCCGCCGAGCGCCCGCCGTCGCCGGAGCAATTGCATGGCATCACCGACGCTTGCCAAAAATTAGGTATATCCGACGACTCTTCACAAATCACTAATGCCCTTCAAGCGTCATTGTGGAGAGCGCATAACTCACCCGACCGCACCGACCTGTTAGAGAATTTTACCAAAGCAACCGAAACAGCCTTCGCTCAAACGCAGGCGCAGACAATTGATATATCAATAGACAATACCCGTTTGAGTGACAGCGACATAGGTATATCCAGATAACGGATTACCCCTTGAGAAAAGAGGAAAAATGAAAGCGCCCACCAGCAAAATAATCGTTATCGCATTCGTGGCATTATGCCTATTCTCCGCAGCCGCCGCGCAAAACATACAAGTACCGCGAGCGCCGCGACAGCCGCCGATCATAAAAGTTACGCCGCCAGCAGCGACATCACAATAATCAACCGAGCCGCAGCCCGCACCCGAAGCAGAGCAGGCGCGTATTAAGTGGGATTCAAACATACATGAAAATAACGAGCAAGAACTGTGAAGCTCCCTGAGAGATCAAAACACGCAGTCCCTGTAGTCGTAATACTGGTATTGCTCGCGTGCGCGCTTGCTCTAATCAACTATTACAGTACGCGCACGGTTGACTGGGACAAAACTAATAAGGTTTTCGATGTCGTGCAAAAAATATGCACGATCATAGCCATAATCGCGGGTGCATTGTGGGCATACTTTAATTTCTCAAAGGGTCGCGTGTACAGACCGAGCCTCGAACCGAAGATCACCGGGAAGTATGGATGCAGAGACGGAGTAACTTACTTAGTAGTCACAACGCAGCTAAAAAATGTTGGATTATCCGACTTCAAGATTCAGCAGAAAGGCACTGCCCTAATCGTTTCTTCGTATACAGCAGGCACACCACCGCCCGAAGCTGAAAGCCCAAAATGGAAGGAAGAGGGGATTTTTTCAGTCTTCAAAGTACACGAACGCATCGAGCCGCAGGAGACAGTGACCGACGAACGGCTAGTCTTGATTCCTAACTGCGATAAAGCAGCCGTTAAAGTTTATCTTCGCGTCGTGTATAAAAGAATTGAGTGGAACACTTGGGCTATAATTGAACATATCACAAGCGGCGAAAGTAAAGAGCAAAAAGCTCTAAATTGAACGGAGGTTAGTGATGAACAAACGAAATGACTTTGATGATCGCTCAGAAAACCCACGCGAAGATCGCCACAGAGATCAGTCCGAAGACAAGGGCGGCTCCACCAATAACGACTACAACAGAAAAGGAGATGGTAGTTTTTCAGAAACGCCGGGTATCAGACAGAGGCAGCAATCGGAAGATATTAATGAGACAAATAGGATTGAGCGTCTAAAGAAAGATTGATTGAGAACGATAAAAATTTAGCACGAGAGACCGCAATATCTTGTGCTTCATGGTTTCGTGAAGAACGCCCGCTAATTGTCACAACGCGGCTTTGAGAGCACAAGTGCCAATCACAACATCTTGTGCTTCGAGGCTTGAAGATGAGAGTGCCAACAAGCGCCGACACAGAGGCGAAATAAAGCGAGTCCGATAAGAGCTATTATGGATAACGAGATTAAAAAAACTCTTTGGGCGACGGCGGATAAGCTGCGCTCAAATATGGATGCCGCAGAATATAAGCATATTGTTCTCGGCTTAATTTTCCTCAAATACGTTTCGGATTCTTTCGCCGAACACCGCGCCAACTTAGAAAAGCGATTCGCCGATCCTAATGATGATTATTTTATCGAAGACGCGAAGTTTCGGCAGTCAGACCTTGAAGAGAGAGACTATTACACGGAAGCGAATGTTTTTTGGATACCGGAAGTAGCACGTTGGGAGAAGATTCGAGAGCAAGCGAAACAGCCGACCATCGGAAAAATCATTGACGATGCGCTTGTAGAAATTGAAACTGAAAACCCGCGTTTGAAAGGCATTCTCGATAAGCGTTTTGCCCGGACGCAGCTTGAACCCGGCAAACTTGGCGAGTTGGTTGATGTGATTTCCAAAATCGGTTTTGGCGGTAATGGAAATAAAGCAAAAGACCTTTTAGGCGAAGTGTACGAGTATTTCTTAGGACAGTTTGCGAACGCCGAAGGCAAGAAAGGCGGACAGTTTTATACTCCGGCATCTGTCGTAAAAGTTTTGGTTGACGTTCTCGCGCCGCACAAGGGCAAGGTGTATGACCCGTGCTGCGGTTCTGGTGGAATGTTCGTGCAGTCTGAAAAGTTTATGGAATCGCACGGCGGACGCTTTGGCGATATTTCCATTTACGGACAGGAAAGCAATCCGACGACGTGGCGACTGGTAGCGATGAATCTGGCGATTCGCGGAATGGATTTCAACTTAGGCAAAGAACCCGCCGACACTTTTTTACGAAACCAGCACCCAGACCTTCGCGCCGATTACATCATGGCGAATCCGCCGTTTAATATCTCCGATTGGTGGAACGCGCGACTTGAAGGCGATCCACGTTGGGAGTTTGGAACGCCGCCGCAAGGGAACGCCAATTACGCTTGGCTTCAGCATATTTACTATCACCTCAGCCCACGCGGACGCGCCGGAGTTGTTCTAGCGAACGGCTCGATGTCTTCGGCACAGAACAACGAAGGCACAATTCGCCGTGAGATGATCGAGCAAGATGCAATCGAATGTATGGTTGCTTTGCCGTCGCAGTTGTTTTTCAACACGCAGATTCCGGCGTGCTTGTGGTTTTTGAATAAAGATAAGAAAGCAAACGGGCGGGATCGTTCAGGCGAGATTCTTTTTATAGATGCGCGAAAACTTGGCAGACTTGAAAACCGCGTCAATCGCGTTTTTGATGATTCGGATATTCAAAAAATCGCCGGGACATATCACGCTTGGAAACAGACGGGCGAGATAGAGAAACCATACGAAGATGTTTTAGGCTTCTGTAAATCCGCAGACCTCGCAGAAGTAGCGTCACACGATTTCATCCTAACGCCCGGTCGTTACGTCGGCGCGGAAGCAGTCGAAGATGACGATGACGTTTTCACAGAAAAAATGGCGCGATTGACGGCAGAACTCGCCGCGCAATTTGAAGAAAGCTCAAAACTTGAAAGAGAAATCAAGCAAAATCTGGCAAGCGTCAGATTTGAAATGTAGTTACGAATGGAAAATTGGGAAACAACAACTTTAGGTGAAGTTTGCAGGCGTGGCGGCGGAAATATTCAAACAGGACCTTTCGGAAGTCAGCTTCACGCTTCCGATTATGTGTCTGTGGGTATTCCGTCAATTATGCCTGTAAATATTGGCGAGAATCGGATAAGCATCGAAGGAATCGCAAGAATTACAGTTGAAGAGGCAGAACGCCTTGAAAAATACAGAGTTAGAGAAGGCGATATTGTTTATAGTCGGAGAGGCGACGTAGAACGACGCGCGCTGATTCGCGCACAGGAAGACGGTTGGTTATGCGGAACAGGTTGCTTGCGGATTCGTCTTGGTGAAGGTGTTGTTGATCCTTTGTTCGCTTCATATTATTTGGGCGATTCGGAAGTCCGAAAATGGATTGTGCGTCACGCTGTCGGCGCAACAATGCCCAATCTCAATACATCCATTTTGTCTGCACTTCCGTTTGTAGTTCCACCAATCGAAGAGCAGAAAGCAATCGCCAAAATCCTTTCATCGTTAGACGACAAAATCGAACTCAACCGGCGAATGAACGAGACTTTAGAAGTAATAGCGCGAGCTTTGTTTAAGGCGTGGTTTGTAGATTTTGAGCCTGTCCGAGCAAATATGGAAAATCGCCCGTCGGATAGTGCTTCGCCCGAAATTGCTAAACTCTTTCCGTCCGAATTTGAAAATGGTATTCCGAAGGGTTGGGAAGTTAAAAAATTAGGTGAGGTTTTAGAGGCAAAAGGTGGAACAACACCAAGCACGAAGAATCCTACATTTTGGGATGGAGAAAATTATTGGGCAACGCCAAAAGATTTATCAAATCTTCAATTCCCAGTTCTTTTATCCACAGAAAGAAAAATCACTGACGAAGGCGTTAGACAAATAAGCTCAGGAGTCTTACCAAAGGGAACTTTGCTCTTATCATCACGCGCTCCGATTGGATATTTATCAATTTCGCAAATTCCCGTCTCTATAAATCAAGGCTTCATCGCAATTCAACCAAAGAAAGTTTCTAATCTCTTTATGCTTTATTGGTTAATGCAAAATATGGAAACCGTGAAAAGCAAAGCTAACGGCTCAACATTTCAAGAGATTAGTAAATCGAGTTTTAGAGAAGTACAAATAACAGTTGCAAGTAGCGACATACTCAATTCATTTGAAAAAAGGGTTAAGCCGTTATTTGAAAAAATTGTTAGCAATGAAAAAGAGAAGACAAAACTAGAGGAAATCCGCGATTCGCTGTTACCGCGTCTCATTTCGGGAAAACTTCCTGTTAGAAAAATTGAGGATAAAGCTAAGGGAGAAAATGAATGAGACGATTAAAAGGGTGGGAAGACAGCACCTTCGACCTTATGCTTCACGCCGAGACTTGCTACCGGAAAGGAAGTGATTTTGATCGTCGAATTGCTTTAATTCTTTTCGACAACTCAATTGAAACAGCAATTATTACTCACTTAAATCTACATCCAGATCAGCGTAAAAACGTCAGATATACAAACGCGGAAGTAGAGGTTTGGTCTAAAACCTTTCATTCAAAGCTCGATTTTCTTTTCAATAAATTTATTGCTGATAATGCTTGTTCTGTTTCATTTGAAAGAGCAGATTTAATTCATTGCCACGACATAAGAAATGGTCAATATCACGGAGGCACAGCGACTATTCCACGCGCCCGCGACCTTGAAGACATCAGAAGCGCGGCTTTGGAAATCTTTTCAATACTTTTCGACTTTCCCGATGTTACAGATTTGCTTGAAATCAAAATTTCAGAGTTAGACCCGACCAAAGAATTTCCAAAACGAACCAGAGAAGATGACAAGTTGATTGATGAAGAATTTGGAGTAATACGAATTGCCGGACGAACCTACTACACAAGCGAAGCTATATACGGCGTTGACCCGTTTGCTTATGGCAATGTTGCAGCAAATTTGAGGGCCGGAATCAAGCCAAACGCGGACGAGACGGAAGAAGTATGAGAGTAAATGAAGCAGTTTTAGAGGAAGCGGTTTTGTCTTGGTTCGAGGAGCTTGGCTACTTCATCAAGAACGGGCTGGATATTGCCCCCGAAGCACCCGAAGCCGAACGAACGGATTACCGGCAAGTTATTTTGCGCGAAAGACTCCGAACAAAGCTAATAGAGATTAACCCCGAAATTCCCGCCGTTGCTATCGAAGATGCGATTCAACAAATTGCTAATCTCAACTCGCCTTCTCTTCTACAAAACAACCGCGACTTCCACCGTTTTCTGCGGGACGGCATAAAGGTTGAATTTCAAAAAGACAGTGAGACAGTCGGCGATTTTGTGCAGTTATTTGATTTCAATAACTTTGAGCACAACGAGTTTTTAGCCATCAATCAGTTTTCAATCAAAGGCGCAAAGCATACAAAACGCCCGGACATAATCGTTTTCATCAATGGCTTGCCGATAGCCGTTATTGAGCTAAAAAATCCGGCAGACGTAAAAACTAATATCGTTAGTTCGTATCATCAACTCCAAACTTACAAAGAAACAATACCCGACCTTTTCAACACCAACGAGATTTTAGTGATTGCCGACGGACGCGAAGCCCGCGCCGGAAGTTTGACCGCAGATATTGAACGCTTCACGACATGGCGAAGTATTGACGGCGTGAAGATTGACCCGCTCGGAGCATCGAATGAAACCGAAACTTTAATTCGCGGTCTCTTTCAGCGTGATTTTTTACTCGAATACATCCGGGACTTCATCATCTTTGAAGACGACGGCGAGATCGTCAAAAAGATCGCCGCTTATCATCAATTCCACGCCGTCAGGAAAGCATATCAAGAGACTATCGAAGCCATTTCCGGCGAAGGCAAAATAGGCGTTGTCTGGCACACGCAAGGAAGCGGAAAAAGTATCTCGATGGCTTTTTATGCCGGAAAGATTATCACCGCGCCGGAGATGAAAAATCCGACTATCGTTGTCGTGACGGATCGAAACGATTTAGACGGGCAGCTTTTCAAAACCTTCAGCGATGCGAAGGAGTTGATGCGCGAAACGCCGAAGCAGGCGGAAACACGCCAAGAGCTACGCGAACTCTTACAAGACCGACCATCTGGCGGAGTGATTTTTACAACGATTCAAAAGTTTTCACCTTTGGAAGCTGAGAAGGATTTTCCGACGCTTTCCGAGCGTGAAAACATCATCGTCATCGCCGACGAAGCCCACCGCACACAATACGGATTGAAGGCACGAATTGACCAGAAAAGCGGCGAAGTAAAATACGGCTATGCTTATTATTTGCGCGAAGCTCTGCCGAACGCTTCTTTTATCGCTTTCACTGGAACGCCGGTTTCTGCGACCGACCGAGACACGCGCGGAGTTTTCGGCGATTACATAGACATCTACGATATGAAGCAATCGCAGACGGACGGCGCGACCGTGCCGATCTACTATGAAAGCCGATTAGCGAAATTAAACTTGCGTGAGGAAGAGTTACCCAAGATTGACGCAGAAACCGACGAGTTGACCGAAGACGAGGAGGAAAGCGCACAAGCCCGTTTGAAAACAAAGTGGGCAGCCCTCGAAAAAATCGTTGGTTCTGATTCTCACTTAAAAAAGATTGCCGCCGACTTTGTAACGCACTTTGAAGAACGCCTTGCCACGATGGAAGGCAAAGCAATGATTGTTTGTATGAGCCGGGAAATCTGCGTCCGGCTTCACGATGAAATAATAGCTTTGCGTCCCGAATGGAACGGTTCAGACCCTAACAAGGGAAACTTAAAAGTAATTATGACAGGATCGAGCAGCGATAAAGCCCTTTTGCGACCGCATATTTACTCAAAGCAAACTAAGAAAGATTTAGAAAAACGATTCAAAGATGCGAAGGACGATTTCAAAATCGCTATTGTCCGCGATATGTGGCTAACCGGCTTTGATGCTCCGTCTTTGCACACAATTTACATTGATAAGCCGATGCAGGGGCATACCTTGATGCAAGCCATCGCCCGCGTGAATCGCGTTTTCAAAGACAAGCCCGGCGGTCTGGTAGTGGATTACATCGGAATCGGACACGAGCTAAAAGCCGCGCTCAAGGAATACACAGCCACTGGCGCAAAGGGTGAGCTTTTTAGCGATGTTTCAGGACGCGCCCTTACATTATTGATTCAAGAAATTAGCGTTGTTCGCGGAATGTTTCATGGCTTCGATTATCAGGACTTTGAAACTGAAGCCTTACAACTAATGCCTTATGCCGCAGACCACATCTTAGAGCAGATGGACGGCAAGAACCGCTTATCTAAGCACGTTGCGAATTTAACCAAACAATTCGCCCTTTGCTGCACTTTGGATGAGGCAATGAGATACCGCGAGGAAATCGCTTTCTTTCAAGCGGTCAAAGCCTACATCAACAAGCCCGGAGAAACGCAGAAACAAATTTCCGACGAGCGCCGAGAACACGCTTTGCGCCAGATTGTCAGCCGCGCCGTCGTGTCAGACGAAGTTTTAGACATCTTCGATACGGTTGGACTGAAAAAACCCAACATCGGTATTTTGTCCGAAGAATTTTTAGAAGAAGTGCGATTGATGCCGCAGAAGAATTTGGCGGTTGAATTACTGGAAAGGCTTTTGAAGATGGAAATCAAAACGCGCTTTTCCGAAAACGTCGTGCAATACAAAAAGTTCTCCGA
>MWWH01000339.1_pt1 | contig 13312 bp, 13 predicted proteins | sample 1047231 | NCBI WGS metagenome assembly MWWH01 (sample SAMN06349967, study PRJNA376086) | soil metagenome | isolation source: MG3-2 sample Antarctic (ecotone) soil | place: Antarctica | collected 2015-01-13 | reverse complement strand
CAGAGGAAATGCCAGAACGCACGGCAAAAAAGGCTCCTGAGCCGGGGGAACCATCGCGCAATCAGGAGAAGGCCATTGTCGCGCTTCTGGCTCATCCATCGATTTCGGAGGCCGCAAAATCAGCCGGGGTGTCGGAGTCTTCGATCTGGCGTTGGTTGCAGGATGAGCCTTTCAGGAAGCGTTACCGCGAGGCCCAAAATAAGGTCTTCGATGGCGCACTCGGCTCGCTGCAAGGGGCGACGACTCAAGCTGTTGATTGTCTCGTCCGTAACCTGACGTGCGAGATGCCATCGGCTGAGGTCGCAGCGGCGAAGACGATTCTTGATTTCACCATGAAAGCTCGGGAGTTGCTTGACCTCGCAAGCCGCGTCGAAGAATTGGAACGCGCCATTGCTGCGGCAGGGTAACGAATGGGCGCTAGAGTTTATCACTTCGTTTGAATCGGGAGATTATGGCTACAAACCAGTTACTGAAGCGCGTAGATAAGGTTCGGTCAACAGCGGTCAAGTCTCGACGGTATGATCTGGCTGGCTCGGGTGAACGACCGACCATCACAGAGTTGTGGCTATACCGGCTCGAATACATAGTCCAGCAAGTCATTAAGTACGCGCCTTCCATCAAAAAACAGAAACAGGACGATGACGAATATGACACTAACCATCTCTACGCACACGATGACGTGCTGAAGACGGAGGCGGACGTCAGGCGCGCCTCCGACGATGTACTGCTCGAAGCATTGGGACTCGGGAACGTAGAGAATGGTGGCTGGCTTCTGTTTATGGTCAGAGAATTCAGCTGGGTCGAACTGCTGGCCGCGAATTGGGGTTTGCCGTGTCTGGCGACTGAGTACAGCGGCGCGGCAACTCAAAATATCTTGGCCGCTGAAGAGAGCGAGCGCCGCGCCCAGGCCGCAATCTACTTCCTCGACCTCATGCGCGAGCGCGGCGTTGATCCGCTTGTTGAGTTGCGCCAGCGTGTGGCCGACTACAAACAAGAGAAGGGACTTGATGAGGCGGCGGTTATTGAGGAAATGCGCGAGAAAGACGAATGGGCCTTCTACGTCTACACATGCGAATCGGTTGTCGTCCGGCCTGATGCCAAATCAAAGGGTGGAAGGATTCGTTATGACGCCGAACAACAGGCACAGTTTCTCGGTAAGATACGCGCAGCTGCGCGTCGTCGCCGTCAGTTAGCGGGCGTGCAGGTATAGGCACTTAAACGATATGCAAACGTAGCTTCCAATTTCGGCGCGCTTACTGACACCGGTAGTTGCAACTGCTGATGTCGGGACAAATCGCTTCCCTGAGCGACGCGCGCCGAATCCTTTCAGGGTGTAAGTCAGAGGGAGACTGTGAGAAATGAATGATCTGAAATCTGAAGTAATAAATATCGGATGTGTCGCGCACATCATGGTGACTAGACTGACAAGTCCCAAAGACCCTTCAAAAGTTTCGCCCCATGCTGGCCACGCTCATAGCCTTCTCTCAAAATTCGCAAAACGCAAGGACCTGCCGGCAAATGCAAAACTTATCGAACAGGCTGGCTCCTTTTTGCTACAGGTTACTTCTGATGAGGCAGGCCCGAGGGCTACTCTGACTTATGACATTCAGGACGTTCTCGAACTTCGTCTGGAATTATTCGCAACGAATAATTCAAATCCTGAGCCTAATTCTGATAAGCAATCACTCGCCTACATGTTCAGGATGATCGAAGGCCTGTCTTTGAGGTTTGATGAATTCTCACGCACGGCCCCGTTCCTTGTTGACTGTCTTTCATTTCTTGAACGGGTAGAATTTGATGCGGCAATCGATGGGTTAGCGACAGGGAAACCGGCCAGTGCCGAACATCAACAAGCCTGCCGTCAATTTATCAATGCCCTTTCGCCTGTCGAGCAAGCTCGCGCGAAAAAAGCCGCCGCTCTCGCTTGCAAGAAGGCGCTTGCTGCTGATCGTCGCCTCGCTATCCTGTTGTCTATGTTTCATCTGCTTCGGGAAGATGCCGCGCATCCTTTAAGCATTACTTCCGTTGCCGAATTCATGGAAGAGGATCGGAAGAAGCTCTATCGGTGGGCAGCAGAGGGCGACTTCGATCTTGATGACCTAAGAAATATTGCCGAGGAAGTCCACCTAGCGGCAAAGGGAGTCACTGCTGCTGAAGTTGAAAAATTCGCTGAGGAGTTAGGCTTTATTCTCCCAAAAGTGTCTCACTAAAACGTCCTCAAAAAATAGGACACTTTCCATCCATCCCATAAAACCTATGTTATAGGAAGCGCATAGCCGTACTGACGGCTGTGTGAGCTTTCTCGTTTTCAGGCACGTTGAAAACCTAACTTCGCCGTATCCGACGACACAGGCGAGGTTGTTTATATCAAGTTTGCTCGTCTGTGCTGCTGGCACTGCGAGACATAAGGGGAGCCGTGTATGTGGAGTCGTCGCCACCTGCGCGGCTTCTCGCTTTTCGCTTTGAAAAAGGAAAAGGGTCGCTCGACGAAAGCGACCCCTTCAATTCGATGAACTATTCGTTGACCGAACCAACCAACCCAACCGCCCCGACCAGAGAGCGGATCAACCCGAAAGGTCAATACCGTGGATTCTATCACGAATCGCCAAAATTCTAGCAACTGCCCGCGAATAATTTCCCACCGGGTTCGACTTCAATCTTCAGAGAAGCTCTGCTCTCGCTGTCATCGCCGCGCGCCCAAACGCGGAAGGATGAGCGCGGCTATCACGCTGCCAAGCGGTCGCGCCGTTCGGCGTTACCTCTGCCGCTTCTGTATCAACGATCTTCAATCGGGTGAGAGGGGGCGAGCATGAGCGCACAACCAGTCTTCGCCTTTACTGCCAGAGATGCGAAGTCAGCGCGCGTTAGCTACCAGCACATTGCCGGTACTGTAAATCGCATCCTGAATCGCATCGTCAATTCATTGCCGGAGGAGAAGACGGGGGCTTTTAAGCCCTCCGTCTTCCAAACGATTCACGGCCTGCATGGATTCTTCAACGGGCGCGAAGTATCCAAGAAAAAGCCCGTTATCAAGGCTCACAAGTTCGTCGCGCCGCATTTTGAGTACAGGGGCGATCTTGATTCCGCGAACGTCTCAAGGTTTATGGATCGGCGTCTTGACAGTCTACATGAGGCTGAGATTGCCTGCGGGCGTCGGTTCGTTACGCTTTCACGGGCTGATGGTCGGACACTACTGTGGACTTCATACGAAGGGCATCCACTTCTTGATGCTGCCGAGTGGGTCTACCTGATGGCGAGGTCAAAGCCTGACTATTGGAAGAATCCGGCGTTAGCAATCTCGGATGATCTGCTTGATGCCGCGATAGCGAAGTTGCCGGAATACACGCCTGCGGTGAAGCCTCAGCCGGATAAAGCCAAGCTGAACACGCTTGAGGAAAGGCTAGACGAGTTCATCAAAGAATCGTGGGCTGCTGGCGATAAAGTAAGCAGAGATGATGCTATTGCAATCCTGGGCAATCGAGACTCTGACTATTTTCTGTTGTCAGAACAATCGGACGCGGGCGATCTGATGGCTGCGTCAGTCGTCAAAGGGATGTGGACGAAGGTTCATAGCGGTGTTGAGCGCACGCTTGAAAAAGAGTTCGATACTGGCGGCGATCCTGAAATGGCGGCAAGGGTACACGCGGCGAAGATTATCAATATGGGCGTGGCTATCAAGAAACGTCGCGCGCTGGAACTTCTACGCGCTGCTCAGAATCCTGTGGATTTGGAAGATGACGATGATGATGCGTCCGATACAGGCAGCGTGCACAGTGGTAGAACAGTGTTCCCACCAAACAGGGAAGCGAGCGAACCTACCCTAGACAAATATGTCTATGCAAACGATGAAGCCGTGTTGCAAACAAAGGATGTTACGGACGCGGAAAACCCGCCTGTTCCACTTCAGTACGCTTTAGAATTTATCAAGAATACTCTCTCGGTTTTGCCTCTTTGGGGCGTCTGTGACGGCATCTGCGATTGTTCGCAGGGCAGCGAGTGTAGAAGCGCAGGGAAACATCCACATTCAAGTCTTGCCCGAAAGCGTGACGGTGATAAGTGGCTCAAAGGCGTGTATGCAGCAACGACTGACGAAGTTACGGTGCGCGGTTGGTTCAAGAAAGACCCTCGCATCAACATTGGCCTTGCGATGGGCGGGCCTCTAAACCTGATTTGCGTTGACGTTGACCCGCGAAACGATGGCGATGCGACCTATTGCGACTTGGTAGATGCCCACGGTGACGATGCTTTTCCTAAGACTTATGTGCAAAAGACGGGCGGCGATGGCTGGCACAGAGTCTATAAGTCCACGCACGATATAAAGCCGGGAAGCCTGAAAGCCGAACTCGGCCCGGGCGTAGATATAAAGGGCGCTGGTGGCTTCATCGTCGCTGCTGGCTCCACTCATGCTTCAGGGAAGATGTATCAAGTCGAGAGTAACGATTTAATAGAGTTTGCGCCCGAGTGGATGGAGAACGAGATTGTTAAAGCACTCTCCGGTGAGAAGCCGAAAGTAGTCATAGATTTTCAGGCGCATCGTGATCGCAAGCGTTCGGGTGTCTCCGGCTCAATTATTGTAGAAGGTGAGCGTAACAAGCGACTGTTTAGGATCGGCTGCGCGATGTGGGGGAAGGGTGAAGTTGATAGTTATGGGCAACTGCTCTCAGAGCTTGCAGACATCAACATGGAGAAGGTTGTTCCGATGCTTGACGATTCGGAAGTCGTGGATATCGCTGAAAGCATTTCAAGTCGTTATATGTTGGGCGTGCCGATTGTAGGAGAGGCTGTATGAAACCATTTAGACGCGATGCAATTTTCGAGCAAATCTTGAGGATGAAAGCGCAACAACCTGCGGAGTATGCGAGGTTGCAGGATAAGACGAAAGCCGCCGCAACCATTTATGAGCGGCAGAAGAGAGAGGTCACGAGTGAAGCAAGCAAAGAAACGTGCGCCGATGGAGATACTGCGCCCTGGGCAGCGTAACGAGTTTTGGGAAACTGTTTTGAGTATCCGTGATAACGGTGATCCGCGTTGGCTCGGGACATTCTCACATGGCTTTCGGCTAACGGCAGAGGCGTATGAGAAAGTTCGTGATGCGGTGGAGGATGAGGTTAGGCAAGCGGCATGAAGCGAGGCGTCAAAAGAGTTCCGCAGTCACCGTCAAAAGATGCTGCTCTCGGGGCGAACAGTGGTAAAATAGCATCGTGTCTTGATGAGATAGAAAAGGCTCGACGCATCGCGCAAGGACTGTTGAAAGTTCTCGACAAGCTGCACGCCGAAGAGTCGGCGCGCGTTCACAACTAAAAGGGTCACGGCAGATTACATCTGCATCTCGCCCGTCTCAATTGTTCGACCGCTTGTCCGTCGAAAGTTGGGGCGGCTTTTCTTTTGGGCAAGGGTATGGAAAACGACAACGACGATTCGCCATTTGAGTATGACGACCTCCCGCAGCTTCCGGCCTGCTCAGTGCGCACGCTGCGACTGATCGCGGAAGAGCGCGAATTCTACCGCGCGGGCATCGCTGCACATTATTGCGGGTCTGTGCCAGAGCATATCTTCGAGCGGGGGTTCGCGAGTGCCAGCTTCCAATGGGCAATCGAGGACACCATTGAAACAGCCCGCGCCCTTTCAAATCATCTTGCTGCTGGGAGGCAAAATTTAAGAGGACTCATCATGAGCCTTAACTGAAGAGGAGTTTCCCCTGATGCCTTCATTCATCACCCCGCGCAAGAAACGCTTTCGTCCCAATGAGCAGACGGGCTATCAGGCTGACATTGACACTGACCCGACCGGCTCCGCTCCCGTTCCCGACCCGACGACGCCACCAAAACTTGCGACGGACCCGCAGGCTCCGATGCGCTTTGACCCTAATGAGTCAATGGGCACGGCCGTCATGAAGGTACTCGCGCAACAGGAAGGGATGCCGTACACGCCCGGGGCTGATGCGGGAACTGTCCCGGCTGATGCGCGCTTCGATGAAGTGTTAAAAGCTTCGGAGACGAGTCAGACCGGCGGCGCGGCTGCCTCTGCTCAAGCGGAGCCTGCTCAGACAGCGCCACCGCTTGAGGAAAGCCCGGAAGCTGAGTATGCGAGGCTCTCGAAGGAGAAGCCGAAAGATCGCAACGGTCGGCTTAAATCTTCACTCCTGAACCTCCTCGACAGGGTAGGCGCAAGCGCCCAACAGGAACTCGCGTCGGGTCGCGCTATTGACGAGTATTCACTCGCCCGGATGGGAGGAGCCGCTGCTGGCGGAGCGATCCGGGGCGGGGCCGACCCCGCTATTGACGAGCGCACGAAGAGCAAGCGCCGGATGCTTGAGTTGCAGGGGCAGATCAAGTGGACGCAGGAGTCTCAACGCTATCAGGCACAAACCGCGCGCATGGCACAGACCCGCACGGCTGGCGGTCAGACTCCCGCTCAACTCTCATCACAGCGGCGGACCTACTCAAACTTCCTTTCTAAATTTTACCCGCACGGCTACAAGCGCGGCACTCGTGCGGATGTGGACTCAGAGCTTGTTCGGTTGGAGATGGAGCCGCCCCCGGCACTCCCGAGGAAAGGCGGGAGCGGTTTCAATCCGCAGAGAGTCAAGACGGTCGGTAGCGATGTCGTGTATGTAGATTCGATAGACGGTGAGCCGGTCGTCGTCAAAATCTACTCTTCATCGGGAATGACTGAGGCTGAAAAGAGGCGCCAGGCTATCGACATCGCACGGCTCAATCAAGCCCGCTCACGCGACGGCCAGCCGCCTTTAGAGTTCCCTGAAGAGGTTTACTCGCAAGACGGCGCGCCCGCGCCTGCCATCCAGCCTCGCGCAGCTTCTCCTGCGCCAGGAGCTGCGCCAGGAGCTGCGCCGGGTGTCGCGCCAATTGCCACACCTGAGCCGGTGACGCCCGCGCCCGCGCCGGGCAGCCAAGCAGGCGACCCGCGCCTCGTCCCGGTCCCGGGTGGAAAGCCTGAGCCGGTTACTAACACGCGCATTCGTCCTCGTCATGGTCGCGGCGGCGGTGGTCGTCGTGGTGGCCGTGCTGCCTCGTCGGGCGGTGCTGGTGGCTCCGGTGGTCTGGATAAATTCGAGCAAGGGCGTCTTGATAAATACGAGAACGAAGCGGCACAGGCACGCGCTCGCGCTGCATCACTTCATAGTCGCGGTGAAGATGGTAGTGCCGAACTGGAAGCTGCGCGCGTTGCCGAACAGACGGCCAGCAGGCTTAAAGCGAAGCAAGGCGGGCGCGGCGGTCGTGGTGCGCCTTCAACGGCTGCGCCTCGTCGTGGTGATCCGCTCGGCATCCTGAATTAACCGATGAGCGCACGCGAAGAAACATTCCTGCCTGATTCTCAGCCTCAAGACGATGGCTTGCTTTCGCCGTCCGACTTTGCCGCGCGCATTCGCCAGAAGCATCCGAAGGTTTATGACGAACTCTCGGATGATGATCTGACAAACAAGATCGTTGCGAAATATCCTGAGTATAAAGCAAGTGTCAGGATGCCTGATGCTCCGGTCGCTCAACTTTGGGATCGGGTGTCGAGTGAAGCTGCGCCGCCCAAAGTCCCGCCTGTTGCCGCTCCGGTCGTTCCTCAGTTCTTGAAAGGTGCGGTAGCGCAGCCTGATTTGATGGATGAGAAGCAATTTGCTGCAAAGGTTCGGGCGAAGTATCCGAGAGTTTATGACGGGCTTGACGATTTAGAATTAACGCGCCGTGCGCTAAATAAGCATGAAGCGTATCGCCCTCTGGTTCGTCTGCCTGACACCGCGCTCAAACCTTCCGTCACTTCCTCTGTGAATGAATCGGCTGACTTCGATGCTCCGCTTCCTGCTGTCAGCCCTGATGTAGAGTTCAAACCTTTCGAGGCATCTGATCTTCCGTTCGCTGCGCGCGTCGCTGCGGGTGGCGCAAACATTGCGGGTGCGAACATGCAGGAAGTTCCTGAAAACTCGCCGCTGCGTGGTGGCAAGCTCGTCAAGGCTACAGTCAAGACGGCGGGCGATCACTCATACCCGAACACGGATGAGATGGCGGACGCGCTGCTTGACGCTCTCGGTGCTACTGATGTCGGGCGACGGTATCGAGCGGAGACGGGACGCAACCTCATCACACCTGAGATTGGTCTTGAGGAATTGAAGCGAGGCTATGACCCGCAATCCAAGTCTTACAGTTTTGAAGTCCAGCCGACGAGCGCGGATATTCGCATCATCAACGCTTACTCAAAGGGTGGTGTGAAAGCTGCCGAAGACGAGATCGCGCGGATGCGCGGGGAAGTTGCTGAGACGGATGCTCAACAGGTGAAAGCGAAAGAGGCTGTGCGCGAGACTGTGCAAAAGCTCGGCTTTAATCCTGATGAGCTGTCGGAAGGAAACGGCCCCATTGCTAAAGGTCTTGGTGACGCGGTAATCGGAACATCTCGACTGATGAATAACACGGCTGGCTTTTTCCGTGATCCGAAAGACTCTGCCCGTGATGCGGAGTTCATCGAAGGCGCACAGCAAGCGATTCCGGCAGAGAAGACGGGTGTGGGTCGCGTGGTTCGTGGCGTGACTGGCGTCGTCGCGTCTGCGCCTCGCTACGCTAATCCTCTCGCTCCGGTGGTCGCCGCTGCGGAGAATCTTCACAAAGGCAAAGATGAGGCAATCGAGGCGGGGTTGACGATGGGCGTGCCTGCCGGCGTCGCTCGCGGGGCTGGTGTCGCTAATCAGGGGCTGAGTCCGGTGGCGCAGCAAGTGGCTTCCCGCAATCTGGCGGGGATGTCGAATGTGGTTACTGATCGTGTGACGGGGAATGATCGAAGCGTGATTGAAAGTTATGTTGAGGGCGCATTGCTTCCGGTCGGCGGGAAGTCTCCGCGTGCTGCTAAATCACGCTCTCAAGCGGCCACAGGGGATCATCCCGGTGTGCTGTCTGAGGTCAACGCTGCCGTCAATCTTCCTCGCAGCACGCAAGCCTCTTTCGACGATAGCGCGTTTCTTCGCCAGGGATTGGTGCTGTCAATTCTTCACCCGAAGCGAGGCGTCGAAGCCTTTGGCAACTCGCTGAAAGCTCTTGCCTCTGAATCTAAAGCTAATGAGGTGCTGGATGCGATTCATGCCAGCCCGACGGCAAAGCTGCGGAAAGAATCCGGTCTGTACCTCGCTTCTGAGAATCGGTCGGATGGAACGAGCTTCATTAACCGCGAAGAACCTTTCGCCTCGAAGTGGGCACAACATATTCCCGGCGTTAAGAACTCGGAACGCGCTTACACGGTGATGCTCGACTCTCTGCGCTCGAAGGTCTTTGATGATTACGTGGCCGCGAAGCCTGACGCAGAGCCTGAGACGTTGCAGGGCATCGCCAGATTCATCAACTATGCCAGTGGACGCGGAAGCCTGACAGGTGTGCGTGGAATTGATAGCACGCTGGCTCAGGTGTTCTACAGCCCGCGCCTCTCTGTCAGTCGTCCGCAACTGCTCACAACTCCGTTTCGTGGCACACCGGAGACTAAGGCTTATGCCCGTCGAGAGCTGACAAAATACTTTGCTGCGACGGCTGGCTTTCTTGGTATGGCAAGACTCGCCGGGGCGTCTGTGAGTTTTGACGTTACCGATCCCGATTTCGCCAAGATCAAGATTGGTAATCAGCGGATAGATTTAGGTGCCGGTTATGCACAACTCTTCCGCTACGGGGCGCAGGGCGCAACAGGCCGGGGGCGTTCTTTGAAGCTGGGTAGAGAATACGAGGCTGATAGGGGTGCTGTGGTGGAAAGATTCTTCCGCACGAAATTGAGTCCTCAAGCTGGCCTCGTCGTCAATCTCGCAAAGGGTGAAGATTTGCGCGGGCAGAAGACGAACTTGGGACAGGAAGCAAAGAAGCTGCTCGTGCCTTTGAGCTTCGGAGACATCTACGACGCCTGGGAAGACGCGGGCGTGGGTGGGGCTGCGCTCGGCTCGCTATCTCTCTTTGGTGCTGCCGTTTCGACCATCAAGCCGCCGACTGATGAGGAACAACTAAACGAACAAATTGAGCGACTGAAGGCGCAGCCTGAGAATAAAGGGCTTGATGATTCATTCATCCGCCATAACGCGCGTGTCCGTGTGGCGATCAGCCCGTTACTTCGTGAGATAGAAGATAGTGAGCTTGGGGACGCCGAAAAAGAGACGTTGCGCCATAAGCTGAACTCCTATCTTTACCCGGCGGCTGCTCGGCCTGGGGAGCGTCGCCAGTTGGAAGCTCTTGAGCGGGTGGCCGCTGAACGGCTCAAGGGTGTGGAAGATTTTATCCGGCAACGGATTGATGCGCTGAAAGGGAAGTCGAAGCCCATCAGCGAGAACAAGCCTCCAGAGTGGGAAGCGTTCCCGGATGATTCCGGCTCGCTGAACATCCCGCGTGCCTCCATGCCGCAAGTCAAGTCCGAGCATCGCGGCGCGATGGTGCAATTCCTCAGAGGTCGCGGCATCAGTCACTCGGCAGAAAGGGTTGCGCCAAACACTTTGAAGCCGTCACAGGCTGAGTTCTCACCGGAGAAGGTAGAGAAGGCGCGAGGCTTCGAGGGACCGCAACGCCCCGTGCTGGTGAGTTCTGATGGTTACGTGGCCGACGGGCATCACCAGTGGCTATCCGGCTTTACTGATGCGCCGGAGACGCCGATCAAAGCCATTCGTCTCGACGCGCCGATTGAGCAACTGCTGGTGGAGATGGCGCGTTTTCCATCAAGCGGCATTGATGATTCAACGGTGGGGTCATAGAGAGGGGAACTGATGAGGAGAGATGAATTGCCGAAGCCACTCACCGAGGCAGAGCGGCGTCATGCTGAGTGGGACAAGGAACTGGCAAACGCAAATGAGCTTTTATCGCGCGGTGGTGGCGTGCCGCTCGAAGTTCTCGAAAAGGCCATGCTGCGAAAGTTGACCATTGAGGGCGTCCGTGCGGCGGGCAAGCGCAGGGCAGAAGAGTCTGCGGCTGAAGCCCAACGGAAGCAGAATGAGTTTCAAGAGAAAAAGCGTGTGCATGAACACAGGATTGAGACGGAGCCAGCTTATCGCCGGGAAGTCGAGCGGCGCGCACGCCTTGATGAATTTGATCGAAAGTTGGGCAAAGCACCGGGAGCGCACGGCCCGCTCCCGCGGCCTCAATGATTTTCACTTCGGGGCGGCCTAGTCGTTTTCTTGCTAACAAGAAAGAAGGCGTCGGGTCAAGGGTCGCCCCGTTCCTTAATCGAAGCTCTCAAGTCGAAGTAACAACCACTACATATTGAATCGGGACGCGGCGTGCGCTGATTTTGAAAATGAGCAAAGTACGATAAGTCTTGCTTATAGGTTGCACATGAGCGAGTGCCTACGGGTTGCGGTTTTGGTCTGAAATCTCATCCTGTTTTCATTATCACGGTCAGTGGGTCCTGAGAATGAAAGTTATGTCAAAGGGTGTGCTAATTGCATGAGCCGTTCCCACTCTTCTCCGAGTCCGATAAGCTCATCAAAGTGAGCGTTAAATTCCTCGTCCGTTATCAGCCTCACCTCGACTTTTCGCTAACCACAAATCTCGGCTCGCCTGATTGTAAATTGATTATGTGAGTTTTCGAGTTGACACAGAAAAGAGCCTGAAACTGTTCCAAAGAGTCGGGCTCCAATTGCCCGAGTTGGGAACAGCTTCAAGCTCGGATGGAATTCTACTACTGACACTCCGCGCTGGTCAATACCTGCTGAAATCTCCCGACGACGGGATAACTTGCCTGAGAATCGCCCTGTAACGAATTTGCCCATACCGCGATACCTATTCCACCTGAAATGCAGCCACACGCGAGCCTGTAAGCAGCATTCAAGGCTTCAAGAGTGTTGATGTGCGCGTGGGCGCGATGCCGCCTTTTGGGTTTTGCCCATCGTGGGCGAAACTCCCTGCCTGCGTGGGCGTGATACTGAAAATGGGGCGAACAAAAAAGGGGCTGCGCCCTGACCGTGAAGCCAAGACGCAGCCCCGATGGTTTACGCTGCCCGCTTCTCTGCCCTCCTGTGCTGCTCCTTCAAGTCCAGATAGACGCTCAAGCAATACTTGGTCTGAGGACTGAAGAGAAAGAATCTGCGCGGATCGGTTCGCATGATGTGAGCAACGGCCTCGTACCATGCGCTCGGGACAAAGCCTTGTGGGATGGGTCGGTTATCTCGTCGCTTCATTGCGCCACCTCATCTTCACCAAGCCACGCATTTACCCCGCCCACAAACTCGGCCATGCCCTTCTCTGCCTCTTCCGAGCGCAGGAAGATTGCTTGAATTGCATGGAGCGCGCAGAGCTGCCGGTATTCGTGATCTTCAATGGCCGCGATTCCGGCAACCAATCTGGCGAGGATTTCAGGCGTGTCAACATCTGCGTCCATAACTTGCTCGGTAAATAATCGAGCGTCGTCAAAGCCGATGGTTTCCATCTTCACCGAAGTGAATTGCACCGCATCACGGTGATGATAGTAATCAGCAAGCTGGTGTGTGCGCTCGCGTTCTCTTAAGTCCTGCACAGGGTTGTAAGGTTGTTTCTTAGCCATTACTGTGTGCCTCCTTCCCTGATGATTGCCTGATGCGCTCTTATGGAAAGCCGGTCTATCGCCTCGCTGACCACGCCGATGTAAGGCATCAAGGCTTCTTCGGCACTGATGAGCATGGCTTCTCTTTTCGCATCATCCTGGCAGTAGGCGAAGGAGCGCAGAATGACAAGCAAGTTGCCTGCGAGTGTGTCTTTGTCGCTACCCTCTAAGAGAACAAATTCAAACGCCTGTAATGCTCGCTTGACCTGCTCATCCGTGAGTTGGTAGCTGTTGTAGCTGCCGTACGCGGGTGCGATGGTGCTGGCTGCGCTCGGGCGCGGCGTGCTAGATTTCTTCTGACTCATGTTTTTAATCTCCTGTTGGTTAGAGTGTGGGTCATGCGGCAGAGAGGCATGTAGAGTGCTTCCCTGCCGCGCTTCATTGCATAGTTAGCCGTCAATCTCTTCCGGCCATTCAAAATCATCGTCCTCGTCTTCGTCCTCGACGGGATGCTCAAGGTTGTAAATCTCGCGCTCGATCTCGTAGCAGCGGGTGACGTTTGACCACGCATCATCGGCGTTCTGTAGCTGTGCATGTGTTTGGCGCAATCGCTCAATCTTGGCGTGGGCGCAATCCTTGTGATGGAGTTTCACAACGGAGCCGACGACAAAGCTGAGAGGTGAGTCCGTATGATCGCCGTCACAGTCACCGGTAGTTCTCACGATTCCGTCTTTGACGGTGCAAACGCGGGCAAAAACTTCGTCGTCCTCTTTCTCGTCGTATATCAAGATTAGGCTGCCAATGCGGGCTTGCCCATTACACTCAACAGTCAAAG
>MWWH01000338.1_pt1 | contig 13317 bp, 16 predicted proteins | sample 1047231 | NCBI WGS metagenome assembly MWWH01 (sample SAMN06349967, study PRJNA376086) | soil metagenome | isolation source: MG3-2 sample Antarctic (ecotone) soil | place: Antarctica | collected 2015-01-13 | reverse complement strand
CGATTTACAGGCTGCCAATGCAAGTGTTGCGCAAACTTTACGCCTCTAAGCGCGCCTGGCGTTGAATCGCAGTACCATAAACCTGATTGAATCCCGCTGTTGTGAATGATTGAATCGACCTTATCAAACATGTTCCGAGCAACCAAGTATTGACCGCGTAAGCAGATTACGTTTTCGATTATCAACCATTCGTAATTCAGGAACAGAACGTTGATATGGTAATCATTTTTCAACATTCGCTTAATGATATGATGTTGGTGGTCAATCGTAACCACGGCCAAAAGCTTTGGTAGTTCTGGCTTGAACCATTCTTTCGGATGCTTCTTACGCCATCGTTGCCAAGCTTTGAACCAAAGTTGAACAGTCCAACCTGTCATCAGGAAAGCCATAAACGTTGGCGCAAATTTGAACATGAGATTATCGAATTGTTGCATAACTGATAGTTTCACCCGCTTGGCTGGCTTCCCATCCGCTGTATCGGTTGTCATGCCATCGGGAACGATTTGCTCGGTCATTGTTGCACCTCGCCGCCTTGCAATATTTCATTCAGCCATCCGTATGTTTTGCCGTTCTTCATTCCCCAGATGATTTTACAAGTGGCTGTTTTGCTACCAGTTTCACGATAAACCCTGAGAACCGTTTGCAGTTCTTGAACGGTTCTAGGCGGTTCTGACAGAACGGTTCTAGAACCGTTAGAACCGTTCTCAGAACCGCTAGAACCGTTGTCAGCACTCAAGGAACCGTTTAGAACCGTTCTAGAACTAGACACGTCAAAATGGCTGTTTTGGGTGTCTGTGTCTAGAACGGTTCTAGAACCGTTCTGCTGGTTCTCAGGTGGAATTGATAGGCTAGAATCAGTCAACAGTTTCACGCGCTGCGGTTGCAATTCTTTTTGCAGAATATTAAATTGTGGTGCGGTGTGCCATGCGTCGTAAATCTCACCGCCGCGCCAAAACTGGCCTTGTGGCTTGAGTTTATGCAGGTCATAGGCGTCAAAAGCGCTGCCTTGCCGGGCATTCATTTTGTAGGCAATATAATCACGGATATTTGTCTTAAACCGTTTGTCCCAAACTTGCATCCCCTGGTCGATAAACAGAAAACTGATACCAGACTTGCGCGAGTCGCTCATCAAAACGGTTAAGGCGACTACGATATTTTCGTAATTATCGGGGTCAACATTCTTGAAGCTTTGCATCAGTCTCCCAAATTCTTCCATGATAACTAACATAGAAGGCATCTGATAATCCAGTTGATAAATTGTCTTTACCCCTGCCAATGCACAGGCTTTTTTACGCCGATCGTGAATCTTGATAATTTGGTTCAGTTGGTCGCCAATCACGCGGTGGTCAGTTTCGTAAACCTCAAAAGTATCGCTGTAGGGATTCCAGTCAATCCCATTGGCGGCATCTAGCGCAATCACGTTCATCCCCTGTCTGCGTGCGTTTGCCGCCATCAGCAATCCTGTAGAACTTGACTTGCCTGAATTGCTTGAACCTAAGATAGCGGCGTGAACTATTGAACCGATATTGAACTCGCACGCGCCGGTATCGTTCTGCCCCAACAACCAACGGTCGGCAGTTGACTGTGCAAAGGCATCAGCCAGGGTTAACGGTTGCCAGGGTGCGACCGTCAATTGTTCGGGTTCATCTTCAACGACTCGGTATTCCTCTGGCCGTTGTGGACGGTCATAGTAACCACTGTATGCCTTTGCCGCTGCGCTGGTGCGAATACTGGTTAGATCTGTCGCCTGGGCCGTTCTGGTGCGTTGTACGCTTTGTACATAAGTCAGTTGGCGGTCGGGCCCAACTAGCGCGGCGTCGGTGATAAGCTGGCCGGATGACTTATCAAAGCCGATTGCGCCAAACTGGCTTTTGTTTATGTCTACGTTCCACTGCTGGCCCTGGGCATTCTTGTACGTGGATAAGGGATAGGCACCATCAACCATGCGATTCTTTGACTCGGTGCGTTCGTCAATCACCTTCCAAGCATAGACGCCGGTACCGCCCACGCCCACAACAAGCAAGCCAGTGAATAGCACGCGATAGAAGTCAGTAAACCACACCGCGCGCTTAGCGGCCTCGGTCGCTTCCACCGCGTGCAGCTGTGTATTCGCAACCGCATTGGCGGCGGCTTCCACTTGCCATGCGGCCTGATGACTGGCGACATAGCCAGCGGATACCACGAACACACCGACAATCACGGCTAGAATCATGGTAACAGATAGAATTACGGGTAACTGTTTCATTTGCCCTTCCTTACACGAATGTGGAGGGCAAAATAAATGCCCACCCACGGATAGAAATTGATTCCGTAGATGGGCATACGCTATACTGGTGTACAGCCATTGCCCGTAGGTCTGCTCTACGGTTTATGGTCAGACAAAGGTCAGAGGGTGTAAGCTCTGACCCTTGTCGCGTCATAACAAGGTTGTTTACGGTGCTTTCATATAGGCTTCGCGAAAAGCTATCATCCATTCGTTATCGACACGGCCAGCAAGGTAGCGCCCTGCCGCTGTTGCATCTGTTGGTAACTGATAGCGCTGTTTTGGTTCGATGATACCGGCGTCAATCGCCGCCGCTCTCACGCTCTTGTACTTGCCTTGCTTCATGCCTTCCAGGATATCGGGACGGTCACGAGCGATACGGGCAGCAAGATATCTAGGGTCAGTGCCACCTTTATTCTTTCCCCTAAAATCAAGTTGATGATTGTCAAACTGATTTTTATATTGTTCTGACTTTCTATCACCGCCATGCTCCCGTAACTTAATTGTTACTTCGACTTCCTCGGCTTCTTTGTGGTAATACTTCGCGCAGAATGTCTCCCAACTAGACACGCCTAATGCTTTCCAGCCCTCGTATTCCTTGAACACTTCAACCATATTGCGCAGGCTGGTGCTGCTGCGTTGGGAGTCGTACAGCGCTTTGCGGATTTCGTTGGACACGAATAAGCCCCACGATTTCGACCCTTTCGGCGCGCCTGGGTCGCCAAGTTCGTCTAAGGCAAATGTTCTTTCTCTCATTGTTCATCCTTTTTTTTGCCTTTTTTTTCGCGCTTCGGTCGGCCTCTTTTCGGCCTGGTGCGCAACCTGTCTAGCTCGGCTTGGTCAAATAACCACATATGGCGCCCAATTTTTTGCTTAGGCTGGGCAACGCCACGCTGGATCATCACCCTTACATACACATCACTTACACCTAATTCAAGGGCGATTTCTTGGGTTGTATACATTTTTGGTTGTTCCATATATCCGCCTGATTCAATTGATTCTATTTGGTAGCATTTTATCACACTATCATTCACGCCGTCAAGTCCCCAAAATACTATTGCTGAATTAGCCTACCTATGGCATGATCGGCATGATACTCGGTTCGTTCGTGTCCATACATGTACAGGATTGGTTGATCATGGCTGAGCAGACACCGCAAGAAATTCAGAATACTTTAGGCATCACCTCAATCACATTGCGCCGATGGTGCGACTATCACAAAGCTTATTTGTCCACTGGTACGCAACCACGCAACGGACAAGCACGCCGTTTCACTGGTAGAGATTTAGAAGTGTTACGCCATGTCCAATCATTACGTGATCAAGGTATGACAACTGTGATCATTAATGAACACCTCAGTACACTGACGTTTGCCGAGATTGACAATGCGCCGAACGATACCACTCTAGCCATTGTGGACGCACCAGAACAGCCACGCGCCACGCCAGCCGCATTGGTGACAGTGGATACCATAGTAGACATACAGCGCCAAATAGCCACACTGCAACAGTCTGTAAATGAAGGTAAGCAAGCGCCAGCGCCACGCGGGCTAGAATGGTTCAGTGGGTTCGGATTCGGCTTTGTCGCGGCGTTGCTGTTCGTGGTGGTGATACTCGGCCTGGCTGTGCTGTATGGCGGATTCAGGTAAACTTACGGGTTAGCTTACGGGATAGGGTAAACCCCTATGGGTGAGTGTGGATTCAATACCTTATCTTGTGACCGGTCACAAGATAAGGTAGTAAACCCCATGTGGATAGGGATAGAATGGGAGGTCTACTGTCTCAAATGAGACAGTAGAATGTAAACCCCATGTGGATAGGGATAGGAGCCCTACCAGTCGCATCGTGTGACTGGTAGAACGATAGCCCATGTGGGTAGGGATAGAAGCAATAGCCTGCACGACCGCGCCGAAAGTCACGCGGCCTTAGCAAAGTTTGGGTTGCCCGCTGGTGTGGTATCCATGCGCAATTGCACGGCATTGTACAGGTCTACGCTAACGATGGCTGGCTGATCGCCCTGGGTGGTCTTGCCGTCATATTGCATCAAGCCGGCGTACAGGCCATTAGAGAGCATGTGGCGTACAGTAACATGATTCCAAGCCTTGCCGTTGGGTGATAGAATCCCTACAGCCGTCAACCCGTTGGCAATCCCTAGCATCGACTTACCCGATACATATTGCTTGAAGATATCAGCCACAACCGCGGCTTGCTCTGGTTCAATTGTAAAAACGCTGTTGGTGTAAGAGTAGCCATAAGCCACGCATGACCCATTGTAGCCACCCTTAGAAGCTTTCTGAACCTTACCAGACATAACACGCTCGGTGATCGTGCTGGCTTCTAGTTCAGCCATAGCGGCAAACATGGTCAAGGCAAAGCGACCATGCGGAGTAGATGTATCAAACGACTCTTTGACCAACACCAGATCGCAGCCGTAAGCCTTGAGTGTATCCACTGTAGCAAGAAACTCGCGGACGTTGCGCGCCATGCGGTCTAACTTCATGGCGACAATGCGTTGCACTTTGTGGGCCTGGGCAGCTTGCATCATGGCCTTGAACTGTGGGCGGTCTGTAGTCTTACCAGAAACGCCGCCATCAATGTAGATATGATCGGCGCATACATTCCAACCTTGAGCCACACAATAAGCCTGTAAGCGTTCCTGTTGGTCAGCCAACGAGAACCCTTCATCAGCTTGCTTGTCAGTGCTGACCCGAACATATAGAGCGGTGCAAGCGGTGCCAAGTGCTAGATCCAGTTGTGCGGCTTTCAGTTTCTTGCTAACCCGTTGACGTGCCATGATAATCACTCCTGACTGACTGGTTATTGTAAAAACGTTGTAACGTTTTTACAATATAACATGTCTGGCAATAGTGTCAAGGGCTTAGTGTCATTACTGGTACAATCAGTTTTATCGACTTGGTTAAGTCACAAAAATAACCTTACACAGAAGATTTTGCACTCCCCTGTTTGTCCTGCTATAATGCATCTCCTACATGCACGTGTTCAGTTTCCTCACCCGAGGAGAAAGAAGCCCCTCATGTACGCTTCCGTTAGCACGTTCCCCATCCTGCCTGGGCAGTTGGACCAAGCCATCCGCATCCATGACGAAGTTCTTCCACTCGTGATGCAACTACCCGGAATTCAAAGTGATGTGTTACTGGTGGATCGCAGTGCCAACACTATCGTTACCATCGCAACTTATGACACAGAGGAGCACGCCCAGGTTGTGCCTAGTGGGGCTCTCCGCGAAGCTATGAGTGCACTGGGCGCAATCCTCGCAGGTCAGCCCGATCGGAAATGGTATGAAGTGGTCACTGTAACACCTACCAGATAAACTCTTGCCACCGTATGCTCTAAAACGGCGGGGCGGCCTTCCTGTGCGGTCAGTTTGGCGGCCATGTCTTCGTATATTGCAATACGATAACCTGCCCATTTTTGCCGACTTGCCGTTCGGCCTGCGCAATCGCCGCTTGTGACTGTTCGTCTGATAGTTCACGCGTATCAACAATTACATGGCCCCCGTTGCCGTTGCGCGTCTCCAACTGTTCAAGACGTTGTTTGATATTCATTGCTGGTCACGCTCCCAACGCTCATGCGCCAGATTCAGCAAGTCGGCAAGCGGCGGCATTGTATCAGGTGCATTGTCACCGGCTATAAAACGCCCAGCAGCAAAGACTAAGACACCATCATCAACCAGGCGCGCCACAGCTGCCGCCGTATGTGCGATGCCACTAACAGGTTGGGTAGCCTCAAGTGCTGCCAGGCGTTGCTCAAGCTTGCTCATTGACTACCATTCTCCCCTTTATATTCAGTCATTTTGTGCCTTGTTCACGCAACAAAGAGTCAAGTTCACCCTGATAATGCATAACGCTGTTCTCATGGCGCATTGCCATTTGCGCGGCGCTTATCATGCGATCCCTTGCCTCTATGAACTTTGGTTCGATTTTCTGATAGGTGGCCTCCCAGCTGGCGGCCTGGGCGTTGCACTCCGCAAGCTGTGTTCTTGCCTGTTCAAGCTGCGCACGTTTCTGCCCAATGCGTGGATCACCAACCTTAGACGAAGCCGTTTTTACTGCGGCCTCGGCAATCGCAACGGATGCACGCAACTGCGCCAGTTGCTCCGCTAGGTCGTTGGCGTCGTTAGACAATGCCAACTCGCCTAGTTGCTCTTCAAAAAAATGTAGGTCGCGCTGGGCGGCGCCTAACTTTTGTTGCCATTGAATCAAAACTTCTTGTGTAGCGTCCATATCACTCCTTAACGCGAATTTGCTTGCTCAATAAACCGTGTAACTAGGTCTGACGACGCCGCTTTGTTGCCAACGTTCGCCAACGTGCGTTGCTCGACAATCTGGGCGCGCAAGGCCGGCCAGGCGTTTTCGAATCCCCATTCACTCCCATTCGCGGCAATGAAACTTTCTCGCACCGAAGTCTTGAATAACGCCTCTTTCTCGGCGGTCTGCGCTGCGGCCTCGGCAATCTGCGCCTGACTTTCTTCCTCTGCGCGCCGCGGTGCGTTCTCAATCAGGTCGCTGAACAAATCTTCACGTTGCTTTTTTTCCTGTTCAATTGCCTGTTTCCGTTCGGCCTCTGTCATATCGAACCAAGTTTTTTTCACTTTAAATTCTCCTATCTCAAATTGTTTTTTGCCGTGCTGACCAGTGCGTTTTATCCTGCCTTATCGCCGTGTGAACCTTGGTTGTCTAACGCTTCCCCTTCAATAATTCGCTCAAGTTCCGCGTCCGAAATGGTCGCCGACTTGCCGTTGGTAAGGTAGGCGATAAGCGCACTATCGCTCATCTGTGCCACCGGCAACCCAAACTCTGGGCGGCGCGCTTCGAGCTGTTCAAGGCGTTTGGTGAGGTTCATTATTTCACTTTCTCCAATACGATCAACCGCTGTTCGATGTCTACCAATTCGCGAATCTTCAACAGTCTGTCTGTCACAATCTCAGCCGCCCTTAAGCGCACCGTGATTTTATTCGATGGTTGCAACGCATCACGCAACGCCGCCGCCGCCGCATCGCCTAGCCCAGCCAACGCCCGCGATAACCCTGCAACCGCTGCCCCCTCGGCTTCATGTAGGGCAGCAAGGAAGGTATCATCCGCCATCCACCGATAAAAGGTATTGCGCGAGATGCCAGCGGCTTCTGCGGCCTCTGTGGTGTTGCCAGTGGTCAATAAGCTCTCAATCGCTTTCCGCTGAATCGGCGTGATAAATTTTTTTTCTGTCACAAACTCAGTCATTCTGTCGCTTTCCTCCCGTAACGCTGGGTGTAGCCAGCGGGTTACACCCAGCGCATATTGCTACTCGTGCGCCTGATTACGCAGTCTAATATACTCTCCAACCAAGTCGCCACCGGCATTTTCACGGAGCGTTGCCATTGTCTTTTCTTCAAGCAATTTTTCGCGCAGGTTCGGCCAGACTCGCGCAAACTCGAGCATCGTGCCGCCATGTTGACAGTAGATATTTTCCGCTTGCCGCTTGAACTCGGCTTCGTTTTCACCTTTCTGTTGGGCTTCTTTCGCCGCCTTTTCTGCGGCATTTTTCGCCGTGAGCGATTCGTTGCCAGAAATGATTTCGGCAAAGATAAGGTTATTTGACTGGGTTATGCGCGCCTGCTTGAGTGCGCGCTCGGCCTCGGCCACGGCCGACACCAGGCCATTTCGGTGGGCGTCTGTAGCCATCCGAGCGTGCGCTGGCGGCGGATAACGATACGTGTCCGGGTTCGGACACGCGGCGAGCGTCGTCTGTGCATCCTGAAGCGCCGCCTCGAGCTTGGCAACTTGTGCCGTTTCCGCGGCAATGTCTTCGGCGCTCATTTTTCGAATGGTCATATTAAAAACTCCTTAATTAATTAACGACTAACTTCACAAAAACCGGTTGTTGTATTCCTTTACTATCAGTTTTCACCATGTCGGATACACTGACAATCTTTAAACCAACCCCGGCAAAGTTTCCGCGCGAGGGTCAAACTACAATCATTTTGCGCATTGCCACATAACGTTTCAGCCCAGCGGCGTCGCCGCGCTTCCTGCTGTTCAGTCCACTGCGGCTTAGTCTCTGCCTCGGGTGCGCGTGGCGCCGAAAATGTTGGCGCTTGTGGCTTTTTCATGCTGCCACCTCACACACAGAGCCAAAAATTTCACTGTTAATGTCGCCCAATTGGATACGCGTCACGACCGGCTTACTCGCTTTTACTTCCGCCAGTTCGACCAAAGTTAAGCCGTTTCGCTTGACTTTCGCGGCCTCACTGGGGGTTAGTCGTTGTTTCATCCTGCGAAGCGCTTTTAATTTAGTCTTGTCACTCCCTTTTGGTAAATGGCTTCTGGTCTGGTCAGAACCCAAACACAGCTTAATTTTCGCTTTCGGGTTAGAACGTGGGTGCAAGCTCAGGGGCGGCGCGCTCGCGGGGTCTAACCCTTCATTCTGCAACCACTGACGGCGCTCATTCATGGCCTCGGTTTTGTGGGGCTGCAAGAATTCAATCATCTGTTCGGCGCGCTCGATGGTCGCTTCACACATAGCCTTTTCGTCTACATTCGCAGTGTGGTATGCCATGTGTTCATGGTGGGCAATCTGCTGCTGGGCTGCACGTTCGGCGCGTAACAGGTCAGTGCCAAACGAAGTCAGCGCCGGTCCAATAGCGTCTATGTTCTCGCGCCAAAAAGCAGATAGCTTGACGGTGCGACGACGACCATCACGCGCCGTTTCAATAATCTGGTGCGCTTCCAGATAAGCAACTTTATTGACGACGGTACGCATGGATAACTGGGTTAATTCCTTCAATGTTTCCAGAGAATCAACCTCACCAAAAGCTTTTAAGACGGCCAAAATCCGCTGGGCGCTTGATGCAAAACTTTGATGCATTTCATCGTCATTGCGTGCCATCATCGGATGAACCTGGGCACCAATCGCACAGATGGGATCGGCCTGCAATTCCTGATATGCTGACACATGCAATAGTTGGACACTCAAGGCAGTGGGGGGAGTTTTCTGGTGTGAGTGTCCAACTATTGCATGTGTCAGACTGTACTGACTACCACTACGGCAGTTGCTTTTTCGTTCTAATTTCAATAAGCCAAGTTCAACTAATACCGCTAAATGATTGGCTACACTGCTTTTATCGACAAATCCAAAACATGCCTGCTCGACACTGCGAAGTGATAACGCCAGGTTTTTTGTTTTTCCTGCCTTGCGTGCAATCGTGAGAATACCGATAAAGCTCTTTAGCACGTTGGCCGGTAACTTGATAGCGCCGCTGATCACCGCTTGCTCTAAGGCGTTTAGCGTGCCATCAATCTTGGGTGTGTGGCTGTAGGCGCTTGATAAAGTGTCGGTGGCCTCGCGCACTAGATACGGATGGTTGCCTAATTTCTCAACTGCGGCCTGATAGTCAAGCATCGTCACGCGGGCGGCTTCGATGGTGTAGCCGTTGTCGCGTAGGCCTTTCGCAAGTTCAAATCCTGCCAGGTTGCGATTGCCGGCGACGCCATCTCTTAAGGCTTGGTCTAATAGTTCTAATGCGTCTGTGGTGGGCGTGGTGGGCGTCTGTGGTGGTTCTGGCTGGGCAGCTTGCCACTGCGTTACCAGTTCATCCAACACCGCAAGCGGTAGGACGTTACCTAACTTGCGCACTTCGCAACCAATCGCGCCAAACCAAACGCGGGCGGGGTCGTGACATTTGGCATCACTCGCACCAAAATGCCAGTTGAGCGCCTTGGCATATGCTCGATACCGGTTTGGGTCTGTAATGCGTTGCTCTAAAATGAATAGGGCGCGGGCGCGTGGAGCGGCTTCTGTGTGGCTGCTGGTCGTGTGGAGTAGGGCAGCATACTGGGCAATAAAGGGATCGCCCTGCAATGCGTCAAGCGTGCTACGTTGGTCCTCTGTGTCGAAGTCTAGCCCTAGCTCCTGGCGCGAGATAAAATTGTCTGCCATGCGCTTGCCACGACAAACGGCGGTTAGCGCATGGCCTTGCTGGATGTGGGCAGCTAATCCGTCTAGGGTTAATTGCTCGGTCTGGAATGAGGAATTAAACGCACCCCAAACTTGATCGGGTGCATCCTTTGCGACTTTGCCGACAAAATGCGGATTAAAACCTACGCAGATATTAGACAGCGATTGTTGCGCGGAATTACTATACGAATCTTTCTTGACATTTGGGTGAATTTCTGTTACAATCATGTTTGCCGCCTATTCAATATGTGTCCTGTTTCACCCGCCGCCAGCTGTCAACTGACGGCGTTTTTTTGCCTTTTGACGGGTGAATGTTGGATAAAATAAAACACCGTTACTGTGGGCAGCGGAGCCAGTAACGGCGTTTTCTAAGTACTATATATATGCTTATTTACCACAAATACGAGTATTTGCGTCCTAAAATAAGCTGTGTTAGGATAAATATTGCTTTGTTACCGAATAGCTGTGCGTTTTCTTTTGTTCCGCTGCCTAGCTAAACACAAAAGATTATTGCATTGCTAATTTTTCTAAAAGGTGTTGGAGTTCATATCTCCAACACCTTTTTCTTATGCTTCAAATATGCACCCATTATACATTATATAAAAAAAAATGCAAACCTGAACGCTCAACCTTAATAGTAACTCAAGTAATATTTGCTTTTTTTGTTATAATGTAAGCGAATTGTAAACATTGCCTGCGTTCAATTCGTTTGCGTAGGTCGTTAATGATGTTGCTGCTCAAGATTATCACGACACATCAATAAAAAAAACTTATAAAACTGACAATTTACATACAAAAAAACGGTGTTTTTTTTGCGCTGAATAACTACCCGCCGAGCGATTTACAGGCTGCCAATGCAAGTGTTGCGCAAACTTTACGCCTCTAAGCGCGCCTGGCGTTGAATCGCAGTACCATAAACCTGATTGAATCCCGCTGTTGTGAATGATTGAATCGACCTTATCAAACATGTTCCGAGCAACCAAGTATTGACCGCGTAAGCAGATTACGTTTTCGATTATCAACCATTCGTAATTCAGGAACAGAACGTTGATATGGTAATCATTTTTCAACATTCGCTTAATGATATGATGTTGGTGGTCAATCGTAACCACGGCCAAAAGCTTTGGTAGTTCTGGCTTGAACCATTCTTTCGGATGCTTCTTACGCCATCGTTGCCAAGCTTTGAACCAAAGTTGAACAGTCCAACCTGTCATCAGGAAAGCCATAAACGTTGGCGCAAATTTGAACATGAGATTATCGAATTGTTGCATAACTGATAGTTTCACCCGCTTGGCTGGCTTCCCATCCGCTGTATCGGTTGTCATGCCATCGGGAACGATTTGCTCGGTCATTGTTGCACCTCGCCGCCTTGCAATATTTCATTCAGCCATCCGTATGTTTTGCCGTTCTTCATTCCCCAGATGATTTTACAAGTGGCTGTTTTGCTACCAGTTTCACGATAAACCCTGAGAACCGTTTGCAGTTCTTGAACGGTTCTAGGCGGTTCTGACAGAACGGTTCTAGAACCGTTAGAACCGTTCTCAGAACCGCTAGAACCGTTGTCAGCACTCAAGGAACCGTTTAGAACCGTTCTAGAACTAGACACGTCAAAATGGCTGTTTTGGGTGTCTGTGTCTAGAACGGTTCTAGAACCGTTCTGCTGGTTCTCAGGTGGAATTGATAGGCTAGAATCAGTCAACAGTTTCACGCGCTGCGGTTGCAATTCTTTTTGCAGAATATTAAATTGTGGTGCGGTGTGCCATGCGTCGTAAATCTCACCGCCGCGCCAAAACTGGCCTTGTGGCTTGAGTTTATGCAGGTCATAGGCGTCAAAAGCGCTGCCTTGCCGGGCATTCATTTTGTAGGCAATATAATCACGGATATTTGTCTTAAACCGTTTGTCCCAAACTTGCATCCCCTGGTCGATAAACAGAAAACTGATACCAGACTTGCGCGAGTCGCTCATCAAAACGGTTAAGGCGACTACGATATTTTCGTAATTATCGGGGTCAACATTCTTGAAGCTTTGCATCAGTCTCCCAAATTCTTCCATGATAACTAACATAGAAGGCATCTGATAATCCAGTTGATAAATTGTCTTTACCCCTGCCAATGCACAGGCTTTTTTACGCCGATCGTGAATCTTGATAATTTGGTTCAGTTGGTCGCCAATCACGCGGTGGTCAGTTTCGTAAACCTCAAAAGTATCGCTGTAGGGATTCCAGTCAATCCCATTGGCGGCATCTAGCGCAATCACGTTCATCCCCTGTCTGCGTGCGTTTGCCGCCATCAGCAATCCTGTAGAACTTGACTTGCCTGAATTGCTTGAACCTAAGATAGCGGCGTGAACTATTGAACCGATATTGAACTCGCACGCGCCGGTATCGTTCTGCCCCAACAACCAACGGTCGGCAGTTGACTGTGCAAAGGCATCAGCCAGGGTTAACGGTTGCCAGGGTGCGACCGTCAATTGTTCGGGTTCATCTTCAACGACTCGGTATTCCTCTGGCCGTTGTGGACGGTCATAGTAACCACTGTATGCCTTTGCCGCTGCGCTGGTGCGAATACTGGTTAGATCTGTCGCCTGGGCCGTTCTGGTGCGTTGTACGCTTTGTACATAAGTCAGTTGGCGGTCGGGCCCAACTAGCGCGGCGTCGGTGATAAGCTGGCCGGATGACTTATCAAAGCCGATTGCGCCAAACTGGCTTTTGTTTATGTCTACGTTCCACTGCTGGCCCTGGGCATTCTTGTACGTGGATAAGGGATAGGCACCATCAACCATGCGATTCTTTGACTCGGTGCGTTCGTCAATCACCTTCCAAGCATAGACGCCGGTACCGCCCACGCCCACAACAAGCAAGCCAGTGAATAGCACGCGATAGAAGTCAGTAAACCACACCGCGCGCTTAGCGGCCTCGGTCGCTTCCACCGCGTGCAGCTGTGTATTCGCAACCGCATTGGCGGCGGCTTCCACTTGCCATGCGGCCTGATGACTGGCGACATAGCCAGCGGATACCACGAACACACCGACAATCACGGCTAGAATCATGGTAACAGATAGAATTACGGGTAACTGTTTCATTTGCCCTTCCTTACACGAAT
>MWWH01000190.1_pt1 | contig 13326 bp, 12 predicted proteins | sample 1047231 | NCBI WGS metagenome assembly MWWH01 (sample SAMN06349967, study PRJNA376086) | soil metagenome | isolation source: MG3-2 sample Antarctic (ecotone) soil | place: Antarctica | collected 2015-01-13 | reverse complement strand
TATTGTGTATTACATCTAAAACGGCATAAAATGATTTTACTTTCGTAAGAGTAACGGTAGCTCTCTTGAGTTACCGCAAGCGGGTAAACTGAATAAGTTTACCCGCTCTTTCATTTCCAAAATCCTCAAAACTTTGCCGCTCGCTGATCGCTCGCGGTTTTCGTGCTTCGCTGACGCTCCGCCTATTTTTAGAAAATTATAGAGAGCATTGGAGAGACCGCGCCGGTCGCGTCTAGATTCCTCTCTCCAATTAGTTTTGAGGTAATTAAGGGAAGAGTGTTTCCAGAATGCCCGTTAAAGCGTCGCATTGGCTCCTGGCTGCGTTTTTTCTTCTCTGCCCTCCCTCGTCTTGGTTATCACAGCCTGGGCGCTACTAGGGGCGTCATGGCTTTTAAAAGTGGATTCGGTCGCCGGGTCGTGGCTGCACTTCTTGATAGCCCCTCTTGGGTACTTGTCACTTATTACAAGCCGGTTTCCATTACCGTCACACAAGGCGCAGCTCTCGGAGGCTTTTTGGTGTTTGGTTTTTTCTTTCTGCGCGGGTTCTTCCCTTCTCGCGGTTACGTTTGCCTTCCTGGGGTCTGTCCAGTCTCCGATAATCGAGTTACGCAAAGCTCCGAGTGGGTTTCTATTTGCGGCTCTGAACTCAATCCACTCACATTGGCGCTTGATCCGCTCTTGAGGGTACGAGGTGGAAAGCTCTTTGGCGGCTGTGTCGTCAAATCCTCTCTCCCGAAGTATTTTATAACCTTCAGAAATGACAGCAGCAGCAACAGGCTCTGTTGTTGCTGTTTCTTGATCTGTTTCTTGATCTGTTTCTTGTGTCTCCGATTTTGGGAGTACCCCCCCTCCGATTTTAGGAGTACCCGTACTCCGATTTTGGGAGTACCCCTCCCCGTTTTTTGAAGGGGGGTACTCCGATTTTGAGAGTACCCCCTCCGGCCAACTGAGATTTAGACTGTAGGTGTTTTCGTCGTGCTCGTTTTTATCGTTGATATTGAGCTGGCGAATAAGAATCTTCTGCTCTTCTAGGGTCTTAACTGCCCTGGCAACACTTGAGACAGATAGCCCCGTCCCTCGGTCTAGGATCGTGCCGTCGCGCTTCTTTATGCCGCTGGCGATCTGATTGAGGCTTATGTTGTCGCTCTCTTTGCCAAAGCCAAAAGTGCGCCGGGCTACATAGAGAATAACTTTCAACTCTGCCCCGGATAAATCGGCCATCCACTGGTCAAGAATCACGTCGGGGATTTGTGTGCTATTGGGGATCAAAGCTCTTGCCATTGACGGTGGCTCCTCTTTTTTTGATGTGTCCGATAAGGAATATAAGCCCTTATTTCAGGTCGTTAGTAACTCCAAAAGCTCATTATTGCAAGAGTATTTTAAGCCACTTGAAGTGCTAAACGGCTGAATATGCTCAGCTTACATGCATGCATGGACGCATGGATGCCACTATGCATGGATGCATGCTTGCATGAGTGCATGCATCCTTATTATATAACCTATTGAAATTTATGCTTGTCAGTCGGAGTAGGATTAATGTATTCATGCATCCATGAAGTCATGGATACATGCCTGCATGAGTGCATGCATCCATGAATGCATGCAACTAAAAGCAAATTTTTTTGGAGGGTTTATGCCCAAAGTTCGGCCTGGCGTAGTTATCGCGGTAGGAAATCAAAAAGGTGGAGTGGGGAAGAGCACTAACACAGTCCACCTGGCCGCAGCTCTCGGAGAGAAAGGCTATTCATCTCTGATAATTGATCTCGACCCTTCAGCGGGTTCAACTAAGCATCTCGGCATACCGCCTGAGAGCTTTGCCGGGACGCTAGAGCTGCTTACCACAGAAGAGACGCCGGAGACGTTGGCCGTAACAGAGAAAATGCCTAAGAACGTCTCTCTTATTCCGGCTCGCGCTGAACTCGCGGAGCTAGATCACCTCCTATCGAAATTTGTTGATCGTACTCGAATCTTAGAGCGCGCGATTAACTTAGCGAAGCCGACCTATGATTTTATCTTTCTAGATACGCCTCCAAACCCCGGAGCTATTACGACTGTTGCCGCGTATTCATCTGCTGAATGGTTCCTGCTTTCTGCTTTCCCGCATCCTCTGGCCGTTGGCGGATTGAATGAAGCACTAAAAGACATCATTGATGTAAGAGCACGGCGCAACCCAACACTGGAAGTGCTTGGGGTGATCGTTACTGCTGTTGATGCTCGAAGTAATTTATGGCGAGAAGTCGAAGACGTAGTTAATCGAGCCTTACCAGGCCGAAGTTTTCAGACAAAAATTTCCCAAGCTATTGAGATCGCAAAGTGCTCCGGGCGCGGAAAGACTCTGCTTCAAATGAAGGGTCATGAAAAACATCCGGTCGCAAATCAATACCGAGCGTTGGCTAGTGAGATTGAAGAGAGAGTTCTTAACCGTGATGAGTTTATTGCTAATCGGCTCGTTCCTAAGTCAGTTGATGAAATTATAGAAATACCGCTGGCCGCTGCTAACGAGTAGGGAAGGGGACTAAAGAAAAATGGCAAAGCCACTTACCAAACCACAGCGCGAAAGCTCCGTCTCAAATATGCTTGATATGGCGGTAGGGGCTGCGGCTCTTTCCACGCCTTCAAAGCGCGAGCCTACAACACCAACACCAGTAGCAAATGAAATTCAGCCTCGGCCTATACAAAATAATACTACCGGGGAACCGGCTAACATCCATCGTCAATTTATTCTTACTGGCTCAACAGACGAAATTCTAAAAAGAGTGGTTAGCATTTACAGCAAAGCGACCGGGATAGACCTTAAGGCAAGTGAAGTAATGCGGGCTGTGTTAATGGCTCTTGATCATGCTGCGCCTGAACTTGAAAGGGAAGCGGCACATATTGGAAGACTAAAACGCCCGAAGAATGAACGGGGGAATGAAGCTTTGCGAGATCAATTAGAGCGCCGGATAGCCCGCGCAATTATTGCCGGTGCTAGGGCGGCTAATGTATTTGAATAGGTTGAAACTGTTGTCTAATAGGTTTTGAATGGTCGGCAGGGGTCGAGCTGATGAGCTTAAAACCCAATCCATTAAGTGCTTATAATTGACTGATTCTATTAGGTTTATAGGTATTTTTATCATCCTTGACCATTCGGACTACTAGGTATATATACCTAGTAGTCCGAATGGTCAAGCAATAGCTTTTACTAGGTATATATACCTAGTAAAAGCTACCTAGTATTTTTGGTATTTTTTTGGTATATATACTTATATTATGGTTGGAATTAATTTTGATGAAATAGAAGGCAGTGCTGATTTTCATAAAGCTAAACTTGCCACGGCAAAACCACTTATCGAGAATTTTTTTCAGTCAGCTACAAAACGAGTCTATAAAAAAGCAGAAATCTCTTCGGTCTTCTCCGAACATAAAAAAGATTGGCGCATTCCTTCCGAAATTTCACTCTCAAAGATAATTGACTTTCTTTCTAAGGAATCAAAACTAAGAGAAGTAGAGATTCCTTCAACGTATGAATTCACCGAAAAGCGTTTCATTTGGGAAAGTGCTTCAGCTTACGAGCTTGCTACATCACTCCGAAAAAATTCTTATCTATCTCACGGAAGCGCAATTTTTCTTCATGCGCTTAACGATCAAATCCCGCTCATAATTTATTTAAATTATGAGCAAAGCGAAAAACCAGAATCAAAAGGGGAACTGACTCAAACCGCAATTGATCGTGCTTTTGGAAACAATCAGAGAAAATCTAATCTGAGCTTTTTCTATGAAACTGATTACGAAATCACAATCATTAATGGCAAACACACAAACCGTTTAGAAGTTATCGAAATTGAGCATGAAAATGTAGCTCTCCCGGTAACAGGCATTGAACGAACCTTAATAGATATTACTGTGCGCCCGGCTTACGCCGGTGGAGTTTTTCAGGTATTTGAGGCTTTTAAAACAGCTAAAGATAGAGTTTCGGTTAATGTCTTAATTGCAACTCTCAAGAAAATGAAATACGTCTATCCATATCACCAAGCTATTGGTTTTTATATGGAAAGGGCAGGGTATCCAGAAAAACTATGGACAAGACTTCTAACCATCGGAACCGATTTCAATTTTTATCTCGCGCATCATCTGCCAAAGAAAAAAAACTTCGACGAGAAATGGAAACTATATTATCCCGACGGCTTTTAGTCGGTCGATAATTTGCACTACAAAATCAAAATAAAAATCAAATTCTTCAAGTTCGTCGGTCGTGCTTTGTTTGACGGCTTCCCAGTCAACCGAATGAAAATCTCGTGTCTCTCTTAAATAAATCTTTTCCAGAAAATTTAAGGGAACTTCTTTTGCCTCAAATATGTTTTTTACAAGTTCGACATTCTCCGGCGTGGTTATATCAAGTTTTCCGGCGGTAACGATTGTGTGAATGTCGTAAAAGTCTCTAGCTCTTGGCGTGGAATAACCGCGCTGTTCATACTCTGGAAGCTGCTGACAGATCGCCCGGAGCTTTTCAATCACCATCATTGGGAGCGAATAAACGTAGATTGTAAAGTCGTCTAACTCTGTTTCTTCTTTCGGTTCAACAAACTCATATTTTGAAATATCAATTTTGAATTTTCGCCCCTGATTTGAATCTATGGGAGCCGCTATTTGTTGGAGCTTTGCCCAATTGTCTTTATATTTCTCAAAAGTCTCCTTATCAATGAGTTTGAATTCAACGGCGTAACCGCCCCAACGTGGGCTTTGTCCCGAACGAATTCGTGAAGGGCGCGGAGAAAAGCTTTCATCAAAAACAACGTAGCCGGAAGCGGCAAACCGGGATTTAAGACTATTAAAAATTCTGCTCTCTGCATCTTTTACATCGGTAAAATCGTCAGAGATGGATAAATCAATGTCAACCGAACTCCGGTTGCCTATGCTGTAAACAATGTCGAGCGCGTTACCTCCTTTAAGGACGAACCTTTCCATAAGCTCGTCGTCTGAAAACAGCGCGATGATCACAAGACGACGTATCTCCCTTAAGTCCATAGCTCTCTCATTGGCTGATTGTTCTTAAGCTGCTTGGCTTATCGGACGCTCTGTTAACGCCTCTTTAAGTGCGATTTGCAGAAGGGAATCGGCGTAGGATTTACTTTGGTTGATGCTTGTTTGCAAATCGTCGCAAACCTTCATCAGCTTTTCCAACTTGGCGACAATCCTTTCTTGTTCGGCTAAGGGCGGAAGTGCAAGCGGAGTATTTGAAATAATATCTGTATTTAGATTTGGCTGTCCTTGCCCTCTGGATGCTGTTTCCAAATACCACTGGCTTTTAGATTTCAAAAAATAATATAGAAACTTTTTGTTCATAAACGAAAGCTTTAACAAAGCGGCGATCCCATCATTAAAGGTTGTTTGAAACGTGCAAATTTTCGGTATGCCTAATGTTGCGCCGCTGTTGGTCAGCATAAGAGTATCAGCCTCAACCATTCGCGTTTTATGCAAGCCTGCCTCTTTTATAGTGTAAGTGTGAGAATGCAGATAAATTTCATCACTAGCCGTCAAATCAGCTACTTTCAAAAACGGGATTTCGCCCTCATAATATCTTTTGTCACCTGCGGGTCTAGGTGAACCGCCGCGAACAATTTCGGCAATCTCGCCTAATCTACACCAAGCCCAATTTGCAGGAATTTCAAATAGATTTTCTTCAGGGCTGATTGGCGGCAAGGGTTTATCTCGTTTGATTTTCCTTTCGGCGATGAGCTTTTCTTTTTCCCCCTTTATCTTTCTGAGAAGAATTTTCGCTGGTTCATCCCTATCATCTTGTGCGGTGAGATTGCCTTGCGTTGCTTCGCGCAAATATGCTTGCCGAAGTTCTTTGACTAAAGATATTTGGTGATTGAGTTCGGTTGAGATTTGAGTTTTGTTTGTTTCAACCCTCTGAATACTTTCAATAATTCTTTCTTGCTCTTCAAGGGGGGGTAAAGGTATCTCCCAAGCCAAAACATCTGACGGCCTAATGGAAGCGTAATTAGTTGATCCCGTAGCTTTGATCTGATTCTGTAAAGTTTGAGTCTTATTCAAGATGGCTAGGAAATCTTTTTTGAGAAGATTTTCGTTCAACTCAAAAAGGTAATAATGGCTGCTTACAATTGCGCCTTCCAATTCATCCGGGATAAAGCCGTAGCCGCCTACCTTTGCATCCATCTCAGCCACAATAAAATCGTTAGCCTTACATAGTTGCTGCTTCTTGGTTTTAATTGCTGCGCCGCTTAAAATTTCACGAAGCAGAACGCCTCTTCTGTGAAGTTGAACTCTACAAAGTTTGTAACTTTCACTATCAGAAATAGTGATGAAGCCCTTTCTATGAGTTAACACCTCCCCAAGTTTTACAGTTTTCCAACTCATAAAAATTCCTCTCTGAGTTGCTTAAGTAAATCCTGGTTTTTGGCAAAACTCTCTTCAAGTAATTCGATAATTTCTTGGCTTGTGTATTCATGCAAATCTTCCATCTTATGCGGGTTCTTGATGTCTAGATCATAATTCCGAGCTTTGATGGTTTCGATGTGAACTTTCCAAGCAATATCTGATTCTGTGCGGTTATCCCACCAATCCTTAATCGGCTGAAATTCTTCCACGCGAATTGTTTTTGTTTTGCTGTAACTCTTTTGACCTTCGGGCAGGCGATGTTCGTAATACCAGACTTCGCGTGTTGGTGTTCCTTTGGTAAAAAACAAAAGGTTGGTTGCCACCGTCGCATAAGGTTGAAAGACGCTGTTAGGAAGCCGGATGATTGTATGCAAATCACATTCGGCCAGAAGCCTTTCACGAACTCTTTGCTTCACGCCTTCACCAGATAAGGAGCCATCCGGCAAAACGATTCCTGCGCGACCGCCCATTTTGAGCAAGTGAACCATCAATACTAGAAACAAATCGGCGCTTTCTTTAGTGCGGTAGTTCTGCGAGAAGTTATTTTCGTTGTTGTTGGCGACGATACCGCCGAAAGGTGGATTGGCGAGGATGGCGTCAACTCGATCCTTCTCAACGTAGCTGCTCAACGGCTGTTCTAAGGCATCACGGAACGTAATATTGGGGACTTCAATATCGTGCAGTATTAAATTCGTGGTAGCGAGAAGGAAGGGAAGGGGCTTGTACTCCCAACCAATAACATTCTGCTGTAACGCTTGCCGCTCTTCTACACTGTTGGCTTGTTGTTTCAAATCTTCGATAACACCAGTAAGAAAGCCACCCGTACCGCAGGCCGGGTCAAGAATCTTTTCGCCGATCCGGGGGCTAACCATGTCCGTTATGAATTGGGTAACGGCGCGCGGTGTGTAAAACTCCCCGCTTTTACCTGCGCTTTGTAACTCCTTCAAAATGCCTTCGTAAATTTCTCCGAAAGCGTGACGATCTTTGGCAATATTGAAATCGAGTTCGTTAAGTTTGTTGAGAACTTTGCGGATATTGATTCCGCTCTTCATGTAGTTGTTATTGCCCTCGAAAACCTTCCGCACAATAAGCGCCCGGCGATTGTCTCCCACCGTGATATTTCGCAGCGTCGGGAACAGCTTTCGGTCAACAAACTCAACGAGTTCTTCGCCTGTAATCCCTTCATCATCGCCCGCCCAATTAGCCCAATGAAGTTCTTCGGGGATAGGTGATTTATAATCGTCGTTAAGTAGCTCAAGCTCTTGGTCTTTATCACTAAAGATTTTGAAAAAGAGCATCCAACCAAGCTGTTCGACTCGTTGGGCATCACCGTTTAGGCCGGTGTCCTGCCACATGATGTCACGGATTGATTTTATAAGTCCCTGAAGATTAGCCATCGTGTTTTATGCGCTTCTATAAAGTTCGGTTTCTAACTCTTTAACTGCCTCGAAATATTTATCCCTACCACCGAAGACACCTTTCACGATCTCCAACCGCGAACCGAAATCAGTAAAAGGTTTGACGGTTAGCACTTCCAAACTCTCAATGTTTGAAATGCCTTCGTCGGCATACTTATCAAGCAAAGCTTCCAAGACCTCGCGCGCCTGCTCGCCATATTTGGCAAAGTAATTCCGCTTCTTCACATTGTTAGCCCGTTCCAGTCGGGTCAAGGGCGGCTGATCAAAAGCGACATGACAAATCAGGTCAAATAAATCTAGCTTCTTATCTACTGAATTTTCTAACTCTGTCACCGGCAAGCCTTGTTCTTCAAGTTCTTTAACGAGTGCTTCCTTACGGTCATATTCATTCCATTTGTTAAGAAAGTCATTGAGCGTAGCAAACCGCTCGGTCACAATTTCTTTTGTGTAGTCAGTCAGCTTTTTGGTAATCAGTTTGCCGTCACGGTCGAATGAAAGCTCGCGCGTAACTAACACCGATACATCTACCCCGTTAACATAAACTTTTTCTTGTGGTGTAGAGGTTGCGGTCGAAAAAGGGTTTCTTATTTGCGGCGGCACGAGCTTAATTTCCTCGCCCGAAATCTCGTCAATTATCGGGGTCTCGTCTAACTCTTCTTCATTGATGATTCCACTTAAATCAACGTCTTCGCTGACCGGCTTAATACGAATCGGATCGCCGTCAAACTCAGGGTCGGCGAAAAGGTCTGTGGCGTTGCGAAAATCAAGAATCGTGAAATAGAACTTGTTGAAGTCTGCGTTGATTCTCGTACCTCTACCAATGATCTGTTTGAACTTCGTCATTGATTTGATATTGGAGTCCAAAACAATAACTTTGCATGTCTGCGCGTCAACGCCGGTCGTCATCAATTCCGACGTGGTGGCGATCACGGGAAACCTTTCCTCGGGGTTCGTGAAATTTTCCAATTCGCGTTTGCCCTCGTCGTTGTCGCCGGTGATTTGCATGACGTACTTATAATTGGCTGAAGCTATATCGCTATTCGCCTTCCTCAGCTCGCTTGTCATGCCCTCGGCGTGCTCAATGTCGCAACAAAAGGCGATGGTTTTATCGTAGCGATCTGTTCCCTTAAGAAACTCGGTAATCTTTTGAGCGACTATCTTCCGCCTCTCGTCAACAACTAGCTTCTTATCGAAATCGCTACGGTTATAAATGCGGTCTTCAACCAAGTTGCCATCTTTATCTTTGAATCCTTTGGGCGGTCGCCAGCCTTCGACATCAATATCGAGGCCAATTCTTATGACCCGATAGGGCGCGAGAAAGCCATCATCAATGCCTTGCTTTAGGGAGTAGGTATAAACAGGATCGCCAAAGTATTCGATGTTGCTGGTCTCTTCTGTTTCCTTTGGTGTGGCGGTCAAACCGATTTGAGTCGCGTTCTGGAAGTAATCAAGTATTTCACGCCAGGCACTATTGTCTTTTGCGCTCCCGCGATGGCACTCGTCCACAATGATAAGATCGAAGAAATCACGCGAGAATTGTTTGAAGATATTGCGGTCTTCCTCTGAGCCTGTTAGCCCCTGATAGATGGCTAAATACATCTCATACGCCTTATCAACCTGGTGCTTCTGAACAACTGTGAGGCTGTCGCCGAAGTGCTTGAAATCGCCCCTCCGGGTTTGGTCGATCAAAGCATTCCGGTCTGCTAAGAAAAGGATTTTCTTTTTTGCTTTAGCCTTCCAAAGACGGTGAGCAATCTGAAAAGCGGTGTAGGTCTTGCCCGTCCCTGTCGCCATGACTAGAAGAATTCTATTCTGCCCTCTAGCAATCGCTTCAACAGTCCGGTTAACGGCGATTTGTTGATAGTAACGCGGCTTACGCCCGCTTCCGTCGTCGTAATAATCCTGCGAGATTAGGTTTTCAACATCGGGCGTTGTGATGCCTTTAAATTCTTTGTATTTCGTCCACAACGCTTGGGGGGAAGGGAAGCTATTAAGGTCTAACTCCTTTTCGATGTCTTCACCTGTGGCGCTTTTATCGTGAAAGATAAAGCCATCGCCGTTACTGCTAAAGACAAAGGGAAGGTCAAGAATTTGGGCGTAGTTAAGGGCTTGCTGCAATCCGGCTCTCGCGGTGTGCTTGTTATCTTTAGCTTCAATAATCGCAATAGGGATATTTGGTTTGTAGTAAAGAATGTAATCAGCTCGCTTGGCTGTTCCTCTTGTATGAAGTTTCCCCCGAACAATAATCTTTCCATCTGTAAACGAAACTTCTTCAAGAAACTGGGTATGCTTATCCCAACCGGCTTGTTCAATGGCCGGGGTGATGTACTTGGTGCAGATGTCACGTTCTGATAGAGATTTTTTATCAATCATACGGTCACTGCTGTATAGGCTTCACGCCCTCTCATATTACGATCCGCTCAATCTCATCTAAGGTTAATTCATCATCCGTCCGGTTATAAAGCTGCGTTGTCCTGGTGGACTCGTGCGCGGCGATCTGTGCTGCCTTCTCGACCGTCCCGCCGTTCCTTAGATATTCGGTTATACCTGTGGCTCTGAATGTATGGCAAACGATCTCCGGCGAGACTCCCGCATCTCGCGCCCGGCGCTTAATCATCTGGTAAGCGTCGAAGCGTGAAAGCTGATTCTCTGTCAGCGTGCGGCTCTGGCCGCGCGAGGTGCGGAAGAGGGGTTTATTCTTCTCGCCGGTGATGCCAGCGGCTTCGATATACTCATCAAGGTATTTCTCGGCGGTGTGGTGTGTCGGCACTTCATGGAACTTGCCGCCTTTCTCGTGGAGCCTTAGCCAATAGCGTTTGCCGTTCGCGTAGTAGTCTTTAATCTTCATTCCTACTACTGCCGACACGCGCGCAAAGCTATAAACCATTACTCCGATCAAAGCGCGGTCGCGGAGTCCTACAACGTGGCTTGTATCAATCGAGTCTAAGAGCCTCCGCGCGTCTTCAGCCGACAGCACCGGCGTTTTACCTTTCTTAATCGAGTAGCGCGGGCCTCTGACGCTCGCGGCGGGGTTAAAGGGCATTACCTGACCAATAACAAGCCAATCAAAAAGCATCCTGATCGCTGCGAGGTGTTGCTTGACGGTCTGCGGTGAACCGGGGTGCTGCTCGATGTAGGCCGCGACTATCATCGGCTCTATCTGCGCGAGGGCTAGGCCGCGCTCTTCGCACCAGGCGAGAAACGCGCCTACAGCTCGGGCGTATGAAAGCCGGGTGTTCTTGTTCCGAATGTTGGCGGTGAAGAATTCGAGAAAGCGGCGGGTGGTCTTTTGCCCTTCGCGCGTGATGAGTGCCGGAAGCTCGCTCCCGCCGCTGTAGAGGATTATTTCTTGCGCCATATTACCCCTATAAGCTTGTTTCAGGGGTCGCGCCTTGCTCCGGCATTGCCTTCTCTTGTTGATAATGACTGACGGTTAAAACCAAGGCTTGCGTGACATTTGCCATACCTTCCCTCAAGGCTACAATTTCCCTTTGTGCAAGAGCTGCATCCTCAGAGGTAAGCAATGATTCCTCTGCAACTTCAAGCACCGCTATAACCTGCTCCTTAGTGACAGTGGGATGGCGTTCAATGAAATTATCTATAAAACCGCCTACCCTCATAACTTCAAAGAGGTAGCTAATTGGCACTTCAGTGTTTGGAAAAACAGGTTCGCCGCCTCTCACATCCGATTCAAACACTTTCTTTTTCATGCTTGCCTCGCTTCGTTGGAGTCATCCTTTCAGGGGGTTCTTATAGCACATAAAGGACGTTATGTTATATAAGATTTTTCAAATTAGCTGTTTGAGAGAGGTGCTTGAGTAGTGCCTGAAAGCTGTTATCTTTCTTTAGTAGATTCAGAAGTAGGAGGAATATGCCTAGTGCAACAAATGCCCCAGTTCAAGCACCAATGTTCGAGGCCGGCACAGTAGAGACTACCGTAATGGCGGGAATAGTTTTAGATGCCAATCGAGTTACTGCGGATCAATTAATAGCTCGCCATCGAGGAGGAGATTTTGGTCTGATGAAGGATGCTGGAGATCAAGAGCAATCCAACACAAAAGCGATAGCTAGGGGAAGCGGTTTAGTTTCATCCGCATTCGACTTTGGGCTATACACGCTAGCTGTTATGACTAACCTGCGCACGTCTCAAACCTTGATTTGTGAGAACATGAGAGAGTTCGGAAGGGTCGCGGATTTTTTTGAGGCTGCTTTACCTCCTAGAGAATAAGGCTTTCAACTTTCCTTAGATAGGGTTCCGGCTCTCCCCCACTGGTCTTTAGTCGAGGTTTTCTAAGACCTCTGATAGAATCCGTTCTCATTAGCTCTGCCCCAATCTTCAGTGAGGATTTGATGTCGAGTAATGAAAAACTTTTCCCTCTTCCTGATTGCGTTAATAATTATCGCCTCCGCCGTTCCGGGTAATGCTCAACGTCGCAGGCGTGAAGCGCAGAAACAAACTACGCAAGAAAAAAAGCCTGCCGCGCAAAAGCAAACTGCTTCAGATGATACCGATACCGACTATGGGCGCAGAGTAAAACGGTCAACTGCAAAACTGACAGTTCCCTGCACTTTAACACTCAGAGACGCTCCTGTTATTCGCGGGTTCTCACTAGGGATGTCTTTGGCTGAAATTAGGGAAAGATTTAGAGAAACGGTTGTAAAAATTACCGCCGTAGATCAATCAAGTGGCTCAAATAGGTTTATGCAACAATACAACCTCTATTCCAGTGGTGCTGTTGTTCCTGATGCGACAAGTAACGCAGTACGAGAATATGAGAGACTACATCCAGAGATTGCTAAAATGAACCAGCCGCGAAACCAACGTCAAAAAGAGGCTAACGAGACATTTGAGGATGTTTCGGAAATCCGCCTTTGGTTTTATGGGGGCAATGAAAACCCTATTCTCTTCAGTTATGCCGTTATTTATAATGACAATTTGATCTTTGACAGCACAGATGAAATGAAAGGAATTTTTCTTAGAGATTTTAAAATTCCTGTTGGTTCATGGACTCCTGTTGATGAAGATAGATCGAGAAATAGTGATTGGGATGCTTTCTGTAAAGATTGGCGAGCATTTTTTTGGACTTCAGCCAAAAATATAGGACTCGTTATCAGTGTAGCTAATACAAATGTAGAGCAGAATTTAACAACTTTGGAAGTAGATTCACGAAAGAGAAAAACCATACCCTTCAAACCCTAGTGGATATTGTCCTCATCTTGAGCTAGGCGAAAATTGCCGGTTGAAATTTCTTCGTCTTCTTCGAGTTCGCCGTAAATTCTTGTTAAGTCAAAGTCTGAAATTCCGAGCCGGTCTAAGTCGGCTTCGTCCCATAGCCTTAATTTTTGCTGTGCTGCCGGGCGCGGTATAATCCCGGTTTTTGCAATCTCTTCATTTGAAAGCTGCGGAACAATTTTTTGCCAGCCATTTACGCCCACATTATTATAAAAATAAGGCTTAGTGTAACCGTTTAGATAATACCCGCCGATAGTAAATTTATTTAATTCAGTTGGCTTTTCAATTGCCTGA
>MWWH01000337.1_pt1 | contig 13363 bp, 19 predicted proteins | sample 1047231 | NCBI WGS metagenome assembly MWWH01 (sample SAMN06349967, study PRJNA376086) | soil metagenome | isolation source: MG3-2 sample Antarctic (ecotone) soil | place: Antarctica | collected 2015-01-13 | reverse complement strand
TGTTCCATCCATCGGATGACTACTATCAAGTGCTCATGGAGGAACAAGTGATGGAACAAGCAACACCCTTCGCCGCGCACACCGGAGCATTTTATAGCACACACTAAGAAGTGGTGGAGTCCGATAATGTTCATTATGTGCGACCATTTTGAAAACAGATGATGATTATCGGACGGAAGCACAAGCCCTTGTGTGTCTACTTTGCAAGGTAAAGCGTGATTCGTTTCCATTGGTGACACTTTTTCAAAATGGTCGGCGCACACAAGATATAGCGCTTCGATTCCGGTTCCGAAGTGTAATATCAAAAGCCTCGTATCAGCATATTCTTTGCCACAAGGAGCAATCAATGGAAACGAGTTTAGCTCAAGATTTACAAGAGGCTTTTGCTTTACGCATGTCGGCGGACAGGAAGATATACGACGCCTTTACCCATTTGGCGCAAATCATTGAACGACCATCGAACACCGTGCAGTCGTCTATCACATCGGATATGCCGATTGAAAGACAGTACACGACACAAGAAATATGTAGGATTTTAAGGTGTTCGACTAGCACGCTCTGGCGATTACGGCGCGATGGGTTGATTGGATTTCGGCGCGTCGGAAATAGGCCGATGTTCCTCGAATCGCATATTGAGGATTACCAGCAACAACGCCCCCCGCGAGCGCGTGGTGTTAGTCTGAACAATAATGGTGTGGGCAAGACAGAAGATGATTTGATGTAAAAGATTGCTTCCGCTACTACCGTCCTTTGCCCCGCTTCGGCAACAGCCTGCTCTTTCTACCGAACCTTTGACTTTTGAAAAGTGGTCGCTACTCTACGTCAACCAAACAACTCACCTTCGCCCCGAAAACAGAGGCTTGTAAAGGGTCGGCGTGTGTTTCTTCTTTGTTTTTTCCTGCTCCGCGAGCCTAATGCGCGAGAGATAATGCTGCTGAGTTGCCCACGCCTGCCCCTGCTCGGCTTCCGGCAATTGCTGTATCTGCGCAGGCTGCAATTGAACAGGCAATCTCTGTGTCAACGCTTCCATTGCCGATAGAGTGTTTTGTGCCGGGAAGCGATGCACAGCGAAGGCTCTGAGCGGGTCAATTAAATCGTCGTCGATTTTTCTTGGCCGCATCAGTCCCGCAGGCTTGCCCGCTTCTTCCGCCGGATAGTGATAGCCGACGATCTGGCGACGCAGATTAAGCAGCCCGCCGCTGTCGCGCGCTCCTGTCACGAAGTAGCCGCCCATCCCGTTTGATTGCAGTTCGCCTTGACCATCAGCCACGATTAAATAAATCCTCGGGCGACCCATCAGTTGCGGTCTGATGGGATGCGGCTTGTCTACATCGCGCAAAGAGAAGCGGTCAACAAGTTGAGCGATGCCGCCTTCGTAATCGGTATTCCACTTATGGAGCATTAATTTATATTCTTTCCAATAAGTATCGCGCTCGCTCTGCGCCTCATGTGAATTAAGCGAGAGCTTCATACGTTCAGGCTTACTCTCGCCATCGCGCTGCTCGAAGTCGAAGACGGCGCGCGCAATCTCGCCGAGGCTCGCGCCAATCGGTGCCAGATACTCACGAAAGATAAAACGGCTGTCGTCGAGCGGGTGTCCCTGCTTCGGCGTCGCTGCCCACAGCCAGCCATTACGGTGCGCTTCGGTTGCGCCTCGATCATTCGCACGCCCCAGACTCCATTCGAGCGGCACGCGCGCCAATCCATCAAAGCTATCAGGAATATCAACGCCATGCTTTTTGAGATAAGCGCGAAGTTCCGAAACAGTTATTACCGTGTGCGTGTCGCGGAACTGCGGGAACACTCTGCCCGGCTGCGACGCTTCATAATTACGATCAACTTCCTGCGCGATAACTTCCGCCGACATCGGCGCGCCGCCGTAGCCGAAAGGCAAAGCGTCATACCAACGCTGATCCTTCCACGGATGCTCTTTCCAATCCATCACGAAGACGTTGGCGTTTCCGCTGTGCCGCTCTTCGGCGAATTTATTATGCTTGCCCTGCACGGATGAGACTTTAAGCATCGAGCGCGTCGTCTGCGAAAGCGCGGTGTGTTGCGGATAACCACCATACGGCCATGCGGCGAACTCGTCGGCGAGCACAAAGGTACGGCGGCGCTGGCGTCCGGCGTTTGCTGTCGGAGCCGTACCGGAGATGACCGCGCCGGTCTCATCGTTGGCGATGTTCATGTACGGCGTATCGCGCGTGAGATCAAAGCCTTTGGGCAACATCCACGACGGAGTAAGGCGAAGTTGAAAGCGGACTTTCTCGAAAAGTGTGTCCGGGTCTTTTTTCGAGTCAACGAGGTCTTCGGTGGCGGAAACAAGCATCGCGGAGAAGTGCGGGCGAAAGAGCCATTGCTTGACTGTCCAATTTAGTGCGCCGACGGTTGCGCCCATGTCGCGCGCCTTTTCGACGAGGCCGGATGTGCGTTTCTCGAAGACAAGAGTTTCGAGCCAGCGCAGATAATTGCGTTGAAACTCGAAGGGATAAAACGGCATCACTTGAATGGGCGAGTCGTCGCGCGGATCAAAGCCCCATGAAAAATTCTCGAACCAATGAATTGTCCCGTCAACTCCATTGCGACAACGCTCCCGTTCCCGCTCGTAATCAGCCTCAGAGTGAAGCGAATCGAGCAATGCAAGGCGCGCTTCGGCGGCTTCAGCGGCGCGTTCGATTTGGAGCTTAACGAGATCGAACTGGTAGCGGCGAAAGTCGCGTTCGGTGTCGTTCTCCGCGGCTTCGATCAACCGGCGCGTGTTCTCTTGTTCGGGCAGAATCAGCGCACGCGCCGCAACACAGGCATCGAGGGCTTCACGTAGAGAATCATCGCCGCCGCGCGTCTCAATGGACGTGTTGAGTTGGGCCGCCGTCTCTAACGCAAGCGCTTCGGTGCGCGCCAAGTCTGAAAGATATGACTGCATCAATGTATGAGCTGCGACGCTTCCGGCACATAGGCGGCGAGCGCGGCTGTGGCTTCCTCGCGGGTCAGTATGTGTCCGTCAGACGCGGCGCGCTCCATCATGCGATCAATGGCGCGCTCCATTTGCTCGCGCCGATCAGTGGTCAGCGTGATGGTCTGCCTGGCTTTGCCTTCAACGCGGTCGGCAACCTCTTTGAGTGCGGCAACGTCGCCCGTTTTCGCCTTCACGATCATCTGTTCGGCCAGCACTTCGGCAAAGGTGCGTTTCTGCGGGTCTGCCTCGTCAATCATCGCAAGTTGTTTGCGATACGCCTCCGACAAAGTGATGCTCTTCGGACGGCCAGCAGGGTTACCTGATTGGCCGGGCTTGAAGGGTTTGAGATTCGCGAGACGGCGCGCCCGCGCGTCATTGCTTTTTTGTTTATCAGCGTCCGGGATTTCTTTCATCAAATAACCTCACATAGCATAGGCGCGGCATTGGAGTTCGTCGCGTTCGCGCTTGTTTGCACTGTACTGATTGACGGAATGGATCAACGCCGGTGATAGCGTGTCGAACGTCTTGCGATCCTTTGCGCGAAGTCGAAGCAACATCTCAAAATATGGATGCTCGCAATGATTCACGGCGACGATCCGCGCGTGTGATGGTGCTTTCGCTTTCATGCTGCTACCTCAAAAGTAGTATTTCGTGCCGCCGCGCTCTTCTATGTCGCGCTCCATTTTCGACTTCGGCGGCGCGTGGTCTTCCTCTGAAAAGGCGACTTTCGGATTTTTAAGACACTTGTCCGAATTATCTGAAAGTGCATCGGCCTGCTTCGTGTCGGCCACAGCGTCAATTACCTCTTTCGCCCGCTTAACACTTGCCGTGCCGACGTTTAATTGCGCTGCGGCGTCATTCAGTGAAACAGGTTCAAATGCGCCAACTGGCGCATTTGATTTGCTTTGCCCATCCTTCAAGTTCGCAATCTTGACATCGGCGCGCGTGACTTGTGGTTGATGTTTCGCACTCGCGCATACGCGATCCCATGCGGCGGTAGCTTCCGGCGTTGGCGCGGCGTGTGTCGTTCCCTCTTCTTCTTTAGGTACGACACGCAAGCGCGGTTTTACGGTCGGGGGGGGGGTACCCGACAAATTGTCGTAAGTATCACTATCCTCTTTATCTGCAACATTTAATTTTTCGTTCGACATGGCCGCTTCTAGCTCGGCCATCTGTTCGCGCAGCCTGTCCATCGCCGCGCGCAACTCGTCGCCCTGTCCGTTGACGAACGCTCGACGCTGCAGCTCCGGCATATCCTTGAGTAGTGTTTGGGCGCTGATAATCTTTTTTGTCGCGCGGTTCACTTCTGCCAGAGGCGTATTGACGGCGCGCGATTTGGTTTTGCGAAGCTTCGGCGGAGCTTGCTCAATATCATCATAGAAGTGCTCGGCAGCGCGTTTGAGTGCGCCTCTCCGATCATGGGTGTAATCGGCTGAAGCGCGAGCTTGCGCTACAGCTTTCTCCACTTGTGCAGCGAAGGTGATTTGATAAGTAGTCGCTGCATATCGCTGGTGCTCTTTTAAGTACGCGCCTTCTTTAATCGCCAACAGCCAGAAGTTTTCTTTTTGCGCTTTCTTTTTGTAATCCGCGCGAGCGCGTTGCACCGTGCGTTCATCGCATCGCGCGGCCTCTGCAATCTCTGCGTCAAAGAGGGCAACAGAATCTTGGCCGTCGCCGATTAAGCCGATTAGGATTAAAGCCAGCTTGCTTTCCTTGTACTCGAATCCGGCGAATGAGAAAAAGAACTGCGTCACTAAATTACCGTCAGCCATGTCACTGATGATTGACTCGGCGCGCGGCTCGATTACCGATTGCTTCATCAGACGCTTCATGTGGCCGGGCTTATGATCTCGGAAGGATGCGATGTTTGCGCTCATTAGTTTGCACCTCCCTGCGAGACGGCGAGTAAGTAGTCGTCAATTCCCTTCCATTTATCCGGCCACGTCCGAATGCGAACATCGAAGCGTGCTTTCTCTAACTGCTCGACGAGTCGAAACATCGCAGTCTTTACAGATTCGTTGCGGTTGAAATCCATATCGAAGGCGACGTACACGGTCTTGAGTTGCGGGAAATCTTTTTTCAGGTTGGCGGCAAAGTCTGCACGAAAGCATGACGGCGCGTTGCCGATAACAGGTTGATTGAGAAGATGCGCGGCGACTTTCGCTTTAAGTATGCCTTCAGCGATTGTGACTTCGCGCGCGTCCTTCATCATGTGCGGGTTCGCGTAGTGGCACGGCGCGCCGGATGACGCGCCCGCCTCGCGCGGCTTGCCGTTTCTATCTTCGGCGCTGCTGATCCAGATGTACTTTCCGAAAGATTCATCTTTGCGAGCATGAGTGCGGCGATACATCAAAGCACTGATGCGTGCGAAGGCATCGCGCGCCGGAATGATGATGCCTGTATCCATCCACACTAAACGCGGTGTGCCGTTCTCTCGATAGAATCCGGCAACGCTCGTCAGGTCGTGAGTGTTCGAGAGTCCGCGCGTAATCGTGGCGGCTTCGTCTTTCGTCGGCGTGCTCTTGAATTGTCCGCACTCAATTGCTTCATCGCTTAGGCCGCGCGCACGCAGGCTTGCATAATCGGCGGGCGACAACTGAAGCTCGCGCAGAAGCGCCGTATAGACGCTGTGGCGTTGCGCTTCGTCTGCCACGATAATCGGCGCGGTTTCATCTCGCGGCGGCGTCTGTGGCGCGTGTGATGGACGCGGCGTGTCAACTAAGATATGAAGCCAGCCACCGTCACGGCCTTGATGCGATGAAGCGGTGCGGCGGCAATATGCGCGCGTGCGATCTTCGGAGACAGCACAGTTGTCTTTATGGCCGCATACCGGGCATTTGATTCGCAAGCGATGAATCGGGCGAAGAGGCGAGCGAGTGGCGTGCTGATAATTTGCGCTCATGCTGCTCTCCTTAACTCGCTTGAAAATTCAGCGATTGGAAGGCGCGCACAAGCGCGGCAAATCCGAAACGGAACAACGCGCCCCTCGATGCAATTTACTGCGAAGCGTTGCCCGGTTTTGATAAGTCGTGCGCCGCATCGAAAACACGGGTCGAGCGTTCGGTCAATTATGAAGTGAAGTAGTCGCGGGCGAGTCCGATACGAAGTAGGTCGGTTTTCCTTGCGGAAAGGTGAATTTTGGTTTATCTTCATTGAGTCCATCCACGTTAGTTAGTCTATCCACGTTAAAAAACTAAGAAGGTTCAAGCGTTGCAAGCGCTTGGCCTTCGCTTGCCCGCTCATGCGGCTTGCTGGCGCGTGCGTGTGCTGGCGACATAAGCATCGACGGCAGCGCGCGATACTAGGAAGTTCGAGGCGACTCTAAAGCCATCCAACGCGCCGGTACGGATTAAGCGCCGCACTGTTTCCGGGTGACATTTCCACTCGGCGGCAAGTTCGTCGGGTCGCACGTAGTTGTCTTTAGCTGCTGATGTATCAATCATTTTGATTTGTCTCCACCGAACAGAGAAAAAGCCGCTTCGAGTTTCAACGTTGAAACTCAAAGAGGCCTGTTACGGATTCTCTTTTGCCGTGTTTTACTGCCGGTTAGGGCGTAACAATTTGTAGTTGATGAAATACGCGCATAATGGATTTGTCTTGCATAAGACTCATTTTTTGCATATCATCACAACAATAACGGCTTGGTAATCCAACCAGCCTCTTCGAGAGTGGAGCGCGCCCTTGACAAGTACGCTCCCTCTCTACCTTATTTCAAATTCAAAAATCCCATTCAACTGTGGCCACTATAAACAGTAAGCGCAAGCTTTACAATACTTTATTTTGTTAAAAGGTGAATCAATTTGAATTCAATAATTCACCTTTTATGTTTCCCCATTTTAAGCGGCTGCTTTTTAATGCTTTTTTCAAATTGTCTTCTGTGAAGACCATCTTCGCCTTACGCTGGTTTTTCATCTCCGCCGCAACCGCCGCGAGAGTGAGTTTGATTGGGTCTTTGTCTTTCCTCTGTCGCCGCAAAATCTTCAGGCTTGCATTCCTCACGGCACGGTCTAAAGTGAACGGAGTCCATATCGCCGGACGCCCGATGCCCTTTCGTCGTCGCGCGGGTGACGAAACCGACTTAAGTAGCGAAGGCATTAATACACGACGAAATACCTTCAGATCGGCTTCGGACATTTCAAGACCAATACCGTCGCACAACTTAACAGTGAGAAGAAAACGAATCACATCTGTGAGATTTGCCGATAGATCGGTGTAAAGCTCGCCGAAGATCAACAGCCCGGCACGTCTAATCTGTTCCGGCGTAACTTGTAGCTCCGGCCATTGCTCTGCTGCATGGTCGGCGATGAATTCAACTTGTGATTGGAAAATCTCGCCTATTCGTCCTTCCACGTCGCATTCAGAAAAGATATTTGCAACTTCTTCTTCTGTGATCCCCGTCGCAACCAGAAACAGATATAAGGCTTCCCACTTTTTTAAGTTATCGTTGTGTATCCGTTCCCGCTCTATGCGCAGAGCGGCGGTTTGTTGTTCAGGTGAAGGCGGAAGCGGGCGAGCCATTGCACCTTTTAGAAAAGCATCAAGGCCAATATCCGGCGGCGCGGGCACGTTTACGCTGGTGGGTTCCTTACATTTCGGCATGGCGGCCTCCTTGGAGCCTTCCCTGAAAAGGATTCGGCGCGCGGTCATATCAAGGAAGTATGATCTGTCCTCACACTGATCAGGCGTGAGTAAGCGCGCCGAAATTGTCAAAGCGTTCCAAATATTAACGCAACGCTATTCTCTGAAATCTCTCTATTTATCAGTGACCCTTCGACGCGACGCATTTAGGCACAAGAAGGGCTGGACGGTCAAGACTTATTTTCCTGTAAGTCTTTTAGATTGAATAACTTAAAAACATATTTCCTTAAATCCTTAAAAACTTAAATAAGGAAACGCTGCTTTCGACGGATTTATCCATCAAAAAGACTTTACTCCAGCCTACCCGAAATGCTTTTCGAGCATCGTGATAATTTCGTCGCGCATCTTGACGTGCTTGAGCGCGCAATAGCTTTTAATTTTCGCGTGCAGCTCGACGGGAATATCAATTGTGTACCGGGTCAGTTCTCCCCTTTTAACTTTCTCCGGCGCTGCATGGCCGCTTGACGCTCCTTCATCTACCCACTGATCACGCGTCATGTTCGGACGCGCGGGCGGCTTTGCTCCAATCGCGACTTTCTTAGGCATTGCTCATTAGCTCCGCAACTTCATCGGTCAATGCCTCAATCTCTTTACATGCCGTGCTGCCCTGCTCGGTGTCCAGCACGGTGAGGCCGCGCGCAGCACTCTCGGCAAAGCTCACGCGCTGGCAAACTTGAGCACGCAGGACGGGCAGCGCATATTCTGAAAGCGCCTCGATTACATCGCGCCCGATGGCCGTGTTGACGATCTTGCGGTTTATCACAAATGCGCTTTTAAGTTTTTCCTTAAACGGCTGCACTTCCGTGAGAAGGTCAACAATCTCTTTCGCCGCCCACACGTCATACGGGGAAGGTTGCACCGGGATGAGCACAACATCACTCGCCATAATCGCAGAGCGGGCAACGTCATAGACTCGCGGCGCGCCGTCGATCACCAGCGCGTCATAGTCAGCGGAGAGCTTCGGCAGTTCTTTGTGAAGCGTCGGCTTGGGCAATCCGATGACAGGAAAAGCGGTTTCATCTTCACGGCTCGCGGCCCAATCAAGCGCGCTGCCTTGCGGGTCGGCGTCAACGAGCATCACACGCTTACCGCGCCGTGCGAGAGCTGCGGCCAGATGGACGGCCAAAGTGGTTTTACCGACTCCGCCTTTTTGATTGAGTAAGGAAATAATCATTTAAGGTTTTAAGGATTTAAGGTTCATTGCCCGCTGCTACCATTATTACCGCGCGCTGTGATGTAGCGGTCAACAGTCTCGGAAAGTGTTGTCACCACGCCCGTCAACTTGTTTACGTTATCGGTAACATTGACAAGCTGATTGTCATGCTTTGCCAGCAAGTCGGCGATGGAAGAGTACGAACGCTCGAAGCGTGCGATGCGTTCATCCTGTAAGGCTACGCGCTTGTCGGTCTGTAGCTGGCTCTGAGCGAGCGCGGTGATGATGGCCTCGGCTTGCGCCAACTGATCCGCGCCTTGCTCTTGGCGCTCGATGATGAAATTCATGATGCGTTCGAGTTCGTCGTTGGTCATTTTGTGGTGGCTTTCTTTTGTTGCCTTACTCAACATCGGTTCCGTCTGGAGACAAAACAGGCGCCTCTTTTGGCGGGATACCCATCACTTCAATGTGGCGAATAGCATCTTCTAAAAACTCAATAGCTAGTTCTTTAGTCATACCATCGACAAGAAGTATTTGAAGTGGCGCGCCAGCTCTAAGGTCATAGACCCGCGAAGTCTCTGTGTCAATCTTGTGCCTGTCTTCATCGTAAGCGCCGTGAAGCTGAGTAAAGACTTGTGGCGAAGAGGAACTGTATAGCGACAAGAGTTTGCTTTTAATCTTGTTTGTATTCACTTCTTACCTTTCTTTTTCACAGATGCGCCATTGGCGGATTTGTAGGCTATGTGGCGCGTCTCTCAGTGTACTTAATGCGTTGTTTCCTGAGCCTCTAACTCTTCTGCATGTTGAATGAACGGCAACAGGCTGTCGTCATGCGTCGCGTCGTATATCTTGGAGAGTTCTTGAGAACTGTAGCTCTTCCGGTAGAGATGCGTGGTGAGTATAAAAACGATCGCTTCTTGCCTGCTCTCGAATGATCTTTGTGTGACTTCAAAAGGCAAACCATGTTTCATGCAAATGAAGTAGCGCGCATGTCCGTCAACAAGTGTGTTTCCCCATACATCAAGCGGGTTTATGGGGCGACCCCCTCGCACAATGCCGTCTTCTATTGCGTCTAAAGTGAACTCTTCCATTGGCGGCATCTGTCCATGAAATTCAGGGTCAATCAAGAGCGCGCGGCCGGGCTGAATATCGCCACTCCACCCGTTTTGTTTGAGAATCTCTACCGTGTACCCTGCTTTCTTGATATGTGCTGCCGTCACCATCGGCTTATCGTCCACAACAGGCGCAGTATTGACAGCATAGTCCCACACGACCTGTTGAGCATCGGCGGCGAAAGATGCTAATGCGCGTGCCTGCGCTTCGTTGGAAAGTGTTACAGATGTAACACTTTCAAGATTCGCGGCGACTCCGGCAGCACCGATCAATTGCCGCGCCCGGCTCGCTGCCATCCCCCACCGTGTCCGGCAATAATCTTCAAACGTATTGAAGTCGCGGCGGTATAGTCTCGCGTCGCGAATAGCTAATAAGGCATTGCCGACTTCATAGAAGGTTTGCAGTCCGGCTTTGATTGCAGCTTCGTGGTTTTCTAGCTGGACGACTTCTGTTGTGGTTAATTCTTGGCTTAACTTGTTCATCGCTTTCCTTTCTTTTTCACAGATGCGCCATTGCTGGCCTTTGCCGCGCTTGTGGCTGCTTTGTTTTTTGTGGATACCTTACCGGGCGGCCTGCCCATCGGCTTCCCTTCAATGTTTGAAAGTGCGTCACGCGGAATCATGTAGACGTTGGCAAACTTCTCGGCCTTTAACCGTCCGTCCTGAATCAACTGCAAGACACGTTGGCGCGTCACGCCAAGCTCGCCCGCCGCTTCGTTTGTGGTGATGTAATTATCCGGTCTCATCATGGAAAACCATTAAAACATAAAACTCCTTTACAGCAAAGAATTATTTTTATCTTAGCAAGTGCTTTTCTCTTGACAAGCACTTTTATGTGTGGATAATAGTTCTTGTCAGGAAGAAAGCACATACGAAACGGAGACAACGAACATGATTCAGCTCACCACCACCGAGAACATGAAGAAGCAGATTGAGAAGGCACGCGCCGTCAAGCCTTTTGTGAAAGTCACAGGCTGGAGACGCTACGAAGTTCGCAACCGTCAGACGAATGCTACCTACAACGTCACCTTTGAAGTGATAGATGGCGCACGCTTCGCGCATTGCACATGCCGTGCGGGACAACTTGACCGCTGCTGCTATCACGTCGCATCTGCCGCTGGCGTTCATGTCGTGATCGCAGCAAGCCAAACATCGCACTAAGCGAGAAAGGCTAGGGAAGCGCGCAAACGCCTCTCTAGCCTCCAACCTTCAACCCTTCAGAGAAAGGTCTTAGATTATGCAAAGACAGTTTACCACGCGCGCGAGGCAGGGAATTACTCTTACCCTCGCACCACGCATCCACACCCGGCGCATCCGTCCCGGAGACCGAGTGCTCATCTATGACGCGCTCATCTCTCAAAACATTTGGATCATCGTTGATGATGTGCTCATCACGGGCGGACGCAACCTACTTCGCAGCGGCAATATGGATTTCTATTTCGATGACAGTCTTGTGATTGCACATCAGCGGAAGGGAGGCCGGAGCTAATGGCTAAGAATCAAACATCTTTGATGCCGACCGTCAGCTATGAAGATTTTATTCAAGCACGCGCGGCAGCAAGCGCCGCAAGAGTAAATCTCAAGAAGCTTGCTCCGCAATTCCGCACGCCGGAACACGCGGAAAGCATTCGCGCGGAACACGTCGAAGGACTAAGAGAGAGAATCAGCGATCTGCACGTCTTAGGTAATCATTACGCCGACACGCTTGAGAATCCCGCCACATCCGCCGAAGTCTGTAACATTTTGGCGCAGGAATTGGATGAGCTGGCAAACAAGGCAAAACTGCACACCACTTCGCCGGAAGTTCTAAGGCTGCTTTATCCGCTGCTTCGTCTTCGGGCCGCCGAGAAGGGAGACCGCTAATTATGGAAAAGAGAAAGCGCAGTCAACTGAAATCAGCACACTCGCCACAACCAAAGTGGGACACACCGGAATGGCTTGAATGGAAATTGCGCCAGCTGAAAAAGGCTTTCGACGGTAGCGACGCCGAAGCCTCCGCGCAGGCGTGGGACGAGTTCAAGACCCTGCTCAATGGACTACTCACAGCAAGCGACTTTTGGCACGTCAGCCACGCAGTTGCCTTACTGCCCACCCTGCTCGCGGCGCGGCAGGAGATTGATTTGATGAACCGCCGCGAAAAGCGTATGCGTGCCGGAATGAAAGCGGCTGAGACGCGCAAGGCGCGCTCTGCGGCGAGCTGAAGCGGTCATTCGCAAATATGGTCACAAAGGGGCGATGCTTTCGGGCGTCGCCTTTTTGCTGTCGGTGGCCGCTTTGCTTCTTTCTCGTTACATATTACTTGTAAGCGTTTTGAATTAGCTTGCACACATTTACCACAGATGCCTTGCCTAACTACGGAGACTAGCATAGACTTCGCGCCTCTAATCAATTGTCCCTCTTGTGATTAAGGCTGCCCTTTCTCTTACAAGCCTAAGTGTCGTCTAACCCTAAAGGAGATTTTCTCATGCCCCGTACACACAAACTCTTTCTCGCTCTTTCGCTCTTCATTGCTTTTTGCTTTTCAGCACAATCTGTCCGCGCCGATAATGTGACTATCACTAATGGATTTGTGCTAAATGCGAGCGGAAGCAGTGGCAATTCATTCCTGGTTGATCTTCGGAACGCGGATGGAAGTTTTCAGCTTTTTGGAAACGTAAGTTCTTTTGCCAACACTCCGATAGGTGGGCCTGTTTCTCAAGGCCAACTCATAAGTCCTAACTTCACTGCGATAGGCGGCGATGTGAGCGCGACTGCGTTAGTCAACGGCCAATCATTTAGGTCAAATAGGACAAACACAAATCTCTTTTTTACAGGCGCATCCGTGATTATTCCCTTTATTGATCCGGGCAGCACCGTACTACTTAACATACCCGTTACCTTCAGCGGTTTGGTGCAAACTTTCCTGCAAGACCGAGAATCTCCTCCACCATTCCAGACATTTTCGCTCACCGGCGCGGGTAACGCTTTGATACGAATTACAAATTCAAATTTAGCCCCAGGCTTGCTTTCTATATCGGGAGTGCAATACAACATTCCAATCTCTCCTAATTTCGTTCCCGAACCGGCGACACTTCTTTTGTTCGGGACGGGTATAATAGGATTAGCAGCAGTGGCAGGAAAGCGAAGAAGATTAACGTAGTAAGCGACAAGAACTCGTATGGAAGGCTTTGTCTAACGATTCACTCTTACCCAACAATTATTTCAAGGCAAAGGAAAAGCGGCGAAGCCTTTTGGAAGCATCGCCGCTTTTCTCATCTCACAATTTTCATCGTGAGGCGCGCGTCGAACGTCCTCACCCCGTCCGACGCACTAGACAGATGCGTTAGCATCCGTCCGAGTGCCGCGCATCTTATAGCGAACCGTCGAAAGCGTCAAACAAGTTACTATTCAGCTACTGAATTAAATTCAATAAAGCATAATAACCCCTTATAATATTTCTGAACGCATCATCAAGTAGATTACTTCTATATTCTCCTGTTGACCTCACAGAACTTTGATTTCACA
>MWWH01000336.1_pt1 | contig 13374 bp, 13 predicted proteins | sample 1047231 | NCBI WGS metagenome assembly MWWH01 (sample SAMN06349967, study PRJNA376086) | soil metagenome | isolation source: MG3-2 sample Antarctic (ecotone) soil | place: Antarctica | collected 2015-01-13 | reverse complement strand
GCGTAGTGCTGTAGGCTCTCTTGAACTTCGGTTGCCGACAAAAATCTTTCTCGAACAATGACGATAAGTTGTCTGTTTCCGATTCCGAGGCTTCGGAGATTTTCTGGAATTTCAAAACTTAATGCTTCGGCTTCTGTATTAGTATTCTTTTCTAAATTTAATATATTACTACTACTAGGAGGGGTTTCTATAGTTTGTTCTATATATTTTCTATCATTTAAAACTATAGATAAATTATTTAAACCAACCTCATTCCAAATGGCTTCTGTGATTTCCCATTTTGTCCACCCACCTCGGCCACGCTGAAAGTCTGCTCGTCGGATCGCATTTTTCTTCACCAATTCATTCAAAACATTGTGAGCGTTAAGTTGTGAGGTATTTAATCTTTCTACAAAGTAGGCGACACCTAGAGGCCTTGTAATTCTTGAGCCGATTAACTGGCAATGTTCATAGATCAAAAGCAGGGCTTGTTTTTGTAGCCCTACGATTCTTTCAAAGGGCGTAAATGCCTCTTTTTTAGGATCTATAGATTTTAAATATTTATTCTCTAGTTTGTTCTCTATAGAAAAACTATTTATATTTTTATTTAAATCATTATTCTCTGTAGAATCTATATTTAAAATATATTTATTCTCTAGTTTATCTACAGTTTCCAAATCATCTTTAGCTTTGTTAATTGTAGATGAGTCTTCCAGCCAGTCTCTTCTTTTGCCAAATTTTGATTTTTCCTCGGCCTTTTTCTTTTCTGGCGGGATCTCTTTATCCACGCCATATTTTTGTTTTAAATCAGTCAAATCCATTAGGCATTACCGCCTGACTTCACATAACCCATGATGAACAACATAAGATCGGTATAATCATCGCTGGCCGGGCTGTTAGAGCCGTTGTAGATAGACCTGTTGCTCTGGTGTGCTTTACTGATCTCGCTTGAATAACGAACTACCACAGGGCTAACAAACTCTTTTAAAAGTGGATCTTCAAGAAGCTGTTTAAAGATATCTACGGAGATTTTTAATCTTCGATCAAACGAGCTTAGAAAAACTATCTTTTCAATATCTGGCAGATTGAAAGCCTCGAGCAAAGACTTGAGTTCTTGGATAATGAGTTTGCTTCCAGAAAATGAGAATTTGTCCGACCGCAAGGGGACAATGAGTTTTGTGTCGTAAATGTTTTGTAATTCACTAAAAGCACACGTCAGGGAATTTGTAGCATTGCTTAGACTTGGTGGGCTATCGAACAGCAATTTGGCCCGTGGCCCAAACTTAGTGAAAAGGTCTTCAATTAGCCTTTTCATTGAGCCCCGAATTGTTTGAGGTGTAGATAATGTTTTCTCAAGATACAAATTGTTTAACGACGAGCCAATGACCCACATATTATCTTCTGGCTTACCGACTGGTGTTAAAATCTCATCTAGCTTTGCTTTGCCCTCGAAATAATTAACAAGAACAGGCTTTGTATCTTCCATCGCGTTGCCCGCTAAAACCGAGGTAAGGCTGGCTTGCGAATCGTAATCAATCCAAACGATGGGTGATGTTTTTGGATTTGAAATTCTTCGGAAACTTGAGCCTACGGACAATGCTGAAGTCGTCTTCGATGTTCCACCGCAACAATTCGTAAAAAGATAAGCCCCACCTTGGTAGATGTGCCCCTGTCCCTTGGCTGTGAGATATTCTTCGATTGCCTCTGGCGTGATCCCTAAAATCCGATTTCTTTCACTCTTGATTGAGCCCGAGTGTTCTTCTTTGAATTTTCTAGAGATAACAGGTTGGGAAACATCAGCAATCTTTGCCAGCTCCTGAACCTTAATTGGGGAAATAGTAAAATCCATAATACCGCCTCGCTATGTTATATTGATATCATAATGAAATAACATAGCCTAGCAAGGCTTTTGTTTTAGTGAGATTTCACTAAAAAGCCCTAAAGTTTCAATTTTTCAACAGCCTCTCGGGCGGTCAAAATTGGAATCCCGTTGATTTCTTTGAGCGACAACAAATCGGCCTTATCGCCCGTAATTAAAAAATCAGCGTTGCCCTCGACCGCGAGAGATAAAAACTTGTCGTCATCAGGATCTCTGCTTTTTTTGATAGTCGAAAGAATTTCGACTCGTTCTGTTTCTTCGATAAAGAGCGAGGACAAATCCCGAACAATTTCTTCCGTGATTTTTTTGTATTTTCGGATGTGGGGGTAATCTAACACCCGCAGATACTCGGTCACGACTTCATCGGAGACTAAAAGAATGACTTTTTTATTTTGAACAGCGTCTAAAATCCGAGACGGAGGAGTAGAGGTTGTCATCAGTCCGCTCACGATGATGTTTGTATCGACAACCAGCCGTGCTCGTTTCTTAACCACGCCGGTTTTGCTTTCTTACTGCCTTAATGGAGGCGGAAATGTCTTTTTCTAGCTGCTCCTGATCGGCTTCGCGGTTGGCTTCACGCACTTCTGCGACGGCTTTCCACGGGTTGATATTTTTTAAAACACGCCTGACAGCCAATGATTGAGCTACAATACCACTAATTGACGTGCCTTTTTCGAAAGCTTCTTTGGCCACGTCCTCATGAACCTCTGGAGAAAGCCTTACATGAACTTGACCACCAAACGCTCTACGGCTACTCATAAAACCTCCTATTGACTACACTAATATACCATTATACCTTGGTCATGTCAAGAGAGGTTAAAAAGACTGGTTTGGTCTATAAGCTCCGATAAAGCGTCCCCTTAGAAACCCCCAGCGTTCGACATATTTCCAAAATAGGGATCTGAGACTGATAGAGCGCTTTCGCTTGCTGGATCTTGTTATCATCCATTAACCGCGGCCTTCCACCACACCGGCCACGGGCCTTTGCGGCGGTAAGACCTGACTTGGTCCTTTCACTGATTAACGCCCTCTCAAACTCTGCTAAAGCTCCAAAAACATGAAAAATTAATCTTCCTCCAGCCGTCGTCGTGTCGATATTTTCTCTTAAGGATTTAAAGCCTATGCCTTTTTTTTCAAGCTCCTCAACCATGAGTATCAGTTTTTTTAGTGTCCGCCCTAAGCGATCAAGCCTACAGACAACAAGTACATCGCCAGACCTTGCAAACTCCAGCAGTTCATCAAGCCCCGCGCGCTCTTCGGTAGTGCCGCTGATTTTATCTGAATAGCTTCTCTCGCATCCGGCTTTCGTAAGCTCATCTGTTTGCGCATCTAAATTTTGTTCAAGCGTTGACACCCTGGCGTAGCCAATAAGCATTTAAAACCATCCTTGTTGTTTAAGAATCGTTTCAGAATCAACGTAAGACCACAAGGTCGGACTGATTTTAGGTTTTGATTTTAAGATGAGTTTTAAGACTGAACGGCAGTTAAAAACTAGACTTTTTGTCGATAAGTACATCTCCGTAACATAAAATTTTATGTTACGGAAAAAGTCTTAAAAACGCACGTTATGTAACCATGCCTTGGCGAGAATATTCTTCCCATAAGCCTGCACGACGAAGACCACGCTCAAAAGTTTCACAACACTTTCCAAACTCAGATTCATCGGCACCAGTGTAGTACCCGAATAAAAGTGGGCCGTTGTCTTCAATCATCGTTTTGATTCTAAATTCGACCGACACAAGGGGGAGAGCTTTACTTAGCAAATGATCCCGGCTCAGCTCGTATCCTAAAATCCAAAGTGCTTTGAAATGCTGTTCTTGATCTTCTTCATCTAGCAACTCGCTAATAATAAACCACAAACTTTTAAGACGAGATGCTATTTGATAGAACTCTCGCTTCGTTCCTGATGAATGCCCGGCCCAATTGATCGGCCATTCATCAATCACTTCTTCAATCTTATCAGGTAAAATCATTGCCATGCGAAAGTCATACGAAAAATACTTTGCGTTTGTCAAAGTAACTGGAGGCTAAGACATTTAAAAGCCCTTTTCGCCTTTTGGCGAAAGTATTCCCGGCCGGCCCAAGACCGATTTGTTCCTGAATTCACACTTGAGATCTTATGTTGCATGGCTTTCGGGCCACTACCGACTCTGTTTACTAAAGGTTACCTTTTTGAATGGTTTCATTTCAATCCCCGTTTCAAAAATTTATTTGCTCGTAAAATTGAGATATTTTTAAAACTTCATTCGGGCACAAAGAAAAAATCCACTTTTTTAGAGTGGATTCTCGGTAGCTAAAGTTTTTCAGAATGAAGTGTTTTTAATAACGCAGGCTGTTTCGAAAGTTCGATAAGCTCATGGGCATTACCCCAAGGGTCGTTGAATGCGACAAATTTTCCGACATCAATTTCCGTAGCTTCTGTCAATACCTTGTTGAAGGCCAACGACATTAATCTGAATTATATAAACACTTAGCATTCAAATATTATTGTTTGTGGATAGGAAAATAGCAAGTGCTTCAGAAGCTAAGCCCAAAAGACTCGGGAGGAACGCACTGTTGCGATGGAACTTCGGGAGCCATCAACCATAGGGTATCAAGGAAAGTAATAAGTCGCGCAGCCTTTTAAGTGAGGCAGAAAGACGTGCAGAAGTACTTGGGGCTCAGCGTATCGTTTCGTACAGCCATTTTTTTTGGATTATACCCTCGCGCAAGTAAACGTCCCGAATGTCGGGACGTCATCTCAGTGCTGGAAAAGAAATTTTCGTGATTTTTGAATTGGGACAGTAAGTCGAGCTAATGGACTAATACAGATAAACAGAGCCTCTCACGAATATGGCCCTCATTAACTTGACCAAAAACTTGATTAGTTCGCTATCAGGTCAACCCGCTAATTGCCCTCGAACTTAGGAATACCTATAGGTGAAACTGCAGATATCGCTCATTGGCGTCTATGGACATTTAATTGATATCGGTTTATTTATTAAGTTATGAATTCGACACAGGTATATGATTTGGCAAAGGCGCTTCCGGAAGTTTCAGTTAAGGATCATTTCGGCAGCAACGGCTTCTCAACGAACAAGCGTATGTTTTTGACTCTTTGGCATGATCAGAAAAAAGCAAATCTCCGCCTTAGGCCGGAAGAACAACAACACTTTTTAAGCATCGACGGTGATGCTTTCACGCAAATCGAAAATGCGTGGGGAAGACAAGGTTGGACGGCGGTCAATTTAGAATTTGTCGACAAATCTGACTTTAAAAAAGCGTTAACTTCCGCATGGAAATATTCACAGACTAAAAGTGCGAAGCAATCCTCGTCCATACCTAAGAAGAAAATAATCTCAAAAAAGAACTTCGTAAGGACGACAAAATGAACCCGCTTTATGGAAAAGTTCTCATATTGATTGGATTGGTCTTAACGATTTTGATTCGCATTCCGCACGATAAACGAAATGCTGAAGTGAAGGTTGAAAAAGACTATAAGACAGGACTAGAAAAAGCATTACTTATACTTGTTGCTATCGGCGTAATGCTGCTCCCGGTGGTTGCTATTTTTACGCCAATACTTTCTTTTGCGGATTATGAATCAACATCTGCTGCGTTTGTTTTCGGTGCGGTCCTTTTAGTTATTAACATCTGGTTATTTTATCGTTCTCATGCTGATCTTGGAACAAATTGGTCTAAAACATTAGAATTGCGTCAGGGCCACAAGCTAGTGACCAACGGTGTATATAGAAGCATTCGACATCCTATGTATACGGCTATTTTTCTTTACGTCATTGCGCAGGGATTTTTACTTCCGAACTGGATTGCTGGTCCAGCGGGGATCGTGGTGTTCACGCTCATGTATCTTCTCAGAGTCAGACGCGAAGAAGCTATGATGACAGAGCAATTTGGTGCCGACTATGTTTTATACGCTCAAAACAGTAAACGCCTAATTCCATTTGTGTACTGAGTTAGCAAAGCATTAAAGCAATAATAAGCGAGAGGTCCTTATGAATAACGATATCCAATTTGATTACGATAAAGACGGAAAACAATATTCAGGATATCGAAGAGCTGATTCAAGGATCGCAAAATATATATGGGATGCACTTGGCGATTCAAAAACAGTTTTAAATATTGGCGCTGGAGCTGGCTCCTATGAACCATTAGATCGTTATGTCATAGCCATCGAACCATCTGAAACGATGCGAACTCAACGCCCATCGCATTTACCACCAGCAATTCGTGGAAATGCGGATTCATTACCTTTTGATGACAAATCTTTTGATGCAGCAATGGCTGTCTTAACAGTTCATCATTGGCCAGATCGGGCCAAAGGACTTCAAGAAATTCGTAGAGTTACTAAAGGTCCAATTGTTGTTATGACATTTGATTCCGATGCGCCTACTGAATTTTGGATGTTTGATTATTGTCCCGAAATGGCTGCGGTTGAAAAAAATCGATATCAAGGGTTGCATTCAATAACAGACCCACTTGGTGGCAAATTCGAATCTATTCCGATTCCGGTTCCAATTGATTGTACTGATCGATTTCAAGTTGCATTATACGCAAGACCTGAAGATTTTTTGAATCCTGACGTCAGAAAATCTCAGTCCGCTTGGAAATTTCTACCTCCGGGCGCCGAAGAAAGATTTGTTCAGAATCTCTCCGAAGATCTTAAAAATGGAAACTGGCAAAAAAAGTACGGGCATCTAAAATCCAAACCATTTATTAACTGCCAATTGAGAGCGGTCGTATCCTGGCCGATTCAATGATAGCGCTTAGAAGATATTCTCATTTGGATGAAGACCATTTTGTTTCTATAGTTACAAATCCCGATATTATGGATTATGTCGGCGGTGCTGTTGAAATCAATAAAGCAAAATTTAAGTTTTCGGAAATTTTGAAAGATTCTGAACGAATGCGTTGTTGGGCCATCGTTAGTGCGGACGATTATTTAGGACATGCTTCTTTATTTACATCCGATACAATAAATGATTATGAAAAAGAAATACTTTTTTACTTGCTACCAAATTCCTGGGGAAAAGGCTTCGCAACTAATGTGGCTAAACGACTTCTCGAAATTGGTTTTAATGAATTAAATTATAAATCTATTGGCGCAACTATAGACTTGGATCATTGCGCCTCTAGAGCTGTAGTAGAAAAATCCGGACTTAAGCTTCTTCGAACTGAAAATGACGAACAGGGCGAATTTCTTATATATAGAATTAAAAAAGAAGAATTTAGCTAAGAAGGCAATTGTCAGACCTTCAAAATTACCCTCGTTTTGCTAAAATAATTAAATCGGTTGCTTCCAATTATCCTTTTGTCGGGTAAGACAAACTGAACGATTGTCGATACATCGCACGTCCCGCAGTCAGTGAAGAACGGCAGTGTAATGATTCTGACACTAATGAAGTTTTTACCTGAAATAACCCAATCTTTAAAACAGCCAGGTCACATATAATGGAATATACCTTTTGGCACATTCCAGATGGGGACTAAAAGCGAATTTTGGCAACTTCACAGAATTTTAACCGAAATTAAAAATTTTTGAAATCTCGTCCCCACGGGCTTGGCCGGGAAGGATAGCTTTGCTGGCCGGCCGTAAAAGCGATCCTTAATGATTTTTTAAAAAAGTAGTTCCGGCGAGATCCCCGCCGAAAAATTAAATTTAAATATATTTTGACATTTTTTTCGAGTATTGCCCGGGGACATAAAAAAATTCGCTTTTTCCAGCGAATTTTTAGTAGCTAAAATTTTTCACAAGGAAGTGTTATTGTCCGAAGATTTTTTTTAACTGTATCTTAAGAGTTGAAACCAATTCAGTTTGATCTTTTGAATAGTCGAAGCTTTTGGTATTCACGATAATATCGATTTCCGTGATTTTTCCATTTGCCCAGTAGTCCAATTGTCTTGATCGTTGGTTAAGCTGGCTGCCTTGAAAGTCATTGCTGAACGAGATTGAATTGATGTTGTCCTGCTTTGCTTCAGGACTAATAAATATCCCGCTAAGTTTAATTCGCACCGCTCCCATTTCTTGATTGGCCAAAGTAGTGGCTTGACCTATCGACTCCCATTTATCTTGAGGAATAGTCTCCGTGCTGATGTAGAACTCGATGGGTGCATCAACAGTTAAGGTCGCTTCTTGAGCGTCCTTCCAGCCCGAGCTCGCTGCCAATGAAGTGGACGCGATGGCCAAAATTGACGTCGCTAGTGCGCTCTTAACGATTTTAAGCATATTCTACTCCGATAATTAGTTGTAAACCGACTACATATGGGCAATTGCAATTAACGTTCTCGAAATTGAATTCCAATGCGACTCTCGTTCATCGAACAAAGACATACGAACAAAACCAAATGAATTACAGCCAGCAATCGGTCATCGCGGCAGCGCATCCCTGACGTGGTGACACGCAACTGATCAAAAGGTCCGCCTAGCTGATCGAACCGCACCCAAAGTCACCGGCGATTCGTAGCGCCGGACAACGATCACGGTGCAGAGGTCACAGATGCGATCCTAAATGACCACGACAGTTGCAAAGCATGGCTTAAGCCCATGTCCCAACCAAATCAGCAGACTTACCAATACCATCGCCACGAACCAGAAAAAACGAGGCTAAGACATTTAAAAGCCCTTTTCGCCTTTTGGCGAAAGTATTCCCGGCCGGCCCAAGACCGATTTGTTCCTGAATTCACACTTGAGATCTTATGTTGCATGGCTTTCGGGCCACTACCGACTCTGTTTACTGGTAAAATAAACGCTAGTTTTTAACGTTTCTATAGGCTTAGGCGTAGAAATCCATTTCGTGGTTCAAAAACTTACCACGATCCGCGTTGATCAAATTCATCATAGGGATTGACGTCACCGTCTGGTGGCCCTCGGTCTCTGACTACAGCGAGTGGTCTAAAAATCGTAGTTTCCCGCAAACTCTCTAAAATTGCCTTGGCCACAACCCGGTCCTTGATCACCGCAATCTGTTCAAGCCGACTAAGACAACGTGGACAAACCGTCACGTCGACTTTAAAGGTCCGCTTGAGCATATCAGACCACCGCATGCGCTCACGGCGCGCTCTCTTTTCAACGGATTGGCTTATGCTTGCTGCCAGAGTCACACCTTGAGTCTTAGTTTTTGGCTTTGGCACGATTTGGTTTCGATCTTTAAAATTCGGCGCAAACACACCATGGTACCTAACCATGTTCATCTTTGGTGGCGGAATAAGCGCCACCATCCTTGCTATAAAATCCAAATACGAAAAACTCACATGCGTGGTCCCATCCCGCCACTTAGTCTTCATTTTATAAATCAGCATATTTGGAAACGATTCACTCAAGCGCTCTGTTGCGATCGGGCCACGAGCCATGTACCGGATCAGTTTTTCTAACTTATCTCTTTCTTTGCCTGCGATCCAGACTCTGGCGTTTAAACTAAACCCACCAACGTTCACCGAAAACGGATCACTCCATTCTGGGTCCACTTCAATCTTCTTGGTCCCGTATCGCCTAAGACCCTTGCCAACGCGGTCACCATAGGCGGCCTTATGGCTTATCGATGCAGCGGCCATTTCACCTAATGCATTTTCATCAAATCTAAATTGATCTTGTTCATTGAAACCAAGTTTCTCAACAAGCCTAAGCACTTTACCTTGAATTTTTTCAGCTAAAATATTGAGTTCTTCTCGCGTAGGCTGCGGTAACTTAAAAAATTCATAACCACCTTCTGTCTTATGATAGACCCCGTCAGCAAACAGTGCATGAAAATGCACATTTAAATTTAAAGCTGAGCCAAATCTCTGAATAAACGTCACTGATCCTGGCCGTGCTCGGTGGATTCCAAATTTCTTTGCCTGCTTTTTTTGATAGGAGCCAATCCCTTGAATAAAAACAGAAAGTATCTTGTTCGTAAGATTTGCATTATGCGCCATTAAAAAACGAAGCTTATATGGGAAAGAAAGTACCCACTGACGATAGATAATTTCTGGCAACACCCGATCAACTAGGTGCGCGGCCTCATCGTTCATGCGCCGAGCGCAGCAGCTCGGACAAAAGCCTCTTTTTTTACAAGAAAAAGCAACAATCCCAGAAAGCTTGCACTGGTAGCAGTAGGTTCTCACAAAACCAAATTCTGCAATCCCGCAGTGAAGGAACTTTTCAAACTCATCTTTAATAAAAAGCGGAAGCTCACGCCCGACCTTTTGTTGCTCTCGTAAAAAGATCGGCCAATAAGTTTCAACTATCCGGTATAGGAGACCTTGTTCCGGATGATGCCGGCTGTATTTCCCCAGTGCTGTGTTATTTCGGACCGCCGCCATAAGCTATGGACTAGATGCAATTATTAAGCTTTACAAAATATCCTGATCGAGAACCCCACGGGTTTTCACGGTCTCTGATGGCCGAACTATTTCAGTCGAAAACTCCACCGTAGCTTTTAAAACTTGATTCTGAGCCATAATCGCGGCCCGCTCTGATTTTAGTTGAGCTACTTCATCAACAAGTTTTTTTGTTTTCGAAGCGATCACCGCATCAATGTCTTCAGACATTTTATCAAGCCGCCTACGGCGCTCTCCAGTCCTAGCTTCAACTCTTTTTTCGATTTCATCTTCTTCAAGTTCGTGGGCCTTGCGCGATAACCAAAAGAACATTAGCGGTCCGCCTAAAAACAAACACCACCAAAATATAGCGCCCATTTGTCTGCGGTCATAAAGCTCCTCTGACTTCGCCTTGGCTTTCAGTCCAGTAAACGGCGAGCCCGCATACGAAGAGCTTCTCCACTCGTTAAACGTACGGTGTACGCTAAGCCACTCAATCACTTGGCCCTTTTCTTTACCTTTGCTATCGATCATGATTTTTCTCTCAGAGCCTACTTCAAATACTAACAAAGCTAATGCAATTAACACTGGGTACACTATAGCAAGGCGCTTGTATTGATATCTCGCCTCACCGCCTTCAGGTGGTACAACAGTGATCCAAAACACAAATCCAACTATGACCGAGCCTGCAATAAACGGCAGAAAATAAAACACAAAATACGGCCAGAATAAAAACAGACCATACAAAGCACCTGCTAAGACAAGCCCGCCCACAAGTACAAATAATAAAAAATTCTCGCCGTGCTCGTTACTGCCGCCTCCATTACTCATGGCGACACCTTCTGCGGCACACCACCGGGCCAGAGCTTTGATAAAAAGTGCGAGTAGCTTTCTACAAAAAATTCCTTCTCTGAACCGGCCACTTCTTTTAAATCACCAAAGATCCGGTCCGTAAAACCAACCCAGAACACCCGGTGGATTAAAGCTTTCGGGCCCCCGCCCATCACACTTTTATAAGAATCTTTTTTATCTAAATACCGACTTTTCTTCCGCGGTGTGGTCTCGATTTCAAAAACAATGCGCTCACCTTTTGAGGAAATAAAGATCCCGTCAGGGACTATATCTTTTGGCAACTCGTGCCAAGAAAACTCACTCTCAAAGCCCTTCATCTTAATTTTTCGTTCAGGGATCCACTTCATGACTTTCCCGGTTTTTTCAATCGCAATCCGGCAGTCGTTTACTTTGGTGTCGTGATCGTAACTTCTAAAATCCATGCTTTTTATCGGCATAGCATACGCATCATGCGGCCGCTTTGATTGCAGCAAGTGGTAACCTGGCACAGCCAAAAGGTATAAACTTTTAGCTTCCGAATATACCCGTTCTGTCTTTATAAGCCCCGCTTGCCGAAGGATCTGAAGCCTTTGGCGCGTGACATACAAGTTTTTTGGCAAAGCCTCGGATGCAGTTTTTCTAACGTCAAAATGCCGAAAGTAAATCTGCTCTAAAGACGCAAACTTCTGATCTAATAAAAATCCCAAGATCTCAACATCCCGCTCCGTCAGCCTAAACCCTAATTTTGACTTACTAGCCAAGGCCTCAGTTTTTGTACCCGCTTCTAATTCCATTTTCTCTATTCCTTTTAATTCATTCTCATCTTTATTTTATTTCTATTTCCTACTCTGTTTTCCCATCACCTGCTTCGTGACCACTTCATCTCGTAGGGAGGGAGTGGTCACGAAGCAGGTGATGGGTCTTCGTATCTGTAAGTACTTGATTCTACTTACCTCTTAGCTGCTAAATAAGTCCAAAAGTCCTCAATCATTAGGAGGCCTTCTTTGAGGACTCTCAAGGAGGAGTTTTAGCAAAGTTCTTTTGATTTAAAAATACGTATAAATTACAAAACGCATTTCTGCTTAAAAGGCGCCACAGCGTTGGCTTTGGTGCTACCGGCCGGATAAAAATTCAAGGGGTTATAGAGTTAGGTTTTTTAGGCTCTGTGTACCAGTAAGCAAATCGTTGATTTAATTTATGTTTTTTAATTATCTAAATCAGCTAAAATCAGGAGTCGTTTGCTAGCTATTACTCACCGAACTCATAACCCAAATCCTGATCGAACTCATGAGGGGTAACCAAACAAGGGGCACTCAAAAACTTGAAGCGCTGGTTTTTATGAAATCACAAACCCCGAGTGTTTTAAGTGTTAAGACTTTTTGATTTTGCTTAAAAATCCGCAAGCGGTTGATCTAAAAAAGAAATCCCAAGATTTAAGCAAAGCCTAACTTATGAACTGTTAGCTAGGAGTTTAGTACCACTTCTATGCGACTTACCTAGGACTTCATAGGGGGGTCTGACAAAAATGCTAGCATTTTAAAATATGAAACTTAAAAACCAACAAGAACCGCCATCCCCGCGGCCGCTTAAACGCGCTAGGATAGCCGCCGTTTGATTTTAAAACGCTGACATGTCGAAATATGTTAACCAAAGATCAAAATCGCCTAGCGGGACTCTAAAGAGTTTTTAAGGCCACTTGCTAGTTTTATAATCAAAGAAGAGTTGCGGTCGGTGAATTTTTCCGATGGGGACTGGGGCGCAAGCTCCCAGATTTGAAGGGTCGGTGATATCATCACCCTATCTTGCCAAACAAAAAAATAACCAAAATAACCAAAACCTAAAAACGAACGAAATCAAAAAAAATATCAACACAATTCAAAATCCAGAGCGAAGCACGCGCCTTTTATAAACTATTCACAAACCAAATCCTTAGAAGAACAAATCCAAAAACGAAAATGCTCCAATTGCCAAAACTAAAATGAACAAAACAGCTCGCAAAAAAGTCTTTGCTCGTTCACCTTGTTGATTTCGCCGCTTGGATCTGTTCCCTGTTTAGGTGCTGAATTTTTCTTTCCATTTATCAAACCCTGTTCGTTCAAAAACATCTGCGGGAAGTTTGGATAAAAGAGAGTTTTCCTTTTTTAAATCATCTACCCAATTTGGGGTTTGAATCAAAAATTGCTCGTATTGCTCTCGTAATTTTAATTCTTTAAGCTCGACTCTTTGTGCTTGAAATTGCTTAATCCGGGTAATTTCTTCTTGAATTGATTTCGCTTCGTCTTGAGCAAAACTAGTGCTGATGTAAGGTGTTTTGTTTCTCAAAATGCCGAAAAAGAAGTTATTGGATTTTTTCACCAAATTTTTAGAAACGTCGTGAGCGTAGTGCTGTAGGC
>MWWH01000335.1_pt1 | contig 13386 bp, 14 predicted proteins | sample 1047231 | NCBI WGS metagenome assembly MWWH01 (sample SAMN06349967, study PRJNA376086) | soil metagenome | isolation source: MG3-2 sample Antarctic (ecotone) soil | place: Antarctica | collected 2015-01-13 | reverse complement strand
CTTCGTCCAACGTCAAAATAATCACAGGTTCATTATACACAAAAAAAGTAGTAATACACAAAAGATAAAAATATATTCTTTGTGTATTACTACAATTCTCAAGTTACTACATTTTTCGAGTTACTAATTATTTTGTGATTGCTACACTTTTTATGTATTCTTACCTTGCATTACTACATTCTTTGTGTAATACTCTTTCTTGTCAGTCAGTAAAACAAAGGAAGGTGAAAAACAAATGTTCATATTAAAAGGAATTTCGCAGTTACAAAACGCAATCACAAAGGCTAAAAAGATTCGCCCGCGTGTCGAATTTGACTGCTTCGGACGTTATCGCGTTTCGGGTTCAAAAGGTTATTACACGGTTGTTTGCCGCAAAGACGAACGCGGCTATAAAACGGTTTCCTGCACTTGCAAAGGCGCGGAAAGGGGCTTGGTTTGCTATCACAGCGCAGCCGCTTTGAGTTTGCACATCGGATTAGCCAGACAGCAACAAACGGCATAGGCACGAAAGGCTTAGGAAAATCTTGGCGGACTTCCTAAGCCTCTCATTTAATCCCTTTTGGGAAAGGAACTAATTACAATGAAAAATAATAACACGGAAAATAACATTATGAATTACAAAGACGCGCTGGAAGCAGCCGACGAACGAGCGGAAATAGGCAAAAAACATATTACCGATATTGCTATGACTTGCAGTAATGATTACACGGTAATTGATAGCTTAATGTGCATTTTAGAGTTATTCGCGGTTAAAGATGCCGATTCGAGCGTCCGCGATTTAGCCAACGGATTACAGGATTATTTATTTCGCTGGACAAAGGAATATGGCAATTCCGTTGACGCTTGGAAAGATTCTGTTTTGTATGGCACAAAATACAAAGCCGCGCCCGGCGAATCTCTCAAACCAAGCGACACGGCAAAGCAAGTATCTGATTTACTCAATAACCCGGATTTGCCCGAACTAATCAAAGACGGATTACAAGACGGTTTGCTTGACCTTTTCAACTCGCGTATTAACCAAAGCGAATTTCACGATTACGAAAAATCGCCCGAATATGTCGAAAAGATTCTGCGCGGGTATGCGGCAAGGCATCCTGGCGAATAAATCAAAGTGCAAATTTGCATCTTGAAAGCCGTGAGCGTTAAAACTCGCGGCTTTTTCTTTGTCTACAATTATTCACAAAAAATATATCACAAGCCCGCGAGCGTCAAACCTTGCGGCTTATTTTTTGGCGAGTAGAATAGCGCGGGGTAAATTCTCACAACTCAAAGAACAGGCTAAGGAAAACTTAGCTATCGCCGGACAATCCGCCAAACCTTTTCAGAATTCTGAAAAGGTTTCTAGTGTAAGTCCTATCAATACTACAAAAGAACTCGCCGCTGAATTAAAAACAAGTGACCAAACAGCAAGCCGCATCATTCAGATTCAAAGCGTGTCTAATAAACTCTAAGACGTTGCGAGAAAATCACAATAAGACATAATTTGAGACACACCTTCGCATACGTCTTGGTAACTATACTTTTTGAGACGCGCTGTTGAATCCCTCTTTAATATGGGATTTTGCGGAGCAGGTCAAAAACGTCCAACTAGTTGAACGTTTCACATTCACCGACACGTGCACACTTAAGTGTGCACAACTTGAGTTTACCCCGCTCACATTTTGAGAATTTAAGTTCTCAAAATAAACCAACCCGCACACACACATAGGCTCGACTTTTGTAAACAATTGTTTACAATTTCATTAACCATTACACCGCCACGCACATAGGCTCGACTTTTTCCGTGGAAAAAAATGGTTGTATCCTGCGTTCCGCCCGTGTGCGCGTGGAGCCGTCCGAAACATTTAGCAAGGTATCTTTAAAGATACCGTTCCGCCCTCGTGCGCGTAGAGCCGTCCTTTTGAAAGGACGCAAAATAATTTTCCCCGGCGTTCCGCCCTCGTGCGCGTGGAGCCGATGCTCGAAAAACTCAAATGTCAAACGCGTTTGACATTCCGCCCTCGTGCGCGTGGAGCCGACCGTTCCATACTTGCAAATTTTGCAAGTATGGAAATTCAACCCGCACACGCACGGAGCCGACTCACTGCCAACCATTGGCAGTGAGGATATTTCAATTCAACCCGCACACGCAAAGGCTCGACGTCAAACTCTCATATTTTCCGCACGGAAAATTTATTGAGACCGCACGCGCAAAGGCTCGACGTCTGGAATTCCAGACATTCCACAAGTTCGGAACTTGAGCCAACCCGCGCATAGAGCCGTCGCCATCTTGAAAAAAACTTGATTAATCAAACGAATTCAGAACTTATTCCACGCGCCAGGAAAAGCCACAAGTTTTTACGCTTGCGGCTTCTTTGTGCCTGGTGTGATTGTCGGCGGATGTTAGGCGGTTTTATCGCGGTTTGTCGTTCGGTAGGACGTTGGCAAAGATGTCAATGGAAAGTTTATTTGATTGCCGCGCACGCGCCCGCATTTCGTCATTCATAGCCGCGTGAAAACTTTTCCTGGCTTCGTCGGCTGTCTGCTGATGGAAAAAATGCGGATTGTCCCGGATTAGTTTTTCAACCGCGACATCCTGGCTAACTACGCCGCTCATCGTCATTTTGCGAAACGCAGCGACAAATTCTTTTTTGTCTTTTTCAGTGTTGAATATACTCATTTGTTTTCCCCCTAGCTTCCGTGCATCTGCAAAGATGACGGAGCGATTTTGACGTTTCGCGCTTCACGAAGCAAAATCTCTATCGTTCGTTTTCGCTCGTTGATTGACATTCTAGTCTCTGAAACGTCCGAAGCTGCAGAACTTTGATTGCCGGATGCGAAATTAAATTGTGTTTGCGCATCGGCAAGTATTTTTAGCTTTTCGGCAACAATTTCAGCTAATTTTTGTGCTTCGACTCGAAACTCCGGCAATCGCTCTTCATCGCGCTGCAAATAAAGCCGCTCAAGTATGATTTGTACCGATAAAATTTCAATCGGTAGATTGTTGCGCCGGTGAGCGAGTGTGATTAACGTGCTTGAATCGGCATCATCAGCCGCGAGTGCCATTTTCTTGCCCAAGTCGGCTAACTCCGATTCAAGGCGCGCTAGAATATCGGTTGTGTTTTGTATTTCGTTTAGATTTTCTGTCATTTTTTCTGTCGTTTTTGTCATTTTATTTAATCTCCAGTTTATTGTTTTTGAGTGTGCCTACATACTGTAAAATTTCGCAACTGGTCGCGGCTTGTGAAAGTTAGCCAGAGCCAGAGCGCAAACGCAATCATCGTGCATACCGGACGGAGCGGAGTATCGAACGCCTGTCCGCGTGTATAAATACTCAAAACTTTCCAATTCATTGACGATTACGCCTTCGGGAAAGCCGATTTCCTGCTTTTGTATCGCAAGGGCAAGGCTTTCCATAAGTTGCTGTTTTGACGGCGATGTAAATTTGAAGCCTTCAAAGTTTCGTCTGTCCTTTTGCAAACTTTCTAAAATGCTATCGCCGATTCCCGTCGAATCAGTCAGACAAGCGACATTGCCGACGATACGTCGAATGGTTTCGGTTGTATCCAGCCAGGACTTTTGAAAGCGTTCAAATACGCAAACTTTTCTTTTTGCGTCAAGTCCAATCAAACAAGTCCAATCAACCGATTTTGCCAAGTCTAAGCCAAAGCAAACGGGTTTTTGATTCGACATCGGAGCAATGCAATCACGAATTGCAAGCAAGCCAAACGGATTGCCTTCATCGTCGGACGGTTCGGCAAGGTAAAGCTCGCGGAAAACATTGTCAGGCAATTGACGGGACGCATCTTCGATTTCTTCCGCATCAAGTAGTCCGGAATCAATCGCGTCATACGCCGTAATTTTTGCGAAACTCATACCGGGTTCGCCCGCTTCGGCTTTCCGCGCTAGTTTATACGCCCAATTTTTGCGCCCCTTCACATTGCCGATTATTCGCACCTTTCCGCGTGTTGCCGTGAGTGTCGAACGGAGCGCGTGCCAAGCCTCTTCACGGGCACGTGAGGCTTCGTCAAAGACAGCCGCGAAGACATCTTCACCGTAAAGATTGTCAGGCTTTTCCGCCGATTTGCAGACGATGCGCGAGCCGTTTATCAAAGTCAAAGTAAGTTCGGATTCGTTCGCCTGGAATGCTTCACGCGGCAAGCCTGCTTTCAATCGGCGGAAAGCGATTTTGGCTTGACCATACACGGGAGCTATCCACCAAAAATCTTGACCGCTTTTGCCCTGCAAAGCCTGTTCAATAATCCAAACAAGACACGCGGCTGTCTTCCCGCTTTTTGTGCTTGCTTCGATAATTCCATAACGCGCATCGTTGAAAATCGCATCAAGTTGGTAATTTGCCAGTGGCGGGCGATTATAGCGAATTGAAAATGAATCTTTGTTTTTAGTCTTTATCATCGATTAGCCTCACATTATTGTTAAAATTAAATGAAATTATGACTTCACGGTTTGCGGGTTTGGCATTTTCGGAATTGCCGAAAACATTGTCTAAAATCAGTTGCGCCGCTCTGATTTCGGCTTGCGGATTATCGCAAGCCAGGTTTCGCCGCAAAGTTTCAACCGCTTCATTTGCCGCTTGCTGCAATCCAGACACGGCACTTTCGACAATTTGCCGTCTTGCTGCTGCGTATTCGTCTGAAAATTCCTTTTCTTCTAAATAGCGTCGGAGCGTCTTTTCAGATAATCCGCTTGTTTGTGCCGCTTCAATTATCGAAGCTGATTCAAGCAATGCGGTTAATGCTTTTTCTTTATTATTTTCTTTCGGCATAATCTTCTTAATTCTTGTCAAAATCGGACATCTTCGGACATATTCGTTTATTTTCCTTTCTCTGTAAGCCGTTTTTATTGACGAAGCCTAGCCGTGCTATGCCTTTTTATTTAATAATTCGGCAAACCATTTTCGCGTGATAGATTTTACAGCTTCAAACGGCAACCGCTCAAACAAACCGCCGACGCGCCGAAAGTCAGCAATTTCCCTTTCACCCGCACCGACGAACCTTTGCGAATTTTCCGACTGATAACGGCTTTTTCGTCGGTTCGACAATCGGCAAAAACGACGAAGCCGGAAACATCGCCCGGCTCAATCACTAACTTGCATTGTGCTTCACGTTTGACGAGCTTCTGAACTTTTCCCGAAACGTCCACAACCGCGCCGACGGCAAACGCTAACGATTTTCGCGCCGTTTCAATATCCGCATTGCTCAAAATTATCTGTATTGCCGCTAATCCGAATTTTTCTAATTTTGGTTTTTTCATCGTGAGTTTTATCTTCGTTATTTGTAAAAATACCTTATGATAATGATTGTTATCGAAAGCTATTCTACTATTTTGGCGGCGCGTGTGGCCTGGATTTATGCGGCTTCTGTTCGGCAATAAACCTTTCGAGTTCAATCTGCTCACGAATGCCAAGCAGTAAAGAGAACAAAGGCTGCGAGCAATGCGGACAATTGCCATTTTCAAGCGTTTGCACAGCTTCTGACACGGTTTCCGGCTCTGGAACTTCAAACGATGCGGCAAAGGCTCGAAACGCGCCGAAAGTCGAAAATAAACGCTGCGCTTTCAAGTCTAAAACTTGTTTTAAGTGCTTTGCCTTGTATTTTTCAGCGTCCAAAGGTTTGGAAATGTATTTCACTAATTCATAAAGCCCGGATTTAATATCCGTAACACGATTAATTTTGAAATTAACCGAATCTTTCGTGATTTCTTTCCATTCGTGCCGAAATGACTTCACATTGAAAAACCGTTGACGAAACACAAGGCAATGCAGATGCGCGTGCCAGCAGCCGTCTTTGCCGAGCGTAAATTCAACCGCATACACGCCGCCGGGCGAAAGATGTTGTTTCCAAAACTCACGCCTGATTAACTTTCGGAAGTTAGCCAGCAGCCGTTTTATTGAATCCGATAACGCTTCGTTTGAATAATGCTTCTGCGTTATCACAAGATGACAAGGCGCGAGTCGCACATTATCAGCCGCAAAAGCAGTTACTTTCGGCAAATACTTTTCTCTCATTCGCCGCGAGCGTATTTCGGCGCAGAACACACAAGCGCGATGTCCGCAATAAAACGTAGCTTTGCGCTCTGTAATGTGAGTGCCGCAAGTGGTAGTAAGGAAACGGGAATGACACGCCCGGAAGTTGTTTGCTAATTCGTAATTCTTGAGTTCGTCGAGTAAGACGCACACACGGCTCTTGGTTGTGTTTTTCTCACTCAGCCGTTGCCACGTTGGTTTGTATTTCCCCTTGCGTCCACTCGCCTTTGCTCGCTCTGCGCGTGGCTCTGGCTGTGAGTTTATGACATTAAGGGAATTTATCAATTCCCTATTAAAATAGGCTTGTTGCGAAGGCTTCTGCGCTGAATGAAATGGTTTGGTTTGGAACGGTAAATTAGAACCGTTGGCTAAGGTAAAGGCTTTTTCGTCTGGGAGTCCAGACTTTGAATTTCGTTGTTCGCTGGCAAGCATAATTTTCAAAAATTGGGAAGGACATCAACTCGCTTGCCTGAGTTGATGTCCTTCGTAATCCGACGCGGCGCATCAGGATATAAAAAACTCTTTATCCTTTATTTACCACAAGTTAGGAGAAATTTTGCCCGAAATGGCTTGATTTTGCATTTAACTTGTGTGAAAATCAGGAACGCAGTTGGGGCTGGGCAAGCAGTAACTGCATTTGATTGATAAAATCAAAGAACGGAAGCGGGTAACTTATTGAGGGCTGCCCGCTTTTTCTATGTTAAACGTAACCGAATTCAAATCAAAAAGCAATAAAAAACCCAACATACGCAAAGGTTTCGGCTTAAAATTCGCGTAAAACATTAATAAAAAATAAGTTAAAACATCAAAAAAAACACTAAGTAAAAATTTAAAAACCTTCGCTAGAGTTTTTTACTTTGGCGATACCAAGATTCAAACTCTAGAAAATCCGCTTCACTAAAGAAACGCGCTGTTCGGTTGCCGCTCTGCTCTGACTTCAATTTTCCCGCTTTTACGTAATCCAGGATTCGCCTATTACTCAAAACCTTTCCGGCAATCGGCTTTAGTCGCTGCGCAACCTGTTCCGTTGTCATTCCTTTAGCAGATGCCGTTGTTTCGAGCGTTTGAGGCGGTTTGGCTGACTTTCCCGCGTCCGGCTTAGGTAGCTGCGGTTTGACTGTCTGCGACTCGTTATGCGGCTTACTCGATTGGTGAACAATCAAATCAGACGGCTTACAATCTAATTCGTCGCAAAGTCTATCCAGCACGTCTAAAGCAATCATCTTTGCTTCATTACGCCTGAGCTTCGAGACAACCGATTGGTGCAAACCTGTGCTTTTTGCCACCTGGTAGGCTGTTTTTCCTTTTTCCTTTAGAACTTCGTCCAACATCAAAATAATCATACGTCCATCATACACAAAAAAAGTAGTAGTACACAAAGGATACAAATATATTCTTTGTGTACTACTACAATTCTCAAGTTACTACATTTTTCGAGTTACTACATTATTTTGTGATTACTACACTTTTTATGTATTCTTACCTTGCATTACTACATTCTTTGTGTAATACTCTTTCTTGTCAGTCAGTAAAACAAAGGAAGGTAAAAATGGAAAATATGGAACCACTATTTATATCTAAAATAAAAGATAAGGTAGACCAATTCAGCAAACTGAGTTTTGCCGGTCAGAGAAGAATCTTAGAAATTCTCAATCAAGCAAAAGATAACCAACATGACGCCGAACTAAAAGATTTAACCAGTAAATTAAGAATCTTGTTTGCTCATAAGCACACGAGATTAGTTGTTGCTTCTACTTCAGACCGACGGCAAAGAATTTCCTAAAAAAACTATTCTTTTTTAACGACTTTTGAGGTCATCCATGGGGTATGAATAATTTTGGTATTTTTTGCGGGTTTTTAATTCCCCAAAAACAACCCTTTTTGAGACAAAAATCACTTAATTTTAATTAACTGCATCTCACGAGTATGAAAAAGACTATATTTTTATCGCTTTGCAGCCTTGCTTTATTGATTTTTAGTCAAATTGAAGTGTTTGCTTGCGGCTGTCCAAGAGGTCGTAATGAAGATATTACAATGGTTGTAACTCAACATTTCAGCAATGCTTCAATAGTTTTCTCAGGTAAAGTTATAGCCGAAGAGTTTGTGCCAGTAATTAAGAAAGATGCTTCAGGAAAGGGAATCAAAGCAGAAAATTTAGTATATAAGTTCATTGTTGATAGTTGGTGGAAAGGTAAGTCTAAAGATGAAATTATCCTCAACACATCTCATTTTAGGTATCCTGATTTAGGTTATGGTCAAGTTTCAAGTTGTGATTCTAGCTTTGAAGTTGGAAAGAAATATTTAGTTTATGCCGTAGGCTCAAAAGGTAAGTTTATTGCACACAGTTGCAGCGGAACAACACAAATTGAAAATGCTGAAAAGAACATTCAGGAATTGCAAAAGTTCAAAGCAGTTAAAAAGAAGAGTTTCTTGAGATAATTCAAAACAGTGTCAAAAACGAGCGTTAAAGGCACTCTCAGAATCAGCATCACGGACAATCATTTTTATTGACGTTCAGAGTCCCAAAACTCGTCCCAAAATCAAAATTTCATAACTTGCACTTGATTTAGCTTTTGATTCTCACCTTTCTTTTTTTAAGGTGTCCAATCTGTGTAAGTGCGCCCTTTTTAGGAACAGGCAAATCGGACAACGCCATTCTTTTTAGGTGTGCAAATTGTGCAAGTTGCCGCACACGTTTGAGGGGCGTGTGGAGCAATCTGTATGGGTTCGAGTCCCATCCTCAGCAATCCCTTTATAAATAAAGGCTTTCGGCTCATTACCTGGAAGCGTTTTCTTTTGCCTCAAAATCTGGCGGTGTGGGTTTTTCGTGGGCATGATGAGCTTTACCCGGCGGCGATGATTCCATTTGCTCGTAAAACTGCGGCAATTCTGATGTTTTTTTTTATTCCGTCTGCGTGCGCGAGGAACAAGTTTTTTTCATCTCTACCTAAGACATCCATGGGATGTCCATCCGCGGGCGCGTGGAACGAGTGCAATCAGTTGAAAAAAGCTTGATTAATCAAGTTTTCCGTCCGCGTGCGCGTGGAACAAGTTTCAACACTTAGTTTTGACTTAGTTTCGGCATACATTCCGTCCGCGTGCGTGTTGACCAAGTTTACTGAACCATTGTGCAGTAAACCCATCTCCAATTCCGTCCGCCGCGTGCGCACAGGGACAATTGTTCACGTTTTTATTATGTAATGTTTTGTAAGGTTTGATTAAAATTGATTATTCAAGTCCTGCATCAGTAATCAAATGACTAGGTTGGTTTTTCTTTAGCGGAGTAGATTGTTTTGACGGGCATTTTTCATTTCTTTTGCGGCAAATAAAGGCGGCGGCTAAAACGCACATCACAGGCGACGCCGGAAGAAAATAACGCGCTTCAATCCAGAGAGGAAGATGAACAATGGCAAGAAACACGGGAAACGACCACAGGTAAAAGAAGCCGGAAAGATGCCCGCGCAAAGTGTAAACACCGGCTAATGCTAAAATTAAAAACAAAAGACTGCCAATCATATTTATTGATTTGAACGCAACGATAAAATAATCTCCTTCGCTTAAAGCGGAAGCGAATAATTTATTATGATTGCCTAGAAAACTTTCGCCCGAATCAAGATATAGATGCGGGTATTGGCGGGCGCGGGCGCGGAGCCATCCTACAGGGTCAGCTTTAATGCGCTCAATGGCGCGCGCGGCGAGGACCTTATCTTTCTCGCTGTTGTTTAATTCGTCTGAAACTTGCATCAATGGATTCTTAAAAAAGGTTACGCCCGTCGAATCGTCATAAGCCTTTGTTTCGATTGTGCCGAAAAGCAAATTTGTGCCGTAACCGCCTGCCTGAGTTAAAGTAAATTGCTCCATCAGCAGAGAATTTCGCTCAATCCAGAAGGAAGATACTAAAAGAGCTACGAAAACCACAACGGCATATTTATTGAACTTTACGCGCAAATTAGGAATTATAAATGCAAGCATCAAAAGAAAAATTAAAAACGGAAATATCACGGGTTTTGCCAGCGCCGCCAGCCCGAACAACGCGCCCGAAGATTTCCAACGCTCTCGGCTCCACAAATAAATTGCAAAGGTTACGAGAAACATAAACAATGTTTCGCTCAACACAGTAGCGGTAAGCGCTATTGTCATCGGGGCGAATGTCATCATCACAGCGGAAATTAAAGCGACTTCGCGTGAAATCCTTCTACCTAAATTGTAAGTCAAAACAACCGTAGCCGCGCCCAGAATTGATTGCGCGATGATTATTAAGTTCTCGTTTGAGCCTAAAAGGAAAAGAAAAAACGGATATAAAAAAGCGCGAAAAGCTGTCGGTATGACTTCACCGTTTGCACTGGTGAGCGCAAAGCTACCTCTTGTTTCAAGATTGTGAGCGATATTGAGATAATCCGCCGAATCACCGGCAAGCCGAAAGTTTTGTGACGAGTAGAACAGGCGGACGAAAAACGCCGCGATAAAAAATGCGTAGCGGTTAAACCGAATAAGTAATCGTTCACAATTATGTTTATCCATTTCCATTCAGGGTTTTTGTCGTAAACGCCATAACTTTTTTTTCCAGTATTTTAACTGATAATAGGATAGTTAATCTCACTTGCGACGTTTCGCCGCTTTCATACCCTGCCAATTCCGCCGCCGCCATTCTACATCCAATGGATTGTTAGTCCGATGAATACCTAGTGAAACAGCTATTCGCAACTTCACATAATAAAACCAAAAACTAATCTTTTCTCTCACAAAAATTCTCTTAGACCCTCTTAGGGACTTTTCCTTACCAATCCTAAATTCATCGCAATTTTACTGCAAGCGGCAATCGGACAAGCAGACGGCAACCGCGCCGAACGTCGCCAACTTTCCGCAAACCGACACAAACGAACCTTTCCGAATCTTCCGACTGATAATAGTTTCCGCGTCCGCTCAACAATCCGCAAAAACGACGAAGCCGGGAACGTCGCCCGGCTCAATCACCAACTTGCATTGTCCTTCCCGCTTCACCACTTTTTGAACTTTTCCCGAAACGTCCATAGCGGCGCCCACAAGCTGCGACAATCTATCACGCGCCGTCAGTACGTCCGAACCTCTCACAGCATCAACAATCGCCTTTAACCCGAACTTCTCAATCTTCCCTATGCTCATTTACCTTTCCCCTAATTAAGAGCAATTAAAACCGTTTATAAGGTGAAATTTCCGTTATCGGACGACTTTGGATTTCCCTAAAATCGCACACCGCATAATCGTCAAAGCAGAAAAGTTCACCGTCGAGCGTCATAAATTCGGCGGCTGGGTACATTCTCGCTAATTGCCGCTTGCGATACGCCCTCCGCCTCTCAAAGGCTCGCTTGATTCGCGCTTCGGCTTCAATCGTTTCGCCGCGTCTGATGAGCGTTAAACAGGTTCTTTTGAGGTATGAGAATGTCTCAATAGTTTTCGTATAAAGAACGTAAGTGTCCGCCGCAGTGTCGTCGCCCGTCCCGATGAACGTCATCGGCTCTTTGTCGTCGGAAACCGTTTCCACAGTACTGCTCTTTGGCGTTCCTTTACCTTTGCGCATGTTCGCGTCGCCCAACGGCTCTATCATCCGCTTGCCTTTCAAATAACGATTTATGGACATCACCTCATCGACGGGAAGGTTTTCGAGAACGCCTTGCTTGGTAATATATTTCGCCGTTTCCGCAATCGCGTCCTTTAAGGAAATCTCGCCCGCGCCCGCCGCCCTGCTTTTGATTAACCGCACATCGACAATCGGCAATTCGTCGCCGGTGTTGAAATCCAAAACAACGCCGTTTTTCCGCGCCGACTTAACAAGTGCCTTTTTCCATTCTTCGGCTAACTCGCGGTGATATTTCTCACCCGTCTTTTTGTTGATTTTGCGATTCTCAATCCACTGCGAAGCGACGATTAAATGCGCGTGAACGTGAAACCCATCCGCGTCGAGCGTCCAGCCTCTGCCCTCTCTTTCCCACTCATCGCCGAGCGTGAACTCTTTGCTCTTTGTCCCGGCTCTGATTTTCTTTTTCCAAAAGTGCCTTGTATCGCGCAGATACTTGAACGCATCGTCGAAAACTTTCATCACGACGGCGAACTCATAGCCTCTTAACTTCGGCATCGTCAGCGTCAGAAATCGCCACCGCTCACCCGTCCGCAGTTCAATCGCAGACAGATAGCGTTCAATGTCCGCGCGTCCAGCCTTTGCCTGTTTTTTTAAGTAGAAAGTATCCAGCCGCGAAGATGTTCCGACGAGATTGCCGCGCCCTGTGAAAGCGTCGCCCGTCTTACTCGTCATTCCGTAACCGACGAATAAGTTCTCATCGGCAACTGATTCGGCTAACTGTAAACCGCAATAAATCGCTTCCGCGTCATCGGATGCGACGAGCTTCACGGCTAGGGCGCGTGTGTCGCTTTGAATGTATTCAAGATATTTAATTTCGCCGCTCTTGGACGGGTCCGCAGTTGCTGTCATCTCGCCCCTCCTAACCGTCGGATTAGTTGCGCGATGCTGGCAGACGAGAGCGCGTGAATGACGCAGAACCATCGGCGGCGATGAATGATAACGGCTGATTTTTTACAGCGTCGAGAGTGGCATTTTAAGGCGATATTCATTGGGTCAAATTGAAAGGCACTAACTTTATCGCCCAAGTTAGTGCCTTTACGGTTTCCGATAAAAAAGTTACCGGGAACTGAAAATATTTTTAGCTTCCAGTTAGATTCGCATACAAAATTACTTGCAAATCAGAACCAAATCAGCTAATAATTCAAAACGCAGTGGGCGAAACTACTGTGTTTTGGTTCGATAAATCAAAAGAACGAAGCGGGTTACTTTGGACGGCAGCCCGCTTTTTTTCTGTGCCGAAATAACAGTAAAATCAATATACTTGTTGTAGCGGCACTATTGCAAAAAAAAAATGCATTAAATTTTATCTTCCAAAAATTTATGTCTTGTGCTTACTCTGACGGTACCAAGTCTCAAACTCTAAATAATCCACTTCACTAAAGAAACGCGCTGTTCGGTTGCCGCTCTGCTGTGACTTCAATTGCCCTAACTTCACGTAATCCAGTATTCGCCTCTTACTCAAAATCTTTCCGGCAATCGGCTCAAGCCTTTTTGCAACTTGTTCGGTTGTCATTCCTTTAGCAGATGCCATTGTTTTGGGCGTTTCGGCGTTGCTGGCTGACTTTTTCGTGTCTCTATGAACTGACGGACTTTTTGCCGTCTGGGGCGCGTTGTGCCGCTTACTCGATTGGTGAACAATCAAATCAGACGGCTTACAATCTAATTCGTCGCAAAGTCTATCCAGCACGTCTAAAGCAATCATCTTTGCTTCATTACGCCTGAGCTTCGAGACAACCGATTGGTG
>MWWH01000334.1_pt1 | contig 13421 bp, 20 predicted proteins | sample 1047231 | NCBI WGS metagenome assembly MWWH01 (sample SAMN06349967, study PRJNA376086) | soil metagenome | isolation source: MG3-2 sample Antarctic (ecotone) soil | place: Antarctica | collected 2015-01-13 | reverse complement strand
TCCGACAAAATAAGCCGGGCGATGACGGCGGACGTTAAGCCATTCCGCCTTTTCATCAAAGCTCGAAGCGTGTCGGGGACCGTAACTGTAAATGTTGCTCATACGATCCAACCCTTAGAAATGCCTGCTATATTCACCCAATGCTTTTTCGATGACCGTCGAAATTTCCTGCGATGGCAATATGGATTCTGCGCTTGCCGCGTTGATTGTGAGCCTTCGCCTGGAATCGGTTATCGTAACGCCGGGAACGATGTCGGGCGGCGCGATTCCGCCGACAATTCCAACCGTTTCGCCCGGATACATTTCGTGGGTTTGGAGCGCGGCTCGGATTCCGTTCAAGTCATTCTGAAAATCAGAGCAAGCCGACAAGTAATCGCCCAAAGATTTTTGAAATGAGGCGAATTTTTTATCAATAATTCCGCGTGATTCGCTGAGGGCTGCCAGTTGCTTTTCAAGACCGAGCGCGGTAGAGAGCCTCTGAGCCTCGGCGGTTTTCTGTTTTGAAATCTCCGCCGCCTGCTGCCGAAGAAGTTGAAATTCCAATTCGTTTCTCGCCGTCATCAAGTCAGCCGCTTTGATTTTCTCGTCGCCGGAGGCTAAAGCCGCTCGTATTGATGTAATTTTTGCCCGTGCCGATTCGATGGCGCTAGTTGTTTCGGTTATTTGAGTCATTTAATTTGACCTCCGTGTCGCGAGGGACCAATCGACGCTAAACGTGAAAACTGCGGAAGTTCCGGCGATTGTCCAGCTCACCCTCAGGTTTTCGGAAAACGGTTGTGCGATGTTTATAATTTCGCGCGCCGCCGTCGTTTTTCGCGTGAAATTTCCGATTGGATTGAAGTTGGCGCCGCCGTCGACCGAGTCTTCGACTGTGACATCCAACGTTGCGGATGTGCCCGCCACTGACGTTACGAGTAATTGACAGCGGAGGGATTCGCCGCCGCTTGCCTGTATATTGCCGGTGTTTCCGGATGTTGTTTTTGCTGATAATTCAATTACTTTTGCCATTTTCATTTACTCCTATTATTTTGCGTGCTGCTGCAATCGCAGCGTCTCTATCGGATACGTATAACCCGAATGCCATTTTTGCTGTTGGTGCGAGCTTGTCGAAAGCCGCAGGCTGCGCCCTTTTTAATTTGGCGAGTTGTTCCATTTTTTCGTCTAACTTAAATTCTGCTTTTTCCATATTTTCATTCGTTGTCATTTAATTTCTCTCCTATACTGTTTCGATACTCGTTTGAAATAAGGGCTTGATAGTGTCGTCAAGCGCCGATTGAATGTCGTCATAACTAAATACTTGGTCGTTGGTCTCGACGAAGCTGCACCGGTACTCCTGCTCAAACCACCAAGTACCGATCATTTCCCGCTCGCGTTCAAGCCATTCTTTATCAATGCGCGGGCATTGGTCCGCTGTAATCTTTACCTTTTGCCAACCTTGCCCGTCCGTCCATTCCGAATGAAAAAAGCCGCGCTTGCCGAACGGTGTCGAAAGCAGAATGATGCGCCCGCCCGAAACCGCCAGCATCGGACGGACGCTTTGATAAAGCTCGTCCGGCACTCGACTCGCTTCATCAATAACGAGCAGGGACACGCCCGAAAAGCCGCGTATGGTGGCTTCTTTGCCCGGTAGAGCAACGATGCGTGAGCCGTTGTCAAACTCAAGCGTTAAAGCCGATTCCTGAGCAGTTCGCGGCATAAACGGCGATTCTAAGGCGTTGTATGCATCCTTGAGTTTGCGAAACAGTTCCTGCGATTGTCGGAGTGAAGGCGATAGCAGAAGAATGAGCGAGTCCGGTTTGTAGACAGCTTCGTGCAGGGCGAGAATCGAGCTAACCGTGCTTTTGCCGCTTTGACGCGAGCAGAGGAGCAGCAGCTGCCGCGCATTGCTCCGCAGCAAATCCGCCTGCCAGAGGTCCGGCACAAGTCCGGCACGCCGTGCCATTAGACAAGCGTCGGATTTTTCGAGTTCAATTCGCTTTTTTACGGCATTATTCGCCGCTTGAATCAATAGCGGATTGCTCGATAAGTAGTCTTGCTTCTGTGAGGACATCATTCAATTCCAAGCCGTTGGACTGCGCCATCTGCCGCCAGTCTCGAACATCCAAATCAAGCGCGATTGCCTGCGCCGGTTTGCCTTCGCTGCGGTCGCCGACTTCGCGGATCGCCTGGACGTTGCCGCCCAATGCTTCACGAATCAAAGTTCGCGCAACAGCTTCGGCAATTGTCTTTTCCGGGGCGTTTGGCAAGGCTTCGGCGAGCTGTCGGCGCAATGCATCGCTCAAGAGAGCTTTCTTTGGTCTGCCTGCCGGATTGCCACTTTGCCCAGGCTTAAATGGTTTTAGATTGGCGAGTTGTCTCTCTGTGTTTCGTCGTTGCATATCAATGGTGAAAAAGGCGCTGGTTGGCGCGGGTGTGTTTTTAATCTGTGAGATACGTCGGCTGGGTTAGGGGCGTGAGTCCCAGCCGTTGTTATTATCAGTTATTCTCACTGTTCATGTCAAGAAATAACTTTCGATAATCTAATTTATGGAAAGCTATTTTATCAGACTCAATGTCTCATACGCTCGGTTTATCGCAACCATTTTGTCGTTGCTGCCTTTGTTACACCTGTTACACCCCTTTTTTCTTAGGTGTAACAGGCTTAACTCCTTTGTTTGCAACAGTGTTACACCTGTTACACCTGTTACACTCAAAAACAACAAAGTTGACTTTGCATCCGCCGAACACCCCCCTCGACTGTTGAATATTAGAGAAATAGATTCACAGAGTTTGTTGTATATTTAAGGTGTAACAGGTGTAACAGTGTAACATCGTTGATTCTATTAGACTTAGCCTGTTACACCTCTTTTTTTTAAGGTGTAACAGGTGTAACATCGTTGATTCTATTAGACTTAGCCTGTTACACCTCTTTTTTTTAAGGTGGAATAAAGGTAACATTAGTGTTTTTCACCGTCCGTATTGAATATTTCTGAATTGACAACGTAAACGCGAGTCTGTCCAACTCCGGGCAGACGGGCGTTTTGTTGATTTTTGTTGTCGCTGGATTTTTGTAAATACCCGCGTTCCGCTAAAACGTTGGCAACAAATTTAGGATCAAAGCCTTTGCAGACCTCGGTGCGGAAATTTTCGGGCAGAATTAAGTATTCGCTAATTTCGTCGGTGCCGGACGCCCTGCGACGAAAACCGACGCGGTTAATTACAACGCCCAAAGTGTTATCGGTTTCTTGAAACCGGCTTAAACCGTGGGCTTCGAGAAACGCGCGAACTTGTTTGACGGCGTTTTCAGCGTCGGACGGTGCGCTTGCCGACTGATTACCAAGCCACGCTTTGAAGATTGTTCGGCAGGAATTTGACGCTTCGCCGACTTCCCATCCGGCTATTTTTGCCGCGCCTTCACCCGCAAAAGCTACGAGTGCGAACTTTGTCGCCACCCGTTTTACTTCGCCGCTTGCGTCTTCCGGCAAGACGGATTCAAGGAACCTTGTCTTGTGAACGTGCCAGCGTTCCTTAATGACGGCGAAGTCTTCTTTTACAAGTTCCCGCAAAAATTCACGAATCGCCGCGCCGTAAAATTGCTTCGAGTTTTCGCGCAAAGCGTCGGCTAATTCGTGAGCTGTCTTAAATTCGTGAAGATTCTCAAACAGCCCGAAGCCTAACCCTGCGTCAGCTTCAACGTCAATCAGCCGGACATTCTGCCCGCCGCGGATTTTCTGCCCGGTTTGCGTCAAAATATCATTGAGGGACATTTCGCCGCTTGAGAGAAAAACAATGTTCCAGGAATATCTTTTCCTTAACGCCGCGGACCGGTTCATCCTGCCTTTGCCGACTTTGTTGCCGAGCATATAAATAATGGACGCAACTTTGAACGGGTCGCATTCACCAATCTCATCAAGCGGAAGAAATCCATCATTGTGCGTTTCGGCAACAGCTTCGAAACTATTGTCGGTCGCCTTCCAGCTCTCCAGAAAACCATTCTCACGCGAACCGCCGAAAACACTTCCAGCCGTTAGCAGCGCAGTTGTTTTTCCCAGCGATGACGGCGCGCGGTAATGAACGCCAAAGCCGTCTTCATCTAAAATCGCAGGCAGAACTGAGGCAAATGCGCACGACACCGCAAAACAAAGCCGCGAGTTACCGACGCATAGCCGCGCAACGTTTTGCTGCCACTCTTCGATAGTTCCTGAGGTTGTCAACTTATCGCCCGCAAACGAATCTGACTGATAAACAATTGAGTCCTGCGCGTCATCTTTAGAAATTGTTTCGTCCGGCAGAACATAGGCGTTCTTGTGCCAGCCGATACGCGGCACACAGATAATTTTCTGAAAGGTCTCGTAGGTCTGAAGATATTCGGATAAGAGTGTCTGCGCTTTACGCTGCGATGAAATTAGCAGACCTTCAGAGAAAAGCCTTGCCCGGACTTCGTTCCCGTCGCCTGACAATAGAGACATCGGCATCGCCCAGGAATGATGGCGACCGTCGTCATCTTCCCAGCAGAGCAGCCGTCCCCAATTAGACCCGCCGTCATCTCTGGTTTTCGCCGTAATTTCGAGTTTTGAGCAAATTTTCTGGTTCTCAACTTTCAGTTTACCGTCTTTGTCTTCGGTCGTAGTTTTGTGAAAAACACCGGAGTCGGAAACGATAAAATTTGTCGCTGAGGCAAAAACTTCCGCTTTCTCAAACAATTGCCAAACTTTCTCGATTGCTGTTTCAGCGTCCGATTCGTCTTCGTAATACCCAAGCAAATCATCAATTCCATTGACGCCTTCGATTTGCGGCAAATCCACGAGAAGAACGGTTGCGCCTTTGGTTTTTAAGAGCTGCGCGAATCTTATACGAGCGTAATAAACATTCGCATTGATTTCTCTATCGCAGTTCGAGTCAAAGCAAATGTAAACCATCCGGGACTTATCGCCCTCGGCGAATTTAATGTTGTTCAAATCCGCAATTATGTCTTTTTTACTGACGCGGCGTCCCTGTGCGTCGTATGTTTTGTAGCTGTTCGTCTTAATGCTGTTGACGCCTGCCAGCGACATTGCCCGAAAGTTCTTATTGCCTTCTGTCTGCATCCGTTCAAGGGCAAGACATTTTTTAGGACCTTCGGAGAAAACAAGCGGCATATCAACGTTTTGCACATCCGCTTCGGTTACATTGGTTGCGTAGTAAAGATGGTTGCGAAAACCTTTTTCATACAAATACTTTCTTTTTATTTTTCCGTTTTCGTCTTCTTCGGGGTTATCGCGGCGAACCGCATAAGCGACGGTTTGCCCTGCCGGGCTACGAAACGGATACGCGACACCGGCGTAATCGCTAAGATAATTGGTGCCGATCATTACCTGGCTTTCGCCGTTCGAAACGCGACGCAGTCCGGCTTTCTTTGCTAAATCTTCGGGAATAAATGATTCGCGCAAATTATCAAGGTCGCGTTCTGTAAGAGACGTTAAATTATTATTCATTCAACACCTCCAATCATTTTTTCGAGTGTCTCTTTTATTTTCCGCTTCGATGCTTCTTCGATTGCCGCATCAATGCGGGTGTATATGCCTATACATTTTCCGCAACCGCGAATTGAGTTTTGAAAGGTGTTGTCAGTTTCGAGCCGTCCGCCACACCCGGCGCAAACGGCAACGACGACCGTTGCTTTTTGGGGAAACGGAACATCGTCCAGAGTGAAAGGCTTGCGCTCCGGCAAGCGTGAAAGTTTTGTTGATTCGAGCAGGTCGCGGCGCGATTGCGTCGAATTAGATTGTAAATTGTTTCGCGTGGTGGTATAGTTGTTCATAGTTGGTCAGTTGGTCCGTATTTCTAAAAGCTCGTCGTTTGGTCGCGACGAGCTTTTCATTTTCAAAAATAAAAAAAGGCACTCAAGTCGCCGTTGAGTGCCTTTTTCGTGTTGTCTCGAAACCAGCGCGGCTGTCGAGAAACCTAAAAAAATTTATGGTACGCCCCGGTGATACAAACCTTAGTTGTAATCAGAAACCGGTTATGTTACCTTCCAAATGCAGACGGCGACGGCTGCGTTTTGGTTTACAAATCAAAAGAACGAATGGGCGAACTCAACTTTTGCAGGGTGGGGTTCGCTTTTTCATTTCAAAGTCTATTTAGAAACTTTCAAATGTCAATGGCTCACTTGAGCTTTAAAAAACAAAAAGAGAGAAAGGCGATTTAAAATCGCTTTTCCCTCTTTGAAAATATACTAAACGAAAAACTCTCATAAATCAAGCTGCTTTTTAATCTTTATCTAATGTTGTAACGTGAAACTGGTACAGCGTGAAAACGTACCCAACTTATAACGTCAAAACGTTATTTATCCGCTTCCGTCAGTTCGCTGATTGACGCCGCGCCGCGCGATTTGAACAATAAATCAACCGCTTCGATTATTAAATCGTGCTGTTTAACTTCTTCGTGAAACGCCAAGGAGCGCAGCTGCCTGCGGACCGGCTCCGGCAAATATAAAGAAGTATGCTTGCGAGTTGTGCCGGATGTTTTTGTTTCCTTACGCTCTCTTTGAGTCGCAGTCGGCTGCTCTGCCGTGTCCGATAATGAAAGCGCGTCAAGTGTTGTTCGTTTCTTCGGCATAAATTTATTTTATTTTCCTTTGAATCCATTTCCAGAGCCTTTCGGCTTCATCCGCGGCTTTGCCCTTCGGCTCAAATTCAACAACGCCTAAGCCCAAGCCCTGCGCGTCCTGGTAAGCGTTGCGCGTAACAACCGTAACCGAACAGACATCGCCAAGTTTAGCCAGCGCCGCGGCTGCTTCACTGATGCGGAAAGAACGCGCCGGAGCCTGCGTCAATACAAACGCGAACGGCTTGCCCAAACGCTCAATGGTGGAGACGGTTGCCGGTGTCGCTTGAAGGTCGGTCGGCGATGGTCTGCACGGTATTATGCAAAAATCCGATTTGCCGATGGCAGATGCTTGCGCCGGTTCATCACGTCCGGGCGTATCAATAAAAACGTAATCGAATTGTCCGGTGGCAAGGCTAATTGCTTTTGGCAGTTCGGCAGCCGACACCCGTATAAGTTGCGGCTCGCTCGCTTCTCTCGACTGAAACCAATTTTCAGCCGACGCTTGCGGGTCCATATCGAAGATGACAGTGCGGCGGTTGCGTCCGCTTGCGGCAACAACCGCACAATTAACTGCCAGCGTCGTTTTGCCGCTTCCGCCTTTTTGAGTAACAAAGCTGATGACTTTCATAATGGTTTAGCGTTGCAACCTCATAACGCTTTAATGTTGCAACTTTATAACGTCATAACATCAATAACGTTATTTATTGCCGGCAGCTTCTTTCTTATTCATCTTTCAAACTATTTCAACTCTTGTATAAAACGGTTTAGCTCGAACCGTTTTATCCGATACATATCTTCGATAATCAAAAACGCGATCTTATTGCCTTCGATAAGCCCGAGCAAATACCCGGCTGACAGTCCTGTTAGTTCCGCAGCCTCGTCTACTCTTAACAAGGGCTTGTCGGCAACTGGTATGTTGAAATACAGTTCATTTTTTTTATTCATCTATTCTCCGGGAGTGGCTTTTGCAAATCCTCAATGTGCCGCTTCTCAAGCGCTTCTAAAACTAAATTCATATGCGCCGGAATTGGCAGCGAACCGGTCTCGTATCGAGAAACCGTATTTGACGCAACGCCCAACTCAGCAGCCAAATCAGCCTGAGTCATTCCTAACCTCCCGCGCCGTTTTTTCAATGTGTTCTTGTCCATACAAAACAATATACTAAAGATTGAAATAAATTGCAAATAAAATCACCTTTTTCTACTTTTAAGATTGACAACTATATCTAAGGTATTATAAACTTGTATTCAAGTTAAGCAATTAACTAATAAACAAAAGGACGGTTGACAAAAATGACTGACAGACAAAAACGAATAGCAGAAATCGAACGGGAAATTAAACGGTTGCAGAGAGAACTTGACAGCCACCAGGAAAAAGAAGCACAGGACAGCGCCCCGTATTTTGCGCCAAGCAGAGAGCCGCTTCGTGTTGAAACTTACGGCAGCGTGCGGATTCCGGTTTACAGATAAAAGCGAAAGGCTTAGGTTTGCGCAAACATTCCTAAGCCTCTCTGTTTCCCTTTTTTTTTCCAAAAACCCAACAAACCTAAAAGGAGAAGATTTGTTATGAAACACAATACAACAAAAACAAATGAACACAAAACCACAATCACGGCACATCTTGAAATGATGCTGATGGTTTTCTTACTCGCAGCGGTTTCGTTCGCGTGCGGATATTTCACAGCATCGGCGCAAATCGCGGCAATGATGGCAGCACAATAAACAATTTGACCCAATCAGAAATGGTTGGATTGACTAAAAAAGGAGTGATAAAAATGAAAAACACAAAAACAATCAGAGCAGAAAACGATTCTGCCGAATACAATCTTTTAACCGCAAATGTCGGACATCCTAAAGTCGCAACGTCTATTATTGAAGGAATTGTGATTGATTGCCGATTCTCTGAAACGACTATTGATTCTTTAACAGTGATTTTTGAAGCGTTTGCCAATAAAGATTCTTTGGTAGATGTCAAAGATTACGCCGCCGACTTACAGCGAGCGTTATTCGTCCACTCAAGAGACTTTGACCAGGCAGTTATGGCTTATGTCGAAACGGTAAAACAGGGCAAAGACTACAAATCAGCTCAACCTATTATTGCAAGCTAGCAGGAAAAGCCGTGAGCGGCGGAAACTTCCGGCTCGCCCTTGACAGCCGAAAGTTTCCAAATAGATTTGAAATATAGAAAACTCACGGCTTTTTTTAAAATAGAACAAGGAGAAAAAATGGCTAAAATCTGCTTTGAACCGAGGGACTTTCGGCAAGGTAGCCTAGACCTAATTGACAAGTGCAACGTCATTTTAGAAAGATACAACGATGCCGGACTGGATATGTCGGTCAGGCAGGTCTACTACCAGTTAGTAGGCGCGAATGAAATCGTAAACACCAAGTCGTCTTACAGCAAAATACAGACACTGTTGAAAGACGGCAGACTTGCGGGTCTCATTGACTGGGATTATATAGTTGACCGAACTCGATTTCTGCGCCGTTTACCTACGTGGAATACGCCATTTCACGCATTGGATTCCGCACACTACAATTTCAGAATAGATAAGTGGGCTAGGCAACTTTTCCGTCCTGAAGTCTGGATTGAGAAGGACGCTCTGCTCGGAGTTTTTCAAAAAGCTTGTCACGAGTTGCAAGTGCCTGTGCTGAGTTGTCGCGGCTATACCTCACTCTCGGAGATGTTTGAGGCTGGGCAGCGGCGTTTTAGCGGCTATGTAGATAACGCGCAAATTCCCGTCATCTTGCATTTTGGCGACCACGACCCGTCCGGCATCGATATGTCCCGTGACATAGTTGACCGAACGACTCTGCTGTCAGATAAGAGTGCGCCAAAGTTCACCAGGCTGGCATTAAATATGAATCAGATTGACCAGTACGAACCGCCGCCTAACTTCGCCAAAGAGTCAGATTCGCGCTCTCCTGATTACGTCGCCGAGTTCGGAAATTATAGTTGGGAACTTGATGCCTTAGAGCCGACTGTTTTAGGCGACATTGCCCGAGAAAACATTATCAAGTACCGCGATGGTGACCTGTGGGACGAGGATGTCGAGGAAGAGAATGACTATAAGGAAAGATTAAGCCGTTTTGTTGATAACTTCGGCGAAATCGAGCAATTTCTTGATGACAACGAGTTGTAAAAAACAAAAGCCGTGAGCGTGAACACCTTGCGGCTTTTGGTAAAGTAGACAGCAAAGGAGAAAGGTATGATTGATGAATTTAATAAAGAACTGTATGGACGGCTTAAAGAGCATTTGTTTAAGGCAATCGAACAGATTAACAAAGAGTCTGAGGAAAACGATATGACTCATGAAGAAGTGGACGATGACTTACACAATTTCATAAGGGAAATTTTTCAAAAGCTGTTACTGCACTCCGAGCCAAATACGCTGTTAGCTAACTACCTAGAAGCAAGAACAGGCGTTTTATTCAATGACGGGATTGGAGATGAGTTTGTTGCAGCACTTGAGTCCGTAACTAAGTTTATAAAAGCGGGAAAAACAAGAGCTGTTGTAGACAAACTTACAGACCGCATTTATGACGAACTTTACGAAATAAAAGAAGTCAGAGTCGGCAATAAAGCAATCATGTGGAGCGAACCTCGAGACAAGGGACTTAGCAATGAAAATGAAAAGCCTTGAGCGTGAAAAACTTGCGCCTATTATAAAATAAAAATAAAGGGAGAAAATATGAAAAAGGAATGGACAAATGAAGAAACCAGAGAGGTTTTTTCGGCATTTAACTACCAGCCGTATGATTTTATCCTCGAGCAAACAGAGGAAGATGAAGAGGAAGAGGATTTCGAGCCTGGCACGCAGGAATCCCAATTCCTTGAGCCCCGCATTCAAAAGTTTGCAAAGCGGATAAAAGACGGATTCATCCAGCATAAACCGGCATTGGGCGGCGTTTACGGGGACTTGCTCGCCGCGGCACTCGATAATGTCATCTGGCATGAAGTCGCCGACAGGTTTATTAGCGATACCCAAGACTTAGAGAGCAGCATTCAGGACGACACGGTTTTAGACTTGGACATTATCGAATAAGTAGAGAAGAAACTAGAAAAAGCAGTAGCCGTGAGCGTGAAAACCTTGCGGCTTTTGGTAAAATAAAAAATGGAGGCAAAACAAATGACAAAGAAAACAAAGAAGCAAGATAAACCCGAACCGATTGAAAGAATCAAAGATGATTCCAGTGAAATAAAAAAAGAAACGCCTGCAACGTTTATGGGACTTGAACGCCGGTATCAGCTCCCTAAAAAAGACGAAAATGCGCCAAAAACAACGTTTGAGAAAAAACAAGAGAAAGTGCAAAAAAGACTTGCACGGTGGGAAAAGGACGGCATCATTCTTTAAAGAACACAAAGCCGTGAGCGTAAAAACTCACGGCTTTTCCTTCCCCAAGCCATACCAACCTAAGCCTTCCCACACAAACCACGCTCACAGGCAATCGTTGTCGGACATACGCGGCAAAAATGCAGCAAACTTTAGTGTTTATCAAGTGTCGAGCCTATGCGTGAGTAGGTTGAACGCCAATGCGTCGCCTACACGGGCGAGCAGTTTCGTCGAGCCTATGCGTGAGTAGGTTGAACGCAGCGGACGGATTTTTGGGAAACTTGTTTCCCGTCGAGCCTATGCGTGAGTAGGTTGAACGAATTAGCCGCGATTATTCCGATACCGGAAGCCGTCGAGCCTATGCGTGAGTAGGTTGCACCAACGGTTACTGAAATGTGTCCAATTGGACACAATCGAGCCTATGTGCGAGTAGGTTGCACGCAGGGGCGAATCATTGGTTTTATTTAAATAAAACCGAGCCTATGCGTGTGTAGGTGGAATGTTCATTTAAGTGAACAAAAAATGAAAGATAAAGTCGAGCCTATGCGTGTGTAGGGTCAATGGACTTCCTACTAGACCATGGTCTAGTAAATTTAGTCGAGCCTATGCGTGTGTAGGTGAAAAGTGGAAACTTGGTTTCCACTTTGGACTTGCTGTGTCGAGCCTGTGCGAGTAGGTCCAAGAGAAAAGCCGCAAGTTTTGACGCTTGCGGCTTCTTTTTGTTTCGGTGGGCAAACCGGCAGAGGCGGCGCGGGATGAAGAGGTGAACAAATGTTCAGTCGGCGGTGGGCGTGGTTAGAATGCGTTGAGAGATTGCAAATTCGGGCGTGCATTGCCTTTTGCAGGGTTGGCTTGATAGATAAACCGTTCCAATTCCCGTTTTCGTTCGCCAATCCGAATTTTTACCTCTCGCAAATCTTCATTTGCTTCGTGATATGCGCCTTGCAGCTTGCCTAGTTCTAAAACCGCCGCATCACGTTTCGTAATCGCTTCCTGGATCGGTTCGTGAAATTTGCCGACTTCCGCCTGCAGTGCGGGCAACCGTTGTTCGTCGCTTTGCAGGTGAAGTTTTGCAAGGCGAATCCGTGCCATTTGAATTTCAACCGGCAATTCACTATGACGGCGTTTCAAACCAATCATCGAAGCTGAGTCGCCTTCGCCAACGGCAAACGTCATTCGGTTTTGGAATTCGGCTTGCTCGCTTTCGAGTTGCGCCAATAGATTGGCAGTCGTTTCTATTTGTGAAGTTAAATCATCTTGTTTCATATTTTTTATTTTTCCTTTTCTGTCTTTGTAATTCTTAAAAACTGTAAAATGTTGGCGGACCCGGTTCGTTGCCGGACCAGAGCGCAAGGGCGGCGGCGAAAATTAAATCATCGTTTCCGCCCTCACGCCACGATCCGTAAACATCGTTTTCGCTTGAGGTATTTTTTGCGGTAAAGGTCTGCAGCTCGCGGACGAGCATTTCGGCTTCGGGCAATTCTTCGGCAATCTTGAGGCGCTTGTTTTGCAGATAAACCTGCACGATTGACACTAAATCGCGTTTGGGAATTTTGTTAACGCCGCCCTCTTTTATCGCATCGTTTCCGCCGGTAATAAAAACCGACTCGAGTCGTGCGTTTATTTGTTCGCGTTTGAAAAGTTCAATCACATTCGGCCCGACAATGGTCGAATCTATCGCCAGAACCGTGCTTTTGCCTTTTTGGATTTCGGGATGGCTGATAATCCGCCGCGTATCGGAAACGATAGTTTGGTAAGGCGTCCGCGCTTTCCATCGCTCCAGATGTCGGCATTCAAATTTGAACAAGTCTTTTGACAAGCCGGAGCGTTCCATTACGGCGAGCGCCGACACTTCGGAAACTCGCCCCAGATCCAAGCCGATAAAATATGCAGTTTTTTGCGCGGAGGGGAAATCTGCGCCGCTTTCAAAAACTCTCATTGAAAATTGCTCCTTGCAAATAGCGGTTTTATACCAAACGAAAAGACTGAGTACTCCATTTTTGCGTCTCTGTTCCTGTCCACATTGCCAGCGACGCAGCCAAAACTAAATCGTCGTGCGTGCCTTCGCGCCACGCTCCGTAAGTGTCGTGGGCGTTGTCAGTAATCTTCACCTGGAAGTTTTGCAGCTCCCGCGTGAGCGTGTCGGCAAGGTCGAGCTGGCTGGAAATCTTTAATCGTTTGCTTTGCAGGTAAACCTGGACGGTGCTGACAAGATTTCGTTTCGGCACACGGACAAATCCGTTTTCGCGTGAGACATTCGAGCCGCCGACAATCTGAATTGCCTGCAGATGCGAGCCGTGCCGTTCGCGCTTGAACAGGTCAAACACGGGAGCGCCGACGCCGGTCGCGTCAATGGCTAACGTCGGACGTCCGCGCCCCGTTTGAAGCTCGGGGGTGTTCATCAAACGCACCGTATCGCTGACGATTTCCGGGTAGCTTGTTCGCAATTGCCATCGGCGCAGGTAGCTGCAGGCGAAGCGGTAATTAGCGAGGTCGTCGCCGGTGCGTTCAATTACACATA
>MWWH01000333.1_pt1 | contig 13454 bp, 14 predicted proteins | sample 1047231 | NCBI WGS metagenome assembly MWWH01 (sample SAMN06349967, study PRJNA376086) | soil metagenome | isolation source: MG3-2 sample Antarctic (ecotone) soil | place: Antarctica | collected 2015-01-13 | reverse complement strand
TATCAGACAAATAATTCGGTATATAAGCGCGAGTGCCGTCGGGTGTAATCGCTACCCGGTAAGGACCATTCCCGACAGTAATAGTTGAAGCCACCGTGTTGGTCGCCGTATCTATCACCGTCACAGTATTGCGGCAGTGATTCGTCACATAGACACGCTGCGATGTCTGCGCCGCCGTATTCCAGAGCATTCCGGTCAAGAGCAGGACGAGCAATACCGGCGACAGATACCGCCACACGAATTTGTTGATGCCGCGCAATAAATTGTCATGCTTAATACATTTCACAATCAAGTAAAATGATCTGATATTTGTCGTCATAACTTATTTCAATTTCCCTTTCGGTTTTACTACCAAGATTGAAAGTTTCGCAGCGTCAATGTTTGAGTATAAATAATAGGACAAATCTCGATGTTTGGAAAGCAATTGTTTGTCAGCTTGTTTGCCTGTCTTTTCACCTACTGTTTCGATTTAAGATTACAATATCAAAAACGAGCGTTTTTGGGATTGTCCTTAATCTTTTATAATATAGAGATTAAATACGACTAAGCAAAGATTGGTTAAAAACTTGATTTTTAACAAACTTTAGAGGAAACTGCGTAATTATGAGAAACTTTCGTTTGTATTTAATTGTGGGGTTAATAACTTTTAGCATCGGAATTATTGCTAGTAGGTTTTTAACAAGTTCACAGGTTAAAGAGAATTGTGGAAACTATACGATAACCATTATGAACGGAAAGAATAGTGAGTTGTCGAAAGTGATACTTAAAAACCCAAACTTTACGATTACCATTATGGACGTAAAGGATAGTGAGCTTCCGAAAATGATACTTAAAACCTCTGACGGTAAATCGTTACCCCCCTGTCAAATAATTGATGAATCTTCGTTGTAGTTTTAATTGCATAATCTCAAAAAGGGGCGTTTTTGGGACGAAGGATGACCGATTGCATTCATAACAAATTTGGTTGTTTTGAAGTTCAGATACATATTATGCAGAAAATTATTACCCTTCGCGCTTTCTAAGGTTCGTCGCGCCAAATACCGAGCTGCCGTTTTATAGACTTAGTTTGGCGAATCGCTTCTTTGCGACACTCTTCAGTATGCGCGCCGCGTTTGCAAAAAGGGTGTTCTTTCTGATACTTCATCACACTCTTCATCACGTTGTTCCAATAAATCGGATTTCGTTTGATTATCACATCAAACAGGAATCTCACATCCCACAAATAATCAGGGTAATGCCGAAAAAGAATTGCCCAGCGTTTGAGAAAGGGCGGGATAGCAGGTTCTGTTTTCTGATTTTCATTGGATATTGACATACATCTTATTTCTTCAACTACCTGTCCGAAATTAAAGAAGCCGATACTATATTATTCCTCAAAATGTTTCAAAAGGGGTAGTTTTTGATACACTTTTGAAACATTCATCTACTATTTCATAAACGGTTCATAAACGAGCGTTTCTAAGACACATAATTGACTAAATTAAGCTGCCCCTTTAACTTCAAATTTCCTGATTGGTGTTAATAGTTCGATAGTGGTTGGCAATATAGAATACTGTAATTTTTTATCTTTATCGTAAAACCTTTTTACAAGTCCGATTACTCTTAAGTCTACTTCTTTTGCTTCTGACGATGCCAGAGCCAAACTTTCTAATGAACTCTTTAAGTTGTTGTTATTTCCAGTAAAACCTTTTAAATCTAAAACAGGAAATATCAGTTGAAAATCATCACTCAAAGGTTCGTAGCAGTTTTTATTAGGGAACAATATAACTCGGTTGCTATTAACGTAGGCTGTAGCCTCAATGCTGACTAGTTTACCGTCATAACTTGTGGGAATATCAAGAACTTGGCAAGCGGTTATCTCTATTGGCTTAAACTTTTCAGATATTATTTGATTCTCTTTTACTTCTACCTGAGGCAAAGTTGTAAAAAGATTCCACAAAAAAGCAGCGCTTACTCCAATAGAAATTGTAAGAAAACCGATAAGTATTTTAATTACGAACTTGAGCATTTAAAATTATAAACTGACACCTGTCTGATTAGTGTCATACAACCATCGTATTGTTGCTTTAGGCAATAAAGGAATTTTAACAATCAGTCTCAAAAACGGTCGTTTTTGACACAAAAACTAAGTATAGCACCTCAAGATTAGGACACTACCAGTTATGAAAGTTTAGATGAAGATATTACGAAAGCTTATGACCGTTTGAGATAACTGTTAGAAGTTAAAATGGAAAGATTAAAAATCTCCCTTTAATAGTTTGTCCTGATTATGAAAAAGAAAAATAGGCAGATCGTCAAAAGCAAAAAGTGAACAAAACAAAATGCTGAAAACACAATAAATCTTTGAACAAATTAAAATTTTCTTGACAATCTATTACCCGTTAGAGCAAAATATAGCTATACTATCCTGAACAACCTCTCATAGTTCCGGTTAGACAGTTTTTCAAATTTCCATAGTCCCAAAAATATAAATTCTATGAAAATCACATTTCTGAGCGGGTGCCTTTTGGCTTTTCTATTCACCTTTTCGACTCAAACATTTGCCGTAGATTTTACGGTTAATCTAACCACTGACCAGCGCGGCGACCCGTTTCGGCGCATTGCTGATGGTAACGGCGACGGTTCGGCAATTGTTGACATCGGCGCGTTTGAGCGAAGCAATGCCAGCGATTCTCGCCCGACTTTGTTCGATTTTGACGGTGACGGGAAAGCCGATATTTCCGTTTTTCGTCCGTCAAACGGTTTCTGGCATGTCATGAAAAGCTCGGGCGGATATTCCTCTGTTCAGTGGGGACAAAAAAATGATTTTCTCGTGCCGGGGGATTACGACAGCGATGGTAAAACCGATTTGGCTGTTTATCGTCTTGGTGCAGTTGCTGGTTCTATAGCTTCTGTCGGCAATTGGTATATTCGCAGAAGTTCGGATAATACCTTTCTTTCAAGACAATTTGGAAGTGGGGGTTTTGGTTACGATACACCAGTGCCTGCCGACTACGACGGTGATGGTAAAACTGATTTGGCAGTTTATTATCTAAACGATGCCATTCCATCTCCGGGTAGTTTCAGGATTTTGCAAAGTTCATCCGATTCGATAGTCATTAGACAATGGGGGTTCAACATTGACAAAAGGGTTCCGGCAGATTACGACGGTGATGGGAAAGCCGATTTAGCCGTCTTTCGATACAACAGTTCGACTGGCAGTACAGAAGCCGGCATTTGGTTTATTTTACAAAGCTCAAACGGCGTGGTGCGAGTCGAGCGGTTCGGACTTCCGACCGATAGACTTGTTCCGGCAGATTATGATGGCGACGGAAAAGCTGATATTGCCGTTTATCGCCCGTCGAACGGCTTTTGGTATATTCTCGGGTCAAGAGACGGCTTTCGTGCCGAGCAGTTCGGAGCTTTAACCGATAAGCCGACGCCTGCCGATTACGACGGTGACGGAAAAACCGACATTGCGGTTTTTCGACCATCCAACGGCACGTGGTATTTGCAACAATCGAGAGAAGGGTTCGCAGCACACGTGTTTGGATTCCCGGATGACATTCCGATACCGAATGTTTATGTTCGGTAATTATTTCTCATATTGAAGAAAGAAAAGGAAAAGATTTTGTAGTCGAAATGCGGTAACTACTCTTCGGCAGACCATGCACCGAAAGATGTCTGCTAACCATTCTGCATCTAACGCATCCGCTTTCTGAAGACAAACACAAAAGAGAAGTTTGTTAGAAGCAGAAAGAGGATGTGCTTTTCTTTTTCAACTTCACTATCTAAAAAGTTAAGTCAGCCAGAAACTGATGTGGTCTAATTTAACACAAAACTCATTCTAAAATGAGATTATGAAAAAAGATGACAATGAATTCAAGCAACAAGCTGTCAAAAAGATTTTAGACGGTCAATCGGTGACTAGTGTTTCCAGAGAATGTAGGTGTCGCCGAAGGCGTTTTACACGCTTGGTGAACGTGGTCTGAGTCAGCTCCGATTTCCAGAAACTCGATTTCATAGCGCAGACTCATCTCTCCGCATATTTCTTTGAGTTTCTCATCAACCTCCGGCGTAAAGACTGCTCTTCGATATTTTGCCGGACAAACTATATGATAGGGCAATACGCTGACATTGTGCTTTTTATGAATGAACTCGCTCATTCACACAGTATATTCCGTAGCAGAGCTGTAATGCTTCAGACGAATCGCGTGCCGCACTTGATCAAGGAGTTTAGACATTATGCGGCAAATTGTACCTATTTCGGGTTTATGCCGCAAGTTTGCGGTCTAATAACTAGTTCGATGCCTCGTGGTAAAATGGCAAACGTGCATTATGAGCAAAACTTTTTTCATAAATTTAATCTTGTCGCTGCTTTTAATGGTGACGACTATTTTTGCTCAACAGCGCGTCGCAAACACAACGGAAGACATTGCGCCGCTAACTTCTGAGTTCAACATTCTTCGGCTTGAAGACGTGGCTCGAATAGTGACAACCGAACTTGCCGAAGGGAGAAAAACCATTGTTATTGCGCGGCTAGGAAACGGTGAACGCTCGCGTGAGTTAAACCGCCGCCGCTTATTCAACGTGCAAACTTTTCTATCGAGATATAAAACAATCGGCGCGGAAAACATTGTTGCCGCTGAAGGTGAAAAAGTGCGTGGTTACGGACGAGTAGAAATTTATGTTGGCGGGAAGTTACTGGAAACTTTGACCGTTCTGAAAAACGAAGATTTAATGGTTGACTGTTGCGAAGGAGACACCGATTTTTATCCGGGCAAAGACCGTTTGCGACCAAGCAATAGAAAACGAAGACAATGATTATCAACGGCGGCATCGAACAAATCATTGGACGTGAGGGCGAAACAGCGACTTTGTTTGGAACGTCATCTGTTAAATTTTAACGGGCTTGGTTGCGGTTTCGCCCCACGTCATCTCAATCGTTATGCCGCTTATTATTGCTAATGATTAAAGGAGGTGTAAGAAGAGATGCCAGAACGTACCAATCCCTTTATACGCGAAGGCTATCACATTGAAACTCAAAATGTGCGATTGGATTTATATAGGTTGTTATCTGCTTTTTTCGCTAGTCAGGAATTTGCCAATCTTAGTACTGGCGATGGTGCTTATGATCCAATCGGTTCATTAGCTGACGAATTTGAGGAGAGTGAAATTGTAAGGACGCTTATCAGTATAGCTACTTCGATGCGTATAGCGGATGATCAAAATAACCATTACCTTGACCGTTACAATACTGATACGGGAGTACTGATAACTGATTTGAATCAACCAGATCAAACCGTAATGTTAAACTTACGTGAGGCGTGTAACAAGATGATTCATGCTACGGCAGTGAAATTTGATATTGATGAGAATGAAAATTTCAACGAATATCTGAATCCGACTATATATCTTTATGGTGAGAAGAGGGGTGTTAGATGGAAGGCTGTCTTGAGAATTTCTGATTTTGCTCGTGATGTCAGCGCCCTTCTTCCCTAGGACGCGCGGCATAACAACTCATTCAACCGGAGCGGATTCAGCTTGGATTTTCATCGTCAACTTGAATGCTGTTCGGCAATACTTCCCGCCCGGTTAATTCGAGCGTTATATCGCTTCGCCTGTGGTGCAAACTAAAAACTATGGAAGCACTTTTAATCGCGCTGACAGTCCCGGCATTAACCGGATTGACAATTTTAGCTTACAAGCATCACAACGCATATCTAAAGTTACACGAACCTATTACTAAGACACTGCAATTTCTTGTTACACCCATTGCGTTCTTTTCAATTGGTTTTAACTATGCTTACGGCTTGCTCTGGTATAACGTGCCGATTGAAGACCTAGAACGGCTTAAACAAACTATTGCGTTGCCGTCGTCTAATCTATGGATTTACGCTCTGGTTACCTTCGGCGCATTGTGGAGTTATTTGACCTTTTTGAAATTCTTGCCGCAAATTCTGGAAAAGCCACAAACAGAGAACAGTAACCACGAAGACGCGCAGCATAAATGATAGTAGATTAAGAAAATCTTTTGTTGTAAAGTTGTCGTTGTTCATAAAAAACCTTGAAAATAAACGGCGGTCGAACAAATCAATGGACGTGAGTTCGGGGCAGCGATTTTGTTATCACGTCCTTAGTTTTCTTTGACGTTGCGCGAACTTGCCCCGAACCACGGCATCTCAACCGTTCGGCTCTTCGTGGTGAAAATTATGCTTTATCTAAATAAACGAAAAATAATAATCGCGTTTGTCATTTGCTTATTCTTAAGCGGGACAAAAGTTTTCGCGTGTGAGTGCAGCATTTTGTCCACCGAAAGCGCAGTTGAAAAGTCAACATTAGTTTTCTCCGGCAAAGTCGTTAGCTTTGAGTATCGTAAAGGCATTGCCAATCCGTTTATGGAGTTGATTGAGAAACAAACCGGCAAGCGTGTTGACTACGAAACTATGGTTGTCAAATTTCAAGTCGAGCGATGGTGGAAAGGAGAAGCACCGTCGGAAATTTTTTTGGTAACAACCCGCACAAAAAACGCTGACGGAACATCAAGCAGTTCAAGTTGTGATTACGATTTCAAAGAACACGAGAGCTATTTGATATACGCAACTGGTGAAAAGCGCGAGTTGAGAACAAACTTTTGTATGAGAACACGGCAATTGACCAAAGCAGAAGAAGACTTAAAGATTTTGGGCGAAGGAAAAGAACCCGTTGAAAATAAGGACGAGCCGAACAAGTCATTGGACGTGAGGGCGAAACAGCTTGCTTTATAAAATAAAAAATAAAAGCCGTGTGCTTTAGAACTTGCAGCTTTCTTGCCTTCTAGACATACCCGCAGACTTCTGTTTCGATAAGAAGCAACACAAAGGCATAAAAGTCTGAGTTTCTCATTTTGCTCGTGAGTACACAGGCAGTAGGCTAAAACCCCATCCCCCCAGCCATCTAGTAGACCATATAAGAGAGCTTATACTGCTGTAGAGAGATTTATATGGATAACCTATCAGAATAGTCTAAGTCTATATATCACACCGTTTAGAGGTGTTATTATATTTTATATTTAAAAAAATAAAAAAATGTATAAAGCATTCCTACTCAACCTAGTATTTTAGCTAGATAGTGCCATGTCAGATACTTAGCTTAAAGCCTTGTGTTTAAAAAGTTAGTTTCCTTATTTTGAAATTCCAGAATTTAGGCGAGTGCTCTCAAACATCAAACCGGTATATGAGAGGGGGATGCCATCGTATTACTTGAAAATCGTCAAGATTAAAACCCGTCCTAGCCAGTAGTCTATTTGTTTTCACCTTCTTAAAGAGGTTACAAAATACTGTTCTATTATTTAGTGGAGGGAGTGGAGGGAAAAAAGTATTAACTGTTAAAGGAGAAATATAAAATAGTTATACTTATTTGCCTCCACTCCCTCCACCTTTTTAATTAGACAACATTATAGTTGAATGCCAGCCCAAGAAAATAATTTCCATTATTTTTCTTCTGTGGAGTAAATTTACGTTCTTCCAGTGAAGATTTGAATGTCTTAACGCCTACAGGATAATAGCCGTTTTCCTCAGTCCATTCTTTATATGATTTGTAAGCCTCTGATGATTTTATAGATGCCGTTGGAATTTCGGTTGTTTTTTGTTCTAACCATTGTCCGACTGTATCGCTGTCTTCCTTATATTTTGTAGTAGCTTCAGTTACAGCAGTGGGGAGATTTTTCAAGCCTTCTTTTTGCCACTTTCTCAACCCTTCAATTGCCCAGTTTAAGATGCCCGGCAGTTCATCCAGTAGTTTTTCTTTGAGTCCTGCTTCTTCACGTCCGTCAAAGTTCTGAGTAAATGGTATCAGAACAATTCTTCTCCAAATGCCGAAGTCACTCTGGGTGATGACTGGTTTATGATTAGTTGCTAGAAAGAGCTTGAATTGGGGCAGGTAATCGAAGAATTCCTTTTTTAAGAATCTGCAGCTGACTTTATCTCCGCCCGTAACCTGCTTGATTAAAGGTTCATTTATTCTTCTGTCGGCTGCAGATTCGCTCATTGCTACAAACCTCCTGCCTTTTAACATTGCCAGGTCATTTGTCTGTTCACTCTGTTTGTCAGCGTCAAAGGTCTTAAAGCTCGCTGTTCCTGCGTAATCTCCAAGCATTGCCTGAATAATGTTCAGCAAGACACTTTTGCCATTTTTACCAAAGCCATAGAGAATGAACATCTTGTGTTCTGATATTTCACCCGTCAGACAATAGCCGATGACTCTCTGCATAAAGTTAATAAGTTCATCATCATTATCAAAGACCTCACTCAAGAATTGCCTAAAGCGTGGACAGTCAGCCGACTCGTCATAACTAGCCCCCAGTTGTTTGGTTAAGAAATCTTCCTGCATGGATTCTCTAAAGGTGCAATCCTTTAAGTCCAGAGTTCCGTTCTCGGTGGCGGCTAAGTGAATGTCTGAATCATACTGGTCGATAGTAGTGGCAAACTCAGGCAGCCATTCAGCAGCTTGTTTGATGTTTTTGCGATTACGCACATCTTCACATTTGACCAGATAATTAAAGTGTCTTGCCTTATCGCTCAACTCATTTGTGGCATAAGTGGAAATTACCTGTTGTCTGTTTCTTATTGTCGAAAGAATAGCTATGTTGATACTGTCTGTTTTATCTTCTTTCCAAACTACTTCATTCCAGTAATACCATGATATATTCGTTGTGTTGTACCTGTAATTTTCGCCACATTCAGTGGCAAAGCATTCAGCATTTCCAGTATCAGTTAATGGTGCATTTACCAGGTAATCAACTGAAACTCCATCAACCACATCGTTACTGATCGACTGATCACCCGACTCTGTTTGTAATTCCTCACCAATTAAGGCGGTATATCTTTCACTTCTTTCTGAAGGACTTAAAGCCTCTAAACTATATCCCATTTTCATTTTCCCCTGCTTGTAATAAATAATCGTCAAAACCTTTGCCATGGCATAATTCCCAGACCCACGTTTTAACTTCTAAGCCATTCCATTTCTGAAATTCCGTTTCCATTTCCGATAATGCATTTTCAACGTTTTTATTAGTCTGAAAATCCATATCGAATGCTATGAAGACACGTCTTAAATCTGGAAAAAGCGATTTAAGAAATCCAGCTAAAAATTCCGCCCTCACACTTTTAACGCCAGCCATCGCCACTACTCCAACTTTCCTGAGTTCGCCTATAACGTCAGCTTTCAATGCTCCTTCCGTAACATAAAGCTCCGCAGTCTCCTGAATAATGTTCGTATTTACGAAATGCAAAGGACTTCCGCTTGAAGCTCCAAACTCTTTATCTGCCGTTGAAAGCCAGACATATTTAGTTTTGTCTATTGGCACGTCTAACCGAATTTGCAGCCCGAAGATTTTGCCTTTTGGATTGCGGTATGGAACGTAGTAACCCTTGCGGTAGGTATTTAATTGCCATATTCCGTTTGAATCTTGATAAAAGCCGGGAACGCCTGTTAAATCAAATCTCTTTGATAACTCCTGGGTTAGTTCATTCCCTCCGGCTTGCTGAGGAACAGAAGCGTAAAGATTTCGTGCTACCGTATCGTCGCCTAAACCACGTTCTAATAATCTGTCTGCATGATAGCTATAAAGTGCTGAAAGTTCTGTATCTTTCAGAGTTTCATTACTTACCTGGATATTCTCCAACAATGCCGTGTAAACTTCATTACATCGTGTACTATCGGCTTTGGGATTCTTTGGTTTTGGTGCAGCTTTAACGTAATTTGAAACACGCGTTGTTTCAGTTAAAACATGAATATACGAATTGTCTTTTGCCTGTTTTACACTGCCATGGCTTACTCTCTGGCATAACGCTAAAACCATCTCACCAAAACCGTTAACGGTGTAGGAACACCAATCGGGTTTACCGCAAATCTCGCACGGTTGTTTGCGCGACACATACTTGATGTCATTTTTTTCATAGCTCGGAATTTTGTTGTGTCTAAAGAAGCCAACCCCCTTTTTTGAGCGTTGATCTAAAGCATTTTTTGGATCTGAAACATCCCGGAGATGGAAGTTTTTACTTTTCAATTTCATATTCCCGTACTTCGATTAATTATTTACCTCTCCGTTGACATGCTCATTTTTAAACTTCTCCAACTGTTCAAGCGTGTATCTCACTGTTTTATTATTGAAGATCAAGTGGGGAATTTCCCCACGCTTTCTAATTTCTCTCATCGTGAAGACAGACCAGCCAAAGTAATCGGCAGCTTGTTTCTCGGAGAATAGTAGGTTTTGTTTACTGATTTCTTTCATAATTTTAATTTCTCCATTTTTTTACTTGACTTCTACCACCGAGATTTATATACTAAGATTGGCAGTAGATTTGTTCTACGTTATGAACGAACAAAAGCGTTCTTGATAAATGCTATCAAACAGAGCGTATTCACTGATATTTTAGAAGGTTGAAGTGAATACGTTCTTATACTTCATTATTTAACTATAACATAAATTTTGGGAGTTGTCAAGTTTTTGTCTTTTTTACGCTTGATTTCCTCTTACATTTATGTTAAAGAGGATTCCACTTTCCCTAAAGTACCCTCTATTTGGCTTTAAATGCCCTCTAAAATCGTTCTAAATCTGTAAGGGGCACTTCTGAGGTGGGGGTTTTGTGAATGCACCCTAGAACCGTTTTTAAGTGGAAATTCATTCTCTTGTTTGTCTTCTTTTCCGACAATGCCCCAATCGCCTGATTATAAGGCAAAATATGACAATTAATTCCTATCCCCCATCTTAATTTTACAAAGCATATTTCCTATATTCACGACTAATTTTAATACCCCCCTATCAATTTAACTTGACAACATTCTTGAAATAAGTTAATTTTCGGTCATGAAATTTTCCCCCTTTTCTACTTCCCCTGATCCAGACATGCTTTACATAACTCCTTCAATCAAATCTACGATTGATAAGGTAATGCATCTTGTAGATTATCGGCAGGGGCTTACCACAATTGTAGCTGACGTTGGGCACGGAAAAAGTACTGTTATTCGGCATCTTTGGAACGAATTATCGAATAATAAAGAAGTTTCTCTGGCTTCAGTTTTAACCCCCAACTTTCCATCAGATTTTGCGATGTTAAAGGCTATTTGCGGCGAGTACGGAATTGCCCCCAGACGAGGAATGCTAGCTCAAGAATCAGCTTTTAAGGAATTTTTAGCAAATCTCGATGCCGAGGGAAAGACAGCAGTAATACTGATTGATGAAGCGCAACGTCTCACTGGTAAACAGCTCGAACTTATTCGTGTGATGCTGAATTTTGAAACGCCAAAATACAAGCTTGTTCAAATCGTATTGGCTGGACAGCTCGAACTGAAATACAAACTACTTGATGCTTCAAAGAAAGCGCTTAGATCACGAATTTTTGCACCATCCAATCTTTCGCCATTATCGCCCGCTGAGATGCGACGAGTAATTGAATTTAGATGTTTAAAGGCAGGTTCTCTAAATCCGTTTACTGATGATGCTTTGCAGGCAATCTACAATCATACATCTGGTGTTCCCCGTGATGTATTAACCGTTTGTCAAATATTGTGGGCAGCCGCAGCTAAAGAAGGTGTTGAAGAAATTCCAGTTGAGTGGGTTGAGCCTATGATACAAGAGGCGGTGCTAAATGCCTAAACTGCAATCCGGCTTAGAATACGTTTCCAACAATTCATTTATGACTTCCCAAGTGAAAGTCCCAAATCCTTTTGGTGGAGATTATGAAGATCCGCTTGAAGCCTTGAAAGCTAGGATTAAAGAGAAACCATCAACTGAAACCGACTCTACCCCTAGCATCGTTTCCGATGATAAACAAGAGAAAACTGGTCTAACCGAACTAACCGAACTAACTAATCTAACCGAACTAACCCGTCCAATAAAAAAGCATCCTATATCACCAGAGAGAGATTTTACGAAAACACCGAACTCTATTGGTCGTCATGTTATGGCTAAAGGTTTGTTTAAGGGCAAATCCAAACAGATTTATGATTACCTTTGGACAGCCTCGCGCGGAAGTATTACTCCAGTGCGAACAATAAGAAAGACTCATGGTGAAATTCAAGAAGGTTCTGGGATTGGCTCACTAAATACGGTTAAAAATGGACTGAAGTATCTCCAGCAGATAGGGTTAATCAATAAAACATCTGCTGTTGGTGAAGCAAGTGGAAATATCTATGAAATATTCACTCCAGAAGAGGTAAATCTTACATCCATAGATAGACCAGATAGATCAGTTAGTTCGATTAGCCCAGTTAGGCAGAAATTGGTTGAACCAGTTAGACCAGAAATTGGTCGAACTAACCTAACTCAAGTGCCTTTAGAATCAATTAATTACAACGATGCTAATACTTCTTTTAAAGACATTGAGAAAACTGATGATGAGGCTTTCGCCACGATGCTCAAAGTTTTGAGTAATGGATGCGAAAAGGTAGCTGGTAAAAATCCTAGTAAAAGCCAAGAAGGGAACTGGAAAGAACTTGCTGAACTTCTCGTAATGGAACTGGAAATCGCCGCAGCAAGAACAAAATCCGTTTCAAATGTTCCTGCCTTTCTAACTGAACATCTTCGCCGTAGATTATTGGGCAAAGCAACAATGCCAAAATCTAAAGTGAGTAATTCTTTACGAGTTGGTAAAGCAAACGATCCTAAAGCTGAAGACACTGAAGAGTACCGAGCCGAACCATTATCAAAAGAGGGAAGAGAAACCGTGCTAAAAACAATGAGAGAATATCTAGATAAGGGACAGAACGAATTTATCATGAGCTTTCAGGACACTTACACCCAGGAAGATTGGAATTGGTTAACACAAGAGTTAAAACAGGAAAATTCTTCCAAACGCCCGTAGTTAGTGAATTGGATAAGGATGCGCGTCTGATATTATCTATTATGTGATTGAAAATAAAGGGTTTAGAGCTACAAACCACAACATCTGGTGTTTTTAGACAGATTTATTTAAATACTGTGCTGACTTGAGACCACTAGATACTGTGTTTTCTCCTAAAATTCTAAAAACACAGTATCTAGTGGTCAGCTTTGGTTATCGGACGTAAAAATAGAGTTAATAACTGTCAGACTTTATTAACCCGTACTTATCTAACTTTATTAGTGACTTGGAATGGTAGTGTCCTAAACTTGTGGTGCTGGAAAACAAGATTACTTTTCAGTGCCTCAACACAGTGTTTCAAAACTCATTAAACGGATTATTTTTGAAATTTTGATTATGAAACGAGTTTTGAAACCGTTTCAGTTTAGCTGACAGATATAAAGGTGAAGTCTAAGTTTCTGTTGCAAAAACGGGGGTTTTTGGGATTGTCCTTAATCTTTTATAATATAGAGAATAAATACGATTAAGCAAAGATTGGTTAAAAACTTGATTTTTAACAAACTTTAGAGGAAACTGCGTAATTATGAGAAACTTTCGTTTGTATTTAATTGTGGGGTTAATAACTTTTAGCATCGGAATTATTGCTAGTAG
>MWWH01000332.1_pt1 | contig 13499 bp, 17 predicted proteins | sample 1047231 | NCBI WGS metagenome assembly MWWH01 (sample SAMN06349967, study PRJNA376086) | soil metagenome | isolation source: MG3-2 sample Antarctic (ecotone) soil | place: Antarctica | collected 2015-01-13 | reverse complement strand
GTGCTGATTTCCTTCGGGAACAGTTCGTTGTGATCTTTCAGTTAGGTGAGCGCAGGAGGGCTTTAAGCCCAATCGCTCTCCTGCGCACCACCTCTTCCATTCCCAAAACAGATTACTGTTGCGCGACTGGTGTGCGGATCGTCTCGCGATTGTCGAATCGCTTGGGGTATGTGTCTCTAACCCCCATCCCTAAGGAGAAGAGTATGAATCACCTCCGTAAATTATGGCTCGCGCCTCTGGCCTTATGCTTATTATGCTTCGCACAGGGCTCAGCCCGCGCCGACACTATTACCTTCAATGCGCTCGAACAGCCGGGCACCGGCTTCACTTTTTTGAGTTCGTACACGGAAGCAGGGTTCACTTTTACGTCCCTCATTCGCCCCGCCGGTAACCCCATTGCGTTCGCCTCGGCGCAGCAAGGCAATCCTTTCGCTTACGCTGGCTCCGCCGGATTAGCTATCAACTTCATCGATGACTCCGCCATTCTGAGTCAGGGCGGGGCGGGCTTCACGCTCAACTCCATTGACTTGTCACTGCTTTTCAGCGGCAATGCGGGCACGCTAACGGTGACTTTCACCGGGAACCTGGTCGGCGGCGGAACGACGGTGCAGAGTTTCACCGTCAGCCAGTTCGGCTTCCAGACCTTCACCTTCAACTCCACTTTCACCAATCTCGCCTCCGTGCAATTCGGGCCGCAACTTGGCTTCCCCAGGGGCTTCCAGTTCGACAATGTCGTGGTGAATGGTGCTCCAACGGCAGTACCTGAACCGGCAACACTGTTATTGCTCGGCACAGGACTAGCTGGAGTCATGGCGAAGGTACGCAAGCGAAAGAAAGCTCAAGAGAGCGAGTAAGTGTAAGACGAAGAAGTAAATCTACATGGTAGTGAAGCCGCTTGGAACCCTTAGAGATTCCAAGCGGCTTCACTGTTTCTCACGTCTATAATAAACATAATGACGATTATCAGACTTGATAACGCGGCGCGCGCCTGTTTTGAAGCCTCAACCACAAGATGTATGCCCCCGCTGTGTGCATAATCTGTGAATTGCCGGGCGTGTGCTTCCATTTTGAAAAGGTGCGTCCGACCTCAATATCTTGTGGCCTAGTAAACGAGAATTACATGAGGCAAAATCCCCTATCGAAACGAGGAAATCATCAGGTTGAGGTTCAAGGGCGCGGGATGCGTCTTTCTCCGGCGCGGACTCTCATCAGAATCATCTGAAAACAGAGTGGCTCACCGAGGGCACCATGCGAGGCTCGCCCTGCGAGAAGTGATAGCCCGCCCACACCCCGATAGCTACACTTAACAATAAATCATCATGTGTCCCGCTGCGTCCCGCATAAGTATCATTCATCGCTTCTGTAATCGTTAGTTGAAAGTTTTGCATCTCGCTAATGAGCGTTGCAGCTTCCGGCAGCTCTCCGGCGAATTTGAATCGCTTATTTTGCAACGCGACTTGCATATTACTGACAAGCAATCGCTTCGGTACATGATACGTCCCACCCTCTACCGCGATGCCGTGACCGCCCGTGATAACAACGGGAACAAACTTTGCCTTTATCTTCGTATCTCTAAACATATCGGCAACGGGTCTGCCGACGCCCGTTGCATCAATGGCAAGTATCGGTTTCTCTTTGCCGACAAAAGCGGGTGTCTCAAATACCTTTACAACGTCCTCGACAATTTTAGGATAAGGTATGCCCGTTTTCCACCGATGTAAGTATGAACATTCAAACATCGGCCCCGTCTTGCTGTCTGCAATCGTTCTATTGATAAAGGCAAGTGCCGAGGGGTCGGAGACCTGTCCCAAGTCCAAGCCAACTATCGGCGTGACTCGAGGCACGGCAGCGCGTGCATCTCTAGTCAAAGGTTCGTTTTCATGCGACCAATGAACCCTATCGCTTCTATAAAGTGAGTGCATCTCTAATGCTCCATTCCGGCGTGATGCTTGAATCACTCGCCGCTATAATATCTTCGTATCTGAAAACTGCCGACACATCTTCTTTGAACTCGCAAAGATATTCTTGCTCGTACCAAAAATCACCGATAGCTTTACGTTCCGCTTCCAACCATTCCTTAGAGATACGCGGGCAATCAAGTGCAGTTACCTTGACGCGATGCCAAGACGCGCTGCCATCCGTCCACACGTTAAAGAAAAACCCGCGTTTGCCGAACGGCGTCGAGAGTAAAACAATATCCCCGCCTGATACTGCCAGCATCGGACGAATCGCATAATAGAGCGCATCAGGCACGCGCGATGCTTCGTCAACGATGAGAAGAGACACACCGGAAAAGCCTCTGATGGTTTCCTCTTTACCGGGCAAGCAAACGATGCGGCTACCCGTTACGAAAGTCATCTCTAACGCTGACTCGCTATCTAGCGGCAAGGGCGCGGGGTGCGCGGCGTGCGCTTCTCTAACTTTCTTGAATAGCTCTTTTGATTGTCTATAAGAAGGCGCGAGAAGAAGGACTAGAGAACGCGGGGCATACATCGCACGATGAAGAGCGCGGATAGACGAGACTGTACTTTTACCACCTTGCCGCGTCACGAGCATGATGGTTTCCCGCGCGCGGGAGCGTAAAATATCAGCTTGCCATGCGTCCGGCTTGATGCCGGCACGCACGGCAAGCTTAACGGGATCATTCGCCTCTTCTACTTTAACGCGCGCGATTAGCCTACGCGCTGCTTCAATCAAGAGCGGATTCTGCGATAAGTCGTTTTGCTTCTCTGATAACATCTTGCTCGTTAAGGCCGTTCACGCGCGCCAATTCGCGCCAATCCATCACGTTCATATCAACATCTAACGTCTGCTTTGGTTTGCCCTCTGTACGATCCGCGATCTCACGCGCTGCTTGCACGTTGCCGCGCATTGCAGCTTCCTTGCAAAGCCTTTCTGCTATCGCTTCGGCATAGGTGCGCTCTTCCGCGTCCGGCATCTCTTCCGCTAATTGCGCGCGTAAAGCTTCACTCAACAGCGTTAGTTTCGGGCGCCCCTGTGGATTGCCTGACGCGCCTTTCTTGAAACGATTTCCAACCTTGTTACCGGGCGCGAATTTACCGTCCGGTCGTTTGTTAGCCGTTTGTTTTTTAGTGATCGCCTTTGGCATTTGGCATTTTTAGAACTGATATCCACGGCGCATCTCGGCATCCGCCCGGTTGCTTTCGGCCAGCAAAAATTCTTTGTAGAGGTCCGGCCAGAAAGCGTCGTACTGCGCTTCCGTCAAGTTCGCGTGTTGGTAGCGAGATTGTCGTTTGACCTGCGCTTCGCGTGCGAGCGCTGCGACGGCGGCGAGGCGCTCGCGCTCAGCCGTGTGCGCCGTCTTTTCCGCTTGAAGCCGCGCGAGATATTCGCTTCGCCGAGTCGCGTTGCGCCGCTTGTTCGCTTCTTGAATTTCCTCATACTGCGGGCGAAGTGCCTCGAATGATTGACGCGGATTTGCTTTGCAGAAGTCCGCGAACGTTCCCCAAAAAGTTTGTTCTGACATATTTTTCCCTTTCGTTTTATCTAAAACCTATGCTGCCGGTGGCAGCGTGGCTAGTTCATCGTCAAGTAATGATTGCCCGCGTTTCGCCGCTTCATTTTGAAAAACTGCGTCCGACCTCAACATCTTGTGGCCTGTCACATCAGCCGGGATGCTATCGCCCCTGCAGTCTCGCGCCTGGCTCGCGCGGGCTTGAATACCCGCCCGCGCTCTGAACAGGCACGTTCACGACGCGTTGTTCTAATTCTTGAATCGTTTCGTTCATACCGCTATCAGTCCCCTATGCTGCTTTCGTTTCCTCATCCTGCTGGTGCTGTCGTTTCCGTTTTTCGTACTCTGCCAGCGAGAGGCGCGTCGGGAATGAAAGGTCTGTTAAATGCAACTTGCCGCGCCGGTGCTGGTCAAGTAATCGTTCGTACCAAGAATTACGCTCGAATTTATTTTGCTTCGTTTCCTGCTTCATGCCTCGTTTTTCTTTCCTTTCCTTTAAGGCGTTTGGGGTGCTCCGGGTGACAGGTGACAGTTGGTGACACGTTTTTCTAATACTCCCGCGTAGGTGTGTTTTTACAAGGGAACTTATTAGAAAAACCTGTCACCTTCTGTCACCAACGATTGTTTTCGGACATAAAACATTGATTTTGAAACGCTTAGCATTGGTGACAGTTTTAGCGTCCGAACCGTCGCGGTGACAGTTAAAACCTTGTTTATCCCCTTTCTTCGTCTCTAACGAGTCCTATTCCTCTCCAGAACCGCCTTTTTTTGTCACGCCCTTGCGTCCCGCCGCGATCAATTAGCTGTGCGCGTAACCACTTTGCGGGCTGTGCCTGTTCACCATTGGACTGACACCAAGTTTCATATCGGTTGTAGAGTTCCGATACCGTCGCCTGATGGTTTTCGCCCATCACGCAACAGTCATTGAGAAATTCCGAAAGACTGTCCATCTCGTCGCGGTAAGCTTCTGTTGCCTTCGTTACAGCTTCGGTTTCGCCCAAGCCTTCGTGTTGCCAAAGTAAGCATCCGCGTACAGCCCAAGCGAGAAGCCCGGAGAGTTCTTCGCGCAATTCAATATCAAGTCGCGGGTTCTGTTTTTCTTTCGGGATGGTGACATTAAACGGGATGAGTCGGATGCGCCGCCAGATCGCGTTATCCGTGCCTTTGACCTGCGGCTTATGATTGGCGGCGAGCCATATTTTGAACTGCGGCGTGAATTCAAACTCTTCTTGGAAGAGAAAACGCGCCCTAACGGTATCCCCGCCCGTTAATTGTTTTACTGTGGCTTCGGCAAGTCTCCCATCTGATTCGGTTTCAACCGCCGATAGGAAACGCGAACCACGCAGACACGCAATGTCATTCGACACGCCGGCATATTTTTTGACCATCAAGGTTTCGGTCCGAACTTGCTGTCCGTACTCCGCGAGAAGCGCGGCGATGGTCTTGAGAAAAACACTTTTCCCGTTTGCTCCCGTTCCGTAGCAGATAAAGAAGACCTGTTCTTCCGTGCTCCCCGTTAATGAGTAGCCAACGGCTTTTTGGATGAAGCGAATAAGCTGCTCATCGCCCTGAAAGATTTGATTAAGAAAATTCTCCCACTTCGGCGCTGCGGCTTTTTCGTCGTAAGTAATGTTGGCGAGCTTCGTTAACATATCTTCGCGGTAATGCGCGCGAAGATGTCCGGTGTGAAGGTCGATCGTTCCGTTTTCACAGTTGAAGAGATACGGGTCTGTATCGAAGGTTTCTAATTTTACGGGTAATTCACTTTGGGCTTGGTGAAGCATCGCCGTGATGCGTGAATCACTTTCGGAGCGAAGCGCGTGCTTCGCCGTAGTCTCTCTTTTATCTTTGTCCCCTGTGATCGCCGCTTCGGTGTAAATAGATTTGACGGTAGCTTTCGCAAGCCGCACCGCTTCGCCGGAGTTATCTTCAATCCATCGTTTATCGTCCCATGCAAACCATTTCCCGGCGGTCTCACAGTATCTTGCTTGCTCGCCATGTTGACGTGCGAAGCGGTAGCCGTTGCCCATGTCGGTGCAACGAATTTCTTCCGGTTCTTCCCGCACCGTCTGAGTTTTGAAATCTCCGTCTCCGTCACTTGGCGATGGCATTTCACTTTTTTTCAATTCAGTTCCCTTTGCAAAAACGGGGAACGCTGGGAGTCCGAAGGCTGTGAGAATATCCGCGTGCGTGCATCTTTTTAGACAAGCCACTGCACCCAAAGATGGAAGATAGACAAGTGATGTCGCGCCTTTACCGTCATGCGCCGGGCAAGCCATCTCATAATTCCCCCGCCCGTTTCGTCTCGCCACCGCCGTGATTCGTTCTTTCAATTCATCATTGAGTGCTTCCCAAGCTGTTAATTCTCCCTCGCTTCGCTTTTCCCATTTTGGTCTTGGCGGCGGCGCTACTTCTGGAAACGCGGCGCGCATCTCCGCGATGGTGTAGCGTCTGTCCGGTTCAAATCCCACTACTTCGACGGTCTTGTACGAAAGATCGTTCTCACCGTTATAGGTTATGTGGTTGAAGTATGGGACACGCATCACCCTCGACGGATTCTTGTTCTTAGGGTCACCATTAAAGTACGCGATGAGCCGCACCTGCATATCGCGCCACTCAATTTCTGTACACCCGCGCTCAATCAACCAATAAGCATGAACGCTCTTTTTTGTCTCAACTCGAATTGAAGGTGGTAACGGGCAGGCGTCAAGTAAGGCGTGCTGCTCTTGAATAGAAAGGTTGTCGGCTTCAACAAACCAAGCGTTGTATCTAGCGATTTCTATATCCGAGTTACCGCCGGAATTAACGACGAAATAAGAACCCCGTGTTTGATTCAACAAAGAAAGTTTTTCAAATGCGGTTTCGTCGGAGTTTAATCGGTCTCTTGTGAAGCTGACCTTTTCGGCTGAAAATTCCGGCGCGATCGGTCTCCCGTTCGGGTTAAGAGGCACGCCCTTCGGAGCAAAGAAGCGAAAGTTTATTTGCTCATCCCGGTCTGCAAAGAACGCCTTGAGGAAAGCAGCAAGCTTTTCGCCTGATCGCAGCGGCTCGCTGAAATCAAACGGTGTGCTGATTGTTGACTTGCTAAGTTGTTGTGCTTGATTCGTGCTCATGCCTTCACGCTCCCGTCTGCGCGGCGCGCGTGGCGAATCAAAGCTGTGTGCGAGTTGATGGTTGTTTCATCGCCGCAGCATGACGAACATGGAGAGTGCCAGACGGATAATCGGCGCTGGCGCAAGTGGTTGCTCAAAAGTTGTATGCGTTGAGCCGCATGTGAAGTTTCCCCAAAATGAGAAAATCGTGATATACTTTTCATCGGTTAGTTACCTTTCACGTTCACGTTCAGTTCAAACTAAGAAGCCTTTGCGAGTTCATCTCTCGCGGGGGCTTCGTTTTGTTTGAAGTGATGGCGCAAGCAGTAAATCCCAGAGGATTTGCCACGCCGGAAACTGTTTAATCTCGCTCATTCGTATTTCCTTCTTCGCTGTTTTGAAGTAACTCCTGAACATGCTCTAACGAATAGCCGACCCTTCGCGGAGAGAGTTGATAAGCGCGCAACTTTCCACCGCGCCGCAAACGCCAAAGCGTTGTACGCGAAATGTTCAGCAACTCCCCAACTTGTTTTTGTGTAAGCACAGGCGCTATTGCAGCACTCATGGCAACCTCCATAAAAAAGAAAAGAACCGAGAATGTTTCTCTCGGTTCTGTATGTTACAGGCAAAAAGCTAATAAAAATCTTAGACTGAAATTCTTATTTAACTTCTAGCTGTGGTACGCCCTTTACTATTTTCAGGTCTAATCCTAGATGCTTTAGTTTGTTGTTTAGTGATTGAGTTCGCGTACTTCTTTTATTTCCAACCTCACCTCTTCCCATGTAAAGGGTTTCTGCAATAGCAGCTTTACTAACGCGCTCATTTCCATCACGCAGTTTTTGAACAGCTAAATCAATTCGCTTACTGAACGCCTCGATGTCCCGCGTTTTTGTGATGTGGTTTTTTTTAATTGGCCCACTGCGGACACCAAGATTCTCCTTTATATCTTCTTTTAGCATACGTATGTGTGAGTCAATTTCTCTTCCTAATTCAACCGAAGAAAGTCCAGCCGCGTTGCTGATAGCAACACACGTCATATTTACTGCCATATTAGCAGCGACCATTAGTTGATCTGGCACGATGGAAGAGCGTTGAATTGCTTGCGCTAATTCCTTTGTCCACTTATCAAGTGATTGCTTATCCTTAAGTAGTTGATTAGAGACCTCGGGTGGAATAGATGCCTCTGTAGTAAGACGATTAGTAAAAATCCAGTGCTGACAAGTTGAAACAATTTGTAAGATCATCTCCTGAGTTTCAGTATTTTCCACAATAAAAGTAGGCTCAACTCTTATAGTAAATTCATAGCAGGGTAGTTTAATTTCCTCTGTCACAATCAGCCTCCATACAAGCCTCCCGTGATTAAAGATTCGCTCGCCTCTGTTTGCGCCTTCCCTTCCCCCAGACGCTCGTGTTTGCACTTGGTGACCCCTTTGCCTGTCACGCTTCGTTTGAAGCCGCTACCGCCACAATCAGGACATTCGCTCGCATCTGGCAGCGAGGACGCCGGCGACATTTCAGGATGCAGGAAATTTTCGATCAGCAGGTCGGCCTCTCCGGTGCGCTTGATGGTCGTCGCATAGCCTCCCGGATTATTGATCCCCTGCCCGGTCGAGCGCAGATGCTCGGCGTAGCGTCTGCATTCTTCGATCGTGAATTTTGACCCCGCACGCACAGCCGCCGGAGGCGCGTCCTGTGTTTGTGTGTTTTCTTTTTGTGTATTTAATTTATTGCTATCGTCTGGCGAATGCCTTTCGTTTAACGGTAGCCTTTCATTTCGCACAAGCCATTCGGGAAGCGGTAACCTATAAGTAATTCCCTGCTCCTTGTTTTTGCCGAAGGTTGCTGCCGCTTTAATTACGAGACCTTTTTTCGTCAGGCGCGCGACAGCTCCGTGCGTCGCCGTCGGCTTCAGGCCGGAACGCTCCGCGAGCTTCGGCAAACCTATTGTGCAGAAGTCCTTACCGAATCCCCACGACAATCGGAAGAGCTGTTCATAGACGACACGCTCCGGCACGTCCAAAAGTTTGAAAAGGGAATCAGTAAGAGCGTGCGGCCATCGACAGTGGCCTTTTATCTCCGGCACGCTTGCCCACAAATTTACGCCTGCAATGTTTAGGCTATCGTTTCGCGGTAGGCTTTCGGCAGACATAAGGCTTTCGTTTTGAAGGGCTAAAGGCACGTCAGGCGAAAGGCTTTCGTTTAACGATGGGTATGTGGGCGGAGCAGCTTCCTGTTCGTTCTCTGGCGTGCGCGCGGCAGGCCGACGCCCGGTAAAGCGTTCGTACACGTCGGCGAATTCAACCGGGTCGGGCGCGTTACTGGGTTGAGCGGCGAGGTCGCCGTACTTGCGCTTCTTCTTCAAAGTCACTGACCAACTCCTTTGCGATTCTCATGTAATCGAGTGCCCCGGATGACGCCGAGTCATATTCAAAGATCGTCTGCCGGGCGGCGGCTGCTTCTGCAAGGCGCGTGTTCTTGTGGATCGGCGGTAAGCACTGCGTTTGGAATTTCTCTTTAAGTTGTTCGTAGATGTCGCGCGCCAGATTCGTGCGCTCTAAGAATGTCGGCAAACCGTATGGCCGGATGGTATGCCGCCCGTCCATGACCATCAAAAGCGTGTTCATCAAATGAACAACGGCATCGAAGGCTTCGCGCTTGCATTCGACGGGAATGATAACGATTTGCGAGGCCGCGAAAGCGTTGACGGTCGCCATGCCCAAGTTCGGCGGGCAGTCGAGCAAACAAACGTCATAGGCGGCATCCGGCAGCGCGTGAATGGCTTTATTAAGGCGATCATGGAAGTGCAGCACGCCTAAGAGTTCAATGTCGAGATTTGCGGTTTGCAGGTTCGACGGCAGAAGATCGATATTGCTCGCTGTCTGGATGATGCAGTTTGCGACTTCGACTTGCCGCACGAGCACGTCATAAACAGATTTGCCTTTTTCACCTGCTGCGCTAGCGAGCCACTGTGAAGCATCGGATTGAGCGTCGAGGTCTATTAAGAGAACTCGCTTGCGATGGTGCAGGCGGAGGGCGGCGGCCAAGTTAATTGCTGTGGCCGTCTTGCCGACGCCACCTTTTTGATTGGCGATGGCGATTGTTATCATGAGTTGCTTCTCCAAAAAATTAATCCGTCTGATAGCGTTGAAGAATTACTTGCTAAAATAATCTGCTGCCTTGATGAGCTTTACATTGCAGTAACGCCGGATCATCTCGAAGTGGCGCGCGTTATAGGTGACAACCGTCACTCCGGCGCGCTTGGCCGTGCGCGCGATCAACACATCGTTGATGATGCGACATCGAAGATCAGGGGACATCGGCGGCTTGTCTCCCGTCTTCTTCGATTTCCTGCCTTGCTGGAGCGCGTAGATTACTTTTCCCGCTTCGTACCAATCTTCGCCTGTGGGAACTAACAAATGGTTCTCCTTAGCGTAGCTTCTAAGAACAGCTGCCAACTCTGTCAACACCGATCCGTCTTGCGCGCCGGCGGTGAGTTCCTCGATGACCACTGCCGACATGTAAAAGCCTTGAGGGAGATTTGTCGGCTTTCTACGCATGAATACATCGGAATCGTAGGTGACTTTGGGCATCAACTTTTAAGCGGCTTTTCCGCTTTTATCGCGCCGTGCATAAATCTTTCCCCACACGCGCTCCATCTGTTCATTGGCTGTTTCAACGAAGCGATCCGCCTCGACGTCGCGCCGAACGATTCGCTTGCTAGTTCCATTAGCGCTTGTGCGTGATGTACGTGTGTTCTTTTTGGCAATGGTCGCCGGTGATTTTGCGGCTTTGGTAGCAGGCTTTTTCACGGAAGCCTTCTTTGAAATTGATGACATCTCTTCCTACTTCCTTTCTTTTAACCTTCGTCCGTACGCCCAACGACCGCTGCCGTGTTGCGATGATCTTCCAACGCGATCTCACCCGCTTTACGAGCGGCGAACTCATCGCTGCCGGACAGGGAATCAGCGTACTTGCCGCGAATCGCGCTTGAGAGTTTAGACCTTTCAGCTTGCGCTTTCGACATGGTTTGCTGGTCCAATATCTCGCGCAATTGCTGCTGCTCATCCGGCGGTAACTGCCTGACCTCTTCGATGATTCTGTCTAATGTAGCGCTCACTTCTTACTGCCTTTCTTCTTACTGGCGCGCGTAGGAGAACGACCATTGCCGGCGCCTGCCGCCTTTGTGGCTGCTTTGTTTGCTGTGGACACCTTACTAGCTGGACGCCCAACGGGACGCTCCTGCACAAGCGCAAGGTCTTTCTCGTAAATCAAATGCGCTTTACCGAACCGTGTGGCTGGTAATTGTCCGGCGCGAATCATCTGTCGCACCCGTGAAGGCGTGATTCCGAGCGCCAACGCCGCTTCTTCAGTTGTTAGTTGATTCATGTTTCCGCTCATGTCTGTGAATCTTACCGCAAAAATAATATTTCCGCAATAGAAAGAATTAGCTTGACTCTCGTTTCCGTTTGCGGTAATGTTTCCGTATTCGGTAGAGATTAAAGAGGGGGAATAAAACAATGATCGAACTCAAAAGCGCAGAACAACTAAGCAAGGCGATTGCGAAAGCCAAAGCCAGCAAGTTGTTTGTTCAAGTCACCAATGCCAGCCGTCAGTATCGCGTCACCAATCGCACGAACGGCAACACATACATCGTTGATTTCTTCGTCCGCAATGGCAAGCGTTTCGGTCATTGCACATGCAAAGGCGGCGTCCACAACTTCGCGTGCAAACATCTGGCAGCCGCCGCCGCGCTGAACATCTGGCGCGCGGCAACAGGACTCAATATGAGCCACTAAACGAAACGGGATAGGTAAGCGCGTCAATCGCTTCCTATCCCTTCACCCTTTAACCTTCCCCATGAAGAAAGGAAATTAAGATGCCTGTAAAGCATATCACGCCGCGCAAACAAAGCGCGACTAAACGAAACGCACGCCGGAGCTGTGCGACCATCAAGCAACGCGTGAACGCAATCGTCAACGATGCGTGCCGCTATGACAAAGACACCCGCGCTGCCGTAGTCAACGCGCTGATATTCAACGATGCAGACCTAGCAGAGTGCATCACGCGCGCCGAACGCGGCGAAACCATTCTGGACATAAGCAAAAAGAGGGAGGGCGACGGCGCGACCAATCAGCAACTAAACTTCGCGGCGATAGCCATGCACCTTGAGGCTATTTTACAGAATCCCGAAACTCCCGCCACGCTCTACAACACAATCTCGGATGAGATTACTAATTGGTCGAGTGCTTATTGCCGCGCCGTATGTGACACCGCACCGTATATCGAATCTTGCTTGACCTTCTACCATGTGAATGAAGCCAAGAGGCAGAAGGGAGAGAGCGAGTAAGCGGGATTGAAACCGGTGCGCGCATCATTTCATAAGAGGCGGGTCTGCTATCTGCGGCTCGCCTCTTTTCTTTGCCGCAATAGTCGCACACATTCGCCCTGTGGCTGCGTTTCAGCACCCCGCGCGGCCTCTACCCTTCAAACAGTTCTAGGGCGATTATGGCGCATTTTTTGGCTGGCGGCGAATCGGCAAAAAGATTGCTGCGTTTCTGCGCAACTGTGCTATAAGCCGTTTTGAGTATTCGAGGTTTTAGATTTTTGAGTATCTAAAAACTTATGATCGTCACGGTTGCATCGTATAAAGGAGGCGTTGGAAAGACGACAACGGCTGTGCATCTCGCCGCATATCTGCAACGCGATAAACCGACGCTATTGATAGACGGTGATCCGAACCGCTCCGCAACAGGCTGGACTCGACGGGGACAGCTGCCTTTCAGAGTAATAGACGAACGGCAGACCGCACGTTACGCGCGTGAATATAAACACGTTGTAATTGATACCGAAGCGCGCCCGTCCGACGATGATCTGCGCACACTCATTGATGGCTGCGATATGTTAGTGATTCCGACGACGCCTGACGCACTTTCTCTGGAAGCTCTTATGCTGACAGTGGACTCTCTTGAAAGCATCGGCGCGGAAAGTTATCGAATTCTTTTAACGATCATCCCGCCGCGCCCGTCACGCGATGGCGAAGAGGCACGCGCAATGTTGAGGGCGCGCAAGATTCCCGTATTCAAGACGGAGATACGCCGCCTTGTCGCTTTCCAGAAAGCGGCTCTCTCCGGTGTCCTCGTCAATGAAGTATCAGACCCGCGCGCTCTAGCGGCATGGCGCGACTATGAAGCTGTGGGAAGGGAATTACTACGATGAGCAAGTTTGACGGTCTGCGCGCGGCGACTAACGCACGCAAGCGGAAATCTTCGGCGAAGCGTCAAGCGGCGACTTCCACATCTGAAACTATTTCTAATGCGAAGAAGCGCGGGCGACCTCGCGGCAAACGTACCGATCCCGATTACGTTCAGACCTCGATCTACCTGCACAAGACGACGCTATCGAGCGCGAAGATTGCGCTTCTTGAAGATGGCAGAATACAAGACCTCTCCGAGTTGGTCGGTCAACTGCTTGCACAATGGTTACACGATTGGCGAAAGCCGCGTACCTGAATATCCGGATACCTGAAAACCTGAAATACTTTACCTCGCAATAACATATAAAAATAAGAAATCAACATACGATGAAATACTTGACACCTCCATGCCTCAGGGTATAAGAGTCCTTTCCACTATCAAGAAAGCTGTTCTCGTTCAGGTGCTGATTTCCCTTCGGGAACAGTTCGTTGTGATCTCTAAGTTAGGTTTGCCGTCACCAGAGTCTGTGTCGCTTGCCCCGCGCCCGCTCTCCTGCGCTCACCTCTTCCATTCCCAAATAGATTACTGTTGCGCTGATGGTGTGCGGATCATCTCGCGACACTCAAGACATCAGTACCGGGTTTCTAACCCCCATCCCTAAGGAGAAGAGTATGAATCACCTTCGTAAATTATGGCTCGCGCCTCTGGCCTTATGCTTACTATGCATTGCACAGGGAT
>MWWH01000331.1_pt1 | contig 13531 bp, 18 predicted proteins | sample 1047231 | NCBI WGS metagenome assembly MWWH01 (sample SAMN06349967, study PRJNA376086) | soil metagenome | isolation source: MG3-2 sample Antarctic (ecotone) soil | place: Antarctica | collected 2015-01-13 | reverse complement strand
TAATTACCAGGGCGAACACTTCCAGCGGCAGAAAGTTCGCCATAAGCCAGACCGCGGCCAGCGCCGGCGGTACTACCAGGGCGAACCAGGCCGCTTCGATCAGCACTTCTTTGAGGGTCATTATAAGCTGCGTTCTACTTAAACCCCTGCCTGATCTGAGCCAGCTCCCCAGCCAGCCATTCGATAGAGCGATCACCGTGGCCGTGACCATCCAACCAGACAGCGCCCAGTTGCATATTTACGGCGGATGAATATTCAGCCAGAAACCTGGTAACGGAAATATACCGGGTGTAGTCGTTGCCGCCCTCGGCAAACTGCTCACCAAACTCCATACACATTTTAGCCCAGGTGGCATCCCCGTAGTAATCGCGGCCACGCCGGCGGGCGCTATCTGCCAGGTCTTTAATATTTCTGGTTGGTTGAGAACTGCTAATTTTATTACCCCCAATGGGTGGAAGCACCCACAGCTCTGGCCTCTCCTACCACCATCCTGGTGGAGGCGGAACTACGCTACAAAGCTTACTTTGTGCCAGCCTATTACAGCATTATAATTAGCCCAGATAAAGAGGTTGCCGTTAGCGTCTACATACATATCGCCATAAACACGGCCAAGCGAGGTGGGCTGGGCCCCGCTAACAATCCTGAAAGGTACGCCCGTCCCACTATCAGCCTTCACACCTACTCCACCGGTACTGTTGCCGTAAACCCCACTCACAATGCCGGAGCCGTAGACCCCGGTGTTGCTGCTTTGGCCTTCGACCCCGATGTTGCTGCCTTGGCCGTAGACCCCGGTGTTGCTGCTGAAGCCGTGGACCCCGTAGATGCTGCCTTGGCCGTAGACCCCGGTGTTGCTGCTGAAGCCGTAGACCCCCATGGTGTAGCCGTTGCTGTAGACCCCGATACTCGCCCCGGGCAATTTAGTCAGGTCAAAAGTGCTGTCAGATCCATCCGTGGCTACCAGGCCGTATTTGACGCCAGCAGTCCCGCTGGGCACCCCGCTCGGGATAGCGGTACCCGGCGGCACCACCACCGCCCCTACCCGACGGCTGCTGTCAGGCGCCGTCGGGTCTATAACCAACCGGGCCTGGGCGCTCTCCGGTACTGCTGCCGCCACCGTGCCCACCGCCAGCCCGGCCAGCATCCCGCCCGCCAAACGCCGCAGCATCCGCCGCCGGCTGGGATTGGACGGCTTATAATTATTATTATCTTCAGCATTAATTACATTATTTAGTGATGTAGGCGGCGCTTGCACCTGTGCTTGTGCCTGTAAGCTGTCCATCTTGGCCTGCATCGCAGCCATCTGGGCCATCAACTGCGCTACTGTGTCGGTCAGGGCCTGATCGCTCATTGTTGCGGTCTCCTTTAAAGTTGTAGGTATTTTAATTGTAAATTTGTATGAATAGATTAAACTTTACGTAACGCAAAGAGTCAATGGGGAGGTCTTAACTTGCTGATCACGAGCGGCGGGCCAGGCAGATCCAGGAGGACAATATCCGGCTGATGATCCAGAACAATCGGCGGCGCAATTATTAGCCGCGGCAACATACAAATGTACTATTTATGGAGTTCTAATATAAAAATAATTGACATTGGCCGGCGCTGGTGATAAATTACTAATTAGATACAATTGTATCTTTGTACAGTTGTATCTGAGAACAAACCTAAAAAATGAAAGTTTCCTCATGGTGTGTCGACCCTTATTGCTAGGGTGCGGGCCAGGTGTACAGCGGTTAGCAGTAATGTTAATGCGGCAACATCCCTGCGAGCCATGAGGTTTTCGTTTTTATACAAGGGTTAAAAGTATCTTATTCTCCATAATCTTATAAAGCCCTTCATTACCCGACTTAAATTTATCCATAATCATACCGGCAACCATATCGGCCAGTTGCAGGCAGCCCTCAGTATGCGACTCCACCGGGGATACCCGACTACTGCAAATTAAGCCCCGGCTTTTTAATTCGTTAGAAATTGCAGCCCGCATAGCATCAGCTATAGCTTTATCATTTTTCTTTTGGTCAATTACAATGCGGAGTTTATTAACCGGCCTAACTGATAAAGCTACTGCCTGGCCTATGAGCGGAGCCAGCAGACGGCTTGTCAAGACATTACCGCCCAGGTTTGACAGGCTTAAAGTGCTGAGGCTGTTTTGCTTATCTAGAACTGAAACGTAAGCTTTAAAGTCCATATCGCTCTTTGCAAACTCGGCAAAGAATGGAACCCGTTTTACTGTGTCGAGGTTGTGATATTTAAACTCGAATTTGGCCTTTAGCCCAAAGCGCTGGCGAAGCGCTGCAATCCGGTCCTGAATAGCAAGCTTATTCTCAGTGGCTATAACACAGCTAACATAAAAGGGTTTCGATCCGCCGCCTTCCTTACCAACCTGAAAGCCTGGATCCCCGGCCGCATCGAAAAAGAAATAGTGCATCCCTAAACTTGCCGACGGCCTAACCAGCGAGACCACCAGCTTGACCGCTTTTGGGCCTGTTCTGGCGCTGTAGGCGGTTCCGGCTCTACGACCGGAATATTTACCTCTCCGGCCTGTGAAGGCTCCTGGACGGCCTCACGCGCTATCCGGCCCGCTTCTGCTTGCAGGCGCTCTTCCAGGTTTGCGACTCGCTCCGTCAACTGTCCAATTGTCAAAGCTTCTAACCGCCTGGCTTCCTGCAGTTCGTTTACTTCACGCCGCCATGCATCCTGGACCTCATCCAGCCGGGATTGAAGCCGGTCACGCTCTTGCTGGATAGCCATAAGCGCCATAGTGGCAACCTGGTTGGCTTCCTGCGCTGGACCGCCGGCTGCTTTGGACTTGACTCTGGACTCTGGACTGTCATTTTCATTGTCAAAGTCCAGAGTCTCAGAACTGTCAAAAAGGCGCTTAGTCCGGTAGTTTTCCAGGCTTTCAGCAGTTAATAGCTGGCCGTGTTTCGCGCCGTTACTTTCCAGCTCGCCGCGCTCAATCATCCGGTAAATGGACCGCACAGTAACGCCCAGCTGGCGCGCAGCCTCCGCCGCTGGTACGGTATAGGTTTTGACATCGCCCTCTACAGGCTGGTTTTGACTTTTGTCTGTCATTTTAAAGAGTCACTTGACTGTCCAAATGGGGAAAGCGGTCGGGTGATTGTAGCATATCGGCCCAGTGCAGGCGACTCCAGCGGCACTGGCCAACCCACCAGGAGCGAGGGCCCATAACCTACCATTCAGGTCATTTATTTGCATTAATATGATAAAATTAATAATATTGTTTTCAATAATTTCACCATAATTTCGCCATTGCACCGATGATTTAATTTATCAGAGCTCGAATGAAATAAAACATGTTGTCAGGAAAAACGCTTTTAATGAAATGGAGGGTAACACTATGGCAGAGTCAGATTTAGACCAGGTCATTGAGCAATATCAACTTGCATTAGGTGAATTTGTCAAGGGAAACCCTGAGCCGGTGCTGAAATTTTTCTCCCAACGCGATGTCGTTAGCCTGGCAAACCCCTTTGGCCCGGCCGTGCGTGGGCCGAAGCAAGTGGAGGAGGTCGCGAGGGGGGCAGCGTCAAAGATTCGGGATGGTAAGATTGATAATTTCGAAACCATCACGAAGATGGTAACGCCTGATATGGCCTTTTTTGTTTGGGTTGAGCATGGCAGGGCCAAGGTAGGCAACCGAGACACTCTTGACCCGGTCCCTGTAAGGGTAACGGTCATTTTTATACCGGAAGACGGTACCTGGAAAGTAGTGCATCGCCATGCTGATACAATCGTTTCGGCTCGGCCGGCTGAGTCGATGATCCAGAAGTAGATGAATCGATGGCTTTGGGCCGCCACCTTCTGAAAATTCAACTACTAAAGAGGCGGGGCATAGGGTATAGATTATATCCTGATTAAGGCGTTTACCGCTCCGGCAATTGATGGCCAAGCCCTTTTTAATGGCTTAATGTTAAGCTAATACCCCTTGCCTTAATACAAAATTTAAAGGATTTTAGTTCAAAACAGCCGCCAGGGCTGGCCTTCAGCATCCAGACCGGCAGCAACGTGCATAATCCTGCTATTTTGGGCTGTAAAAGGGGTTAAGGAGACCTGAAATAGAAAAGACCGGCTTAAGCTGGCCCCTATCTTATCTACTCTCGAACGAAATAGATTTGCTGATTAATATGAACCTTAGCACCGCTTCCATTACATAGCAATATGCGAAGTATTAATAAACTTTATTCTATAACCCGGTCAGTTCTGTAAGGAGCGAGGCGCGCCGCCGGTGCCCGGAGCCTGGCCAAATTCGTCTGGCGGCCCTTTCAGAACATTTGTGCTTTGTTACGCTATGCACAAGCCGGGTTGTATAAGATTTGGCTATGTCACGGGCTTGCCGGACTGCCGGTCTAAACTAATAATTGTGCCTTATGCCTGGTTATCAACTGGCGATTGTGATCCTAAAGCGATATTTACAACCATGATATTGAACTCAACCTGCTGCCCGGCTATGCTTATAATCAATTACCAACCAGGGCCAATATAGCTCGAGCACAAGCGCAAGCAAAGTAAAGACCCCCGCCGGTGAGCGAGGGCTGGTTGGTTGGTTGGTGGTTAGTGGCGCTGGAGCGATGCGCGAGACGGTTAGTCCGGCCAGTCGCCTATGTAAGTAAGAATTAGATTCCAGGCTACCTCCGGGTCATCGTGGACCGTGCCGTCTAACGCTTTATCGGTTGGACCATCCTGGTGATGGGTATACTGCTGCAAGGCCCAGACCGAGCCGAGCAGAAAAAGCGCTGTTACATCTTCCAGCGATTCTTGAGCGCTGCTCCACTGTAGCAGGGGCACAGCGGCCAGTGGCCCGAACAGTGATACAACCTCAAAGTGCAAGATGAATTTCTGCTTGACGAGTTCCTTGCTAATCTTTGAATTAGCCATATGCTTAACAGCCTTGTTCATGGGTTACCTCATCTTATCTGGCCGGTATTGTAAGCGCCGGCCTCGCTGTTAAAGATTTGGTTGACTAAAAGGTTAAAGGTTCCGGCTCAGGCACCGGTACGTGGCGGCATATCGTGTAATAAACATCCTTGCCCCTATCCATCCGGCTTAACGCAGCCAGCGCGGCTTTGCAGTCTTCCAGGTCCACAAACGAATCGACCACCTGGGCCTCGCCGCGGACCATGCAGCCCTCCGGGCCGGTGTAATTCACGGCTATCAGGTCCCACTGCCAGCAGGCCGGCTGGGTGATTCCGGCCAGCCGTATGGTTTCGTACCCGGCTTCAGTCAGGTAAACCGTTTGGTTGCTGCTGCTGTCCAGCGCCGGGTTTAATCTTGTAATTGTAATTGTAGTCATTATTCATCATCCTCCTGAACAGACCGTAAGACCTCCAGGTAAGCGGCGTTCCAGGTCAGGTCACAGTCCTGGCAGCGGCCAGTCCCGCAGTCCGCGCCTTCAACACCACACTCGCAATACAGCACCGGTGGAGCGGCCTGCGCCGACCTCTCGCTGACCCGCATCTTGAAATGGCTATAACCGGCCAGGGCGTGTTTGCAGCAAGAATTCTTGCGCCCGGCAGGACAGCTGCAGTCAGCAACCAGCTTGCCGGCCTGCTTGCGGTAGTCCAGATTATACTGGCGGTCACCGGCCTGGCTGGTCACTTCGTACCTGCCGAATGAAAGTTCACGCAGCCGGGGCTTTTCGATCTGCGCCCGGACGTAAGCCCGTTCAGCGGCTTTCTTATCTTCAAAGGTCATCATAGTTGTGTTACACTTCCTTTCTGACTAAATGGTTAACGCCAATTTGTCCCGGAGCCGTCCTGCTACAACAGGACGGCTCTACTTGTGTCTACCGGCCCTTCAGGCTGTTGTACTGCCGCCGTAACTCGGTCCGGCGGGCCTGATGCATCTCGCTGGTAATCAGCCCGTCTTCGAGGTCCTTATTGGCCGCCTTCGCCAGGCCAATATAGAAAGCATCGAGGCTCATCCCACCGGTGGGCTGCTGAGCGGCTTCTTTGGTCTGGCTGTTGCGGCGGTTGAGGAGACTGCTGACTTCCGCGCTGCTGAGTTTCTTCACTGGTGGCCTGCTTTCTTTTACTAATGACTACTTGCGATTACTTACATTCTTATTATAGACTAATCGCAAGGAAATGCAATACTTATTTGTTCTATTTTCTAACGAATATTTATATTCCCTTGCGTTTACTTAGATTGTATATATAATAGAGGTAGGCGAATAAACACACACACACACGCAGGAGGTTAATTTTGTGAACATACTTAAACGGTTAAGGGCTGAGGCTGATAAAACTTTAGAAAAAGTAGCTGAGGCGACCGGCATAGATCAGGCGACAATTAGTCAGCTTGAAAATGACCGCCGCAAGGCTCGATATAACACGCTTTACAAACTGGCAAAATATTACGGCAGGGATGTAGATGATGAGGAGTTCAAGGGTTTACTGGATGATGGGGCCGAACGCGGCCGGCGTGGTGGCCTGGCGACTCAATTAAAAAAAGAAGGGCCAGTGACAGCAGGTTAAGCAGCACTGGCCCATCATAACGACTACCGGCGCGGACGAGGCGCCTGGCGGTCACAGTTTATTTTAGCAGTAGGGAGGTATAGCGAGCAATGGAATTTCTATATATGCGTGAAAGTGGCGATTTCGATATTGAATACTGGTCGGCCCACCCTGTCATAAAGATGACCGCAAAAAGGGTGTATATTCACTGGCACGGCGAGGCCTTTCGCGGGTTTATAATCCTGGACCGGGCAGCGCTGGAGAAGGATGGTAGCGCCAGGGCGGTTAGACGCGGCTATGATGATTTGTACTATACGGCTATACCCGAGGGAGGCCGACTTGATGGCGACTGGAGGAACGAGGAAACCAGGCAAGCCCGGCTAGAGAAGGAGCGCCGTGTAGCATCCCCAGAACACCAGGCGCCGGTGGTGGCTTATTTGAACAGCAGTCCGGTTTACATAGTAGGAAAGGATTTAATATGAAAAAGTGGGAATACCTGATGGTTTCTGGCAACGACAATTATCTGATTGTAAATGGAGAAAAACGTCTCCGGCCGCAGCCAGTCGGCCCGGAAGACTTTTTAGCCCTGTTGAATGATCTGGGTGAATAAGGCTGGGAGTTAACTGCCCAGCAACTGCACCGGGAACCAAGCGAAGCTGTACTAACCTTTAAGCGGCCTAAAGAAGATAAAGAGGATCTAAGTCTAGATCTTTCAGGTGTTAAGGAATTCCTTGACAAGAGGAATAACGACCTGAGTAAAGCTATTTCCCAACTCAAGTCAAAAACTGGCTTGGATAAACCTGCTAAATCTGTGCTTGAAATTGACACCGAAAAAGATGAAGTTCGGTCGTTTAATGATGAGCCAGGCGACTAATGCCGGCCTTAATCAAAAATAACATGAAAGATAAAATGTCACAGGAAACTCGAATGGTTGTAGATAGAATGCTGGACTTTTTTGGAATTGAAATGTTAAGGCCGTTAAGGCACCCTAACTTTAAAGGCAGCCGCCACACCGTTGCGTACCTGTGCCGCGGCCGGGAAGGCTTTTACCTGAAGACTACCAACCAGCTGGTGACAGACGGCTGCCTGGAACTGAAATGCCGCAAATCAGGCTGCGGGTGGAAACTGGACTTCGATATAGATGCGAGTAGCCAGGCGCAGCTCGGGGGGACTGAGCCAGTAGTAAAAGATGGTAAACAGAAGGGCTTTATTTCTCCTGAGAGATATACCAAACTTGATGATGAAACGCGGCAAAAAGTAGTTGCAGCGTTCAAAGATTGATGCTATACTTAAAAGGAAATTTAATATCCCTCAGTACTCCCGTAGGGTGTCAGCAGGTCCCATCTGTCAGAAGTGGTGAAGCCCAGCAGATGGGCCTCCCATAATCTTGACGTTGCGACCGCTTGACACCCTTTTTGATTTCTAAGGGTCCCGCACTTTTAAATAATTTTAAACGCGAAAAAGGACCGGCACCAGAGGGGGCAACCTTCACTTTCAAAGCTTACAAGCCGACCAAAGCAAACAGCAATGAAGTGATTAAAAAGCCCGAACAGTAACGGCCCAGTTCATAGTTGTAGTATTAAATGTACTACAACTGATAGCATTTTAGCACCATTGTTACTATTGTAGCAAGATGCTGACAGAACTGGACCCGAAACTACCCCACGAAACCTCTGGACCGGCCAACATCTTTTATCGAAATGTTGGTTAGAAGCGATTAGCCAGGAACCGGACGCAACGAAAGAAGCACCGGCTCCACAGTGACCAAACTGCAGGCGGCGCTTCTTTCAAAATTCCCGGACGGCATGTTCAGTATAGCACGCTCTATAGACAATGTAAATAGGCACGTTTTTGTTTACTAGAGACCGCACCAACTGGACTTCGCCGCCGGTATCCGGAGGCAAACAAAGTGAATCAGCAATACCCCAGTTTATTAGCACCCGCCCCTTTCGACATTACCGAGAAGATTGTTGAAAGACTAACCGACCAGTTTGGCCCGGTCTGGGCTGAAATCCGCCGGCAAAACCTTAGCTACACTCATCAATTCCAGAACCTCGAACAAACAATATCGCGCCTGTTGCAACAGCAGGAGTTAAAGGCCCAGTCCACCGGTGCAGAAAGCCGGGTGTTTTAAAATGACTACTACCACCGCCGCCCATCCTTCTTCTTCTTACGCACCCCAGGCCGCCATATACAATCAAGTCTACCACCGGCAAGACTGGACCAGAACCAACGCCCGCAACCGCTGTGTAATATGCGGCAAATTCGGTTACTGCGAGTATCTTCCTGACGGCTCGCAGGCCCACTGTATGGCTAAAAATGCCGCCGGTGGTATACCGATGCGCTCGCGCGGCGGCGGCCAGCGGTTCATCTTGAAGTTTGCAGGGCCGCAAGCAACTGCCGCCGATTTCCGCACCCGGCCAGCGTCACAGCCCGCCCAGGCTGCCCAGGCTGCGCCAACACCAATAATACCAATACCAATACCAATACCACCGGCAGTAGAACCCCTGCCCATCGAAACGCTTGACCGTATTAACCGGCTGATCCTGGCGCTTTGCCCGCTAAGTGAAAAGCATAGTAACTACCTGATAGGCGAAGGAGTTGACCCGACCGGCTGCGGTACGCTGGCTTATAAGCAGGCGTCCAGGATTGCCACCCGGATTGTTACAATAGTCGGTGAGGACATCGCCCGCCGCGCGCCGGCTTTGATCGAAGCCCGCGCCAAAGATGGCCGCAATTGGTGGACGCTGGCCAGCGCTGCCGATGGCCTTTTACTCCCAGCCACAAATGTTGACGGTCTGGTAGCAGGCCTGCAAATCCGTAAAGACAAGCCGGCCGGTCCGGATGACCGGTACCGCCAGGTAAGCCACGGCGGCCTGGGCGGCACTCCGCTAACCGTGTTTAAAACGGCACCCGGCGCGGCCAGCCCGAACCACTCAATAATATCGGAAGGTTACAAAAAATGTTCGGTAGCCACAAAGAACTGGCAGTGCCACGCGATCAGCCTGGCCGGTGTTAGCGCCTACAATGTTGACGAACTTATCCGGACCGTCGCAGCGCTGGGCGTGGACAGCGTAAGCCTGGCCTTCGATGCCGACAAAGCCGCCAACCAGAACGTTGCCCGCGCCGAGGAGCGGTTGCTGAATATACTGGCCGCAGCCTTTCCCGAACTGGCTATCTTTAAACTGGAATGGGACGGCTCGGCGGCTAAAGCTAAAGGTCTGGACGACGCGGTTAAAGCCGGATGTGAATTCAAATTCGTACCGGCGGCGGGGACCGGCCCGCGCCTGGTTACCGACCTGCCCGCCGCCGCTCACGCCCGCACCTTCACTACGGCGGCCACCGACCGCAAAATGTACACCCTGACCGAGGCCCGCGAACAGCACCGCGCTTTCTTCGACCGGCTACTACTAATGTCCTATCCCGGCCCTGGCCCTGACGGCAGCCAGACCGCACTTACTTCGCCCACCGGTACCGGTAAATCAACCGCCGGGGATGACAGCCTGGCTTACGGTGCTTCTACTGGCCTGCTCCAGGGCCGCTGGCTGACCATGGCGCCCAACAAAGACAACATAAAAGAACGTACCGTCCCGCGCACCGAACTGGGTAAAGCGGCGGCTGCCGGGTATGTGGCCGTCCAGCAGGGCCGCCGCCTGATCGATCTGGGCGACCCTAACCTGGTGCAAACGCCGTTCGACTGCGCCAATGAAAACGCCGAAATTGCCGGCAAGAACCGCCAGATAACCGCGCAAGTAGTATGCCCGACCTGCCCGTTCGGCAGCGATGACAACTGGGTGAAAGCCTACCCGGACGGTAGTACCCGCCCCTGGAAGTGCGAAGTTGACGGATATTTGGCCAGCCGCAAAGCCAGCGAAAAAGCCCAGGCCGTTATCGCTACTAAAGAAAGTTTTTTAAACAATAGCGATCAGTTAAATGACTTCGACGGCATAATTGTGGACGAAGAATTGATGCCCTTCCTGATGGAAATTATCAATATTAACAGTTCCATACTGGACGGATGGCGGCAGAAAATAGGGCTAAAAGGGATACCTGCTCCGGAATGGGAACGGCTTTTCCAGGTCATTGATAAGGCTTCTCTTACCCTGGCCGGGCAGCCCAATAATACCGATGATGCGGCAGCTGCTGCGGCCGGGCAAGACCTGGGATATGGGGGCCGGCTGATAGACGCCCATGGCCACCTGGAAGCTGCCGCCAATAGCCTGGGCTACGATTACACCCAAATACTCGTGGACTGCGATCACTACCGGCGTTCCACCTACGAAGGCGTTTTTGATTTTGAAGAGCCTTATTCAAACACCACCGGCCTTAGCGGCACCAGGGCCAAGGTCAAGAATGTTTTTCCGTTTCGAGGAGCACGCGAACTGCTGGACCGGCTGGTTGATACTGACAACCCTGCCCGCTTCGCCCGCGGTGGCGACGGCAGTTACAGCCTGGTGCTGCATATACCGCGCAAAAAACTGATTGAAACCCTGCGCCGGAAGACGCTGGTTGTAATGGACGCCACCCTGCCGCCTACCCTGAAAATACTGCTGCCAAAACTGCAAGAACTGCGCTTCGACGTACCGCAAAATATCCATATCACCCAGACCACCAACGCGCTTTTCAGCAAAAGAGACCTGCACAACCCGGACACCCGTGCGCGCGTTGAAGCCGCTAACCAGTCCTTTGCCGCCGGCAGCAAGAAACATTTAACCGTGCTACCACTGCGCTTTCAGGAAGGCCAGGACGCTTTGCAGATACCGTCCAGTGCCAGCGGTGGTAATGAAGTTGAACATTGGGGACTGCACCGCGCCACCAGTAAATACAGCGACTTCGATAGCATCACGTTGCTGGGCCACCATATCAGACCGATAGATTATATCGGAGCGGAGGTGATAGCAGCCCGCGCTATGGCCGGCCAGGACAACCCCACCCGCGAAGGTAACGCCCCGGCGGAAAAACTGCGGCTGCGGCTGCGGCTGTATAACCACATCTTGCCGAACGGTCGCGCTGCCGGGCGCTGGATGAAATGCGATCAGGATAAGGACATTCAGGCAGCGATAGAACAAGAATTTGCCGCCAATATAATCCAGGCGATAGGCCGGACGCGCGCCGCCTTACGTTCGCCGCAGCTGCCGCCTGTAAGAGTTTTGATACTTTGTAACGAACCGGTTGGAAATTTACCCATCGATTTACTTACCACGACCAGGGAACTGGCAACCACCCCCCCCGAAATGGCGATTTTCACTAATAATAACTATGTGAAAAAGTCGGAATTAGGGGGTCTGGTTCCGGCTTATACCGATGTAATGGGTAACCTGGACGCCTGGGACGATGATTTAATCCAGGATGAAACTGCTGAAACACAGGCATTTACGCCGGATGAATGGCCTGACAACAGCAGCCCACCGCTACTGGAATGAATAAATGGATGACATATCACTACCGAAAATTACGGTCCAGCTACGGCAATTTGCAAGATTTAAGAGGAGGTACAGACGTTGAGTATCCATATTGAAACTGAAACCGAGGACGGCCTGACCATCGAGCTTAAAGCGTTCGGGCCGTCCGACTGCCAGCGGGTGGACCAGGCGCTGGGCCACGAATTACCGCCGCCGGCAAAAGTGGTCAGGCACGCCTGGAGTAATGGGAAAACGTATTCCTTTTTTAAGGAAGATACACAGGCCGTAACAGGCTGGCTGCAGAAGCGGCGTGCACCGGTAACGCGCCGCCAGTCCAGACCGGCCCCGCCTGTGTGGGTACAGGTTGACAGCGCTGGCAGCGGTAGTGGTCGCGGTAGTGGTGGTAGTACAGAGCCGAAACCAGCCGCTTAAGCAGGCCGATTTTGAACGTGAGGTAAGAAGTTAAGTTTGTATTAAGGAGTTTGTATAGTGGCAGCACCCAAGCGTAGCAGCATAAAGCGTGAATTTGACCTGGCAACCCTGGCCGGCCTTCATTTTAAGGGTAAGTTCCAGGCTGAGATTGCCAAACAGCTTAACATAACACAACAGCAAATAAGCTATGACCTCAAAACCTTACAAACCCGCTGGGCTGAGTCGGCCAGGGGGCGGCTAGATGATGCCAAAGGTAAGGAACTGGCTAAAGTTGATAACCTGGAGCGTGAGTATTGGCAAGCTTACCAGTTTTCACAAAAAGATTTCCGATCCGTAACTGCCAAACGTGAGAGGGTGGATTTAGGCATAGACAAAGATGGGAAGAGGGCGGCCAGAAAAGGCGCAATTACCGAGCTGACGGTCAAGAAAGAAACGCGGGTTGGAGATCCCATATACCTGGCCGGCGTGGCCTGGTGCATTGAACGCCGGTGCAAGATTCTGGGCCTCGACGCTCCTATCCAGACCGAGACGGCCCACAGTTTCAGCGAAGAAAACTGGCAGAATATCAGGGGGGTAATCCTGACCGCCCTGGCCGCGTTTCCTGAAGCTCGCGTTGCTGTGGCGAGTAGCCTGTTGGCCCTGGAAGCGCCGGCCCAGGCGGCAATCGATGCGGTAGACGCCGAGTACAGCGAGGTTGCCGAATAATGGCTGCGATGGCAACGCCTACCACGCTGGACCTGGCCGGCGATATGGCAATGGCTCTGGATCCTGTGAACCTGGCACGTGCGGCCGGATTTCCTAATCTGGATACCTACCAGGCTGAGTTCCTAAGAAGTCCGGCCAAACAAAAGATACTCTTATGTTCGCGTCAAGCCGGCAAGAGTACTATTTCGAGCTTGCTTGCGGTTCACGATGTGCTTTACTCCCCGGCGGACCGGCCCGCCCTGGTGCTGGTGTTATCGCCTTCGCTGCGCCAGAGTTCAGAATTGTTTAACAAAATTAAGGCGGCTTACTACAAGGTGGCCGGGGTGCAACCCCGCCAGGACAGCGCCATATCGCTAATATTGCCCAACCTGAGCCGGATTGTAAGCCTGCCCGGCCCATTCTTCGCCGGGCCTTTATCTACCTACCGGCAGCAGGCTTTACCCGCGCCCGCGCCGCTCCTCTTTAACCATTGACCACCATAACCACCCGGCCCCGGCAAATGTTGCCACACCACACAAACTA
>MWWH01000330.1_pt1 | contig 13545 bp, 25 predicted proteins | sample 1047231 | NCBI WGS metagenome assembly MWWH01 (sample SAMN06349967, study PRJNA376086) | soil metagenome | isolation source: MG3-2 sample Antarctic (ecotone) soil | place: Antarctica | collected 2015-01-13 | reverse complement strand
GGCGCGTGGTGTGAGCATCCGCGCCGAGGGCGGCGTCCTGAAGCTAAAGCCGATGGAAGCCATACCGGACTTACTGCCGGAAATCCGACACCTCAAGCCGGCGCTGTTGGAATTCCTGAGCTACCCGCCGCTAATGCAGGAAATGCTAACAGCGCATCCGCAACTGAATAACCCGGCTGACGTGGCAGAGCTGCTGGAGTATTTTGCGGAGCTGCCCGTCTTACCCTGGCACACCGGCGCGTACTGCGATGAGCTACGCGTCGAGTGATTCTTAGGTTGCAAAAATTGTAAAACGAAGGAGATTCAGAATGAGCCAATTAACTGAAGAGAAGCTGCTTTCCGTGGGTGACGTTTGCACGCTGACCGGCTGTTGCCCGTTGACGGTTTATCGCGCCGTCAGAAAAGAGAAGCTGCCGGCGTTGCGCATGGGGCGACATATCAAGATTTTGGCGAGTGACCTTGAGAACTACCTCAAGCGCGGCTAGGGGAGCCACCGCACCGGCAAAACATTGGAGGTAGCACAATGAGAAAAGGCAAGAAAAAACCGACTCTCGAACAGTTGCAGCCCCTGTTTTACGTCCTCAGAGCGATTGTAAGAGCCGCCGGCGGAGAGCTGGAAATCATGCCGCAGCAGCTGTGGCGCAAAGTCGAGGCGGTTGCAAGTGATGAGGTGCGCGCCTCAGCCTGTTTCCCCAGGGGGAAAATCAGCCTGAGCATGTCCATTGCCACGTTGCGGCCTGTCTTTGCTGCAGCGGGAATTCAGGTCACGCGCCCCCACAAAGCCGAAGGCAGCCTGGCGCGATTAATCCGCTTCAAGCCGCTGGATAGTAAGTCACAAGATCACAAGGAGAAAGCTAATGTCTGAAACAAACGCCGTAGCACCAGCCGGACGTTATCCCGCACGCCTCGAAGCCTGTCGCGAGACAGCAGACGGCCTGGTGTTTACCTTGCGCGCCTCCCCGTTTTCGGAAAACGAAGCGACGGTGCAGTACTCCACCGGCAGGACAGCGCGCCGGGGCAACAACCTGGACTCGCTCATTATAGCCACCGGGATTCCGCTTGATGATCCAGCGCCGGAAATGCTCATCGGCGCGGTGGTTCTCATCGGCGTGCGCCACGCCAAAGACGGCCACGGCGACAAGCGCGCTGAAGTAACCGGGATGGGGATGTCGGACGCAAATCGTGATTGGCTCGAACAGTTTAAGGCGCCACCTAAAACAGCAGAGCAGATTGTGCAAACGCTTGAAGATACTGCGCAGCAGGTGCTTGAAGAACGCCGGAACCGCCAGGACGCGGCGCTGCAGGCTCATGACGCGGCGTGCGCGACGATGCATGAGATGCGCGCGGCGTGCGTTGCAGCCACGGCGCCAGAGCCGGCGCTGGATTTAAGGGGGGTGACATGGACGGGATAAAGCTGGCGCGCTTGTTCAAAAAGACATCGGCCAAGAGTGGGAATGAGTACTATACCGGGCGCGTCAACGCCGGCATGAGGCTGCTCATCTTGCCTAATACACGGCAGAACGAGACGGACTCGCCGGAGGATTATGTGGCGTTCCTGGTACCGGCAGACGACGCACCAGCGCCTGGTACTACGCAGTAGTACCTATAATTTCAAGGCTTTTCACGCGTTGCGCGTCATCGGCTCGTTTTTGAAATGGCGAAAATGACCATCAAACGATTATCCACCAGGCCACCGGCGCGGCGCAGCATCTTGCACACAGCACGCTTGCTGGCCCAGGGCGATGTCTCAGACCAAACGCGCTGGCAGGCGCTTGGACTTGCGCCCATCAAAGTAAAAAAGAGTGCGCGCCCGGAGTGTGGCGCACGCACCAGGGCAGGCGGCCACTGTCGGGCCAAAGTCCTTGACGGGCGCCGGCGCTGCCGCTTGCATGGCGGTTTGAGTACCGGGCCGAAGACAGCCGAAGGCAAGCGCCGCTGTCGGGAAGGGCAGGATCGCGCCAGAGCAAGACGCCGGCTGGAAAAACAGAGAGAAAGCACCGCAGAAGAGATTGCAGGACTACCAAACGCACACTCAACGGACAGCCAGGTGCACAGCCAACCATAGGAGCAACCGATGAAGAACATGACCGCTGAGAAACTGCAACGCCGTATCAAAGAATGGCGGGAGAGTCCGGATTTATGGGACATCGACCAGGACATGAGTGCAATGCGTGCGCTCTTCGAGCATTATTGCGAACGCCTGGAAAGCATGGACGCGCCGGATCGTGAGTTCATCACTGATTGCTTTGGGTTCCTTTCCGAACTAGGAAAGCTGCAAGAGAGAGAAGCGCGTATCCGCAACACCAACGCCCTCACAGCACGCGAGGTTTTGCACCTTCAGGAGCGGATCAAGCGAGCCGCCATGTTTGTGCCGCCCGACGATAGACAGCGCTATCTTGCTTTTCTGGTTTCCGATGAAGTGCTGGGAGATGGTGAAGTGCCACAGCTAACACAAGGCGATTACTAAGTGTCAATAAGAGAAAACAGGCAAGTAAGACGGGCGGAATTTGGGATGTCCTCCCCTGGAAAGCCTTTAGCCTGTGCGGATTCCGCACTAGCCTCCCCCGTCCTTTGAGTGACTATGAACACGCCGCTGGGCGTCGCTTTGCTTGAGTTTGTGCGCATGGAATCAGCAGCGACCAAAGAGCGTGTGGCCTGGCTCGAAGCGCAGTTATTCGAGATGCAAACTGCTTCGAGATAGGTCTGCCACTGCCCCAACACAACGCCTCTGAAACTGCCCTCAGCGCCTTGCTTGTTGCGTTTCATAGTGCATGAATATTGCATTGTGGAACATACGTGTATATAATTCCGTATACAGTAGTCCACGAATTATAGACCGTAAAAGTGGAATTGAAACAGCAAATAGGCGAAGCTGGGGAAATATGTCTGCATCCATAAAAAAATGTGCGACTCACGGGCGAAGCAGCAAAGTTGTGCGTGCGTGCTCTGATGCCGGCTCTCGCACTCGCAAACTATCGGCGCGCGACTCCCAGTTACTACTCCATCATTTGTCCAAACCTGCCAGACCAAACGCGGCACTCAAAGCGGCAGCCCGTAAGTACTGGAAGAGCGTTTGATCACACCCCTGTATCTAACACAAAAGTATGCTCAGCATTGAGCCTTTTGTCTCGAAGCGCAAGGTCGGCGACTTCGACTGCGGATACCCTACCCTCAACAACTACATTCAGACATTAGCCCTCAAGAGTACTCGCAAGGGCTACGGCAGAACCTATCTCGCAACGGATGAGACTGGGCGAGTCGTAGGCTATTATGCTTTGGCGACAGGCACCGTCCAGGTTGGTGACGTGCCTGATGCTGAAAGCCTAATGCCGACGGATGTGCCGGTCGTGCGCTTAGGGCGGCTCGCCGTCCGTGCCGATTGCCAGCGTCGGGGCTACGGCACGCAGTTGCTCATTCACGCCTGCAAACAAACTCTCAACGTGGCTGATCTGGTAGGAGTTGCGTTCTTGGAAGTCCACACCTTGTACGAGGAAGCCAGAAACTTTTACGTGAAATACGGGTTTATCCCATTCTTGGATGATCGTATGCACATGTTTCTAAGCATCGAGGCAATTAGAAGACTCGTTGTCGATTAACGCCCAAATACTCAACTTGGGCGCATTGACCGTTCAGGCGCTTAGAATGGCTTAAAACGGCAAGAAATCAGAGAGTACCGTGTTCAGTTTTAGCCCTGTAGCGAGCGGATTATACTGAATCGTTCAGCATAATCAATAGTTAGCCTGCTACGTTATACTCAATCGATGCCGGAGGTAAAATAATGAGTGAAAGTAATACGCGCGAATCAATACCAAGTTGGGCTGCACTCTATGTGGCAGTCTTCGGTCTTGTTATTCCGGGTGCATTATTCTGGTGGCTTAATCGTCGGTATGAGAATGAGATGGCGTGGGCCGAGGGCGGCGGCGCAATTGTCTTCCTATTTGCTGCTGCAATTACGGCCTTCGGTGAGATAGCCGCTTTGGTGATTGCTGCCCGAAAATGGCGTAATCTTCCAGCAAAAGTTGCCTCATGTGTAGCAGTTCTAACGTTGTCCTTCTTAATGTGGGTTGTGGTGCAGATGTTCCGACCTCAATAGTCGTCAACAAGCAGCCGAACAAGGCGCTGCGCCCGACCGCTTACAGCTACGGCTTTCGCTCGCGCCCGCCGCACTCCGGGCAGACGCTACTGGGGCCGCTACGAGCGCAGAAGCACCTGCACAATGACACATATCGTAGCTGAGCTATCCAGCGCACCACAGACAGCCGAGGGACGCATGAGGATCAAAGAGAGTAACTGGCGACGTGGCCAGAGAAGCGGCGGGACGTGCTAAGATAGGAGCATGTCAGGTGACACGCGTTGCGGTATGTTATGCGATTTTATCTGTCACTTTTAGCTGTCTTTTTTGGGGCGGCGGCTTTTAACTACTGCCTTCTTCCATTTTGGCTGGGGCTGCTGCTCAGCCTCGACTGGTGGCGTGTCTGTGCTCCCTTTATTCTCCAAATTGTCATTCTCATTACAATTGTCCTTGCCGCGAAATCAACTTACATAAAGCAAATGGCCGCTGTTGGTCTTATCAGCGTTGTCGCAGGGGCTGCCGTTTACGTGGGGCAGATGATGTTGGTATTAAGCCGGATCTGAGGACGAGTCACTCCTAGGCCCAAGCGCTGGCCATTCAGCAATATTCTCTTATCCTACCTGCTATAGCCCCATAGCTTGCCCACAGCAGCCGATTAGCGCCAGAGCCTAACATCATGCGCTAAAGCGAATCGGGCCGTAGAATCGCCTACAAACGGCAAAAGTGAAACGGTCTATTGCTTGTCATATCATTAGCACGAAAAGACAGCACACAAGGTACCTTATCGTATGTAGCGATATTTTCTAAGTGTGAGCCTTAAAGCTGCCACCACAGCGCCGGTTCTGACAAGTTAAACGGGCATCTTAGCCGCTGGCCGCGCAAAGTGTGTCAATGCGCGTTTGGGATACGGTGTGCCGGCGGTGCTGGACGTGGAGCAATTCCAATTTGAAGCGCGCCACTTTATCCGCCTCGAGAGCAATCTCAGCAGCCGGACGCGGCAAATGAACTGCTCCGCAGCAAGCTGCGGAGTATCAGCAAATTCTAAAAAGTTTAGTTTCGCAGCAAGCTGCGGGGAATTAACCCAAAGCGATTAAACATCTTGGAATCATAGTTGGAAGTTTAACTTAAGGCGAGTACATCAGGCGCCTGTTGGCAGTACTTCCCCGCCCCTACTTCATAGGCCGGATAGCTTTCCATCCTGAGCTTGGTCTGTCTTGTGAATTGTTACTCAAAACATAATTGCCTTTGCCGTCGCTGAAGACATTGTTGTAATGCATCGGCAGATTGACGATATCGCCATTGGCGTCCTTATAATCGGAGGTCTCATAGATGCCCTGGATACGCTGGCGCTGGGCGGCGTCGCTGCTGGCGGTTTCTCTCTTATATTTGTCGTATTGGTCATCGCTGAGCTGGTTGATCTGACGCCCACGCGCTTTGATGATCTCCCAATTGTTGGCTGTGCGTTGGCGCGCCATTTCGGCAATTGCGGCCTGCGACTGGATGTGCCACTGCGGTGTTGCTCGCAGCGTTGCCGCCACGTGCAAGAGCGACATTCTGTGGGCCGCAAACTGAGTTGCCGGTGCCGAGATGGACATGCTGGCGGCGAGGCTCCACGTCTGTGAGTAGAAGCCCTCCGATTGAAACGCCGGAAAGCGCACATAGGAGAGTTGGAACTCCTCACGCCGCCGGACTTTTCCCTCATCGTACTCCATCACGATGTTATGAACTTCACGATGCATATCCTGGCTGGACGTGACATCCGTCTTATTCAGCAATTCCTCGATCTGCGTAGCACGGCTGGTGCGGATGAGTTTGACGTTGCTGACATTAGGATCGGCTTGCGGTGCAGATTGGATTAGCCACTGCACGATATCCTCCGGCGCCGGCACGCCCCGCCTTCCTGAGACTCCGCTTTCGACGTAGGTGAACGTCGCTAAAGGCTGCATGTTGATTTTGCCCTGCTGTGGTGCCGTGACCTCGATAATCTGCTGTGGGAAAGACGCTTGCCCAACGGCTTGCCACTCGATTTTACCTTCCGCCGACCAGCCTGGCGGCAGCATCACCGTGTAGGCAGCGGGAATTCCCATGGTCACATCGGGAAACGCATGCCGCTTCAAGCGCAGTGTCGCCGCGCCTTTCGTGGCAGCCGCCTTGCCGCCCTTGGCCCTAGTGGACGCTTTCGGAGCCGCTTCAAGATTGGTGCAGGCCACTAACAGTAGCCCAACAGAAAGCGCCGCCGGCAGCAGGTGAAAAGCGGTCTTGGAGTAACCCTGGATTGTTCGCATTTTAATACCTCTCAAGCTGACAACGATTTGGTAGCCGGCCCACTTAAACAGGTCGCCGACAAAGAATGGCACAAAAACTAAGTTATCATACTCAGGATAATTGGCAACAGAATACAAGCTGCTGTTTTCATCTTTTAGCCGCGTTGCTGGGAAGGGCGCGTCCTGGGCAAGCTATGGCCGCTTTCCGGTGCCGCTGGCAGTACTTTGACCGCTCGCTTTTCGCGTTCTATGGCGATTTAAGACACGATAACGCCTCATCTATCCACTATCAGGGGATGCCACCCAATAGGCCGCTGTGGGCAGCCCTGGCATGGTTCTGGCAGTATTTGGCGAATAGCAGAGCCGGTGCGCGTCAGATTAATGCCTGAGCGTCCCGACTCTGCCACTCTATCCGACGCCCGTACTCCGTCCGAGGCTCCTACTCTTTGTCAAGTACTCAAACCAAAAGAGCGGGCAACCCTGAAGGCTACCCGCTCCTCTGCTCTGCTCAGTCCGCTGCTACTCTGCCGGTGCCGTCATGTCTGACTCAGTCAAGCCCAACACATCCCAACGCCGGCGCATCCCAGGCTCGACATCAAGCCAGCTATCGAAGTATCCCGCGTACAGGTCATTCGGCGCGCCGCAATAAGCATCCTCGAAATTTTCAACCAACCGTTGCGAGCGTAGCAATTCCAGACTGAGCGACAGGAATTCACGCAAGGTCAAAACTGCCGGTGTATAGACATCCAACGAGGGCAGTTCAATCGCGGGCAGCTTCTGCAGATGCGCCGCCTTGTGCAGTACTTCCGGCTCCATGACATGCACCGCCGCCAGCACTTGGGAGGCCATTTGCTTGATCCGCCAGGCAGCCGTAAAACCGTCTTCCATTGATGCGCACATCAGCCCGAAGACGTGATCCACAAACTGGCCGTGAAACCACTGTACGCAAATCGGCTCGCCAGTGTGCGGATCGCGGTCAAGGTTATTCTCCCGCCACTGCTCAATGTTGCCACTGTGTAGCGCCTGCCCAATCTCACTACGCGCCTCTTCTGCCGTCATTGGTTCGACTGTCGTTGTCTCATCCATGATAAAATCCCTTTCGTTACTTTCCTCCGGGACTCAGGAATGTTTGCCGCACTCCTGAGTCCACACCCCTACCTACCAGGCCAATAGCCCACACCACACCGCCGTCTGCAGCTCCCACCATTCAGCCGCCGTGACGTTGCGACGGCTTTCCACCCAACGCCCCAGGAAGTAGGAAATCTCCCGGCGCATCCGCTCCGCCGCCTTGCAGTCCAGACCTTCCCCGCACGCTGTCCTGAAGAACGCGCGCATGGCTGACTTCCTTTCCTCATCGGCGGCATCGTGCGTGCGGTTCACCATCGTGCCACAGTTGCCGCTGCCTTCGGGAATCACCTGGCCGCGCCGGGCTGTCTTTTGTGCTGTCATTGGTAATCACCTACCTTTCAAACTAATAGAATAACTGCAACTTCTATACTCTATTTTACTTTATCGTATGGTAAAGTCAATACCTAAACAGCATATAAGAGAATATTTCTTGTAATTTTTTTACCGTATGGTATAGTTAAATCAGAGGTGAAAAAATGCCTACAGAGATAATGGGCGTAAAGCTCTACAACTTGAGGGAAGCGGCTGAAGTACTGGGAGTTAGCTATCTCACGGCGAAAACCTACCACAGTAAGGGGCGCATCAAAGGCCAGCGCATCGGGCGCTCTATCATGGTCACAGAAGAAGAGTTGCAGCGATTCGTTAAGGGTGGCGCGCAAGAGGCGACAACCAAATGAGCAGAGGGTTAGGCAGACTTCAGCGCGCCGTACTTGACCACCTGCAAGAGCGTGGCAAGTGGGATTCCTCTTGGTCTATTGTTGATGCGATTTTCCACAACTTCCACCCAGAGGCAAGGGAATACGACCGCGCGCCAGATGCTTTTGACGTGTCTGTGCGAAGAGCCATTAACGGCCTGTTGGCTAGTGGCTTGGTCTGCACCGCAGAGTACCAGGTCTTCGACTCTTGCCGCAGTCGGGCAGACCGCTATGCGCGCCTTGCGGTCTGGCTGGCCGACCACGAGCCGCCACCGGTGAAGCCTTCGATAAGTGGCGCGGAGGTCGAGGCAACAGTCCTACAGTGGATTACACAAACGACCAGGGCCGATATAGAGGAGTACGTTCAATGCAGAGGGCCGAGGTGGATACACGAGCACCACGAACAGTACCCTGATGATATTCCGTACTCATTTCTAACGCGCGAAATGATGCAGCTTTTAAACAACGGTCGAAGCTTCCGAGAGGGTAAAGAATTCGTTGCTGTTAGTCGAGCGGTACAGCGGTTAGAGGCTAAGGGATTAATCAGAACCGATAGGTACCGACGGCGCTGCTACTTCGTGCGAATGGTGAAGAGTGGCTAAGTGTTGCAGTGAATGTAAAGTAACAAACACCGCAACACTTAAAGAATGACCATGAATAACTTCGCAAGCCAATCAACCTCTAAAAACCCAACTTTCCAGCATGGTGGAAAGTTGGCGCAAACACCGCCTGACGTGGTGCAACGCATAGCCGTTTCGCTGATAAAGCCGTCTCCGGAAAACAATGGACTTTATAGCCGCTTCGATACAAGCGACCGCCAGAATCAAAAACTAATTGCCGACGTGCGCGAAAACGGCGTAAGAAATCCGCTGATCCTGACACGCGATCACTACATTATCAGCGGCCACCGGCGCTACAACGCCGCGCGCATTGCCGATTTCCTTTCCTCATCAGCGGCATCATGCGTACGACTCTTGAGCGGGGCGCCACCTCTCGAACCTTCATCAATCACTTGACCGTTTACTGTCTTTTGCTCCATTGGTATCACCTCTCTTTATATGTCTAAATAGATACTTACAATGGGATTATAGAGTATCTAAATAGATACGTCAAGGATATACCGCAAGTATTTTTTTGGATAGCTTGACCGAGTACTTAAATAGATAGTAGAATATGAAGTATGAGCACAACAACAACGGAGAACCCGGTCAAGGAAATACGTGTAGCGCTGAAGCTAACTCAATATGAGATGGCGAAGCGGATGGGTTGCAGCATCACAAGCGAGCGACGTTTTGAATATCAGCGCACGCTGCCCACTGTTGTGGCTGTCAAGGCCAACCTTCGCAAACTGGCCAAGCAAGCCGGTGTTGAGATCGACACGGCACCGGCGGCGAAATGAGCGACACCCAGGCGGGCCACTGGCTGACCGTCTCGCCAAGATTCGCCACAGTTGAGTGCGCTGCTATCAAGCATGGCGAAACCAGGCGAACCTACAGAGTGAACGCGCTATGACTAAAACCGAAGCGGCTCAATTTTTAAACATCAGCGTGCGCAGCCTGGAGCGGTACACATCGCAAAAATCCGTCAAACCGTTACCCAAGAAAGGCAAGGCCGGCGCGCTGGAGTACTCCGATTCTGAGCTACAGCGATTTAAGGCAGAGTTGGAAGGTTCGCCAGATGCGACAGAATCGCCTACATTCGCCACAAGCTCGCCACTCTCGCCAGATGCGCCAAGTCTCGCCAATACCGCCACACTGGCGAACCTACCCCGGAGTAGCGGTGCCATCGTGCAAGTGTCGGAGGTCACGGCGCAGCGCACGCGGCCAGTGGTAGATGCGGTACAGGCATCCGTGAAACTGCTCTTAACTCTGGCAGAGGCTCAGGCGCTAACCGGGTTAAGCCGGAGTACTCTGCGCGCTGCCATCGATGCCGGCAAGCTCAAAGCAAGGCAGATCGGGCGCGCCTGGCGCATTAAACGCGCCGATTTAGAAATCTACATCGAAGGACTTTAGACCGGGGAGCCACATGAAACAGGAACCGACGGGCGGTATTGTTTACCTTCTGGAGAGTGCAGGATTTTACAAGATCGGGTTAACCGTCAATCTAAAGAAGCGCCTCAGGCAACTCCGCACCGGCGTGCCTCATGTGGTTAAAGTCATTCACACCATCGAGAGCGATAACCCGGCGGCGCTCGAAAAGCACTGGCATCGGCGCTTTACTAAACAGCGCGTGCGTGGCGAATGGTTCAATCTCTCAGCCGATGATGTGAGCGAGTTCCGGCTTTATGGTCTGGCACCGGATCAGATTACCGCAAACCAAACAGCGCAAGAGAGAAATCAGCTTAGGGCAGAGTCGCAACGGCTGCGCGCTGAATTATTGCAAGTGGATCAATACTGTGCCGAATTGCGGGGCGCCACTGGCGACGTTTTACGAGCACGGTCAGTTGAAGAACTCATAGCGCTTCTGCCAAACATCGAACGTATTGCTAAACCTGCCGCTGTGCGTGCCTGTGAGCCATTAAAAGCCGAGATTCAAAAACTATCAGACGAGATCGAGGTATTTGCTGGACACATCAAGCAACTGCCCGCCGGCACGTCGGACGGCTCTCAGGACGCGTCGGACAACCCAATGCACCATGAATCGAGGAAGACGCCGGCGGCTCAGGAAAAGGCCGCACAGAGCCAAACAGAGCGGCGGCGTGATGCTGTTGGTCTTCGTGGCTGGCTGTTGAGGATGCTGAGGGAACAACGATGAATGAACTGCAAGCATTGAGCAGGCCGCGACCAGCCATCTTTAAAGATGATGGCTCATTGGGGCATTACTGCTGCCCCAAGTGCGGGGAAGAACTCGCCTACAACTCAGTCAGAGGCGACCAGGCTATATTCATGCTGTCGCGCAACTACGTTAAAATTAAAGGTGTCTGGCAACACAAAGAATCGACCAAGGAAAACCCACGCATAAAACGCCGGAAGAATCTGGCTCAGCAAAAGTCCATTCGGCACAAGACACCGCCGAGCACGCCGGAGTTGGAGGCACACAACGAGCTGCTCAGGAAAAACGGTATTAAGCCGGCGAAAGAGCCGGGCGGATATGCTACTTGGAAAATCGAGTTTGTTCCCGTCGAGGAAGACTTAATCGTGGAGTGCCGCTATTGCAGGAAACATCTTGCAAATTTAGTTCGGATTAGTTACAATCTTTTGCGTAGCGTGAGGGAATCCGTATGACTCCTCAAACGCTGCAACACAATTTCATAACTGAAGACGCTCTTTTAATAAGGCGCAACGGCTGCATCCGGGATTTCCTGGGTTCAGGGGTTGCGCCTTATTCGCGTTTTAGGCCCCTCATTAGGGGCAAACCACCGTAGCCGGAAATTCGCAAAAGTCGTCCAGCGACCGCTTAATACAAAACCAAAAAACCTCCATCGCAAAATGGAGGTTCCAAGGTAAAGAGGGCAGCTTATTTAGTTGCACAGGAGCGCAATTCCCATGCAAGGTAGTACAGATATTACAGCAGCAAACGGCACGCCGCAAGTAGCGCCGGATTATCTTCGCAGTACTCCAGATACCCGCAACGGGCGCGCCAACCCCCACCACAACGGCCACGCCCCAAGTTTCGACGCCGCAACCTATTTGCCGGTGGCCGGCGCCGAACTCACCCTGAACGCCTGGGCCATCTACGACCCCGAGGCCGCGTTCGAGATTGGCAAGCGAGATATTACACTCAATGACCCTATTTGCAGGGCCATCTACAACGCGCACCGCGCCATATTTTCCACCAGCGAGCCGCACACGCCGGAAACCATAGCCGACCTGTTGCTACAGCAGGCCGACGCCACGCCCTTTGAAAGTGAACGGGCAGTACTCCGCAACGCCGCCGCCGTAGTCGTTAAGATCGGCCCGCCCAAGGGCGACGCGCGGCGCGAGATCAAGCGGCTATTAAACGAGCTGGGCACCGCCGAATCAAAGCCGCTATTTGAGACATACACCTTCAAAGACATGGCGCTGATACCGCGCCTGTTATGGCTGATTCGCGGATTGCTCCTCGAAAAAATTACATCGCTTATCAGCGCCGACAGTGGCGTCTATAAATCTTTTATCGCTCTGGAAATGGGGCTGTGCATCGCTCTTGGAATTCCGTTTCACGGACGCGAGGTCAAGCAAGGCACGGTCGTTTATGTGGCGGCTGAAGGATTTTTCACGATTTACGACCGGGCCCGCGCCTGGTGCCAGGTTCACAACTGTGATCTGCCGGAGAACTTCCACATCCTCAAGGTGCCGATCAACCTTGCAGATGAGGCAACCGTACAGGTTTTCGCGGCACACATCGAAGCATTAGAGCCGGTTTTGGTCGTCCTCGACACCCTATCTCAAAACGCAGTGGGGCTCAATGAAAACGCAAATGAGCAAATGGCCGACTTTGTACGCGGCATGATGTCATTAGGCCACCGAATCGGCGCGCACGTCCAAGTACTGCACCACAACGCAAAAGCATCCGGCGCTGTTCGCGGCGCCGGCGCGATCAATGCCAACATCGACGCGCATATATCGCTTGAGCGGCCAGAGGCCGACGAAACCAACACCGTTTTTGTGCGCTGCGAAAAGCAACGCGGCAAGCCGTTTGAAGCGTTCGCATTGCGCGGCCAGGAAATCGAATTACCCTACGTTGATGAATACGGAGATCCGGTTACTTCGCTTGTATTCGAAGAGTGCGGCGATGCTGTAACAGCGAAATCGGAGAAAAACGCCAACTCGAAAAGAGCCGACAAAACGCGCGAGGCATTGCTCAGAGTCTTCGACCTGGCCGCACTTGAGGGTGCCGAATACGGCGGCGTGAAAGTCGGATTCTGGAAGGAAAAAGTTGAGGAATCCGACCCGCCTATTTGTGTTGAACGCTCGTTCTGGAGGTATCGTAAGTCACTCGAAAAAGACGGTACCATTGAAGAGTGCGGCACCCACAGCGGCAGCCCTTTGTATAGACGTACTGACACAACTGACACAACTGACATAACTGACATAACTGTAAAAGTCACTACTGACAGTAGGCGCCAAAATGCTGACACTGACGTACTGACACAACTGACACCACCCTTTAGGGGTGTCAGTTGTGTCAGTACCGGTGGCAGTGGGCCGGAAATAGAGGCGGCACTACCTGAAATGCCAAAGCGGGCGCGGCGCAAAAGCCATAAAGCCAACAGCGAACCATACCAGGGCACAGAGGTGGAAATCTAATGGTGCCTACTGCCCTACTCGACACCCTGGCGGCGCGTGGTGTGAGCATCCGCGCCGAGGGCGGCGTCCTGAAGCTAAAGCCGATGGAAGCCATACCGGACTTACTGCCGGAAATCCGACACCTCAAGCCGGCGCTGTTGGAATTCCTGAGCTACCCG
>MWWH01000329.1_pt1 | contig 13548 bp, 23 predicted proteins | sample 1047231 | NCBI WGS metagenome assembly MWWH01 (sample SAMN06349967, study PRJNA376086) | soil metagenome | isolation source: MG3-2 sample Antarctic (ecotone) soil | place: Antarctica | collected 2015-01-13 | reverse complement strand
ATATGCGAATCAAGAGTAGAAAGTGAGCAATAAACAAGCGACGGCGAGTTTGCCGTAGCAATGCACTTTCAATCCCTGACTTGAACGCACGCGCGAAGCGTTCTGTAAATCTGTTTTTTGAATCAGCCAGTTGAATAAACTCTCAAGTGGCTGACGAATCGCCGAGACGAAACGGTTGTAGAGCGTCGGCACGTTGGTTTGCGGTTCGTTTCGGTGACGTTTATAGGAAGCAACCAAAAACGAGCCAAGCTGTCTGAACTCTGCCTCTGTTGCTGTGTGGTAATAGGCTTTGTCAGCGAACAAGCCGCTGTTGGCGGGCATCTTCGGAGCAAGTTCGCGCAAAGCTGCTAAATCATGTTGTGATGCTTTTGATAAGTGGATTCGTTCGGGCAATGGTAGTCTGCGGCTTCGGCGGGCTGCGATAAAGTGCAACTTGACGCCCCTGTAATACTGTTGTTTGGTGGCGCAAAAGCCAGTATCAGCTAAGTCAGGCGCGACTCGCCCGCGATTGGCGCGGGTCGCGCGAGCGAGCATCACTGGCACAGAATCAATGAGCCGATCATCAGTCGGTTGAATTTGCCATGCGGCACTTGTTAAGAGTTGTTCGATCAGCAATTCGAAAGCCGGAGCAAGTTCATTCAAGCGACGATTGAAGGCTTGATAGGCAGGCATGGCGGGAAACCACTCTCGCCAATGATGATGGATGTAATCATAAATGCGGCGCCCTGTGGTGTGACCTTGGAGATGTCCGAAAATATAGATCGTCAAAAGCTCTTCATCCGAAAACAACGGTTGATGATTATTGCTCAAGCGTTGCTGTTTGAGGACGGGTTTCGTATCGTAGAGACGGCAGATTAGCAAGTAGAGTTCGATAAGTTTAGTTTCCACAAAACCATCTTATCGCTCATTGCTAATCTGCTCCTTTCTACCCTTGATTCGCATTCCATATATCCAGTTAACACCGCTTTCTATCATCAGTTTGGTTTATGCCACAAGGGGTGAGAATGCCCTGTGTTGAATCAGCCTCCATGGCATGGTTTGAGGGGTGAAACGCAGCCACCGAAGGCGTGAGCGCGCGGGATTCTATGCTCTAGGTGGTGGGTTGAATGAGTTGTTGGGCTGCGCGATGGCTTGAACGAGCAATTTTATCATTCATTTTGTTCGTTCAAGACCCGCTCGACGGGACTATGCCCCTTTTCATCAAAAGCTGGGGTAGTCTCTTCAAAAGCCGCCAAGACAATGCCCCTTCCTTTCATCTGCTCGACCCGCGCCAAGAAGGTTGAAACATTCTCTTTGTTTTTACCCCAATCAAAACATTGCAAAGGGTAAGCGCACTTACTTTCAACATGAACCACCCCGCCCTGAAGAATCTCAACCTTGAGCTTTTCTCCCCATGACAAGGAGCTGATTGAAACGCCAGCACGAAATTCAGTGTCCGACAGAATCTCATACCGCCAGACCAGACTATCCAACGCGGATTTCACGGCTGACGCCAACTCATCTTGCTGGTGATTGAACGTGCGACTCTCGGTAAAACGTGCTGGGAAGCCAAATGTCATTTTCATACTCCTATAACAAAGACGCCGAACGCCCGATCTAACCGGGCGCGGAAACAACATGATAACCACATAGTCTCGCGGATGAAAGCAACGCTATTCGCGCTCCGGTTGAATGAGTTGTTAGGCGCTGGTCGGATTGGGAGACGACCTATTTTCTAACTCGTTGAGCGAAGTTGATTTTCTAACTAGCAGACACACCCGTTCTCTTCGAGCGCCAAGATTTGAACTGCTCCTTGGCCATCAAGCGACGGTTGCTCAACGTAGCCATGTGAAAAGGCACTACGCAGCCGCAACGATCACAGTCGGCATTGTCCCCCATCATGCACTTGCCTTTCGCTTCACCCGTCGCCCCCAAGGCAAAGGCTTTTAGACGGAACTCACAATTATCCGTCACCCGTTTGGCGTTTTTCGACTTCATCAACTCCAACGTTGAATCCATCATGTTGATGACCCCCGGATATTTCTTCTTCAAAGCGAGTATCCGCTCAATCAGGCGATCTCGCGTCGGCCAGTCGAGCCACAGTGCCTCATCAAGATTTGTCACAGGGGTGAAGAAGTCAAAGATGATACCGCCGCGTGCGAGTGTCCCCCACTCTTCAACCAACTCTTCGATGCAGTTGGCTGTGATGGTCGTCAACACGCATGAGATTTGAATCCTTAATTCGGGGTGATTGATGACATTCCGTTTTATTTTCTGATAAATGCCGGGGGCGCGCATTCTGCTGAAAGCTTCTTCAGTGCCATCAATAGAAATGACCCACGTGCAGTTGTCCCAATCCGGTAGATCTACGGTTCCATTAGTGACGATGGTATTATGTTTAAAATAGTGTCGTCCGACTTCGATCAGTTTTTTGCGCATCATCGGCTCACCGCCGACCCATGTGCAGAGCATCATGGGATGACCAGCAGCCTTCATTTCCTCAAGCTTCTCCACCCATTTCTCGATAGAAAGCTCTTTCTCATTATCATGATCTTCTGCGAAGAAGTAACAGTGCTCGCAACGCAGGTTACACCGATTAGTGACATCAATGGAGCCGATGGCATATTTAGGCAGGCCGAAGATGAACAGGCGAGTAATGTTTGCGAAGCGATGAAATCTTTTAGTGAAATTCATAATCGGATAGGTTGTCTCTTCAAGTTACGCTCGTCTGATTACTATCAACAAGCTTCACATGAAGCAAGCGCCTAACGCCCGAATTAACCGGGCGCGACGAGCCATGATAACCAACAGAGTCTCGCGGATGAAAGCCGCGCTATTCGCGCTCCGGTTGAATGAGTTGTTAGATGCGCCACCAACGATATGAGCCGCGTTCACTTCATACCAGCCTTCTTCAGTATTTTACGGATAAACTTGGTGAATCTTACCCGTGTGATTAATAACAGGCCGCCGAACATCCACAGCCAAAAGAAAGCTAATACACCAAACCTCGCTGTCAATACTGTCACAGGCATCTTCAGGGCTGGCAGGATCAGTAGCCCCATGCCACCAAGCACAATTAATGACACGACCACGAACAGCCGCAAGAAGCTTAAACGGTACGTGACGAGAAAGCCGCCGGCATCAGGGATGATTTCAATGGAGCCTGCATTTGTGTGTACGAGAATCCAATCAGGCACCAGCTGAAAGAACGGCACCTTGTACGACACTCTATTGCCCGCGATTAAAATCTCCCTAGCTCTGAGCCATGACAATTCACTCGCTGCCGTTTTCAAGAAGTTTTCCACGAACGCTTGCGGATTCTCCGTAGCATTTTCGTTCCAGCTAACAACACCAACATAACTAATCGGGAACATAATCTCAGACCTCCATCGGTAACATAAGGACTAGCATCTAACTACTGATAAAACCAACCATGTCCAGATAACACGTCGAATCGACGTGTTATACCTACCCCTTCCAGTTAACACCGCTTTCTATCATCAGTTTGATTTAGCCACAAGGGCAAGAGCGGATTACGCCGCACTTAAAAGAAAAAGGGCGCGAAGCTTAGAACCTCGCGCCCGTCTCATCCTTCGCCCGCCGGTTAGGCGCCTCCGTTCCGTGCGCGCTCGCGTTGCTCGAAAGCCGCAAGACTCATTTCGACCATCTCCGGCGTGTGGTAGTTGATGCGCGCGGACATGTCGCACAGTTCGTCCGCCATCGCGTTGTAGAGCACGGGCGGCGTTTGCGGGTGACTAAGCACCGAAGCGATAAGTCGCGCAAGTTCGGCGCGGCGCGTGGTTCGTTCCGTGGTAGTCTTTACCATCTTCTATTCTCCTGTTTCGTGAGTTGAAGAGATGGACGCTCCCGAGATAGAAGATTCAAGGGTTACGCGCTGACTAATTAAGTGGCACTCATGTGAAAACCGCTGTAGGTTCTCTTATATGACAAATCAAAGCGACGACAAAAAGGGTAGAAGCAGGCTCTTGTTGAAGGTCGTCGGAGGCGCGCTCGTCATCATGCTTGCGCTCGGCGCGGGAGTGGCTTACTTGCTGTTGCGTTCGCCGCTCAAGTCGGATGCGACGTTGATAAGTGAGTTCCAAAGCCATCACGCGGAGTTTGACCGGCTCTTGCAAATGGCGCGCGAGGACGGCGGAACCTCGTTGAGACACATTACTGTAGAGCCTCTGCAATACGATCTGAGGGATGAAATTTTGCTGCAAGGAATCCCCCGGGAGAGAATAGAAGAGTACCGAAGATTGATGCGACAGGCGAACGTCTATAGTATTGGCATAGGTGCGCGGCGGGATACAAATTTTGTTTCTTATGTTTCATTCAGGTCTTCGAGTGCTTGGGCGTGGGGGTTGGTGGGGGCGGTCAAAGGATGGTGGTGGGAGCCGAACCACAACTCGGGGCCGGTGTACCCGCAGCTCGACAGTCTTCATGGTCAAGAGCGGACGAGCGGGGGCGCTCTAGGTTATCGTCATCTGGAAGGCGACTGGTATCTCTTTTATTCAGGCCATTCAGGCAGTACTTCGGACTGTCAGGCGTGTCAATAATTTTGTGTAAATGGTCATCGCTAGAAGACAGGCATCCTGTCCTCAAAGATAATCGCGAAGCGATTGAGCGCCGCGCGCCAGTCCTTGATCGGCATCGTCCAGCGCCGGGTGATGGTTCGCAGCGCGAGATAAAGCAACTTCAACGCCGCCTCGTCCGAAGGGAACGAACCGCGATTCTTGATGATCTTCCGCAGACTCATGTTGACCGACTCGACGGCGTTCGTGGTGTAAATGACCCGGCGGATTTCTTCCGGGTAAGCTAGGAAGGGGACAAGCCGCTCCCAGTTGCGTCGCCACGACTGGCTAATCGTCGGATACTTGGTGTCCCACTTCTCGGCGAACTCAGAGAGCCGCAACTCGGCCTCATCGCGCGTCGCCGCACGATAGATTTTCTGCAAGTCGGTCGCCACTTCCTTGCGCTCTTTGTAGCCGACGAAGTTTAAAGAATGTCTGACCATGTGAACGATGCATAGCTGAACCTGAGCTTTCGGGAAGACCGTCTCGATAGCTTCGGGAAAGCCTTTCAGTCCATCGACGCAGGCGATGAAAATATCTTTGACTCCACGATTCTTGATCTCCGTCACGATCTGCAACCAGAGTTTCGCGCCTTCGGTTTGTTCGAGCCAGAGACCAAGCGCCTTTTTATTCCCAGCCAGCAAGTGTTTGCAGACCATCGGCACATGATTGCCTCGCTTCGGCGTGCCAGCCTCACAGTTGCACGTCCCGAACTTCTTCCCGTCTCGAACTTCAAACTGAACAAAGTAGCGGCGACCGTTGGAGCGGTTCGTCACGGCATACTCGCGGAAGCGAACGGGCTGCACGAACATGCGTTCGCGTCGGGCGCGCTCAATCGCTCTGGTGAATTGTTCTCTGCGTTGAATCTGAATCATGGCTTGCTTCCCTTCTCTTTAATGTCCCAACGTAAAAACATCATAGCACGCTATGTAATATAAGTCAATAGGGTGCTATGAAATTTTCTTGAGTTATTTTTCATAGGGTGCTATAAGCTTTTGCTCATGAAGATGGTGACTACTAAACAAGCACTGGAAATGCTGCAAGCGCGCGGCGTCAATATCAGCTATCCGACAATGGCGCAATGGACGCGAGAGGGGCGTTTTGCGGGAGCCGTTCGTGAAGAAACAGAACGCGGTCCGGTTTGGCGAATTCCTGCGGACTCGGTAAAGAGTTTTGATCCACCAAAGAGTGGGAGACCAAACAAGTCGCCTATAAACGAAAAACGCGCTACGGCTAAAAAGAACACGAGCAACGGTGCATCCATCAAGAAAGGCGGGAAGAAATAACTTTTTCGCTTGCTCTGGTGATGAAGGAAAGCTACTCATGTCGCAAACAACTAAGAACCTGCAAAGCGGAGTGATCGCTGGCGTCATCGCGGCGATCATCTACACGGTGATTTATAGCGTCATGGCAAGGGGGTTTTTTACTTCCACGATTATCGGCGGGATCATCATCGGAATAATTACGCTGGCAATCACTTTTGCCATTAGCAGCATTATCTCTGCGCGCAAAAGCGGGGGCATCTAGCAAGAAGGGCGAGGAAAAGTGAGTAAATATGCCGTCTATATTGCCGCACGGATTTACCACCTGATGGGAGATGAGCAGCATACCGAGTGCGGAGTAAATGTCCTTTCGTTGAATGCTGATAACCCTCAACATCACGGCGGCGAACCGGTGGTGAAGATAATGGAGGGCATCCCTCCGGGGCTGCGATTCTGCCAGCTTTGTTCCGATGAGAGCAAGATGAAGAAAGCGAGCGCGTGATGAACGACCGGATTTCGGGGATACGGAAGAATACAGGTCTCGTCTTGATGACGGTCGGGATAGCTTCCCTGATAGTTTTTGTCCTTCTGTCGCTCGGAGAAGTCACGACCGTTGTGGCATGGGTGAGTCGTTTAGCCCTGATCACCGGATTGGTCACGTTCGTCACCGGGGCAGGTTTTTATTTGCTGGCGCGGTCGAGACTTTTGTAAACAAAGCCAGCGAGAAAGCGGCGCGGAAATCAGCAAAAGAAGGAAATGCCAATGGTCACGAAAAGGGCTCGTAAAGATCGAAGCGACATCACGGTCGGGTCGCTCGAAAAGAAACACGGGATGCCGCCCGGCACTGTGAGAAATCCTGACGGCAGGGATACCCGGAGCGATAAGAAGCTAGAGACGATTCGTCAGGCGTCGGCAAAGAAAAGCAGCAAGAAGAAAGCGAGTGGTAAGAAATGAGCGAAGAAGAAATCTTGCGGCTGATCCGGCGGGAACTGCTCGAAGTCTTTGAAGAGGCTGACAAGCGTAACCGACAAGGCGGCGCCGCCGCTGGCTTCGGCGCATCCGAAAAAGATATGACGGCGGGCAGAGGCACGCCCACCGAATACTTGGCGCAAGTGGTTCGCCAGCGCATCGGCACAGCGGTTGAAATGCAAACAGAGAATACGAAGGAATTTCCAAAGCCATGAGCATTGACGACGAAGACCGGAAAGAACAACTGCGCCGGGCTGCCATGCCCGCCAACGAACGGCTCATGCTTGAATGGATTGAGCGACTCTCCGAACGTGTCACGACGAACGAAGCGGAGACACAGCGGCGGATGGACTTCATTCTCGATCAACAGGCGCAGTTCTCCATCAACTTGGAATCATTGCGCGAGGCGCAATCCCGCACGGACGCTTCGGTCGCGCAACTCACCGAACAGGTCCAAACAATCGCGCGCCAGCAAGAGCATATCAACGAAGTAGTATCCGTCATCGCAGATTCGCAGCAGCACACGGATGAACGATTGAGCGCGCTCATAGACATCGTGCGCGAAGGACGAAACGGAAGCAGTCAATAGCGGAGCAAGCAAAACGATGAGCGGGCTATTTAACCATGAATCCAAGCGCAGGCAGCAGGAAGCGATTGCGCGCGATGAAAATCTGCTTAAAGAACTGCAAGAGGCGGCACGCAATCTCACGTCACAAGATAGAAGAATCACCGTCAACAAGCGCACGCAACGCATCCGGTTCGAGAATGAAACGGAGCATTCAGTAACCATCATCGTCGAGAAGAAGTGAGGAAAAGCCGCGTGAAAACCATCGCCATCGCGAACCAGAAGGGCGGCGTCGGCAAAACAACGACGACCGTCAACTTAGGCGCAGGGTTAGCGATTGAGAATTATCGCGTCCTGATGATTGACCTCGATTCTCAATGCAATCTGACGCGCACGTTTCTCTCGCCTGACTTGATCCAGAACACGCTCGCCAATGTCCTGACGGATGAGAAGGGCGAGCGGCTTCCCTTCCCCGCCGCCATCTACGAAACGCACATCGAGAACCTCGACCTCGCGGCTTCGCATATCCGGCTCGCTCGTCTGGAAAAGAGCGGGCAGTTTGACGACTTGTTTAGGCTCAAGGAGGCGCTCGATTCCCTCCCCTCCGAATACGATTTTGTATTGATAGATTGCCCGCCGTCTTTGGGCGTGATCGTCACGCAGGCGTTGCTCGCTTCCGACCGCGTCTTGATTCCGGTGGCGGCGGAATACTATGCCTTTGAAGGCACGCAAGACTTGGAAGAGACGGTCAAGAGCGTGCGCCGGTCTAACCCTGCGCTGGACGTTCTTGGTTACGTGGTGACGCGCTTCGACGCGCGCACGACCGCCTCTGCCGACGCGCTCAAACAATCGCAGCGACTCTTCGGCGATAAGCTATTCGAGACGATCATCCGCAGCAACACGCACTTGATCGCCGCGCCCGCTTACCGTCAATCCATTTTCGAGTACGCCGAAGGCTCGCGCGGCTCAGAGGATTACTTGAACCTGACGCGAGAATTTCTCGCCCGCCTCGAAGTGGCTTCCAAAGTGCGCTTGATGAAAGAGAGAAAGGCTAAATGACAAAGCGCGACCCGAAAGAACATCTCATGATCCCGAAACGCGCCGCACGCGCAAAAGGCGATATGTTCGCCAACCTGCGCAAGCCGGAAGAAATCGAATCGCTCACGCTTGAAGAGATCGCGTCGCCCTTTCATCCGGCAAGCACCCTTAACCGGACGCGACGCGACCAGACGCACTACGACCAGTCGTATGATGACCGGTCGCAGACGCCCCCGCTGACTGGACGCGGCGACCGGACACAGCGCGACCGGACGCCACGCGACCAGCCACTAAAACAAGCGCAATCGTCGCCTCCAATTCATCTTCTGGCAGCATTGCCGGATGCGAAAGGGCATCTCGAACTGCCCCATCAGATCAGCGATCATCTCTTGCGCCAACTCGATCCATTCGAGCAAGTCGTCTATCTCCAACTCTACCGGCTGGCGTGGGGAAGGCACACCTCGAAGTGCATTATCTCTAATGAAAAGCTGGCGGAACGCGCTAACGTCGGGCTAACCAAGGTCAAGCAAGCGACCAAGAGTCTGGAAGCGAAAGGACTCATCAAGAAGACGCAGCGACCGCACGGCTCAAACATCATTCAAGGTATTCACTATGAAGTATCTGCACCTGAATGGGCTTTGCGGCGTGACCGGACGCCGGACGACCGGACGCCGCGCGTCCAGACGCAAGGCGACCACAATAAAGAAAGAGTATTAAAAGAAACTAATAAAGACGCTTCCGCGTGTCCCGACTGCTTTGGAACTAATTGGCACTACCCCGACGGAACAAACAAAGGCGTTCGCCGCTGCGCGCATGAAAAGATGAAATAGAGCGGAAACGGTTAGAAGTGAAGACGGCGCGGCTTTTCGTGATTATTTGCAGCCGCGCTTTTTTCTTTTAAGAGTGGAAGTTGATGGCACTAGATGCGAAAACATTTGAAGTTCTCTTGCCGCTCCGCGTTGAAGTCACCTTCGACGTAAGAGAAGAGGCGGGGGAATTGGCTGTCTCACTCAAGGTTACGGATGACGTAGAGATGTTGAAAGCGAGGGTGCCGGAATTATCAGATAAGGCAGAAATATCAACTTGGACAAGCGACTTCACCATCCCGCTCCCTACAGAGAAAGAATACGATCCGGCGAATCACATCGAAGAGATGGAAACTGTCTTTGTAAAATCGCTTCGGCACGTGATTCCACGAATGATCGGACTGCAAATCCCATACAGTTATAACGAAGCGATAGCTGAACTCTATCCCGTGCCGCGCGGGTTTCGCCGCAAAACACGCGAAGCGCATATGGAAAAAGTGTCGGGAATGTTTACTGCAATGCTCGGCATCGCACGGGGACGACCCGAAAAAGACAACGCAGCGACACTTGAAAAGAAGGTGGCAAAAGCCGCGCGTGCGCGATGGCGCGCACGCGGAAAAAGAGGGAAGCTTACATTGGCAGATGTCGCCAAAGAGATGGGACTCAAGGAAGAGACTTTAGATTCCCGGCTCAAGCGTAAAGGCGTTTTGTGGAGCAAAATCAGAAATGAGGTCACGCGCAAAGGGGAAGCTTAATTTTTTTTCGAGGGAAACCAGAAATTTTTTCTTAGAAAAGCGGGGTTCATTTCCGAACGAAATCTGTTTGGCAACTATAACGGGTTCAATTAGGTATGGTGTAAGAAAAAGTGCATCGGGTAGAATTATGCACCCTTATTTAGAAGGTAATTTATTCTATCAATTGGAGTTGGCGATTTGATTTTTCGCTTGACCAGCTACAGAGTTTGCTGGTAGTTTCACACTCAAGAAGAGTTCGTGCCCTTGACGCACGAACACCGCGCATACCGTAGGAAGTTGGCGCGGCGTCCGTTTCGATTGATAAGCCACACGCTAAGCATGACTCTTTGTCGCTGGAGATTCTAGCTGACTTGGTGCTGTGGCGCAATAAGTTTTTAGCCGACTGGCACCGGCAGCAGCAAAGATTTCTCGCGCCGGAACGTGAGAATCCGTGAAAGTCCGTTCTTCTGGGTGCCAGCCAGAGGGGCGGACTTTTGCATTGACAAGTTACTCGAAAGTCGAAAGCTCGCGAAACAGCGAGTTTCGCGAGCTTTCGACTTTTGCCTGTTGCTTTGGACGGCGCAGGCGTGGACTACACAATGAAAAGTTTAATTGATAACCCTTCCACACGCAAGTTCCAAAACGCGCCAGCCACGCGCCTCTCTCTTCAAGCCCATGAGCTACGCCAGACTTCACCGATAGATTCCTGCTTACGTTGCGGCTTGCTTCTCGTTAAAAGCGGAATCGAGTTCACCATTTGTTGCGTCGAAGGTCGCGCAGTCACGGCGCGCGTGTGCTATCGCTGCGTTCGCGGCGGGCGCGCTGGCGCACTAGCTCACGCTGACAATACGGTACTGGAGGTGGCAGCATGAGCGCGAATCCGCAACCACAATACGACGAAACACCGGAGGCGATGCCGCAAACGCTCGCCGCTATCCCATCAAAACGCGACGCCGCGAATATAATTGACGCGGCGCTCGGCATCTGCCACGCAATAGATTTCAAGCTTCGTCGCCATTCCAACATCGTCGTCGCGCTGATGGGCAAAGCCGGAGGGCGCGACGCTTTCGAGTTGGATCACTTGACGCTCGCCAGAAGTATGCAGCACACCGGAAGCGTTGACGCCGCGCGCCAGATGGTCAAGCGCGAACTTGATGCGCTGGAATTCTGGCAGACGAAAACGGGGCGGCTTCTCTTCAACATCAATCGCGGCGGCGAGTGGGAGAAGGGAAGCGCGCCAACACGGACAGCGTATGAGGATTTCATCACACCGGCATCCGTCCATGTCGTGACGCTCGCGCGCGCAGATCGCGCGGCATGGGCAAAGAACCCGGGCAAGGCAATCTCGAAATACATCGCCGAAGGCGTCAAAATGTTACCGCAATTCGAGCCAACGCCAATCACCGCGCCGGAGCCGGAAGGCGACGCGAAAATAGTTTTGCTGAAGCGAAGAGAGAAAAAACTTGATGAAGTTTTGCGCTCTTGTTTTGAATTAATAGCCGACATGGGCGGCGATAAGGAAGCCTTTTGCGAGAGGTGGACGGAAAAGATACGCGAGCGTGCCGGACTCGCCACCGAAGGCGACGCGCGCGATTTGTCGCACTATAGAAGAAGTGTTGATATAACGTGCGACAATTCCGAAGATGAGCAACCAGAAACGACCGCGCCAGACGCCTCCGCGCCGCTCTTCGATGCCACGCCAGACGAGGGGGGGGGTAGGTGACAAATCTGTTACCCACCCCCCGCCGGAAGTCCAAGAGAATCAACAAGATAATTTTTCAGATTTGACAGAAACTGCACGCGCCGCCCTGCTTTGCGCCGCTGAAAGCATCCCCGTTTTTCCCTGCGCGCTCGATAAAAAGCCGCTCACGCCGCACGGCTTCAAAGACGCGACGTGCGATGAAGCGACGGTGCGCGCATGGTGGAAAAAGTACCCGGATGCATCGGTCGGAATTCCAACGGGCGCGGCTTCCGGGTGGTTCGTGGTGGACGTTGATCCGAAATCTGGCGGCAGCGAAAGCCTCGCGATGCTTTGCGAAGAGTTCGGGGAAGAGTGGCTTGATACGCTGACGCAGCAAACCGGCTCGCTCGGTTATCACTTCATCTTTGAGCATGACGCGGGCTTAAACCTCCGCAATTCCGCAAGCAAGATCGCGCCCGGTATAGATACGCGGGGCGAAGGTGGATACATAATTTTCGCGCCGTCGAATCATCCTTCCGGGCGTCGCTATCGCCTCATTAACACACGCGAGCCGCAAAAGATGCCGGAGTGGTTGATTGAAAAGTTAACCGCGCCCGTCGAGCGTCGAGCGTCGAATGGTGCGCGCTCGCATAGTTCAAGCTGCGCTTCATTCTGTGAAGGCGGACGTAACACGAAATTATTTTCCATCGGATGCGCGATGCTGGCGCGCGGCGAATTATCGGAGAAGATTGAAGCGGAGTTGTTCGCCGTCAACGCGCAGAGTTGCAAGCCGCCGCTTGCTGATGCGGAGGTGTGGAAGATCGTCGGCAGCGTCACTAGCGGGCGATACGTCGCAACCGTATCGGAGGTGGCGCAATGACAGCTGACGAGCTATTGAGCGGCGATCACTTGCCAATGCCAGCCGCGCCGGAGCGCATGACGGACGGGGAAGCGGACGCCTATCACGAGCGCATTGCCATCATGCTCGAATCCGGCGACGTGCGCGAACGAACGGCGCTTGCATTGGCACGCGGCGAGATTATGCAGGAGCGGAGGCGAACAACGGTCGAGCTATGCGAAGTTGGCGACGGGAGGTTCTTCTAGTGTCTGATTACGCCAACCAGAAGCCGCGTATTATCAAAGCGGAGCATCGAAGCGCACCATCACAAACAAACGTCATGGTGACGGGTGTTGCGCCATTAAACGTGCTTTCGTGCGAGTGCGGGCGGCATGGTCTGGTGCTATTCAATGGTCAACTACAAGCGCGCCCGCACCATGACGGCGCGCGGCATGTCGCGCAGGGTGATGCAGTAATGGTTGCCGCGAAAATGATAGAGGCTTTTTCCGATGCTGAATTTTCGCGCATTCGTCGCTTCATGGAAAAAGAGCTTGCGCGACGTGATAAAGTAGCAGGTAAGCGCGTGGCGTAATTCGTGCGCCGGCGCTCGAAAATTAAATACAGGGTTTCATTAAGTGCCCGGTCAAATCTCCAGAATAATCTGGAGGCTTGCCGGGCGTTTTCGGTTGGAGGTGAAGCGATGTCGAAACATACGCCGGTCGAGATACTGCCAGCGGGCGCGCAGCACGCTTACTACGAACAATTGTTGAACCTTCGCCGTGACAATCCGCGCGCGTGGGAGGTGCTATCACCAGCTGCCAAACTCGCCGCGTTGCAGTACGAATCTAACTTGAGACATTCAGCCATGCTTGATGAAGAGAGGGGAAGCTAATGCCAGAAGAGAGAGAACCATCGGACGCGATAGAGAGAGAGATTACGCAGCTGGAAGCGCGCCACGCGCAGTTGGAGACGGAAGAAGCCGAAGCCGCCGCGAAGTTGGAAGCCGCGCGCACCGGACTTGTCGAGGGCGGCGCAACGGTCGCAGAGGTGACGAGCGCGCAAAGCCTCTGGACGGGAATCACGGAAGCCGTCAAGAGTTTGG
>MWWH01000328.1_pt1 | contig 13551 bp, 17 predicted proteins | sample 1047231 | NCBI WGS metagenome assembly MWWH01 (sample SAMN06349967, study PRJNA376086) | soil metagenome | isolation source: MG3-2 sample Antarctic (ecotone) soil | place: Antarctica | collected 2015-01-13 | reverse complement strand
CCGGTGCATTACCGTTATTTGTGCCGCTACTCGACGAGCCGCGCGCTCCCGATGAAGCCCCGCCGTTTTGTTCCTTGCTGAAAACGTCGCCTGCAACCTTGCGCCCCGCGATGCCGCTGGCGACCGCAACGCTTCCGTAGATGGCCGCCGCTGTGAAGTCTGCCGCCGATTGCGGCGGGTTCGTGAAGAGGTGGATGAAGCCGTCGGCCAAAGCCATCAAACTTTTAACGGTCGCCTCTTTTGAGACTGAGGCGAGCGTCTGAGCCGTCACTTTTCTGAGCGCGTCCGGCCCCGTCGTTCCCAACAAGATGAACTGCTCGACCGTTGCGCCGATGCCCTGCGCGAACTCTCCGAAGCCTTCTCTGCCCATCGCCTTAGCATCTTTGATCGTGGCGTGAAGACTGGCGGTCGCCTGCTGTGCAGCGGTCGCTTTTTTTTCCACGTCGCCGCCGTCGTCTTCTCCGTCCTCACCTCTGGTCTTCGGCTTCGGTCTGGCGTAGCGATTCGCGCCGGAGAAGTAGCCGTGATCGTCTTGCGTCTTTTTGATGAGCGAGCCAAGTTTTTCGACGGCATCCCCCGCCTTGCCGGTCGCCTCTTCCGTCGTCGGTGCGATGTCGGCCAACGACTTCAAAAACTCGTACTGCGTCCTTTTCGTGTCAATGATCGAAGCCTTGAGGCCGTCAAGTTTGATGTCGGGAACGGCAGCGAGCAGACCGGCGAGGTTTATCCCGCTGTCTATCGGCAGAGCCGCCGCGCCGTCCGTGCCGAAGCCGAGAGCTTCGATTTTCGCCATCATCGCGGGCGTGAGCGTCAACGATGTTTTGCCGGAACGAGCGCCGGGCAAGAACTCGCCCGCGCTCGACGGCAAATCATTCAGGCCGGGCATGTCCGTGCGCCCCGCCCCATACGTGGACTGGAACCACTTTCTAAATTCAGGGATTTGTAGAAGCGTATTCCATTGCTGCGAGGTGCTCATCTGGGACATCTCGCCCGGCGCGGTCGGGTTGCGGGCGTCTTTCCCGCTGTTGCTGTTGCTGCTGCTGCCGCGAGCGCGGCCACGCGCCAACGTGTCGAGCGTTTCCGCGCCCGTTTGCAAGCGCGTGTAAAACCGCATGATCGAGTTGACGTAATCACCGACGCCGGTAATGTTTTTATCTATCAGCGTGTTAAGCCGCGCCTCCGATGATACCGAGCGTCCGCGCCCTTCCCCCGCGTTGTAGCCCGCGAGCGCGAGCCGCTTGTCGCCGCCAAATTTTGTGAGCAGGTCGGAAAGGTAATGTGCGCCGCCCATGATGCTCTGCTTTATGTCGTAAGGGTTCGTGACGCCGTAGCGAGCCGCCGTGCCGGGCATCATCTGGGTAAGCCCCTGCGCTCCCGCCCACGACTTCGCGCGCGGGTTGAAGTCTGATTCTTTTTTGACGAGTGCGCGAATCAAATCCGGCTCAACGTTCTTATAGCGTTCAGCAGCTTTCTTGATCGCTTCGTCTATTTCTTTTAGCTTTTCGGGATCGCGCGCCCCTTGCACAAACCCCGTCACCAGCGACAACCCCGCCGCATAGCCGAGCCGCGTCATAACCGCCGACGGAGAATGCTGTTCCAGCCGGTCGCGCCAACCCTGCTCAAGCTGCCCGCCCGCGTCCGCGCCTTCCTTGTACAGCCCACCGGCGGCATCCTTCGCGCCTTTCGTGACGCCCTCAATCGCGCCGAAGCCCAAGCCCTGAAAATCCCCTGTAGCCAGCGACGAGAGAATGCCGTCGAAGCTGCCGAGTACGGCCTTTTGCATCCCGGCGGCTCCCGTCGTGAAATTCTTGGCGGCAGACGAAGACAGCCCGCCGATTGCACCCGCCATGCCGCGCTTCACTTGCTCGAATGCAGGCTCGAACGCCTCGCTCGCGCGTTGCTGATTCAGGTCTTCGATGGTTGACCACATCGAGGAATAAGTGCCCTCGGTGTCTTTCATCAGCCCTTTGAAATCGCGCCCCATGCCGGCGACGATCACCTTGACGGCAACGTCGGCGTCGAGCTTGTTCTGCTGTGCGAGCTTCTGAACGTCGGCAACCGTCTTGCCCGCATACTCGGCCAGATATTTCCACGCCGGAATGCTGCTCTCGGCAAGCGTCGTCAACTCTTCGCCGCTCACCTTCCCTTTCGTTTTAATCTGTCCGAGTTGCAGGATGATGCGGTCGAGCTTTTGCGGATCGCCGCCAAGACCGGCCACCGCATCGCCGATGCTCGTCAGCGTGGGAATAATCTCTTCAGCCTTGAAGCCGACGGCCTGTAATTGCTGCGAAAGTCCGACCAACTGTTCGGAGCGAAAGGGAGTCTTTGCCCCGAAGTCGATTAAATCCTTGAGGTGCGACTTTGCTTTCTGAGCGGCCTCTTCAGCGGACAACCCTGCGTTTTTGAAGATGGCTGCAAAGGCGATCTTCGACCGCTCCTGTAAATCCAGAAAGTCGAACGCCGTTGTGACTTCGCTCTTGAGTCCGCTGCCGAGTTTTGAAAGCGCCCCGGTCAAAAGGTTGCCGCCGAGCACCCCGCCGAGCACGCCGAGCGCACCGCCGCCGCCGCCACCACCGCCCGTCAGCGACGAGAGAAAGCCCGCGCCGGATGCCGCAATCGAGCCGCCGGGAATTGCCGCGACGATTGACTTGAAATTGCTCTTGAGCTTGTCCGTGAATTGGTGCGCGCGAGTCTCGCCCCGCTTGAATGCGTCATCAAACTGCGTCACGAAAGACTTGTGGAAGTCGCCGCCGACCACGCGAAGATTCCGCGTCATGGTTGTCGCGCTCTGCCGTGACCGTTGCTCGACACGAGTAAAATCCTGACGCGCGGTCGCTTCGACGGATGAGAAAGATTTTTTGGCGTCCGTCTCCATCCCGCCGAAAGTGTGCGCGGAGTCTTTCGTGACTTCGGAAAACTCTTCATGCAAAAATTGCTTGAAGCGGCGCACCTCATCGCGCGCGTCTTTCGTGTCGCCTGTGATTTTTAGAACGACGGTCATTGTCTTACCCCTCTACTCTTCCCGAAAAACCGCGCTGCAATTCCGGCAACGCTCAAGCCCGCCGGGTTCCGGCTCCATGCTTTCGTGCTTGCACCACGTCATAGTGGCGACCATCTGTGCGGTCATGCGCGCGAGCGCGACGGCCTGCTCGCGCGCCTCGTCGCGCTCCACCTCGTACAGCTTCAACGCGACGGCGCGGTCGAAGTCGAGCAACTGCAAATCACCCGCCAGCAGCGTTGACGGGCGCGTCCCCGTCAGCCTTGCCACCGTTGCGAGTTCGAGCGCGGCGCGTCCGTCCCTTATTCTTAGAAAAGGTTTCGAGAGTCTCCCCGCTGATTCCCTCGCCTCCCTTCACCGGCACGGGGCAGCCTCGCAACACCCAACTAAAAACCGCGTCAACGAACTCCGGCGCACGCTCCGACAATTCCATGTAGTCGAGCACGTCGGCGACCGGCGGGGTCGCTGCCCCGTCGCTCACACGCGGCTCGACGAGTACGCGAGAGACTACAGTGCGCTGAAAGCGATGCGCCGCTATCACGTCGTCTGTGCTGACAGCTTCAACCGCGCTCTGTATCGCTTCGGAATTACCGAGATTGAAAGCAACGTGCGCGAGAAAGTCCGGCATTCTTCCCGACCGCACGTAAAACTCAAGTGACAGTGGCCGCACCTTGCAAAGCAGACCGGCGAAGGTCATTTCAAGCGCGGGCGTTTCGGGTTCGGCGGCGGCGCGCTCGTCGAGTTTCTGTTTGAATGTGTCCGTGATGTTTGTGCTCATAATTCATCCTTTCGCGTTTTGATTCAGTCCTTCAACTCTGCCGGTATCTCCGGCCTCATCATTGCCGCGCGCCGCTTACTCGCTGAATAAAACCCGGTCGAGAGACGCAAGCTTGGCGACATCAAAGCAAACTGTTTCGGGTCTTCCGTCGCCATCTTTTCGATGCGATCCAAAAACACGTTTTGCTCAAATGGCGCGTCACCGTTTGCCGCGCGCTCCTGCGTCGTCACGTCTGTCAGGTCTTCGGCCTTCATCGGTCGTCCAATCTTCGACAACATGCCGCGACGCATAACGGATTCAAGCGCGAGAGACGCCCGCCGTGCTCATCGCACAGGCCGAGAGGGTCAGAGTCAGGGACGGACGCCATGACCTCGCGCGCACGTCGCACGCCCATCATGCGGAACGCCGTCGGCAATCCTTCGCGCGGCGGGTCGCACGTCACGCAAGCCTCTGTGCGGTCGCCGTCGAGTTCGAGATAGAGCGGACGGCCACATGCCGGATTGACGCATGTGTGGCCTGATTCAGTTAGGGCAAATTTGTTTTCTTTCATCACGCCGCACTCACTTTCTCGCTTCGATGTTCCCGACGGAGCATGGCAATCTTTCGCGTCTGCGCGTCGTCGGCAAATGGACATGCTTCAACTTCATGCCCGATGGATTCGCACCTCGCACAACGGTCTGCACGTTGAACTTTCGCGCCGGTGAAAAAAGAGCGGCGCGGCGGCAACGAATGCGCCGAGGCGTATTCCCAAAACTCGACGCAGCCCATCGCATCGAGCGCGAGCGCGTCGGCCTCAGATTGAGATAGGCCATCGTCCATCAACCGCCCGGCACGTTCTAAAAGTTCATAATCATATTGCGCGCGCGACTCTGCCGAGATCGGCTTTTCAGGTTGACGAGCCGAGATTCGAGAAACAATCGGCTTGGTGTACCAAGTGCCATTCTCGACAGCGGCGGTCATCAGCGCGTGACGGACAAGAGCAAGACGCGCATCAACTTTTCTAGTTTGTGTTTCCATCTGCGCCCCCTCTCAGCCCAGATGTGAGTCTCTCCCACACTTCCCTTTTGCGGCGCGCATCCCATTCTTCAAACTCTCCGATCTCATCTTCCACTTCGGCGATTGCTTCAGGTTCGGGCATCCCGGCAGAAATCTTGCGCGCAATGGCCGCGCGCACCTCGGCGGCGTACATAGCCGTCAATTCATCCGGTGGCGGGTCGGGTTGGTCGTGAATTTCGGGCGAGTTTTCGTCAGCTTGATTTTCGTAAGTTGTTGATTCCGTTGACTCGTTCTTGATGGAATCCGTTACCACCAGCCCCCCCGTTTCATCTTCCACCCGGCGGGAGAGGTCAGAAGCGTCAGGAGAGGGGCTTACCACCCTTTCTTCTGTATTAGTATTTAGGGTGGTAAAGGCCGACTCCAGCCCGTAGGCTATTTCGAGTTCCTTGAGCCTTGCGACCAGATCATCACGCAGCGTCTCAACTTCGTCTAAATTCACCCGACGAGCCATCGGCTGCCGACCGGCAGCGCGGGCGACGCTATCGCGCGCCTGCTTCAGTTCGCGGACAACCATCTCGGAGTCCGTAGGCTTGCGACGACGACGAGGCGCAGGAGCCGGAAAGCCGTCTTCGCTATCAGCGACGAGCCGTGCGGCGTCGGAAAGAGCCTCGCGCCGCTTCTCGGTGTTGATGCCATAGCCGGATGAGATGCGCGCGTTCAACGTGGCTTCAGCGGCCAGTCTCGTGATGCGGCAGAGGTAACGATGCGCGTGTGCCTCGCCTTCAGGCGTGCGGTAATCGTCTTTAATCAAGATGAGGGTCGAGTGATCCGGCCACAGCCGAAAATCCTTGCGCGCGTTCTGGACGGTCTTAACGCCGCAGCCCATGCGCGACGCAATCAACTCGTCTTTCATCTCGACGTAATCATTGCTGCCAGCAGTCAGCCCGATGATCGCGTCAATGAAATCTCGCACGCGCTTCCAGCATGTCGGCGGGGTCTTCGACGTTCTAACGAGATGATCTATCAGGAGATTGATGCTGTCCGTGCCCTCGGCAATATCAGTGCCGAGACGTTGAAGTTCTTCGGCGGAATGTTTGCCCGAAACTTCATCGTGGACGAGCCTCAAATGTTGACGAGCCGCCTCTGCACGCTGACGCTGTTCGTATTGTTCGGGGGTTTGATCGTGGAAGGGTAGAGACATTACGCGGCCACCTCCATGCGGTCGGATTGAGCGAGCAGCGCGTAATCATCAATTCCCTTGCCCGTCGGCCATGTCCTCACGACGTAGCGAAGGCCGGCGGCGCTTAGTTGGCGCATCAACTTTTCGAGCGCGAGTTTGACTTGCGGGTTTGTGCGCCAGTCCACATCGAAGGCCACCACGTAGCGAGAGGCGTGCGGGAAAGCGGCTTTCATCTCTTCGGCGAAGTGTTCACCGAACTGCCAGACACCACCGGCAGCGATGAACGGAACGCCGAGCAGATGCGAGGCCACGTCAGCCTTCAATCCGCCTTCGGTCAGCCAAATCTCGGAAGCCGACGCGAACAAGTGACGGCCTGCGTGATGAAGCGGAACCTTGAGGGCTGTCCCTTGCGGATACTTCACGCGGCCATCATCAAGAGCGTCAGGCGGCGATGAAGCCCAGAGGTATTTTGCATCACCAAGCGGCACATCGAGCCGGTACGACAAACCCAGAATGCGACCCGACGCCCCGCGATACGGAAGTAAGTAACCGGGACACATCCCGACCATCTCCCACTCGTCGCGACGAAAGAAGCCGGGCACGCCGGAGAGTCCGAGTGTTGCGAGGTCGCGCACGATCTCTCTAGCCTTGCCCTTCGTCGGCGTCGAGCGATAGTTGTTCGCTCTGATCGCTTCGAGCGACAGGCCACGCTTGAGCAAGTTGTCGAGATGCTCAGGTCGAAGCGTCAGGCGGTCGAGCAGCGCGGAGTACACGAGGTTCGTTCTGTCAGGCGTTGCTATCACTGGCGAAGGCGTCGCTGGCAAGACGACAGAGGGACGAGGCCGAGAGTGCGTGCGGTCATCGCGCAAAAAATGCACATACGTCATCGCGTCTTTCGAGCGACGGTCACTCGCGACGTTCGCGCAGAATGCAATCTCTTCGTCTTTCGTGTATGAGCACGGCCACTTCGTCGCGCCGCAGATGAGGCAGGCGGTCTTCTTTTGCTTGTTGGCGCGTACTGGACGGGTGCGAAGTCGTGGAGAAAAGTTTTGCATCACGCACACCTCCACGTCACTGATAAATCCGTTGGTGCAGAGAGTCGCGCGGGTCGGCTTCGACGTTGCCGTTGTGCGATGAAGGCTGAGGCGAGACGGCTTCGCTGCCGCCTGAATGCTGGTGACCCTTGCGTGGCAAGGGCTGATTTGATATTCTTCTTCATGGTTAGTTCGTTTCGTCCTTTCGGTTAGTTAGTCAGTCCGTTTCGTAGCTTCCAACTACAATCAAATCCAATCCCTTGTGCGCTAGTCACGCCGGGGGATTGGTGTATTCAAAAAGCAAAAGCGCGACCAACTCTCGCCACAAGAGAGGGTCACGCTTTCGCTTTGTTCACGGCAGCGTCTCGGCGCGCCGCAAGTTCTGCGTTGTGTGGCTCAACGACTTCAAGTTTTCAAATCTGCGCGCTGCACTCGCCGGCGCGTTTCAAAAAAACAATGGCCGTGGCGGGTGACGAGTCTAAGACGAAAACTGTTTTGCTTTCTCACCGGCACGTCAGTTCCAGTGGCTCAGATTTTCAAGAGCACTGGTTGGTGCGACCAACCAGTCAAGACTGCGTGCAGCTACAAGATGTATCGTGAATGACGGGCACGTCACGCCTTTTCTTGATTGAACCAAAAAAGCGTGTAGAGCGGTTCAATCAGATTTTCTCTTGATTGAACCGCTCTACACGCTTTTTTGGAAGTTCCTGTTTGACGCTTCTTGGAAGGCTATTATTTCAGATGCTTTGCCCCTTGCGTCCGATACCTCTTTAGAGTTGCAAGAGCAGGAAGCGGCGCAGAGGCATTTACCAACCGCGCCTTGAATCTCAATTTGAGTCCTTCAGGAGAAAGGTCCCGCGATTTACCTTGTCTCTTTCCCGTAAGTGTATCTTCAACTAGCGCAGTTAATGCTGGTTGAAATATCCTGTTGTCTTCATCGTTCATTACTAGCTGGTTTTCTAATGCCTGATATTCTGAATGCGCTTTGACTATACTTAAAGCGTTGGCATCGTAATTGTTAGCCTTAATGATTTTGACAACGCAATCCACTAATTGATCTACCTTTGTGCCCCACTTGTTATGCAACCGAGCAAAGGCTGCTTTATGCTGGTCTGTCCAATCAGGATTTCTATTTTCAGGCCGTATTCCGCCAACATGCACACCTAGAAAATCACTAAGAGCCTTGTCTCGTAGGCAGACGCGCAGGCTTGCTAAGATCGCCCTTTTTCTCGCCGGTTTTTCATTCAGTCCGGCAGCCTGCTGTGTAGGTATGTCGAAAGGAAGAAGAGTTTCGATATACATAGCTTCAACCATTAAATAATCCAGCATCCCATCAATGGCGCGTAAAAACTGGGCTTCGGTGGCACCATCAATGAGGTGCGCTAAATAGTCAGACTCTTGAAAGATGATTCTTACTTTTCGCGTTTCTTCAATACGGCGTTTCTCCAGTTCTTGTTGCTCGATACCTGTTTTTATATTTCTAATTCGTCGGGCCAAGTCTGCATCCGTTTTCTCTACACGACTACTCACCTCCTCCAATCGCTGAACCAAAGGCTTAGAGAAAAACCTTTCAATCAAGAACTGAATAGCAGCTATATACCTAACAGGCTCTCCATCTGAAAATCTATATCCTTCTCTTTTTTCTTGAAACGATAATTTTAGAGTGGTGGGCAATTTCTTCTTTGGCATATTGGCCTCCCTGTAAGCCATTCCCTGAAATGAATCGGCCCGCCCGCCGCGTCAGGGAACGCTGGCTGTCCTCACGCTGGCCGGCGTGAGTGAGACGGGCCGAAGTTTATCCTGCTAATTCATAAATTCGATCTGCTAACTAGCCTCTCGCATATCCCTAAACGACATCAATCAAAGCGTCGAGCTTCTGTTTAGTGCGCGCGACGCCGCGCCGTTCGATGTCGTGCCCTCTTCACCTGCGGGACGCTCTCCTTCTTCTGCACGGACGGAACCGCAGGCACGCTGGCAGTAGTGTTGGCCGGGGCGGAAGCAGCGTTGCTTGCGCCGAGCGCGGCAGCACGCTGGCGGACGCCCTCTGATTCAGCGCTCGCTATCGAAGCTTCCAATCGCGTGCGGCTGGCGTCGAGGCTTCGCAGTTGCTCTTCTACATTTGCCTTCTGCTTCTCCAACTGCTGCTGGCGCTGGTCTCGTAAGCCATTGGCGTCGGTCGTCCCAATGCTGGCGACGCTGCGCTGGATGTTCTCCGGCTTGAGGTCTTCTTCGAGTTGGGTTAGACGGCTCTGAAGTTCAGTCTGCTTGTCCGTCACGCCGCGCAGTTGCTCGCGCAATGCTTCGGCCTTCTGCTCGATGCTCGAAGTATCCTGTGCCGCCGCGAATCCTACCGCCGCGATTATCAACATCACACTCCACATCACACGTCTCATCTTCTTCCCTCTGAGCGCATCATTGAGCATCCTTAGTCTTCTTCCTTTGCTGCCATCTGCCCCTGCGCCATGCTCTTGACTGCCGCCCAATCCTCCGGGTGCATACTCTCCGCGAACTGAGTCTCAATCTCTTCGAGCGTCTTTCCCTCTCCGAGCAGATCGGCGACGGTGGCCGTGAAAGCGGCGATGTCTTCAGGCGAGAGCTTCCGATGAGGCTCTGAGGGTGACGCGGATGGTTCAATCGCGGAGATGCTGTGCTTCCCCTCTCCTTTGCGCGCTGGCGGCTTCTGAGCGAACTTTCGACGCAGGTGCGCGTTGAGAAACGCCGGCACGCTGGAGACCGATTCTGCGCGCGCGGCGGCTCCGTTCAATTCTTCGACGAGCGTGCGCGCGAGTTCAGCCCATAGCTCACGCTCGGAAGCTTTCGGCACACGTCCAGTGATCTTCCGCACGGCCTCGATAAGAATAGAATTCAGGTCTGATAACGCTTGTGCTTCATCATCATTTGTCTTTGTCTTAAAAGAAAGAGTCTTATGTTCGTCCAAACTCTCTTTCGCTTCAACATTTAGACCCACGCCACTCACACCACTTTGTGCGGTGGGTAGCGTCTCTACTTTCTGACTGGCGTGCGTGTCGTCGGTGGGTGCTGTGGGTGGGGTGGGTTGGGCTTCTTCAGGCAGCAATACCGTGTATTCACTTCCGGCGTGTTCGCCGCCGAGCGAGCGCACCTGCACCAATCCGACGATCACGAGCCGGCGCATGTTCTTGTACAGCGTGCGCTCAGAGCCGATCCCCGCGCCGCGCATCAGACTCTCCTTCGTGACGCGCACCGCGCGCACGGGCACGACCGCTCCGCGCGTGCGCGAGTAAAGATAATCGTAAAGCTGCTTGCCCTTGCCGGTGAACAATCCGGCGGGCACCGCCTGGCGCACGATGGAGTTCGCCACCTTTGCGAAATCGCGCATCGGCGCGATGGAGGTGGATGGCGTGGGTGGCGTGGCTGCCGTGTGTGGGGTGGGTGGCGTGGGTTGCTGCTCGGAGAAACTCTGCGGCGGCGTGTACTGAGACAGTATCTCATTGAGCGCCGGCGGGGGAGTGCGCTTCTTCGGCGGCTCCAGCGCCTTACTTAGCGCCGACTCGATATCCTGTTGATGCCTTTTCTTCGTCACCGAGCATCTCCTTTATTTCGCGGATGAGTTGATAGAAGGCCAGTGTCGCGGGTGATGATGAATCAATCTCGACAACGGCCTTGAGTCCCGCTGTAGCTTCGCCGACGGAAACCAGACGGGGAATCGTCGTGTTGAAGACGAACTCCTCCGTGAACTTCGCGATGATCTGCTGGCGCACCTGCTTGTCGAGATTCTGGCGAGCGGAGTGAATCGTCGAAAGCGCCATCACGAACTGGTCGGGAGCATGTGCCTGTCGCACCTGCGCGACGACGCGCAGGAGCTGCTTGAGACCGAGCAGCGCGAACAGGGAAGTCTCAATCGGGATGATGACCAGATCGGCGCTCACGAGGCCGTTGAGGGTCGGCACACCCAGCGCGGGCGGCGTGTCTATCACGCAGTAGTCGTAGTGCTGCGCCGCCGGCGCGAGCTTCTCCTTCAAACGCAACTCGCGCGAGACGACGAGCGCGTCGAGCGCCGGGCTGACCTCAGAGTCGAGAGAGGAGGGAAGCACGTCGAGTCGCGGTCGGTGCGATTTGATGAGGTACTCGGAGAAGTCACCCGCCTGGTCGAGCATCAAGCGGTGGACGGTCTTCCGGGTCTCTTCGAGTTCGGCCAGGTCTGCTCCGAGCGCGGCGCTCAGGTTGCCCTGAAGATCGAGATCAACGGCCAGCACGCGCGAACCCTTTGCAGCCAGAGCCACGGCGATGTTGAGCGCCGTCGTGGTCTTCGCGCAGCCGCCCTTATGATTAGCGAGCACGATTGTCTTCAAGCTCGTTCCTCCCGCATCAATGAAGATTAGGATTGTCCGTCAGAAGTCCCTCTGCCATGCCGGCAGCAAGTAAATCTTTATCCGCCGAAATTAAGATTAAGGGCGCTGCGCCGAGCGCCAGCCGCTGCACGTTGATTTCGACCGCTGCCGCGAGTTGCACCGCGTCATATCCGCGCAGGGCATAAGTTTCGGCGACTGCCATCGCTCGCGTGATGACTGCGTCACTAATCGGTTTCACCCGATACTCCGCCGCGAAATCCTGATGAAAACTTGAGAGCGCTGCCGAGGCGTCTGTCGGCGACAGGTTTTTATCTTTGACCAGCCTTCGGGTGAATGCCGAGATCACCTCGACGCCGGTAATGGATGCCACATAGACGCGCGCATTTGTGGACGGGTCGGTCATTCCCACTACCCAGGAAGTGCCTGTCTCGCTCACGTAGCGCTTGACGAGCGCACTGCTATCGAAAAAGTAGGCGGCCACCTACCGGCGCTCCTCAATGATGGTCTCTGAGACGGGTTTTCCAGATACATGGATAGGCTTTGGGCGCGCGGTAACTGAGGGCATCTCTGCCGGCAGATTGATAACCCCCTGCTCGGCGAGCAGCCTCTCGACTTCGTCTTCGGAGACGGCGCTCACCGTGGTGGCGGGGAGAATGGCGTTCAACTGCTCGATCAGTTGCTGCTGCTCCTCCGGCGGGAGGGCGCGTACCTCTTCAATGATTTTATCCAGTGTGGCGCTCATTTCTTACTGCCTTTCTATCAGGTTACGAACAGGGGCAGGGAGTTGCGTGCGATAACCCAGCATCCGGCTCCGCATCGGACTACGGGCGCGTCCTGCGCCCCCGCACGGTCGCTCATGCAGGTCAGCGGTATGAGCATCACACAAATGCTTCTCACGCACGGTGTCGTTATTCTGACCAACAATCCAGCGTACATGTCGGGTAGCTACGCTCGGACATCCCGTATCCCACTCACAAGTTTCAATGGGTGTATTGTTACTCATCTCACGCCACCTTTCGCTTGCTCGCTCATGGACGGAGCAGGTATCACGATTACAAGACTTCTTTTTTCCGACACCTGCGCGCCGACGTTCGCCCCACTTTTAGTCTCGAAAAGGAAGACGGGTTGCCCATCCATTGTGCTACTGCCCAGATACTTGTTCGTGAAGCCTTCGGGAGTCTCAACGGCTTTCATCACGCCGAGCGCGGCTAAAAACATATCCACATCTGGCATCCCCTTCGGGTCTTGAATGTGGGTAGCTTCGGCAGCGGCAATGAGTTCAGGCGAGAACAGGACAACTCTGAATTCGCGCCCGTTGCGCTCACCTGTGGAGCCATAGATGTTTTTTCCGAGTTGATAAACCTTCTGGCCTTTAATCTCTATGGCATCCATTCCCTGCGTCGGGAATGCCCATACAACGGGTTTCCAGACGAGCGGCGGATTTTTCGTCTGCGCCACTGCAACGCATAGAAGGGTTAGCGCAAAAAGAATAACGAAGGCTGCGCGCTTCATTTCTTCCTACCTTTCTTCGACGTGATTGCCCTGCTTATCTTCGGTGGTCGCCCGACGCCTGGGCGGTTTCGCGCCAACTCAAGATCGCTCACCTTAACCATGTTGACAGGGCCGAACTTCTGCGCCGGGAGCGTGCCGTCAGAGACAAGCTGCCGCACGCGGGCGGAGGACACGCCGAGCATTTCTGCTGCTTCGGTTGTAGTTATGTAACCTTCCATAGGCGCGAATCCTATCACCAAAGAAATATTTACACAAGAGCAAAGATTTCTCTTGACTTAATTCTTACTCTGATGTTAATATTAACTCTGTCGAAAGGAATAAATAAAAGGGAGAAGCGACCATGATTCAGATTCAACGCCGCGAACAATTCGAGCGCGCCGCCGCCAGACTCAACCGTGAGCCGCAATCCATCCGCCGCCACGAACCCGGCCTGTGGATCGTCACCAACAAGACGAAGGGCACGAGCTATCCCGTCCGCATCGAGCGCATGGACGGCAAGACGTTTATCACCTGCGGTTGTGAGGCCGGGACGCCGCACTACGGCAACCGCCGCCCCATCGAATGTAAACATGCAGCGGCGTTGATTATCTTTCTCAGAGCGTGTCTGAAAAGTCATTCAAGAGTCCAATCTAGCGAGCATCAAGCGAATCATCCCTGCATAAACCATCGCTTCCGAGGTTTCGCATAAGCCTTCGTAGTCTTTTGACAATCGCCGTTGCTTG
>MWWH01000327.1_pt1 | contig 13580 bp, 9 predicted proteins | sample 1047231 | NCBI WGS metagenome assembly MWWH01 (sample SAMN06349967, study PRJNA376086) | soil metagenome | isolation source: MG3-2 sample Antarctic (ecotone) soil | place: Antarctica | collected 2015-01-13 | reverse complement strand
CTCTGAGCCGTGATGCGTTCTATGAGCTGTAATTCTTCGTCTGTGAGCAAAGCCCTCATCCAGTCGCCATGAAAATGCCGAGCCGGACTTGTTTTATAAACCTTATCAATATCTAAATCCTTAAGATGCTCTAATCCGTTAATATCAATAATTTCTAGGTGTGTTTTAATCTCCTGTGTGATTGTATGATTGTCGAAAAGGGAAGTCCCCCCGCCTTGCAATGGTAGAGTCTTTCTATCTCTTTTAACTGCGAGAAGTAGCACAATGCCTTGCAGAGCATTTTCAAATATCATATCGCGGATATTAACTATAGCGACTGACTCCATCTCTTGCTCTAACAACAGCCTCAAGCCTCCGGCATGTTGAATGTGCAAAATCTCTGACGGAATAACCATTGCCAACCGGCCACCGGGCGCGAGGTGCATTACGCTAGCTATAATGAATGGAACCCAAGCATTAGTGCGCTTGGTAAAAGGCACGCTCGCCATTCTAAAGATTTGTTCGGCGCGGTCTCGCTGATCTTTATCAAAATACTGATAACGGATATAGGGCGGATTACCAATAATCACATCCCACTCGGCAGATGCTTTACCGTTTGTAATCCAAAGGAAAAAGTCGCTGTTTTCGATCTTTACATTTACACCATTTCCTTCAAGCAGCTTTGCCTTAGCTTTGGCTTTGGCAGACTCTTCCGGGATGATCTCTACGGCATCGATCCAAAAATCTTTACTTATTTTCTTTGTTTTAAGCTCGGCCTGAATCGCGTCTATAAAGCTGCCGTCGCCACAACTAGGCTCAAGCACGTTCTTGGCCTTGTCTGATAGCGCCCACTGCACTAAAAAGCGGGCGACAGGTTCGGGCGTGTAGTAACCGCCTCTTAATTTTTGTTCGGTTTCGTTTTCTTTAAAATTCATGTGGGTAGTTCTACTCGATCAATAATTCTTTCTATGCCGTACAGCTCTGAAATCCGCGCCTCCATTAGCCTCTTATTAGCTGCAATGCGCCGGGTAAGTTGGTCTCTAAGAGAGCCTATCCTGCCTGACAAAGCCCTGTTGTCATCACAAAGCTGCCTGCTAAGCTCGGTAATTTCCCGATAAAGCCGTAGCTGGTTATCGTCTGAATCAAAATCAATATCGGGTACAGGAACCTCCTTTAGAACAGCGGTTCCGCGCGCGTACCAGCCGCCTCTAAACGGACTTCCTCGTTTGCGGCAGAAATACTCAATCGCCTTGTGATTCAAAATCGCCAAAACGAAATGAAGGTCATAGCGCGAATGTGAGGCGGGATTTTGGAAATGTGCTATCGCGCACTCTCCGGCGGTGCCGCCAGAAGCTAGAAGCGTGTTTGAATCATCATACACGTACTTATCACCCTGGCTATTTACTCCCACAATAATCTTCGGACAATCTTCAAATGAGGTAAGGGCTTGATCTCTTCCATAGCGATACCACTCATCAGGTGGGAAGTCTGCCGGTCTAATATCGCGTGTCTGCAAGTCAGCTTGATTATGCTCAAGCCACTCCCAGGCACCTGGGTACTCTTCCCGAAGCGTTTCGGATGGGATTGTTCTCGCTCGAAGCGCCCCATCCTCAAGCGTAATGAAATAAGGGAAAATGATTGGCACTATGCCGGTCAGAGGAGAGAATGATTTAAGCTGACCAAGTTCTCCATCAAAGAAAGGTTTAAGGATTGCTTTTTCGATTCTCCAATCTCGCTCATCCTTTGTGAAAGAAATCAGCTCATCATTAACGTCCGTCCATTCCTGGATTACATAAACGGAATTTCGGCTCGTCTGAATCCCATTGAACACATCCATGATCTTGCCAAGCGGTATCGTGCCTTCTAACAGGGCTTCGACAAGCTCTAATTCGGCGGGAGTATTCGGAAGAATCCAGGACTTATCACCTGAGATAATTTGTCGTGGCAGATTCATTGCCGGCGCGGTGCTGGTTTGTTGAGCAATCCAATCCTTCGGTGAGGCTACTAATTCATAGGGAAGAGGAGCGTTACCATCTCCGTTTGGCGCACCTAAAAACAAGAGACAAGTGTATGTAGTGCGAGCTTCAAACAGTTGGGCATTACCAAAGTCTATTAACCGCCGAACGATCCGTTTATCAGAAAGTAATTTGCGGATTTTTTTACCAGACTCAATGTGTGCAAATTTCCGAGATACGATCATGCCAAACTTGCCATCCGGTTTCAGCAAGTCTCTAATAGCACGTTCTATAAACAGATAATATTTATCAAACTGCTTGTATGCGGTCTTGTAATGCCGCAAATAGAACCGATGTTCCGCCGGCTCTAGATTAATCATATCCTCGGTTTTCAGATATGGCGGGTTGCCAACTATGAAATCAAACTTATCAGGTAAATCTACTCCCCAAGTAAGGGGCGGCCCTATGGTCTCTGCGCCCGGTTGTTCTGTTCTTATGGATTCGTCAATTAAAGAATCTCCATACACTACATTCTCACTAAGGGGTGGCAAGAGCGGCTCGGTCGCCGGGAGGGAAGTACTCGTTTCGTCTTCGAGCAACTTAACCAAAAGGCTGAAGCGTGCCACTTCGATAGCAAGGTAATCACGATCTACGCCGTAAAGACACCCTGTTAGCAGTCTGGCCTTCTCTTCAAAGGTGAGCTGATAACCGTTTGCTGTCTCATAAATGGCCGTGTGATTGTTTTCGGTAAGGTAGGCGGTAGTTAGAGCGTCTGCAAATACATCGAACGCTGAAATCAAGAAACCGCCGGAACCCGTAGCAGGATCAAGTACCCTTTTCTCAAAAATCTCAGGAGCCGTCAGACCTTGCAAGGCCGGGGCTATGGTGTCCTGCACCACTCGCTCAATTATGGGCCGAGGGGTTGAGACAATATCTCGATCCTCATGCTCCGGTTTTCTGACCAGCGCCGGCTCACCATCCCTTATTTGCACTCGTTCGGTTAGGAACTGCTCATAGACGCTACCTAGAAACTCAGGCTCTATAACAGAAAAGGTGTATGGGGCAGCAGGGAAGTATAGCGACTCAATAATGCTTAAAACCGTCTGAGTATTTAGTTGCAGCCTGTTTGCACCTGAGCAAAACGGGTCGTTGGTTGTATCAAATAGATTTGAATCATACCTACGATCACACTCGACAAGTAGGTTAGTAAAATTATTCCAGTCATTTGTAAGCGCAACATTTTTCAAATGCTCATATGTTTGAATGCCCCTGTCTTCACACATCCTTAAAAACAGGATACGAAGAACTAGCCGTTGGGCAATTTCGTTAAGGTCTGTTTCTGAAATAGTTGGATCGTTAGCGTATAGGTCTGTGCAGAGTGCAAGCCGCCAGCGGTTCAACTGGTCAAGGAATACCGCATCAATTTTCTCGGCGGGCCTATTCTGCGTTGCGTCAGAAAATTGCTCATCAAAGTCCCCAGAATAAACAGCGGCGCGCGAAATGAGCTGGCTTATCTCATCAAACCTATCTACATATTCTGAATAATGAAATCTATATATCCGTGAGTGCTCCGGGCCGTGCGTCTCTTCCGGCTCTGTCGTGGTGTCATAGATAACAAGGTCTTCAACATTCATTAGAACGGAGATCATGAGGCCGGCTGACCATCCGTAACGCCTGACCTGGAATGCAGGCTTAGGGGTATTGATAATGTCAACGTTCGGCTTTTTTACTTCAACAAAAAACCGGCGTTCTGTGCCTAGCCTGCACTCATAATCCGGGCGCTTGGTATTCTCATCTACATTTACCCTCGTCTCCCTAACAACTTCCCTTAATCTGCTGGGCCTGCCATCTCGGTTAGTCACGTCCCAACTAAGCGCAGCTAAAAACAAGTCCACGTATTCGGCGCGGGCATCTAGCTCTACATATGTGCTCGAACTCTTAAGATACTCTGCTCGATTTACTTCATATCGTCTGACAATATCGGCAATAGCATCTCTTGGATCGGTAGTGGGTAAATTTGCGCTCATTCTTTAGCCTTTCTAAAAGTGAGGAAGCTTAGAAAAATGCTTACGGGCTTTCTCAGCTCGTGATGACGAAACCAAATGAGTATAAATCACGGTGTTTTGAATATTAGAATGTCCTAACCAGTCCTGCACAAAGCGTAAATCATCGCCCGTCTCAAGTAAATGGGTAGCGCACGAGTGCTTTAGAACATGGAAGTGCTGCTTGTCCTTCGGCAATCCAACCTGCTCGCCGTGCTGCTTCATTAGCGCGTCTAGTCGCTGCCTGCTGATTGGTAAGTTTCTGCGGCTCGGAAAGAGCAGGGGAGAGTCATCATCGCGGGAGTTAAGATAAGCTTTAAGAATCCTTGCCTCGTCCGGTTCCATCGGGTGCTGCCCGGAGTGGCTGCCCTTCAAGCGGTGGCAATAAATTCTGAGCTGCTTAAAATCAATATCGGACTTGTGGAGCCGCCCAACTTCTGAGGCTCGGAGGCCATGCCGATAAGCGGTAAGGAATAGGGCGCGGTCGCGCTTGTTGCCCTCGGCTTTGATGATACCGAACAGGCGCTTGAGTTCGTCGAAGGTTAAAAACTTAATTGTCTCGTGATTGCTGCGCGGCATAGTGTAGGCATCAAAAAATTTACATAGAAATTAACTTTAGCTTTGCCTTAATGTCGTCTCTTCTCTTTTCAACAAATTCAATAAAGTTATCAAAGGTGTAGTCACTTATAGAGGGAATGGAATGCCTGCTTTTAAAGTTGCTGTCTCTTTTTGAGAACCATTCATCAAAAGGTTTAGCGTTCTTCTCAAGATTTTCACTCTCGGTTAGGAGTTGAAGATTGGCTATAGTGTTGTAGTGCTTCATATACTCAGCCACTGTGCCGGGGTCATACCCTCTCTTTGTGAGAGTTCGGATTGTGAATTCTGATTTCGGGAAAATGTGATCTTCGTGATAGGTGTTGTCAGTCCAGTCCCTATCTGGATAAAGAAGGGAAAGGATGAGATAGCTATACTTGGTGCTGTAATTCGTCGTCAGTAAATTCTCAATCTCTGTGTCTGTGAAAGTTGGCTCTATGTTGAGTTTCTTGTTTATTGCTTCATAGGGAAAAACAGAGAGGTCTTTCTGCTCATTAAGTGTATCTTGCAGGTTCTTTAATGTTGTATCGGAAGAACCGCCAAATGCATTTTTCAGCAAAGCGATTGCCAACCACTTTTGCATAATCAACTTGTTGGCTACATCAACCTGCTCAGTTGATTCAAAAATGTTCTTTTTCCCTAGTTTGGTCAGATACAGCGAAATCGGTAACAGAGCAATTTTTGAGACTAAATTTTTGTCATTAAAACCAAATCTGCTGATGAGTTTGACGGTTGTCTCAATATTCGATTTGATGGTTTCCCAGTTGTCTTCGATCTTCTCAAGATTTGGCTTGTTAAAGTTCTTCACCTTATATTGAATAGGAAGGTCGTCAGTAAGGTATAAACAACCTTTAAGAACGAAGTCCTTACCAAAGGTGTATCCAGCCCCAATAGCATTTATATCATCCGTAAAATTATGTATTTCATCACGAGCATTCAGGGTTCTCCACTTGGCTGTTGCCGTTGAAAGAAGAATATCGCTGTACTCCAGCGTCTTTCCTCCGGTATTAGCTCTGATGAAAATTTCAACAACTTTGTCGTAATCATCAGACCGCTCTTCATAGAAGTTGATGAGTTTCTCGGTAAAGAGCCTGGAGTGAAGCTCCTCAATTAAAACAATGGCATTCTCTTTCAGAGACTCGTCAACACTGCTTAACCTGTTTCTTATATCCTGTCTGGCTAAACTGGCTGAGTTGAAGTCTAGGATATTCCCAACTAGATACCAGTATTGGGGGCTTGAGTCTCTGGGGTTTGGCGTATCATTTTCTCTGAAAGAAAACTGGTAGGTAAGTTCTTCCGGGTTCTCACTCCTGACAGGTTTTTTAAATAGGTTTAGATACAGTCTTGTTTTTTTCCAGTTATAGTAAAAATAGCGATAAGAACCCTTCAAACCAATATACAGAGAGGTTAGGCGTTGCTGACCATCAAGAACAAGATAAATATCTTGGTTAATGCCTGCTAGATTGGCTTCGGCGTTATGCGGAATTTCTTTATCAAAGTTGCTGAAAAAATTGTAGGCCGTCCACAATTTCTTATTTTCTTCCTTAATTTTCCAGAAGAGAAATGAACCAATTGGGTAGTTTCCCATTAGGGAGTCGAACAGCTTTTCAATGCCCTCAGTCTCCCAAACATATTCTCGTTGTATGGCTGGAAGGAAGGTTGTCTTATCAACGTACTCTAGGACTACTTCACTAATTGTTTTTGGAATGTAGCTCATAGTTTATTAATTGATTTGTTCTTTATTTACTTTGATGAAATGAACAGGACATTATAACTGTATTGTCCCGTTCATTAGTATAGCACGCCTGCAAACATTGAGCTTTAGGGTAGGGAAGTGGAGCTAAAATTTAACTGTAATGTCCCGTTGGGTTTATTTAACCTGATATTAAAAGGGTTGTTTTAAACTAAGTCCAATGACCTTCAATTATATCAATCATCTCTGCGATGCCGTTCCAAGTCCAAGGAATAATGTTGTTCCGTTTGAAGCATGAAGGGATCGGGGGCCGGGGTGGGCGACTTATCCAAACACCAAATGCGGGGATAGCTTCCTGTTTAGCGCATTCAACTTCCCATATCGCGCCATGAGATAAGTAGGTAGTAGCCCCTACCAATTGAATAACTGCATGGCATCGTTTAATTCTTGATCGCGTTTGCGTTTTCCATTTTTCAGAAAATGGTATGTGAAGTGACCAATCTGCAATTTCCCAAGGAGTGTCAGAGTGCTTTCCTTGTCCGATGAACAAGTCACGGATTCTCGCGTCTTCGACGGCGAAACTTATAAAGGCTCTTAACTTACTCACCTTAGATTACCTTTATTTTTCTCCGCCTCGCTCAATTAGTTTATGTGTGATTGGGTTTAGGTGGATAACTTTTCTCTGTTTTTGCAGAGCATAGCTAACGGCATCTCCTGTACCGCCTAATCCGGCTGCCGGCTTTCCATTCCAAACAGCAACAAGTAAGTTGGCTTCATCTATAACCTTCTTCCCAGCTTTCAAGTAGCACTCCTCGTCTGAACCTTTCCTTTCGAGCACTTCAACCTTTGAAGCAGCCGCTAATAATTGCTTATAGCTTTCCCTATCAGGCTCAGCCTCAAACGTTTCTTCGTACTCCGGGAAGGGGATTATGACCTCAAGGGAGCCGTGATGTTGTAGCACGGCATTAGCAAATAATTGATCTGCACCTATGGCAAGTGAACTTATTCCGGTTATCGGAGGTGCAATACCAATAAGGACTTTATTAATTTCTTCTTTTACCCAATCCCAGTCTGCTGGGTTTTCAAGTTTTTGGTGTCCCGTAACTCCAATTTTCATTCTTATATCCTTCCGAGGTTGGCTAACTCCCAATAGAACTGACCAAGCGGTGTAAGTTGGACAGATTTTGACTCCAACGCGACGAAATACAAATCTTTATCCTCCTCGGTCGTCAAGAGGCGAGCATTTCGGAGTAGTTTGAATTTATTAAATAGGTCAACATTGTCTTGCTTTGCGGAGGGGTCCGTATATTCAAAGGAAGGATTCATTAAAAAGGTACTTTCAGCGCTGGTAAAAATTGCCGGCAGTTCCCGAAGCAAGGCATCCGCGACCCAAGCTTTGCAAAGTCTGACGGGCGGAAGCCTATCAGCGTGGGACTTATAAACTGGCCTTTGATCCCATGCTCCTAAAGCCTGCTCAACATAAGCATAAATTGACGCTGCTGAAACTAGGCCGCGTACATCTGATGCGCCGCCTCTTAAAGCACCGAGTACAAGATTAGTAAAAACGCCGTGGCCGGCAACTTCTGACGCTGTTTGAGTGGGCCGAGATGCGGCAAGGATAGTTAAACCTTCTCTCAACTGAGCTTGATTCTCAATGCTTCCGTCTCCTTGTAGATTAAGTGGGTTGCCTAAATCGCCACTGAAGCAACAATCAAGAATCAGTAGAATTGATTTTGCTCTAGACCTATTGGCTAATGTTAGAAGGTCATTCATCGCAAGGCCAGGATCGCCAGGTTCTCCGTCCTGAGTGACTAGGTAGCCACCTACATTTGTTGGTGTGCCGTGCCCTGAGAAATAAAACAGCACGTCTCCATCAAAATTTTCAAATAGTTCAGCCCACTGTTCTCGGAGAAGCCGCCGCGTAATCGGTTGCGGCCCTGGACTTGTGAGAATTCTACAATCGTAATTACGGCTACCGTCCTCATGCCGGTCTAACACCGCATACATTTCGCGGGCATCATTAACACATCCTCTCAAAGAGGATATATTGTCGTAGCTATCTATGCCGATAAGCAAAGCACGTCTTGACATGGCCGCACCTATTTAGAGTGAATCAATAAAGCCCTTGATATTGGCCCAAGTCCAGGACTCTACCAAGACTCCATCAAATTCCACTGGAAGCGAAGAGGGTCGATCTGTGGTACTGATATAGATTCCACGTACCCGCTTGTTTTCTTCTTTTGCACATCTGACCTCAAATAATTGGCCGGATGCGGCGGTAGTGTTTTTACTGACTAGGGCGATTACTCCATCGCAGCCCTTAATCCTAGTACGGCATCGGTCTCTCCAACTGTCAGACCACGGCTCTTTCACGGACATATCAACGAACTCAAAAGGGCTGTTTTCGTTTCGGGCTTGCCCAACTAAGAAATCTCTCGATCTTTCGTCTTCGATTGCAAAGCTGATAAAAACTCTTTTAGGCATGGTGTCTCCTTGTGTAGTTATTGTTAGGAAGCTTTAACTACCATTAATCAAAGTTGCGAGGTGAGCCTAATGTATCACAGATTAAACTTTGTGTTAAGAGAGAAAACACGTCTAAAGTCTGATGATTTAGCACCTGTGATAAGCATTGTGAGGGTAATTTGCGCCGCACGTTTTACAATGGCGCATTGAGCCGCTGCCGTGTTCCTCATAGTGTCGGCGTAAGCCTCCTATGGTTCTAAATGAGAGAAAGCAAAGTTTGCATTTGAATTTATGTCCTGGCATAGAAGTTAATCGAATAAAGAATAAAGCGTATCGTCCACCGGAGAGGCCCAAACCTTCTTAAAAACAATCTCCGGGTGTAGTAGGTAGTAGGGAACTTGCCGCTTTCGTCCGTCCTCCTCAATCTCCTGCTGCTGAGTAAAAAGACGCGAGGTGGTGAACCAGAAGAGTGGAGAGGGCTTGCTGCCTGACACTACCGGATGCGCTGCGGCGCTTCGCAAAGTATCTGCCCAATCATCATCTATGGTTTCTATCAAGACCGCGCGCACGCGCTTAATGCTGTAATCTTCTTCGTGCCGGCGCTGCTTTACGATGTAATGAAAATGAGCGCGGAGCTTCCGGTTATGTTTCTTGATGGATGTGTGTTTTCGGTCGGCCTCATATAAGAAATGGGCGAACTGCCGGCCTGCCTGCTCGTTAGGAAAGTGGAGGGTAAAGAAAGCGTCTGGCCGGTGGGGAAGCTGCTCGGTTTGATCCAGCTCGCGCCACTTTCCGGCATCATCGTAATAGAGTTTGGAGACCTCGACCCGGTTCCAAAGCTGAGCGCCTTGCCGGAAGTCTACCAGTTCTACTTTTCCCTTTGACTGTCCGGCTGCCAGCTCTAGCATGGCGTGGAAGCGGCTTATCATCACTTCATGCTGCAAGTGCATTAGCCTACCTTGTAGATCGTCTATTCGGTGGCCTAAGTTAATCTCGCAGTATTGCTTTTCTTTGTTTCGCTTCACTCCTTCAAAATCTATCTTCTCCCGGTCTGCACCAGAATTGACGAGTAAGACTAATGAGCGCGCATCGTCCAGGTAATAAATGAACTCTCCGGGGTTGCCGACGCGGGGGAATGCAAAGCGATTAATAAAGCCGTTATGGTAGAGCGCCTGAAGGTGGCGGGCGGTGATCCTCTTGTTGCCGCCTGAAAGAGCGGTAATAAGGGACGTGGGTAAAAACCTATATCTTTCTATTAGGCCGATAACTTCAATTGAGCGCGGGGTGATTTCACGCGGCGGTAAGTGCTCCGGGTCGCGTTTGTATTTTCGTAAGCGTTGCTGCATGTAATAGTAAGGTTATAACGTTACTCCCGGCCTATGGGATCGTCCGGGTTTATATCAATATCCTTAAATGGATTCTTCTTGGGCTTTTTCGTGGGCTTCTCCGGCTCGATGTTCTCTGATGGGAGGGTATTTGTAGGGGTTATATCAATGACGCCGGCGGCAGACAGGAAGCGGGACTTACTCTCTTCCAGCAATAAGTCAACATCTTGGACGGGAATAGCGCCTTGCTGTTTGTAGATCGCCTGTTCATATTCTAGCAAACTTTCTTGGGATAAAGGATAGGTCTTTACAAAAGGGATTTTCATGGGCTGCGTAAGCTCCTCATCGAGCTTGATAAAGCAGTGCTGACGCATCTGAAATTTCAACATTTCAGCTACCTTACTCACCTTTTCCTCACGACTCCATTCTGTTTCACTCCCTAGTTCCTGCACCGGGATTGGAACCCATACCGGGACAATGCTCTGGCCGTCTGTGCTGCTTTGACTGCTGCTAATTGCCCCCCCGGTTGAAGAGGACTCAGAGTAAGATTCGGAGTCAAAATCGGAGAATGACTGTGTGGCCGATGTAACTGAAGAGTTACTGGAACTGTCAGTTTCGGTAAACCACCCTTCCTGCATTCCTAAGCCTGTCGCGCCGGGCATAGTCATACCGTGTCCAACATTCGTAGAGCTAGCGGAGCCGGAGTTACTTCCGTAGCCAGACCCACTACTAGAGCCTGAACTGCTGCCAGTGCTCCAATTTGAGCTTTCCGATGTGCCCTTACTCTGGCTGTGTGAAACAACAACTCTCTGCTGCTCATCGTAAAGGTGCGTTGTGTGGTAATAGGCTTTCTTGATCTGGCGGGTATTCAGATCAGGCAAAAACATCTCATTAGCGAGGACACATGCATCTTCATAATCGAGTCCTCCTAACACTGCCCGCATTCGCGCGTTGGTAAAAATTGATTTTCTTAATTTCGGGTCATCTGCCAAATGTCCTAGATGCTGGTGCGCGAGAACCATGTGTAGGCCGCCTTTGCGTACTTGGTCGAGCATGGGGCCGATGTCGCCGGTGATGTATTCCTGAAACTCGTCAAGATAAAGGCTGAAGTGTTCTGGCTTCCTGCCTACTTCATTTGCGATCTGCCATCGCCGGCGTGCTGTCTCATAAAATTCATTTAAGAGGAGGGATGCGAACACGCGGGCGGCTTCTCTATCTAAATAGTCCGAGTCACCGAGATTAACGAGTAAGATTTTCTTCCCGTCCATAATCTCCATGAGGTTGATGTTTGCAAGTGACAAATTCATAAAGCGCCTCACGGCTGACGAACCTAAAAATCTTCCTAATCGGTTCTGAGTGGAAAGCATCGTCTGCCGCAAGTCCTTCGCGCTCATTTCTAAAAACTCTTCCAACCGCGCTTTAGCTGCTGCATCCCGGATTACGTTGACAGCGTATTCGCGCAGTTTTGTATTCTTTGAGGCTAGGAGATGTTGAGCGTTTTGAAGCGTCTCCCTCTGCTCTACCGCAAATGTGTAAAGGATGCGGCATACGGCCTCGAAAGTGGGAAGCTGGTTGGTGTCAGTTATGCCCCAGGGTTTGATGGTAGCGTCAATTCTACGGCCCACCTGTGTTGATACATCAGCGCCCTGATTCATAAAAGGGTTAAAGCCAGTTACAAAATCAGATTTGGAAGGATTCAGTAAGATGATCTCTCGGAAGTCATTATGTAGGCCAATATCCATGTGCGTGCAGTAGCGAAGTAGGTCTTGATAAAGCGTTCCGTGCCAATCTATCAGGCACAGTCCGTTGCCCTCTCTAATATCCTTTCGTATCATCCAGTCCAGGAGCTTGCTTTTGCCTTTGCCGCTACCTCCGATGACGTGCATGTGCGTGCTCTGCCGCATCTCTGGAGTGATATTGATGGGTTCTCCGCGCGCGTTTAGCCCAATGCTAATGGCTTTCATGATGTTTCCTTCATCGCGTCAACAGCCCTCCGGTAGCGGCGTTTAATATCTGCCGCCCGTTCGGGGTACTTTCTAACCTCAGCTTCGCATTGCTGCTCCAATAGAGTTATCGTCTCATTCACCTCCTGAATTTCGACCGATACGCGAGCCGCACGATCTTGCGGCGTATCACCTTTTACCGAAGTCTGTTTCAGCCGTAGATTCAACCTCAGCTCCGGCAAGAGCCGCTTCTTTACATATAACTGATAGCGATTAGGTGTTGGAGCGAATAGGTCGGACATACCCGGAGGCGCTTTGAAGTGTTCCGCGAGCTTTTTGACGGCATCATGTGTTTGGGCCTTATTCACCTTCAGTTCATCAATCTCGTCTTGGATAGCTTCAATGAGGTGTTCCAGTTCTACGGCGGAACGATTTCGCAGACCGAAGCGGTCGAGAGTTCCGCCTTGCAGGTTAATAAGCCGTCCTTTTATTTCTCGTATAGACTTCTCCAAATCTTGTCTGGAAGCGGGAGATATCTTTTGTACGATTGCAAACTTGTCGAACTCATCTCGCTTGTATTCAAGGCTGTTCAGTTGTTCTATAAGCTCTTCCTCCGTTTCTCCAGAGTCTTGCTCAGTGCCGAAAATGGAATCAATCTTTCTCTGATACTCGTCGGAATGAACGCGCTCAAGCGCGTCGGATTGAACCACTTCCGCGTGTAACTGTTCCTCCAATAATTCAATCGGGTCTAATTCTTCAAACTCAAACATCTCGAAAAATTCGATGCCGCTTACCGTTTCTTCTAACTTTGCCTCGCTCATATTATCAACAAAAAATTGGAAAAATTCTTCATCAGTTGCGTTCAGTAGCTCGTCTTGCATACTCTTTACTTCTTCCGGATCATCTTCAGGGCGCACCTTTCCTAACAGTTCCTGTATAAACCTATCTCGAATATCAATCTTTGACCTCTTTAACCAAGCCTTCACCCTGACTTTGGGATCAACTTCCTCTTTGTGAATAGTGACGCCTGAAATTGCCGCAAGCAGGGATTGGAATCCCTTCTTGGACAAAATCGCTACAAAATCGATTAAAACATCCTCTGTAATAAATTTATCCATCACTAAAAACGCCTTGATTTCGTCCGCTGACAAACCTGATAGTTTAGGTAGCTCGAAAAATAAACTTTTTAAGGTTTTGCCGGAGTTTTCAAGCGCCTTCTTGAGTATCTTTTTTCTTAGTTCAATCTTTTCTGACATAAGCACCTCTATTGACGGGTTTTGCTATATCTGCAATAAATTAAGGTCGGCATAACCTCCAGTTGCGGCCTCCACAGAGAGCATGGAGTCCACAACTCCGCATCGCCAAAGGAGGTGTTTATGCCGAATACCTACGGCTTCGACCACTTTGGGAAAAAGGCGTGGTTTGATGAGGAGCAGGCTATTGTAGTTAAAGCCCTTGCCTCAGATTACCTAAAACTCTTTTCCCAAAATGTTCTGCTCGAAATCGAAAAGGGAGAGATTGAGGATCAGCTACGAGAAAAAGACCAGCAACTATCAGAGCTGCAAAACATCGTGGATGTCCTCATC
>MWWH01000326.1_pt1 | contig 13613 bp, 13 predicted proteins | sample 1047231 | NCBI WGS metagenome assembly MWWH01 (sample SAMN06349967, study PRJNA376086) | soil metagenome | isolation source: MG3-2 sample Antarctic (ecotone) soil | place: Antarctica | collected 2015-01-13 | reverse complement strand
ATTCGATAAAGCGGTATTTGACCCAACGGAACGACATTATCAAGCGCAACCGGGAACGACAAAAAGAGAAAGAAAAAGCGCAGGAAAACAAACACATCTCACATCCTTTTTGGTATTAAAACCGATACTTTCCTCGCAGATTCGATTACTTTTACCCGGCACTAGGTCGTTCGTCGGGGGTGGGCTGTCTGACAGGTTAATCCGGTTGAAACGTCCGTAGAAGCTACTCGTTAAAACGTCCGACGTGCCTTTGCTCTCATTCCGCAAAAATTCAAGATTTGAAAAATAAGCGGTTTTCCGGTTCGCTTGTGCTTACTTTTCAAAAATATCTCTAAATTGTCGCTAATTAGCAGGGATTGACAGCCTTATGAAAAATGTTACCGAATTAAATCACGCTCAAATGCAGATGTGCTTATATCTCACGTCTGGAAAGTCCTTAAAAGATACGGCGGCGGCTTTGAAGTTGTCGGAACGAACATTGTATCGGTATTTGGAAATGCCGTTGGTGCAGTCGAGGATTAGAGACATCCGCAAGGTTATGATGGAACATAGTATCGGTCGCCTTCTGCGTCTGAATGATGCCGCAATTTCTTGTTTGGAGCGAAACTTAACAAGCGGGTCGCATCCCTCCGAAGTTCGCAGTGCGAATACTATTATCCGGTTCAATCACGATAGTTTGGAGTATTGGAATTTTGATAATCGTTTAGCTTTAATTGAGCAGAGATTTACCAACAATGAAAAATAGCAGACTGCAAAAATTTGAAAAACCTGTCGAGTTTGAGCCGTCGCTGGAACAGGTCGCGCAAGCTCGTGAAGCTGCGGTAAATATGATTATGGCTGTTTTCGAGCGGATGCCGAAAGATAACATTCAGCCGGTCAAAGAATCGCTTCAAGAGCTTGCTAGACAGGCTAAAGAGGGCGTTCCTCGTCAATCTACTATCATTCAGACGGGCGGCGGGTCGTCGGAAGTTCCGAAAAAATCTACTTTGATTATATCGGGCGGGTCGTCGGAAGTTCCGAAAAATGTTACTTCAAATATATTGAGCGATTCGGATTTGGAACTTTTGAGAAAAATTCAAAATGGCGAATAATAAAAAAGATTTTTCCAACGGTGATTTGAAGTGCCGAAAGTGCGGTGAAGTCATCGGACGAAAAATTTACGATAATCAAATCTTAGAATTAAGTTGCGGCGTTCTGATTCATAATTGGGTTCGTGGCGAATGTTCTAAAATCCTCGCATCCGGTCGTTCGTGTATGCGGACGTTTGAATGGATTGCGCCTAAATTGGAGCGTTCCAAAGATGACATGTCGCCTGACTCACTCCACGAAATTTTAAGTGCGGCTAAGGCGCATCTGACAGACAACAACAAACGGATTAAGACTTTACAAGTTGCTCAATAATTCGCCGATAATGCGGATTAGAGCGATGCCAGCCGCAAAATAAATTATTGACATTAAGCAACCTGTTTTTGAGCCTGACGCGGTGCGCGTCTGCGATAAATTTACTTCTTCCCGTCGTTTCTCAAGCTCGTTTTCTACGTCGTAAATTTGGAAGTCAATATCACTCATTTTATAAGCTCCGTCTGATAATCCTGAAAAATAAAAATTAAGCCGTTAGAGCGATTCTAGCGGCTTTTTTTCTTAATCATTACACTGACTACAAAATTCTTCTCTTGCGCCTAAATACCAACCATTGCGCTTCAAATTTTCTGGTGTGTCGTTGTCATCCGCTCCGCATAAATCGCAAATTGCTGTTGTCGTTTCTTCTTTCATTTTTTAGCTCCGTTTCGTTTGTTTGACTGACTTGCTCAATCTATAAAAAGTATATCGTTTTAACGCTATACTTGTCAAGATAATAATGTCGTCTTGACGAAATACTTTTGATGGTTTATTGTTTCGTTTATGAATGAATTAACAACGGTTGAAGTCGCCGCAAAATTGAATATCAGCGTTCGGCAAGTTCAAACTTTGATAAAGCAAAAAAAGTTACCGGCTACGAAAAAAGGGCGTGATTATTTCATTCTGGAAACAGATGTTGAGAACTTGCCGGAACGAAAAAAAACAGGTCGCCCAAAGAAAACAAATGAATAAAAAAGAAGTTTCTGAATTTCTCGGAGTATCTACTCGGATTGTCGAAAAGTATTCTTCCGAAGGTCGGCTTGGTAAAGTTACATACGTGCGAGGAAAGACCGGCAAACAAGCGGAATATGACCGTGAAGCTGTCGAGAATTTGAAAACGATACTTGATTCGCCTGACACGGCACTAGCCACGAAAAGCACTGATGCGCGTCTGTTCGTGGCTTCTCTTGTCGAGGCTCTGGCAAGCCGTGAACAGACTAACATCGAAGCTATTCGTGGCTTGTTGAAAGAAAGCTCTGAACAGCCAAACAACGGGGCTGTTCGTGTTGGTGAAAAGTTACTCTTGAACTTAAATGATTGCCGGTTATTGACCGGATTATCTGACAACAATTTAAGAGAAGCTATCAAAGAAAAAAGATTGAAAGCAAAAATTATCGGTCGAGGATATAAAGTCAAACGAGCGGATTTAGACGAATTTATTAAGAAATTGTAAGTATGGAATTATCAGAAGAAAGCAAAAATACAGAATTAGATATTACGCCTTTTTTGAATAAAATTATTTGTGGTGATTCGTTGGAAGTAATGCGAAAAATGCCATCTGAAAGCATTGATTTGATGGTTACTTCGCCGCCGTATAATTTGAAAAATTCAACCGGCAACGGAATGAAAGCCGGAACAAAAACGGGTCGTTGGGCAAACAATCCGCTCCAGAACGGTTACGCACATCATAACGACGAAATGCCGCACGATAAGTATGTCGAATGGCAACGGGCTTGTTTGACCGAAGTAATGCGGCTTCTAAAAGACGACGGAGCGATTTTTTACAACCATAAACGGCGTGTGCAGGGCGGCATAATGCAAGACCGTGATGACATCGTGAACGGGTTTCCGGTTCGTCAAATCATCATCTGGAAACGTGCGGGCGGTTTTAATTTTAATCCCGGCTACTTCGTTCCAAGTTACGAAGTCATTTACTTAATTTGTAAGTCAAAATTCAAACTTGCTCCGAAGAAAAACGGTTATACGGACGTTTGGGAATTTCCGCAAGAAATGAAAAATAAACATCCTGCGCCTTTTCCCGTTGGTCTGCCGCATCGCTGCATTGAATCCACGACGGCGCAAATTGTTCTTGACCCGTTTTCCGGTTCTGGAACTACTGCGCTTGTCGCAAAGCAGTTAGGTAGAAATTATATCGGCATTGATATTTCGCCGGAATACTGCGAAACGGCGCAAGCTCGGATTGACGGCACGGAAACTATTTCATTGAAGGAAAACTCGCTTTTTGATTTGGCAAACGGATGAAAATTTTTACAAAAGAATCGCTCATCGAAGAATTGAAAAACATTCGTGAAATGGGTTTTATTTCAAACGCTCGGCACGGCAATCACGGCGGCATCGGCAACACTCTCGAAGATTTGCTCGGTATCGAAGAAAATAATTTACCGATGCCTAACGCGGCGGAATGGGAACTTAAAACGCAAAGGCTTGGCACGTCGTCTTTAACGACACTTTTTCATATTGAGCCGTCGCCGCAAGCTCTGCGGTTCGTTCCTGCCGTCTTACTGCCGAAATACGGCTGGCGGCATCAACAAGCCGGTTTGAAATATCCCGAAACTGAAATGAGTTTCCGGCAAACAATTCACGGTCTTGCGGCGAGTGATAGAGGTTTCAAAGTTGTAATAGATGAAGCGGAGCGCAAAGTTTTAATCTCGTTTGATAGTTCGTCGGTCGCCGTTAAACATTTGACTTGGCATAAATCTGTTGAAATCCGCGCCGGACTTGGTGAGCTTAATCCGCAACCGTATTGGGGTTTTGATGACTTGTCTGCCAAAGCCGGAACGAAATTACATAACTGCTTTTACGTTCAAGCAAAAGTGAAGCGTGAAAAAGGACAGGAATTTTATCATTATCAAAAGATTTTGAAGTTGAGCCGGTTTAGCTTTGAAGGATTTTTACAGGGTTTGCGTGAAGGTTTTGTATTGGTAGATTTTGATGCTCGGAGCGGACATAATCACGGAACAAAATTCCGTCTGCGTCAAAATCGGTTGCCGGAACTATACGAACACGCCGAAGAAATATAGGAGCAAAAATGAACGATTCTGTTAAGGTGGCTAAGTTGTGGGTTGAACTCGGAGAAATAAAAAATAAGTTGGATAATGAAATGATTCCGGTCGGTGGTTATTTGAGTATAGATAACCCTGAACTTATGATTGCAATGGAAAATCTTTCCGAAGCGATTGGAAGCCACTTTGAAAAGTTTAGACTTAAAAATGAAGCCATTTTGAAGAAAGCCGGTTAGGGTTAAGAAGTCAACTTGATTACTCGAATTTTACCTTATTTACGGTTTTAATTTCCGTTGATTTTACTCAAGTTTAATTGAAAGTGCGAAGCTCCGAACAGACGTGCATCGGGGCTTGCGGGGGTTGTGATATTGATTTAATTATTGACAATAAGTTGATTAAAACTTGTTTGTAAATTACTGAGAGGAAAAGAGTTGTTTTTTTGCTTGACAGTCCAAAAAATAAGTTTTACCGTTTAATCAAGTTTTTGCTGTAAAAAGCGAAAACGCCGGGTTGCTCCAACTTCCCGGCGTTTCTGAAACTGCAAACCGTATGTGGCGGTTCGGTTCTACACTCAATTTAAGATTTAATCCTTCGATTGTCAAGTGTTTTTACCTAACGCCAAAGGTAAAAATTTGACGAACATAAGACTAAAACAAAAAGTTACTGCACAAACGATAGACAATCTTGATGGTTGCTATGGTGGTCTTGCGCCTCGTGGTGCTGAGATTTATGGTCTTACTGAGCGTATCGGTCATTGTATTGATAATGCCAACATCTACCTTGCCGAAGGTCTTCACAATAAAGACACGGGCGAATTATTCGACGGTAGCGGGTCGCTCTGGGGCTGCGGGTCTCGGTTGTGTGCCTTCTGCGTTGGCAAGCCGTCAAAGAAACACCGGAAAGAGATTCGTTATGCGATGGATAATGCAAAGTTGTTCGTCGGTGAAAATTGGTATTTTCCGACATTTACGATGCCTGACATCGCTTTGAAGGATTTGTCCTTGCCTGACATCGCACGGGTCAAACAGACGGCTTGGGAAAACTTCACGCATTACGAAACCAATCCTAAAAAATCTCAGACTTGGTATCAAAAACATTTTCGCGGCGGGTTCAAAAACTGTGAATTTACCTTCACTGATAACGATTTGTATCATTATCACCTTCACGCTCTAATGATTGGTAAGTCTAAAATTCAGCGTGATAAGTTCTATGAGATTCGCCGGGAATGGACAAAATCATTAAAGTTCGCTTTTGCCAAACACGGCATCGCTTGGGAATGTAACACCGGCAACAAAAATTTTATCCCTGCTCTCTACTCGTTCCTTTGGTCAAAGCCGTTAATGAGCTTGTTTCTGAATGCTAAAGATGAAACCAAGTTCTTCGGGCTGGCGGTCGTTAATGTCGTTAAAGTTGATTATACAAACCGTGAAAAGACGATTCTTGAATTGTGTAAGTATGTAACTAAAAATGATTCGTGGGTCAAAGTTCCTGACCATCAACTTTTGGAAATTGCTTCGATGGCTCGGTTCTGGCGGATGTTTGAGAAGTTCGGGGTGTGCCGTGAAATCGTGCGCCAAATGTCGAAACTGACTCCAAAAGAACAAAATCGGAAGAACGAACTTCAAAAAGAAGCGGAAGACTCTTACTTTTTATTACTCGAATTTCTCTTATACACCAATGGACACGGGTATCTCGATACTACGTTCTCAATTCCTAGCGTCCTCGCTCAACTTTGTTCCTATTATGCGAATGCTCCGCCGAAAAAGAAAAAACGTAGCTGGTTCAACCGATTAAAAGACGGTGAAATCAGCTTACCGGACTATTGCAGGGAACTTGAAATCGAAGTAGCGGCAGTTATTAACTTTCGCAAGATACAACTGCGTCGGATGTATCCATACGCCATATTCAAGACGGCAAATAATTGGGCATTCTAAGCCATTATCGGACGTGCGGTTTTGAGCGAGCTTTGCGAGCGGTCTTCCCGCTTCGGGTCTTCGGGGAATGCTCCTACACATTGGATTGAACAGCTTTATTTTGTTTCGGTGCGTGTGCGATTAGTCGCACTCGCACAAACTCAATCGTAGCTTTATTATGTGTGATACCGCTCATAATATATACGTGCGATACCACTCATAGTGTATGTGCGATACCGCTCATAATGAAGGCTATTTTCTTTTTTCTGTTACTTACTAAACAATGTTTAATCAAGCTAATGTCAATGAATTAAATCTTTTGTTCTCAATATGATGCAAGCGTAAATTCGTAAAATTTATGTTGACTTTTTAGGCAATGCGTCCGATAATAATATAGACAGATACTCCGGTAATAATCCAGCAGCTTATTGTTGTTGAGCGTTTGTCTTCTCCGGTGGACGGGAAACAGGTCTAATGATGCCTTCATTGCCTGTCCACTATCAATTTTAAGGTTTTGCCGTGCCAACATCACACGGCAAAAGTCGGGCTTATCGAGCGACAGAGTGAGCCTGTTACAAGGAACGGTTCGGTAAGCCCAAAAACATTATTTTCGGAGCAAAAAGAATATGAGCGTAATTCAGTTGGAGAATGATTTGAGCAAGGTTGATGAACGTCTAAGAGAATGTTTTGACAAAGCACTCGGCTTTGAAGTCCAGAAGGAACTCGAAGCCGAACGCAAGGAACTTTCCGACAAGATTTTCTATGAAAAAAATATCGGAATGCAGAGAGAAGTTTTGGAATTAGAATCTGAAATCGAATCTAAGGTAGAGCTTGCCGAAACGCATCGAAAGGCAATGGTTAATCTTGCTAAAGAGATTGACGATATGACAATCGAGCTTTTAGAGATGCAGAAGTTACACGCTGGCTGGTCGGCGCAAAAATACCTTGCCGAGTCGAATGTGCAAACTCTGCGAGCAATGATTCGTGAGCTTAAACGGAATCGTCAAATAATGGTGTCTGAACGTCTGGCATCTGAACGATATGAAGCAAGGAAGGATATGTAATTATGGATACTAAACAATTCGCAATATGGTTATCGAAGCCGGAACATTTCGCATTTGTGAATGCGGCAAAAGATGCAAAAGAGAGACAACTACGCATCAATTCTCTGCGCCGAAAGTTCGAGCAGTCGGATTTTTCGAGCGATGCACAAGCCGATTTCTTTGCGCCGGAAAAGCAGGAAACTAGCCTGAATGATATAAAAATTGAATGTGCGAAGTTTGGGGTTAGAGATTCGATAAAGCGGTATTTGACCCAACGGAACGACATTATCAAGCGCAACCGGGAACGACAAAAAGAGAAAGAAAAAGCGCAGGAAAACAAACACATCTCACATCCTTTTTGGTATTAAAACCGATACTTTCCTCGCAGATTCGATTACTTTTACCCGGCACTAGGTCGTTCGTCGGGGGTGGGCTGTCTGACAGGTTAATCCGGTTGAAACGTCCGTAGAAGCTACTCGTTAAAACGTCCGACGTGCCTTTGCTCTCATTCCGCAAAAATTCAAGATTTGAAAAATAAGCGGTTTTCCGGTTCGCTTGTGCTTACTTTTCAAAAATATCTCTAAATTGTCGCTAATTAGCAGGGATTGACAGCCTTATGAAAAATGTTACCGAATTAAATCACGCTCAAATGCAGATGTGCTTATATCTCACGTCTGGAAAGTCCTTAAAAGATACGGCGGCGGCTTTGAAGTTGTCGGAACGAACATTGTATCGGTATTTGGAAATGCCGTTGGTGCAGTCGAGGATTAGAGACATCCGCAAGGTTATGATGGAACATAGTATCGGTCGCCTTCTGCGTCTGAATGATGCCGCAATTTCTTGTTTGGAGCGAAACTTAACAAGCGGGTCGCATCCCTCCGAAGTTCGCAGTGCGAATACTATTATCCGGTTCAATCACGATAGTTTGGAGTATTGGAATTTTGATAATCGTTTAGCTTTAATTGAGCAGAGATTTACCAACAATGAAAAATAGCAGACTGCAAAAATTTGAAAAACCTGTCGAGTTTGAGCCGTCGCTGGAACAGGTCGCGCAAGCTCGTGAAGCTGCGGTAAATATGATTATGGCTGTTTTCGAGCGGATGCCGAAAGATAACATTCAGCCGGTCAAAGAATCGCTTCAAGAGCTTGCTAGACAGGCTAAAGAGGGCGTTCCTCGTCAATCTACTATCATTCAGACGGGCGGCGGGTCGTCGGAAGTTCCGAAAAAATCTACTTTGATTATATCGGGCGGGTCGTCGGAAGTTCCGAAAAATGTTACTTCAAATATATTGAGCGATTCGGATTTGGAACTTTTGAGAAAAATTCAAAATGGCGAATAATAAAAAAGATTTTTCCAACGGTGATTTGAAGTGCCGAAAGTGCGGTGAAGTCATCGGACGAAAAATTTACGATAATCAAATCTTAGAATTAAGTTGCGGCGTTCTGATTCATAATTGGGTTCGTGGCGAATGTTCTAAAATCCTCGCATCCGGTCGTTCGTGTATGCGGACGTTTGAATGGATTGCGCCTAAATTGGAGCGTTCCAAAGATGACATGTCGCCTGACTCACTCCACGAAATTTTAAGTGCGGCTAAGGCGCATCTGACAGACAACAACAAACGGATTAAGACTTTACAAGTTGCTCAATAATTCGCCGATAATGCGGATTAGAGCGATGCCAGCCGCAAAATAAATTATTGACATTAAGCAACCTGTTTTTGAGCCTGACGCGGTGCGCGTCTGCGATAAATTTACTTCTTCCCGTCGTTTCTCAAGCTCGTTTTCTACGTCGTAAATTTGGAAGTCAATATCACTCATTTTATAAGCTCCGTCTGATAATCCTGAAAAATAAAAATTAAGCCGTTAGAGCGATTCTAGCGGCTTTTTTTCTTAATCATTACACTGACTACAAAATTCTTCTCTTGCGCCTAAATACCAACCATTGCGCTTCAAATTTTCTGGTGTGTCGTTGTCATCCGCTCCGCATAAATCGCAAATTGCTGTTGTCGTTTCTTCTTTCATTTTTTAGCTCCGTTTCGTTTGTTTGACTGACTTGCTCAATCTATAAAAAGTATATCGTTTTAACGCTATACTTGTCAAGATAATAATGTCGTCTTGACGAAATACTTTTGATGGTTTATTGTTTCGTTTATGAATGAATTAACAACGGTTGAAGTCGCCGCAAAATTGAATATCAGCGTTCGGCAAGTTCAAACTTTGATAAAGCAAAAAAAGTTACCGGCTACGAAAAAAGGGCGTGATTATTTCATTCTGGAAACAGATGTTGAGAACTTGCCGGAACGAAAAAAAACAGGTCGCCCAAAGAAAACAAATGAATAAAAAAGAAGTTTCTGAATTTCTCGGAGTATCTACTCGGATTGTCGAAAAGTATTCTTCCGAAGGTCGGCTTGGTAAAGTTACATACGTGCGAGGAAAGACCGGCAAACAAGCGGAATATGACCGTGAAGCTGTCGAGAATTTGAAAACGATACTTGATTCGCCTGACACGGCACTAGCCACGAAAAGCACTGATGCGCGTCTGTTCGTGGCTTCTCTTGTCGAGGCTCTGGCAAGCCGTGAACAGACTAACATCGAAGCTATTCGTGGCTTGTTGAAAGAAAGCTCTGAACAGCCAAACAACGGGGCTGTTCGTGTTGGTGAAAAGTTACTCTTGAACTTAAATGATTGCCGGTTATTGACCGGATTATCTGACAACAATTTAAGAGAAGCTATCAAAGAAAAAAGATTGAAAGCAAAAATTATCGGTCGAGGATATAAAGTCAAACGAGCGGATTTAGACGAATTTATTAAGAAATTGTAAGTATGGAATTATCAGAAGAAAGCAAAAATACAGAATTAGATATTACGCCTTTTTTGAATAAAATTATTTGTGGTGATTCGTTGGAAGTAATGCGAAAAATGCCATCTGAAAGCATTGATTTGATGGTTACTTCGCCGCCGTATAATTTGAAAAATTCAACCGGCAACGGAATGAAAGCCGGAACAAAAACGGGTCGTTGGGCAAACAATCCGCTCCAGAACGGTTACGCACATCATAACGACGAAATGCCGCACGATAAGTATGTCGAATGGCAACGGGCTTGTTTGACCGAAGTAATGCGGCTTCTAAAAGACGACGGAGCGATTTTTTACAACCATAAACGGCGTGTGCAGGGCGGCATAATGCAAGACCGTGATGACATCGTGAACGGGTTTCCGGTTCGTCAAATCATCATCTGGAAACGTGCGGGCGGTTTTAATTTTAATCCCGGCTACTTCGTTCCAAGTTACGAAGTCATTTACTTAATTTGTAAGTCAAAATTCAAACTTGCTCCGAAGAAAAACGGTTATACGGACGTTTGGGAATTTCCGCAAGAAATGAAAAATAAACATCCTGCGCCTTTTCCCGTTGGTCTGCCGCATCGCTGCATTGAATCCACGACGGCGCAAATTGTTCTTGACCCGTTTTCCGGTTCTGGAACTACTGCGCTTGTCGCAAAGCAGTTAGGTAGAAATTATATCGGCATTGATATTTCGCCGGAATACTGCGAAACGGCGCAAGCTCGGATTGACGGCACGGAAACTATTTCATTGAAGGAAAACTCGCTTTTTGATTTGGCAAACGGATGAAAATTTTTACAAAAGAATCGCTCATCGAAGAATTGAAAAACATTCGTGAAATGGGTTTTATTTCAAACGCTCGGCACGGCAATCACGGCGGCATCGGCAACACTCTCGAAGATTTGCTCGGTATCGAAGAAAATAATTTACCGATGCCTAACGCGGCGGAATGGGAACTTAAAACGCAAAGGCTTGGCACGTCGTCTTTAACGACACTTTTTCATATTGAGCCGTCGCCGCAAGCTCTGCGGTTCGTTCCTGCCGTCTTACTGCCGAAATACGGCTGGCGGCATCAACAAGCCGGTTTGAAATATCCCGAAACTGAAATGAGTTTCCGGCAAACAATTCACGGTCTTGCGGCGAGTGATAGAGGTTTCAAAGTTGTAATAGATGAAGCGGAGCGCAAAGTTTTAATCTCGTTTGATAGTTCGTCGGTCGCCGTTAAACATTTGACTTGGCATAAATCTGTTGAAATCCGCGCCGGACTTGGTGAGCTTAATCCGCAACCGTATTGGGGTTTTGATGACTTGTCTGCCAAAGCCGGAACGAAATTACATAACTGCTTTTACGTTCAAGCAAAAGTGAAGCGTGAAAAAGGACAGGAATTTTATCATTATCAAAAGATTTTGAAGTTGAGCCGGTTTAGCTTTGAAGGATTTTTACAGGGTTTGCGTGAAGGTTTTGTATTGGTAGATTTTGATGCTCGGAGCGGACATAATCACGGAACAAAATTCCGTCTGCGTCAAAATCGGTTGCCGGAACTATACGAACACGCCGAAGAAATATAGGAGCAAAAATGAACGATTCTGTTAAGGTGGCTAAGTTGTGGGTTGAACTCGGAGAAATAAAAAATAAGTTGGATAATGAAATGATTCCGGTCGGTGGTTATTTGAGTATAGATAACCCTGAACTTATGATTGCAATGGAAAATCTTTCCGAAGCGATTGGAAGCCACTTTGAAAAGTTTAGACTTAAAAATGAAGCCATTTTGAAGAAAGCCGGTTAGGGTTAAGAAGTCAACTTGATTACTCGAATTTTACCTTATTTACGGTTTTAATTTCCGTTGATTTTACTCAAGTTTAATTGAAAGTGCGAAGCTCCGAACAGACGTGCATCGGGGCTTGCGGGGGTTGTGATATTGATTTAATTATTGACAATAAGTTGATTAAAACTTGTTTGTAAATTACTGAGAGGAAAAGAGTTGTTTTTTTGCTTGACAGTCCAAAAAATAAGTTTTACCGTTTAATCAAGTTTTTGCTGTAAAAAGCGAAAACGCCGGGTTGCTCCAACTTCCCGGCGTTTCTGAAACTGCAAACCGTATGTGGCGGTTCGGTTCTACACTCAATTTAAGATTTAATCCTTCGATTGTCAAGTGTTTTTACCTAACGCCAAAGGTAAAAATTTGACGAACATAAGACTAAAACAAAAAGTTACTGCACAAACGATAGACAATCTTGATGGTTGCTATGGTGGTCTTGCGCCTCGTGGTGCTGAGATTTATGGTCTTACTGAGCGTATCGGTCATTGTATTGATAATGCCAACATCTACCTTGCCGAAGGTCTTCACAATAAAGACACGGGCGAATTATTCGACGGTAGCGGGTCGCTCTGGGGCTGCGGGTCTCGGTTGTGTGCCTTCTGCGTTGGCAAGCCGTCAAAGAAACACCGGAAAGAGATTCGTTATGCGATGGATAATGCAAAGTTGTTCGTCGGTGAAAATTGGTATTTTCCGACATTTACGATGCCTGACATCGCTTTGAAGGATTTGTCCTTGCCTGACATCGCACGGGTCAAACAGACGGCTTGGGAAAACTTCACGCATTACGAAACCAATCCTAAAAAATCTCAGACTTGGTATCAAAAACATTTTCGCGGCGGGTTCAAAAACTGTGAATTTACCTTCACTGATAACGATTTGTATCATTATCACCTTCACGCTCTAATGATTGGTAAGTCTAAAATTCAGCGTGATAAGTTCTATGAGATTCGCCGGGAATGGACAAAATCATTAAAGTTCGCTTTTGCCAAACACGGCATCGCTTGGGAATGTAACACCGGCAACAAAAATTTTATCCCTGCTCTCTACTCGTTCCTTTGGTCAAAGCCGTTAATGAGCTTGTTTCTGAATGCTAAAGATGAAACCAAGTTCTTCGGGCTGGCGGTCGTTAATGTCGTTAAAGTTGATTATACAAACCGTGAAAAGACGATTCTTGAATTGTGTAAGTATGTAACTAAAAATGATTCGTGGGTCAAAGTTCCTGACCATCAACTTTTGGAAATTGCTTCGATGGCTCGGTTCTGGCGGATGTTTGAGAAGTTCGGGGTGTGCCGTGAAATCGTGCGCCAAATGTCGAAACTGACTCCAAAAGAACAAAATCGGAAGAACGAACTTCAAAAAGAAGCGGAAGACTCTTACTTTTTATTACTCGAATTTCTCTTATACACCAATGGACACGGGTATCTCGATACTACGTTCTCAATTCCTAGCGTCCTCGCTCAACTTTGTTCCTATTATGCGAATGCTCCGCCGAAAAAGAAAAAACGTAGCTGGTTCAACCGATTAAAAGACGGTGAAATCAGCTTACCGGACTATTGCAGGGAACTTGAAATCGAAGTAGCGGCAGTTATTAACTTTCGCAAGATACAACTGCGTCGGATGTATCCATACGCCATATTCAAGACGGCAAATAATTGGGCATTTTAGCCATTATCGGACGTGATTTTAACCGACAGTCAAAATCTTGTATAGCGCAACGACGCTCTTCCGTCGCTTCTCTCAACTCGATTCTGCGAGCCTTGCGAGCAGTGGAGTCGTTGAGATGGTTTCGGGGAATGGTATAGGTTTGAATCCTATGTTGACCGGCTTTATTTTGTTCGGGTGCGTATATCGCTTG
>MWWH01000325.1_pt1 | contig 13615 bp, 10 predicted proteins | sample 1047231 | NCBI WGS metagenome assembly MWWH01 (sample SAMN06349967, study PRJNA376086) | soil metagenome | isolation source: MG3-2 sample Antarctic (ecotone) soil | place: Antarctica | collected 2015-01-13 | reverse complement strand
ATTGACAACAGAGGGTCGCTGAATCTATCCTAAACCTGACCGGGTGTGGATAGTATCAGAGATCTCTGACTTTCACAGTCAACAAAATGGGGAAAGCCTTTGGGTTTTCCCCATTTTGCTGTTTATGTTTCCGTATTATCCTTGTCTGCCGCGCCGACAGTCCGCGCTACGCGATTTCTTTCTATCTCCCGTTCCTTCCAATCTTTCAATTCGGCTTCAGGAATTCTGTAATTTCGCTGTTTTCCAATCGCTCCGATTTCTCCGAGTTGAACCATTCGTTGAACGGTTCTCCGACTGAGATTGAGCATTTCTGCGACTTCATCTGTCGAATACATATTTCCGAGAGGATTAGTTAAAACTCTTGGGGATTTTGTTGGTTTACTCATTGTGATCATCTCTTTCGTTCAATAAATTTATCTTCCCTGCTTGTTGCCACTCATTTAGTAGCAATAAGTAGCAACTTTTGTCGTTAAAATGCATCTGCGTCGCTTAGTGTCGCTGAATCATAAGTTATAGCTTCGGTTTAGTAGTAAGTGGTAGACACCTTTATCTGCAAGGTGTTGACACGTACTACTAATTAGTCTATACTTGGCACTTGTTGTCACTTAAACTAGCTAAATGCGGCTCAGACACATCTGATTTAAGTATCATACTTTATGAAACAAACTGCAAATAATTTTAACGACAGCCTCGAAAATATTTTTGGCGTGCTGATTGAGAAAGGTGATATCAAACCGTCCAGACGGCAGACCATCAAAGGCTCTCTGAACAAATACGCCGCTTTGCTCGGGGGCACCATTGCCACCTGTCTGCCCAAGACGTTTGTTTTGCCGCCGGCGGAACGCAACGCTTTAATTGATGCCGGTCTTGCGCGCACGACGAAAAGCCGTTCGGGTGCGACCGGTTTAGGTGACGATGCTATCAGGAATGTTAAAAATGATGTGTCTTTTTTTCTTGCCCGGGCGGCAGAGTATAAACTCCTGGAACCCGCTTTGGTGAAATTGGCTTCATATAAGGAAGCTCAAATGCCGGCGAATGCCGCCGGTAGACCGAAGCGGGGTGAGCACTATGCAGTGGACAAATACACTCTTGATCCTGTTCCCATCTCCTTTCAAAATGAGCTTGCCGCTTACCGTAAATGGACTACAAGTCCAATTACACCAAAACGACCGACTTCTCTTGCGCGACGTCCTATAACTCAGGATCGTGCTGAAGAAGTTATTAAAAGGTTTGCGGGCTATCTCGTAAAATTTAAGGGTTTTCATGCTGAAGAAATAACTTTGGCATGTTTAACTGTCCCGCAGAACCTTGCCGATTATATTGGGTGGTATGTCGAAAACCAGGGTGGTAGATACACTGCCGGGTTGAAATACATATGTTCCAAGGTCACGACTTTGGCAACATATCTTCAAATAACAGCTGCAACCGACGATGTGAAACAAGATATCGAACAACGAATAACCGAAATAAAAGAGTTTACAGTTGCTTTACCCGCGACCGTTCAAGTGGTGGATAAGAAGGCGCGATGGATTTCGTTAAAAGAGCTCGATGCCATTGGAGCCGCGCATGATCCCGTTAATTTTGCGAAAAGAGATATGTCTTATAGCAGGTTCCGTGAGTTGACGGTATTTTTCAGAGAACGTGAACAGGGTATTTTTCCAAAGAAAAAAACATTTTGTAAAATTGCTTTGCAGGCATGTGAATCATTAATGCTTCGTCTGATTGTGCGAATACCGTTACGACAGAGAAATCTCAGGATAATGGAATGGAACCCGGCTCGTCCTGAACTTGGTCGGCATCTTTACAAGTGTAATGGACTTTGGCGTATTAGATTTAGTGGGAAAGATCTGAAAGTTAGTCATAGAGGCAGCAAAGAAAACATGGTTGACTTTGAATTTCCGCCTGATTTAAGCGCCGAGCTAGACCGGTATATTAAATTGTGGCGTCCTTTAGTGGTTAAGTCAACAAGCAATTTACATCGCGCGCCCGAACGGGCAGAGGACCGGCCTAAGATTGTTAATCAGGAATATTTTTTCCTCAATTCAAAGGGAAAGCCTTTTACTTCTAAGAATATAGTGGAATTAATATCCCATTTGACATACAAATACGTCGGGGTATCTATGACCCCTCATATTATCCGAAGCGTTTGGTCAACGGAGTATCTCGAAGAAAAGGGTATGGATGGAGTTGCTACCTGTGCGTATATGATTAATGACACTATCCAAACTGTTTTGACTACCTACGCAGACATATTAACCCCTGCTCGCCAAGCCGCGGCCACTTCATGGCTGTCCGGCCACTTGGCGAATTAAATTGTTCAAACTACGTATTTCCGGATAAATGTTCAGCCATTTAAGCGTCTAGAAGTCTAAACGCTTAAATGGCTGAATTTATAATTTGTGCAATGCTTTATTACCGGCGGCATCTATATTGCCCCAAAGTCTACGATCTTATTAAATAACGGGCAATTCTCTTGGAAGTCACACCAACTGCAACACTCCGAGCTGTGCGGCACAAAGTTTCCTCCGGCAATCGTTTTCAAGCAGTTCCAGAGAGCCTTTTTGTTTTCATCCACCAAACTTCTTTCATACTGAACTGTGACCTTTGCTCCCGACATAACATTCAAATACGTGAACCGTATGTTTGGATACTGCGGGTAGCTGATTCTCGCCAGAACGTAATACATAAACGTCGGCAGATCGGCGCGGACGAATTCGGGCGTTGGAATTTTGCCCGACTGCGATGTTTTATAATCCACCAGCTCCAGAACATTGCCTTCGCGGAGCGCGAGCCGGTCGCATTTACATCCAAGACGGATTTTCAGCCCTCGGAATTCAATGACGAAGCTCATATAAACTTCGGTTCCTAAAGTCTCGTCGGTTTCCCGCCTTGCTGTCTCGTAGTAACTCTCAAGCGCCCGGCAGCCTCTCGCAAAATAACTTCTGCTCTCTTCGCGAGACGTGTAGCCGGCATCGTTCCAAAACTTTTTGAGCAGTTCTTCGGAATTCAACCGACCGGCGGTAAGCATTTTTTTATCGTGTAGCTCTTGCAGAGCGCGGTGCATGCTCGTTCCGAACGAAAAAGCCGCCGACGAGGAAAAGCCGCCGGATTTATCGATGTGCTTCAATTTGAATTTTAATGGACAAATCAGGTAGTCGGATAATTTTGTCGGAGTTACGGAAAGCATCGCTATTACCTCTTCTTTTGTTTCGTCTAAAATACAACATCTTACAAGCGAAACACAAGAGAAAATCTACGAATACAGTCATTCTTGGACTATTCCAAAAACGCCTTTTAGAATTACTTCGACTGTTAAACAAAACTATCCGCCGCCGCCACTCAATATTGATGGAAAAAAGTATAATTTCAGCAGATTACCGTTTATTTTTGGATTTCTTAAAAAAGACGCGGGAGGATGTTGGAGTAACACAAATTCAGATCGCTAAAAAGCTGAAGATCACACAGTCACAGGTGAGCAAAATCGAGCGGGGCGAGCGCCGCCTTGATTTTATGGAGCTTAGAAAATGGTTACGGGCGTTGGGTATTCCTGTAATAGAATTTGTTACAAGATTTGAGGCTTATTCTAAAAAGAAATAGCTAAATAATTTTTAATAAATTTAACTTTATTCATTAGTAGTGATGATTAACCCTCAAAAAGGTGAGAAGATACTAATAAGTAATTTTGTGAACGATTGGAAAATCGGTGTCGCCTTCTATTACGGGAATTAAATCCTTTAAGTCTTGTTTAAAAATTCCGATTGACCAACGTGATCGATTCTTTATGCAGAAGATGAAATCTATTTCCGTTGGTCGCCACGATGTTTCACATTTAGAAGTCGCGCCAAAAGCAACACCGATTAGAATGTTTCTGAGTATTCTGTCTTCACCGATGACTTGTGCTACAACGAGCGTCTCTGTCAACGCAGCATTTACTTCCGGTTCAGTCTTGTATCTAATTAACTTGCTAACATCTTTCGTTACCGGACCCAACGAATACATTCCTTTGCTTTCCGATAAAATAACGTCTATATCACTGTTCATCTTGGCGGGTGGCAACGCAATAACGTCAGGATACTCACGTGGTTGAGCTTTTCCTAAATCCGGCTTTGGCAAGACGGCACCGCCGCCCTGCGAGCCCGGGTAAGAAACTGAAACGATCTGAAAACCATTATGAATTAGAACTCGATGCACAAGGGCATAAGTTACTTCGTCCTCGTCGACCAGCATGCCTTCTTGAACAGTTGACGACGGCTTCGATTTCGTAGCGAAATGGTATGCCTTTTTCAACTGTGATAGAAATTGTGCGTTTGTATCTCCCAGCAAAGCTCGACGATCCCAATAAAGTGTAATGCCATTATGGTTTAGCTTTATTCCATCCAAGAAAAAGGCGAGAGTGGCGACGACCTTGTTTTTAGCGATTTTATCCTTATGTTTTTCCCAGACGGGCTGAAAATCAATTTGTTGATCGAGAGTGGTAGCGCTTAGAACGGTTGCTTCCAATTCTTCAATCAACCATGTAGGAATTCCATTTTCATCTTTAGCGAGCGCCGCCGTAAATTTTTCTTTCAGCGAAGCCAGATCGGTAACCGGCTTTTTCATTATTTCCGAGCCGCGCGGTCTAACGAGCGCGTAAACACCATAAACTTTTCTGGTGTCGGAAAAAAGGAAGGAAATAAAAGTTAAAATGCCGCGGTCCGGATCCATTGCATGGGAGAAGCGATTGATTTTTGCGCCGATCCAATCAGGACGAACAAAAAATCTCAATTTATTTAAATTATTGTTTTTCTCTTCACGACAAGACCAGTTTTTCAGTAGTGCCTCTGCACTAACGCCCTCATCAAGTTTTACGCGAAACTCTTTGTAGGAAGGGAGATTTTTTAGACTTTTGAGTGACTCGGCGAACCATGTTTCTTCAGATTTTAAGAAAGCCGTTACTGCCTGCTGAATTGTATCGACAAGAATTGCTATTTCGGGAGGACACGCGGGGAATGATTCATGCCTAAGCAAGGTGTAAGTATTCTCTACATGTGTTTCCCAATCCGCGATGATATAACCTTCGTACTTAAAGTTTTCAACAAGTATTTTAGCTGTTGTATACGGATTGTAGTCAGCTCCGCCGAATACTTTTTCCGACTGTTTATTGCCGGAAATTTTAACGTAATAAATACCTGCCAGATAAGCAGCCACAGCTCCGTAAGTTCTTTGAAGCTCATGATCTTCCGTTGAAACAGCTTCGGAAAACTCTATCAATACAAGCGGGTACTCTACATCGTTTTTAACCGCGGTGATAAGAATGTCAGAAGTAGTTAAAAGCTGGATCGCCCGGATGACCCCATCCGGCATGCGCTCGGCACTTTTCGGACGTTTAATTAGCTTTACCGGAAAATGCTCTTTAGTAACGAAATTAACGATGGGATGAATGTAATCATGTGCTTGTTCAAGACATTCGTAATAAATTCTAAATTCGCTCATATAGTTTTTCGTAGTTTTATTAAATGTTCTTTTTTCCCTTTCTTGGCAAACAGAGGATTGAAAATACGCGAATGCTTTGCTAAATCAGACGAAATAACTTCGTCAACCGAAAATCCGATTGACGGCGCAAATTCACTGATAACCTCGTCAATATTTATTAATTTTTTATTAATGATGCTGTCGCCGATAACGATAAAAGCAAAGCCGCCTGGTTTCAAGACATTATTCATTTGAGAAAAGCATTTTATTAAATCCTCACTCCACTTGTTAGGGCTTCTCTTCAGACTCGAAAACTCGCGTCTTGAACCGATTTCATTATTTTGGGCAAATTGCACGTCTAAACCTAACCATCGTTTTCGGAACTTGTGGTAGAGGTAATAATCATAAGTATTTGCATAAGGCGGCGAAGTGATGATTAAGTCAATCTGATTCTTTTCAAGAAACGATAAATCACGACTATCAGCGTTTCGCACTTCCAGAGTCGTTTCAGATGAAACAAGCTCCGAGAACTCTGCCATCCGTTTAACATACTCGGTCGCGCGCGTCACAAACAATTCAAAAGTCAAACAATCCTTTGTTTCTTTATCAATAGCTGCGAATCGGGTATCGCTCTCTTGTTTGGAGATGCGAACGATTATTGAAGACAAGATAATCTTTAAGAAGTCTCTAACGTCTTCGTCCGGTTGCAAATCGATTTTATCGAGCAAGAAAGAGATTTCATCAGCTACATTTGCCTGAAACCAATGATTTAATCCTTCAATCTCTCTTACTTTAATAAGCGGTTTGTTCCCGAAAGTCCAATAAAATGTATCATTTTTAACTTCGCCCACAAAGTTTTCAATTTCCTTTAATTGAGAGGAGGAGAGAGGCGTGGCTTTAACTTTGGACAAAAGAACGGACAGTCCATTAACGTCGACGCCGATTGCGTTTACTCCGGTAATCCTTGCTTCGACCAGAGTTGTGCCGGAGCCGCAAAAAGGATCTAGAACAGTCTGCCCGGGACGAGCAAAATGTTTCAGTAAGTATCGCGGTAACGGCGGCGGAAATTTTGCTGGATAAGGATGGAGGGAATGTGTCAAATAAGATTTTTTATTCTCATTCTGTTCAAAAATATCTTGTAAATTAATCATTGAATTGCAAAATCACTTATTGGCATTCACTATCACGGATTTTATCCTCTTAAAACATTGTCGAAATGCTCCTGGTAGGTATGGAGCACACAGGCATGAATTCAGTCGTATACTTTTTCTGAGAGTGTTTTTGTTTAGTTGTCTTAATCGCCGCAGGTTTCTAAAGTCGTTTTCTAAAAACAACAATAAACGAACAATTTTGGTTAGTGTATAAAACGGACGGGTAACCTAAAAGGATTAGCCTTCTTTGGGCAGATTGATCCCAAACTATCAAATCGTGATATGCCCAACCAACTTCTTCACCTGCTCTCGCAAGGTCGGAATGGAACGGAACATAAGGGATTTTGTTCTTTGTGTCTCTGTAATCCTTTACAACCCAAGCAGAGTACCCATTAATTTTTGTTACCTTTAAATTATCTTTCAAGACTTTTTTAATGGATTTCAAAAAATCTTTGTAAGGCAAATTACCAAAGTCATTTTCCTCTTCACTATACGGGGCTACGGTGCTGTTATTTTCATGTTTAATAATCGACGTTTTATGAACCGTATTTCTGTCCTCTATCGATTTTCTAATGAAATTAGCGTAAGGCGGCGAGGTTACTGTTAATTGAACACTGTCTGTTTCAACGTGTTTTCCCAAACTTCGACAATCATCATTGATGACACGATAATCGGCTTCTTGATTTAGCAGCGACCGCGACTCATTCAGCCATTTTTCTGCGATTGCAGCGAACTTGGGGTTTAATTCAATTCCAATACCTTTGCGATTCAACTGTGTTGCAGCAACCAACGTAGAACCAATACCCAAAAATGGATCTAAGACCGTATCTCCTTCCGAGGAATACATTTTTGTTAGTCTCTCTGCCAGCTTTACCGGGTAAACTGCTCCATGTGCCAACTGATGCTCGTTTCGAGGCGAAGATAAATTGCCCCAAACTTGATTAAATAAATCATCTTCGTTAATAACGTTTTTTGATAATAAAGCCCACTCACTGGCGGTCAAGCCATTGAATCCCAGCTTTCCCTTGTTGCCGTTTGTTTCTTTCACTTGCTTTGTAGTAGCCATATTCTTTGCACGATAAGTAGCCGTTCTGAATTAAACTGAACTATGTTTGAAGCCTGAGAATTTGATTTTCAGGCTTTTTCCAAACGCCGCGAGCGCGCGGGTGACCGCATATTGCAGATGCTCTTGCGACTCGTAATCTTTCGCCGCCAGCCACTCGTATTTCAATTTCTGCCAGACCGTTTCCGCAATATTCACTTCTGACATGAATATATTATTTGCGGGTGTAATTTATATTTAATCTGTAATTAGCGTAACTTAAAATTGACGGTAAAAATGCGGTTGGGCGCAAAATAAATTAGTTTTGCTTTACTATCCATTCAGACACTAAACGCTCCAAAAGCTCCGAAAAATCTTCCTTTTCCTGATCCATCAGAATCAGTGCGGCTTTTTTGTGCGTCGCCTTTTTAATATAAGCGGTAATTTTCGTAAATTCGGGATTACTGCTTTTTCCGCCCCTTGATTGAGCTGTAACAGGCAATGGAGAAGGAAGCGGATCATCTTTTCGCGGAACAGCTACTTTTTTTTCCTTTGCCTCCTGCCCAACTATCTTGGCATCAACTGGGCGCTGCTGTAATGATTTTAAGTTAGAAAAACGGTTGTTATCTTTCATTTAAGTATCTCCTTGCCGAGCTGCACGAAGTCAGCCCACGCGGTTTCACCATCGCGCACTTTGTCAACCGTCGTGCCGCGGAGAGCAGCGTGCGAGCAGACAACCCGACGGGTAATCTCACTTTCAAAAAACGGCGCACCCATTTGCTCGAGCATCTGCTTTGCATCGCGAGCGGCGTTCGAGCGCGGCGGCACCATCGCCAGTAGCACCCGATAATTATGCAAACCTTTTGACTGCATAACGTTTATGATTTTAGCCAGAGCGGCAAGACTTAACGCATCAGGCATCGTCGGGAAAACAAGTAAATCCGATTGTTCGGCCAGAGTTTCAAGCTCTTCGACTGTTGGACGCGCCGGCGTATCAATAACAATATATTTAGACTGCGGACCGGAACCAATATCTTCGGGCGAAGCAACGGTGAAAGAAAACTTTCCGCTCTGAATCCATTCGGTCGCGCTCTCGTTTGGGTCTCCGTCGACGAGCAAAGTTCTGCCTCTGCGAGATAAATACTCCGCTAAATGAACGGCGGTGGTCGTTTTGCCGACACCGCCCTTAAAGCTAACAAGCGAGATTATCATTTTTCACTCCGCCTAGACATCTAAACACCTAAACATATAAACGCTTAGACATCTAAACACTTAACTAACTAAAAGTCAAATCACGCACGATTGACTCGTTGTGCCGCACGACGAACGGTGCGCTCCACATAGCTTCGCGGCGCTTTAGCCGCCTTCGGCGAGACTCGCCGCAATTCAGCCATAATCGCTTGTTCAGACCACCCCCAATCAAAAGCAATCATACACCAGCGAAAATCGGCTACGGACTGATCAGCAGCTCCATCTAACTTCAAAGAAGTACATGCGCGTTCCCACGAAGGAAAGACCGTCGGTGACTTAGAAGAACGGTTAAACTTTGACGACCCTTCATACACGGGAGGATGAAGCACAGGGGGGGGCAACAAGAGACCGGCGGCAGAAAGCGTGCTTTCCGAAACTCTTTTGCCCATCGACACAGCGGTGATTCGTACTCGGGGGAAACCAGCCTCTTTATACTTCTTCTTGAAATTCCTGAATCCAGGGAACCTTAATGAGCCGGACGCGTTTTTGTCGACGCCACCGAGTTCTGCTAATTTGCCGAATAGCTGCTGGCGTATTTCGCAACGCCCATCGGCAGAGTCAGCGTCAAGCGCGATCCACGATTGAAAATTGCCTGGCGAAGTTTCAACACTTAAAAATGAAAAGGGTTTAAAGAGATTTACATTCGTTTCGGAAAGATCATCTAACTGAATTAAATGATCGACTTCTGGTCGAACACAAAAGCTGACCTTCTCGCTTTCAGACTTTATGAAATGAGCGTGCAAGCTATTCTCAAAATTCTCCGCACTTTCGGTAAATTTGGAAATGAGTGTCTCAGTAGCCTCGCATTTGAACATGGAGAAGAAGGATTCCGTCCCAACTGATTTAAACGCTTCTAAAGCTAAAAGCGGCGTCTCCAAAAATTCCTTTTTAGGAACACAGGGGGGGGTTGGGTTATTTGGAGCAGGCTGTGGCGCTGGCACCGACGGGGTGACGACTATGGGGGCTGTTTTCACTTCTACAAATGGCGGCGCGGGTTCTGATGGAATCGAAAACGGAGAATCTTTCCCAACCCCCCCCTGTGTTCCTTGTTTTGTCCCCTCTGTATTAATTCTTTGTGGTACAGAATTGTCTTTAGCGGCGCTTTGTGGCACATCTTCTTCGTCGACTATGAACTCAGGGAAGTCTGCTAGTCCTGCCGTCACCTTTGCTTTGATCTCACGTAGGAGATCTCCCTCCTGGTTAGAATAGGTGCAGTTGCTTATTGCTTTACTAACAAGCGTTAATGCCGCTTTTAAGTCCCACTCCGGTTTGCGCTTTAACTTTGAGCGCCTGTTGCGAGATTCCTGTGTTGATTTGTTGCCAGCGAGAAAGAAGGCTCGGTTTAACTCGTGGACTGCTGCTTCCGTATCCTCTAATTGATCGCCTGTTGACCCCGACAAACTGTCGGGGTCAATCCTGAGAGAATCCAACGTTTCTTTTTGGTCTAATTTAGGGAGATGATTCCATCCGCCTTTTTCCAGTATTTCTGCGATAACACTAAGTACCGGGATTTTATATTCGGATGGGTACGACTCTTTTGTCGCCATGTTCATGCCGCCCATAACTCTGTAAACGAACCCAATCTTTTCTTGGTCTTGCCATCTGTAAAAGTCGGTGGCGTATCGGGTAACAGTTCGTTCTGCGGATTCCTTTGTAATATCTCGGTTATTGCGAATGTATCGAACAATGTCTTCATTCGTGGCTTTGAATTCGTCTCTGCCGTCCGCAATTGCTAATAGCGCGTCAACGTAAATCTTCAATTTTGACGGCATTCCCGCGACAATTGCGAGTTGGCAACCGACTTTAGCAAATTTTGAAACTTGCTTCTTAAGAAGATCGTGGTTTTCCGATGGTAAATCGGGTTCTGGAGTGAATAAATGGTCTAATAAGGGTGATTGCATGCGTTTCTCCTTTGTTTTCTATTGACAACAGAGGGTCGCTGAATCTATCCTAAACCTGACCGGGTGTGGATAGTATCAGAGATCTCTGACTTTCACAGTCAACAAAATGGGGAAAGCCTTTGGGTTTTCCCCATTTTGCTGTTTATGTTTCCGTATTATCCTTGTCTGCCGCGCCGACAGTCCGCGCTACGCGATTTCTTTCTATCTCCCGTTCCTTCCAATCTTTCAATTCGGCTTCAGGAATTCTGTAATTTCGCTGTTTTCCAATCGCTCCGATTTCTCCGAGTTGAACCATTCGTTGAACGGTTCTCCGACTGAGATTGAGCATTTCTGCGACTTCATCTGTCGAATACATATTTCCGAGAGGATTAGTTAAAACTCTTGGGGATTTTGTTGGTTTACTCATTGTGATCATCTCTTTCGTTCAATAAATTTATCTTCCCTGCTTGTTGCCACTCATTTAGTAGCAATAAGTAGCAACTTTTGTCGTTAAAATGCATCTGCGTCGCTTAGTGTCGCTGAATCATAAGTTATAGCTTCGGTTTAGTAGTAAGTGGTAGACACCTTTATCTGCAAGGTGTTGACACGTACTACTAATTAGTCTATACTTGGCACTTGTTGTCACTTAAACTAGCTAAATGCGGCTCAGACACATCTGATTTAAGTATCATACTTTATGAAACAAACTGCAAATAATTTTAACGACAGCCTCGAAAATATTTTTGGCGTGCTGATTGAGAAAGGTGATATCAAACCGTCCAGACGGCAGACCATCAAAGGCTCTCTGAACAAATACGCCGCTTTGCTCGGGGGCACCATTGCCACCTGTCTGCCCAAGACGTTTGTTTTGCCGCCGGCGGAACGCAACGCTTTAATTGATGCCGGTCTTGCGCGCACGACGAAAAGCCGTTCGGGTGCGACCGGTTTAGGTGACGATGCTATCAGGAATGTTAAAAATGATGTGTCTTTTTTTCTTGCCCGGGCGGCAGAGTATAAACTCCTGGAACCCGCTTTGGTGAAATTGGCTTCATATAAGGAAGCTCAAATGCCGGCGAATGCCGCCGGTAGACCGAAGCGGGGTGAGCACTATGCAGTGGACAAATACACTCTTGATCCTGTTCCCATCTCCTTTCAAAATGAGCTTGCCGCTTACCGTAAATGGACTACAAGTCCAATTACACCAAAACGACCGACTTCTCTTGCGCGACGTCCTATAACTCAGGATCGTGCTGAAGAAGTTATTAAAAGGTTTGCGGGCTATCTCGTAAAATTTAAGGGTTTTCATGCTGAAGAAATAACTTTGGCATGTTTAACTGTCCCGCAGAACCTTGCCGATTATATTGGGTGGTATGTCGAAAACCAGGGTGGTAGATACACTGCCGGGTTGAAATACATATGTTCCAAGGTCACGACTTTGGCAACATATCTTCAAATAACAGCTGCAACCGACGATGTGAAACAAGATATCGAACAACGAATAACCGAAATAAAAGAGTTTACAGTTGCTTTACCCGCGACCGTTCAAGTGGTGGATAAGAAGGCGCGATGGATTTCGTTAAAAGAGCTCGATGCCATTGGAGCCGCGCATGATCCCGTTAATTTTGCGAAAAGAGATATGTCTTATAGCAGGTTCCGTGAGTTGACGGTATTTTTCAGAGAACGTGAACAGGGTATTTTTCCAAAGAAAAAAACATTTTGTAAAATTGCTTTGCAGGCATGTGAATCATTAATGCTTCGTCTGATTGTGCGAATACCGTTACGACAGAGAAATCTCAGGATAATGGAATGGAACCCGGCTCGTCCTGAACTTGGTCGGCATCTTTACAAGTGTAATGGACTTTGGCGTATTAGATTTAGTGGGAAAGATCTGAAAGTTAGTCATAGAGGCAGCAAAGAAAACATGGTTGACTTTGAATTTCCGCCTGATTTAAGCGCCGAGCTAGACCGGTATATTAAATTGTGGCGTCCTTTAGTGGTTAAGTCAACAAGCAATTTACATCGCGCGCCCGAACGGGCAGAGGACCGGCCTAAGATTGTTAATCAGGAATATTTTTTCCTCAATTCAAAGGGAAAGCCTTTTACTTCTAAGAATATAGTGGAATTAATATCCCATTTGACATACAAATACGTCGGGGTATCTATGACCCCTCATATTATCCGAAGCGTTTGGTCAACGGAGTATCTCGAAGAAAAGGGTATGGATGGAGTTGCTACCTGTGCGTATATGATTAATGACACTATCCAAACTGTTTTGACTACCTACGCAGACATATTAACCCCTGCTCGCCAAGCCGCGGCCACTTCATGGCTGTCCGGCCACTTGGCGAATTAAATTGTTCAAACTACGTATTTCCGGATAAATGTTCAGCCATTTAAGCGTCTAGAAGTCTAAACGCTTAAATGGCTGAATTTATAATTTGTGCAATGCTTTATTACCGGCGGCATCTATATTGCCCCAAAGTCTACGATCTTATTAAATAACGGGCAATTCTCTTGGAAGTCACACCAACTGCAACACTCCGAGCTGTGCGGCACAAAGTTTCCTCCGGCAATCGTTTTCAAGCAGTTCCAGAGAGCCTTTTTGTTTTCATCCACCAAACTTCTTTCATACTGAACTGTGACCTTTGCTCCCGACATAACATTCAAATACGTGAACCGTATGTTTGGATACTGCGGGTAGCTGATTCTCGCCAGAACGTAATACATAAACGTCGGCAGATCGGCGCGGACGAATTCGGGCGTTGGAATTTTGCCCGACTGCGATGTTTTATAATCCACCAGCTCCAGAACATTGCCTTCGCGGAGCGCGAGCCGGTCGC